>Ga0065711_1040063_pt1 | contig 17276 bp, 5 predicted proteins | sample Hoacrofraction12_FD_59098 | JGI IMG/M metagenome (GOLD analysis project Ga0065711, IMG submission 59098) | Hoatzin crop microbial communities from Cojedes, Venezuela - Epithelial fraction 12 v2 (version 2) | ecosystem: Host-associated > Birds > Digestive system > Esophagus > Crop | place... | reverse complement strand
ATGGAGGAAAACACCACCTGCGCCCCTGATCCCTCAACCAGTCGCCCCAGTGCCCTGAAGTCCCTTTTGATGGCCTTGGGACTTCTTTCTGCTATCTCGTCCCCGCCAACCTGCATTACCAAGAGGGGGTCCTTAGAGGAACTGTGTGAGGTAGGGAGAGTGTAGGGGGCCTAGTAGGCAGTGCTGGAACTGCTCTGCAGTGTCTTCCTCTAGAAGAACTGACTCTCCTTCCGACGAAAAGGACGTTCTGCTATTCCTGCCAATTTCAGTGAGAAAGGGTCTTTTCTGTACCACAGCAAAGGGAAAAAAGGGCTTCCCACCATTCTTCCTGCTGTACAGCAATAAAAGGAACCTCTTTCCTCTGCAACTTTCAACAAGGGGGTGGACCATAACATAGGCGGAGTTAAAAAACAGAATGAAAATTTGTTGTGATAGGACAGCGTCTTCTAACTTCTGACACACATATTGGTTAGTACAATGCAGAGAGTTAGTTATATGCCCTTATGGACAGTCTTTTTAACTTTCTTTTGTAATAAAGCTCTGTTTTAGGTAAGGGGTGGTCAGCTTTAGTTTTGAGAATCATGCACTTATCGAGTGGTTCAAGAGGTGTCAGCACTGTGTCACTGGCACAGGGACAGCTGGAAAAAGTGGTGAAGAGCAAGGACAGAAAGACTGCCCCTTGAGCCCCAGCTATTCACCTAGTCCAGTCCCATCCAGCCAGTGGATCACGGCACCCGTCTCCTGCTATACTGCAGTGAGACCTTACTTTGGAGTAAAAATTTGTTTGTTAGCTGGCTAATGTCACCTGAAACAAATTGTAGCTGAGATGAGCAGAACTTCACCACCGGCACGAATGGGAAAGGAAAGGTGGGATCGGAAGTGGTGGGAGAAATCAATGGGAATTGTTGATGATTTCTAGCCAAACTTGTGCTCACTGGAGGGAAGTGGTCATACTATTCAGGCCAGCAGGAAAACTTGGAGGAAAACAGGTGGAAAGAAAGACCACAGAGGCTTGCTCTGCAAGGAGAAGAGGTGATCATTTTTGCTCCTCAGATAACTTCTTCTAGATTTATGAACATGAAGGAGCAAGAAGGCACTGAAGTGCTATTTCACCCCAAATGAAACCATAATTCTTATGACCAGCGTGACACACTGTTTCCTCTAAGAGTCAAAAATGCAATATTTTGCAGATGGCTCTCAGAGAATGTCAAAGGATGTGAAAAAACACTTGCAGCCAGACAGCTCCTGACTGAGTACGTGTCTGAGGAGGCCCTAGAATGAGAGCTACTCAAGGAAGTGATATAAGATTAAAAGCATTTGTTAAATTTGCCTGAGATATCATAATATGAATAATTAAAATAACGAAGAAAGCTCACTCTTTTGTTTCAACCTCATCTGTTTGAGGGGAGGGGTTGTTAGCACAAACATTAGACCTAGGATACCTCTCAGCCTATCACACATTTTAGTAGGATGCCAGAAATCTCCAAGCACAACAGCATTGTACAGGAGCTACTGATAGCTCCTCAAAATGCATAGATTATTCTGTTTTTGATTATATGCATATGTCAATCTCAGAGCAAAATTGAGCCCTTAGGGCAAAATTCTCCTCTCAGATCCGCACATCAATGGGAGTTCCCTTCATGCAGGAAGAACAGACTATTGGAGTTGAGAGCTGCTGTGTAGGTCAGGATGGAAAAATTTGTCTCTAGTGTTTATTTTTGAAATAGTAAATTTAAAATACAAGTTGAATTTTCCATCATAATAAAACACTTGAACAAAATCTAAACCTGCCCTACCAGCATCACAGAAAAACATACCACCTTCACAAGGATAAACAAATATTTATCTCAGGAGTTTTGGAGTAAAAGAAAGAGGAGGTAAAACTATGTCTTCAGAAAAAGTGAATATGTTCTATTCTTCCTCTACACTGGTGAACATCTTCAGAATGAAAATGCTCTTTATTATAACAGACTCACTGGGGACAAGGTGCTTGAAGAATAAGTTTTGTGTAATCTTTCATAAGGTGAGAAATCACATTCCTAGTGCCTTCAGGCCTTCACAGACTGTCTGGGCACATATATAAAGAAGAAAAGCCTCATTCCACCACGCTCACCATGAAGCATGCACAGCATATAAAGTGGAATTGCATTTTCCAGAGGGGATGACAAAGAGGAAGGATCACTAATCTAGTATAACCACTCAGCAGGTCTAGTGCAACCTTCCCAGATCTGCACCAGCCAATTTTGTATGTAAATTTTGGGTTAAATGTCATAAAATGCACATGTACAAAGAAAGTAGCCGGTCAATGATTTAGCTTTGGAATTGCTGCCAATGTGTGCATCTGAGCCAGATCTGTGCTCACTTCACACATGCTTTTGTTTGCATGCTTCTTTAATGATAGCATTAACCCCTTCACAGTGAAATGTTACAGAACCTATACCTCCTTTCAATTCCTAGTTCTTTCCAAATTGCTAATTTGAAAATTAGCAGCTATTAAAACAATGTTTAAAAGAGTAAATTCGTGCACGTATCCTATACTGATCCTCTGAATGGGTGTGAATTTCACCTGAAAATTCCAGGCTACTGCTGTCAGGTTTTAATACTGGTGCTCTAATTTAGTGTTCAAAGACTTTCCTTCTCTCTTACTTCTGCTATTCAGTCTCTTTCAACATCTTCTTGCTTGAAAACTTCTATACTAATTAGTCACCATTGAGATCATTAGCACGCAGCCTGGTCTCTCCATAACTACTATAAACAAAGACATAAAGTGCTTTCTCATTTTTTTTACTGAGGTTTCTGAAGCAATTGATATTGCAGGAGGGTAAAGAGACTTACAGCTTCAGATAGATACGGTACAAGCAAAGCAGCAGCCAGGGACAATACCTAAGGCTTTGGAAAGATGGCACTATTTTGAATTATTAACAAGAAACAATCTAAATTAGAAACTCCACTAATGTGCCTGTAGGAATCACATACCCCTAGCACAAATGTTTACGAATTAGGTAGGCGTTTAAGTACTAGTTAAATAAATATTCAGCTATAACCCATTCTGCCTGTGGACATGTAGTTAGAAAACTTTGTTATCCTGCTAGAGACACCATGGACATAAAACAGCAAGAAGGACAGATATAAAAAGTTTGCATCCTATTTCTACTTCAGAAATTTCAAATTTAGTTTTTGTTAGTGGTTCTCTGGGAAGTGTTTTTCAGGCAGTTTTTTTAACCATGATCTGAGAAGAGTATTTAATTGCAGGAATAATCACTACTGAGTATCAAAATTAACTTTATACTCATTAGTTCGACTATGGCAGTACTTCATAACTTGACTTGTAAAATTCATGCAATGAATTATTGAAAAACCATTATTAAAATAACCTCTTCTTTTCTAACATGGCGGCTTATGTTTCCCAGATGAAATAGAGCATGCATCTGTTGCCATAGCTACACTCAGTTTCTGAAATAAACATTACTTCTTTCCCATTCCTGTGTCCACATACAAAAAGCTAAACTATGCCCTCCTTTCCAATCACATGTATTGTAGGTACAACCATCCACTTTAATAATAATCTTGTTAAAGATAAAAACCTATTTTACTTCAAAATGAAGACTTTTAAGTGACATACAAAATGGTAATTCTCCAAGTTTATAAACAAAATCTGGCGTGTATATATACAGCCTTTAAAGGAGCAACCTTTCTGGGACTCCTGTCAATGTATAAAACATGAGGAGGAGGAGTTTAACTAACAAGACGTGCGAGACAGGAAAATGTTTAAATAAAAACAAGTTCCCCAAAGTGTGCTTGTTGCACCTCTTGGGTTCTAGCCCTGTGGTCTCTGGAGGCTTGGAAAAGAAACTTCTGTTCCAAGCCTGTGTGGAATTTGGGGTAATTTCTTTTGGCGAATCAGGTGGTCCTTTCTAACCTTGTCCTCCTACAGCACAGAGAGTTGGTGTAATTTTCAAATGCTTCACATACAATTTCCAAAAATAACACTCAGTTCAAGGAACTTCGGAGACTGTCCATGGGGGTCAATCTTGTCATATCCATGCTAAGGTAGCCCCATGCAGCAGTCCTGAAGGAAACACACCATTGAGTGGAAAAAACCCCATACTTCTGGCAGTAGGGAGGAAAATACATTTCCGGAGGCTTCTTCTTTGTCAACTATTGCACATGTAAAACAGGCGACTAAAGGCCAAAATAAAATGACATCCCAGAAAAGAAATTATAAATACACATACACATGAGCATCCAGGTTCATTTCCAGCTGAGGTCAGGAGATAGACAAAGACAGCAGCAGATGCTTATAACTCAGACCCTGAATAAGGGCCAGGACCGTAGAAGATGTAAATCAGCTGTTGTTCTGCACATTCAGCAGAACCACACTGCAGCATGCAAGCAGTACTCAGTTCTCGTGGTGCTGTAAAAGATGTGTGGATATTCTAAATGTTTCCTGCTTTTTTTTTTTTTTAAGAACCCTTCCTCAAAGCATAATCAACACAGAGCAAAAGTAGGCCATATCAATCCCCAGGAGTCTAAATTGGCAGATGTGCCTTGCAGCATACCTTAAGGGGCAAAAGATTGGAACTATTTTGGACTGCTTCAGGAAGTAGATCCCAAAGGGAATACCTTGACAGCAGCCTCCTTTACACACTGGAATGTCTTCAGAGTAACCATTCCTTACTGACCAACAGAAACATCAAGAAATGTGATCTTTTATGTAGATTGGGCCTGAGCCACTCAAGGCTTTAAATACTGAAACTAGTCTATTCGATATCGCCAGAAAACAAACAAGCAGTCACTGTTTAGTACAGAATGGTGGTTACCAGCAAGATACTCCAATATCTGAGTCAACATACGATGTAGCTCTATTTGCAAGATATTATGATATCCCACAACAGTTTTCAGATTCTAGCTAGCATTACTCTTCCTCTTACTCCAGGCATAAAGACACTTCGATCAAGAAAATATAACTTGCGAGGCCCTATAAATTTCACATTCAAGTGAAAGGCTGAGACTAGACTAGCTTCTGACCTGGCTGTGTTGTGGTGCGTGGTGACAGTAGGGCTGTTACTCTTTCAAAATTCAACACTGGTCTGGCAGTGAGGGACTTCTATCACCATTTTTCAGAAAACTCTGTCAAAATGTATGTAATCTTGTTTTAAAATAATCTGAGAGAAACCATCACTCACCAAGAAAAGCTATGTCTTTCTACAACAGCAAAAGTTCTAGGGTCCAAGGTAAAGTGAATGAAGCCCAGGAAGAGACCTTTACAGTAATGAGTCTGAGAAACTGATTTTCTCAATTGTTGAGATGCATATAGTTTTGATAAAGAACTAGAATTTGAACATTTAAAGGACATAAGTGACATGAACTCACTAGCTCCTTCTTCTCCCTTGTTCTCCTCTATTCTTGCTTATCAAAATGACTCCAGACCTCACAGTATGATCTAGTGTATCATTTATTCAGAAAGAGTTCTCATTGTAAAAAAAAAAAAAAAATTATTTCTTCTGCTTCTCCATGAATAAAATGCTGAACCTTCCCCAAAGAAAAAGTGTTAGACACTCCTCAAGGCCTAGGCATGCTACATTTCCATATGGAGCATTTCCAAATGTTCCATACCCAGTCCTTTAGCAAGAATAATGAAGGTACAATCAGTTTCAAGGCCCTGATATATGAATCATGTGCCTCTCTGATAAGCAGAAGGGTTCCCATGAGCACAACACCCTAGTTCGGTCACAGACTCCCAGTCCATGGCAACCCCTGGCTGGACTTTTCAAAGCGACAGGAATCTATTTATACCAGCAAACTTATCGCTGCCCATCACCGGTCAACAAAAGCTACGTGCCCCTGTAACTGTGCAAGTCTCAAAAAAAAGAGTAAATGAGGCCCAGAAATAAATGTTCCCAGAAAATCAGACTCTATTCTAACTCTACCATGCTGAGAAATGGCTCAATATTTTATCAACACTACAGCTTTCCCCTTTTAGCAAAGCTAATAACTACAGGAGGAGCAGCAGCAATCCCTCCGTAGTAATAATGGCTGGCACCTCTTGAAAACTTTTTGTCTTGATCAATAGTCCCATGGCTCAAATACATAGAAAAGTCAATTCATCCACAAATATCCATATACATGTTCATAGTCCTTGGCAAACATAGCATAAAATAAATTAAATTAGCCCTTGAAGAAAGACCTCTTTTGTCAACTAATGATGAAACATTCATTCATCTTACCCCCTAATGCCAGGTTAGAGACTGTGCATCTCCTGATGAAATCACTTTAGATTTGGCCACCTTCTGCATTTCCCAGCTGTTCCCCGTGCTTCGAGCTAGCTTAGCTTCAGTTTTCAGCCTAGAGCTTTCTACGTTCTGAACAATTACGTATCCAGGAGCACTAGCACCAGATCACAAGTGATGATGGAGAACACTTCACAGTTTACAGGGTGCACTGGGATGCATCTGAATAGGATGAAAACAAAACAGGCTGGGACTGTTTTTTCACAAGTCAAAATATCATTTGGCCTAAGGTGAATGAACATTCTGTTGGCCACATTTAATATCTGTGAGTCTTTCATATTCCTTACTATTGAGCAGAGACTCACACTGCACAGAAAACTTACACGAGCTGAGAACCTACCTCTTCCTGATCTCTAATCAGAAGAGACTCTAACCCCTTTTCCCTCAAACGTCCCTCATATCAGAGGGCTCCAATGCCCTTAAAATACAGTCTCCTGTATGTTTTTTGTCAGTAAGTTCTGCACCCCTTCAAATCGTTCATTTGCTCAAGTTTTATGTAAGTTTAAGACACCAAAATCATCATTCTCTTCCTATTAGCATAGGCTTATTTGTGGATTAAGTGATCTCTAGACTTCAGCAGAGAGTCCAGTGTCCCAGTCCTACCGGTTCTACAGTGTATGCAATCTGGCTTTTTATTTTTAATTCAAAAAAAGATAACTACAGACAATTGCATATGTAAAAGTTGAAGGAAAATATTCTTAAAGCTGAAAAAAACAAGCATTTATTAAACACTCAAAAGTCAGGAAGTGCCATTACTGGCATTTACTGTGCAATCGAATTCAACTCTCACTTGTATACACATTATGATACATTCTTTAATTATACGATGTCTTTTTTTTTTCCACAGGACCCCAGCTTTATTCATTGCACAATGTTCAGTGAATACAGCAGCTGCTCAATGTTTCTCTTTATCCTCATGCTTTATTTACTGCACATCCTCTGAACATTGCATTGAATACAGAGTTACTTGTTGCCTCATGGGTATTGTGCTGGTGTTCTCAAATCTAGTATATCAGTGTACTATAAAGATTAATGAATTTATGGTCACAATCCCCCTACATACACACTAGGAGAGTGGCATTCCTATGTACACATTAGGAGAGTGTCATTAAACCCATTTTATAGACTGAAGGAGAAAGATACAGTCACCTGCCTAATGCAAGACAATAAGTCCACAGTATATTGCATGAATCTACACTGCTACATAACGCTGTTTGCTTCCTCAATGTCCCAAACCTACATAGCTTTTGTTAATTGAAGTTGTGACAGTCAACACAGAGCATTTCTGTACATCAGACTCACAGTCCTATGACCTTAACTGCTAGAAAACAGAAAGCACACATATAGTGACATCCTGGAAATGTCTTACTGCCTTCAGTGTATCCGGCTGAAAGTCTGTAGCAAGCTAGATCTACTTTTCCAACATGACCATTATCTGTGCTAACAATGGAGCCATACTTACACTTATTGCCGTGTTTTCCCTCATTGCCTACATACAGACACCTACCAGTTTCTCATGCAAGTGAGGAATACTCCTAGAAAACAGCTTCATTCGCTTCACAGACCCAATTCATTCCTTGAGCAACTGAGACAGGGGTCCTGTGGTAAGAGTGTATGTGATAGTGTAAGATGGAAGCATATGAGACTGCTTCATTAAAGACCCTAAGGCCATGTATGTGGCAATTTTAATTTTGTCAAATTTGAGGGATTTGTTTATTAATGTTGATATCTATCTGTACTTCCATATCCCTCCTCTCAAAGGATCTTTTTGCAACCAGGAAGAGAGGAAAATTCAAAACTTCATGAAATCTAGGTACTTTGTTGTGCGAAGTTGATATATTTAGGAAATATTCAAACATTACTGTACTGAGCCCCACCTAGGGAAAACTACAAGAGGATTCTTTTTCCCAAGAATCTGTAGAAGAACAGTTTGCACTTTAGTTGACTATAATATCAGAAAACATAGTAGAGAAACAAGTTAGAACAGAGCTCATAGCTGAAAGGTCACTTACCTGCTATGCCATCAAAGTGGCATCAGCTACAGTCAACTCCTTCTGAAGAGGTCCGTGTCTAGCATGTTCTGTAGAGTATTTCTCCAGGACCAAGAGCTCTAACTTTTCAGCTGCCCCGTCTACTCAAACAAAGGAAGTCAGGAAAATCAAGACTCTAGAATCCTGTGTTAATCTACTAGCCACTACGTCATTGTGTAAAAGGAAATCTCCTCTGAAAAAAGAAAAAAAAAGTGGTGGAACCACTGTCATTTGTGCAGAGGAGGACACACAAAACAAGCATACTTGCCATGGAATTGGACATGTCTGTCCAAAGAGAGATGTCTACACATAAGGTGGCTACATCTGAGCTAGTCTGTTCCCAAGGCATCCCCTTAATATACTCACCAGAGGTCTGTTTGCTAAAATTGTCTGCTTGCTTCCACTGACAAGTTCTGATGTAGATGTCTGAATTGTAAACATCTGAAGTTAAGCTAGAGGAAACAGATGCCTGGTTTCTGTAGCTCAATCAGGCTAAAAAGGGAGAAAGTCTCCCAGCCACAGAGATCTATCAGGTGCCAGGTACACACAAAAGCAGAACATGAGGCTCATGGAGAAATTCAGTGTATGGAACTAAAGGACCTGCAGTCCTCGGGCTTCACTAGAGTTTGAGAAGCAGCCACGAGTCCTGTGTGAAGGTTTTGGAACTAAGTGCTTAAATTCCTCTGAAGTCTAACTTTAGAGTGAGGCATTAAGACACTTTTTTGGATCCAGTTTTCTGACTCTGTGTTTTTACAGCCTCTTGGTAGCAATTATAAACCAGCAATTCAATGTAAAAGTAGGATTGTTAGCCTTAATCATACTGGTAATGAAGTCTGAGTATTTAATTCAGAGAAAAGAAATTACATACATTTCCTTTTGTTATGTTGTCCAGTCTCTGGTCATTTACTTTTGGTCCTTGAATGTAGATCTGTTTTTCTGTAGTTGCTTCTGCAGACTTGAATACACAGTTTTCTCTCTAACTTCAGCTGGGGGTTTGGATATGCAACCAGTATAGGGCTGAACCACATATATTAGTAAAATTTCCGCAGTTCATGGGTATTTGTGCCAGCAGATACTCAGTCATGTTTCCTGTATAGCTCCTCATAATTTTTTTTCAGATGTTTTCAGCTCAAAAAATAATAGTCTAAGAGAGAAGCTACTCAAAAAAGAAAGGAAAATTCTACTGACGCTTCGTAAGGAATTTATTCTGTTACTGGGTTTATTCTTATCCAATTCATTTCAGATCTTACAAAGAGAACTTGAGACAGTAGCCAAAAAGCTGATGGTAATAGGGTCAAAGTATAATTTTTCTGGAATTATAAATAAGTTCTCTTGCAAAGAAGAAGAAAAATATACTCAAAGACAAGAAACAGGAGACCTCCCTCAGAACTGTCAATGATTTCAGAAAGCAATAGAACAAGTAGCCCTTGGAAAAATATGCTAATTAACAAAAATGAAGCGGGGAAAAAATCTCTTCATAACAACCAGATTGCCAAAAGAACTTATCTCTCTTTTCATCATCTGAACTGAATATGAATAGACAAAAATTAAGTGTTAAAACACATTTATTTATAGATTGTTATTAGATAGTCTTCTGGTGAAGCTAATCTTTCTTCACATGCTGTTATCCTTTATATTTTTTCTGATTGCTTTTATAGTACATGCTACTGACAACCACTCATGGCCCACGTATCCTGAAGAGACAGAAAGGAAGGATTAATTTTCTTATAATAGCCTGTCTCTTATATAGTTAACGACAGGAAAAACAGGATGTCAGTTTGTGGTGTCAGCTTCGAGAGAAACAGTAATCATGATGTGGGAATATTGTACAAACTGCTTTCCAGCAATGTTCCAGGTCAGGGCTCCAATAGACGCAAAATACTTGGAGAAAATTCAAGGTTATAACAGCTACATACAGGTCCTGACTTCAGCTTATACAGCCAGCTGCAGACGAGCAAGAATAAAGGCATTCCAGGAGGGCTTGGGGGAAGAGCTGAGAAGTGGGACTGCCCCTCTTGTAAGGCTGATGAAGTTTAAATGCAAGTTATGTGTCAGGCAAACCGGCTTTCAAACGAGACAAGTCTAACCTAACTCTTACGACTAGTTCAGAAGTTTAGAACCTGATCTGCAAACTGTAACCTAACAGAAAAATTCCCACTAACCCAGTTTGCTTTGGTGCTGTTGATGAAACAACACTGTGCATGGGAACAAGATGGTTCCTTGGGTACCCTTTTCAACATCAGAATGCTGGATTACAAATAGGAAGAATAAGACTGTAGGAGAAAATTTCGTCTAGCATACTGACAAACAGGGACGTGGAAAAAAATCCTTCATTGCCTGAAAAATAAGAGCCTGATCTAATGTCTCTCCCGTTGATCTGAACAGATAGCGGATCGGACCCATCAAATACAATCCCTAGCATGGTCCAGTATGAAGACTCATTTATTCCTCGTGACACTAAGGAAAAATTATCAATCCTTTAAAAAAAAAAATTGGACATCAAACGAAATAATTCATACTGGTAAATGGAATGCAAAGGTAGCTTCTGATTAGTCATCTCTAAGCTATAACTTGCTTTGTAAAACTTAAACAGAAGCCAGCAAGAGATGTGTAAGCAGAATGGTTACAGAGTAAGATGCATTGTGTTCATTCCTTGCCAAGGACAAAGCGAATAAGGTGTTAAAAAGCATTCAATGCAGAAGAAAAAGCTTGGTTTTATCAGAGAGAGATGCCTTGCTATTAATAGTCCCTTTGGTAGCGGTTATTTTGGGTATCCGTTAACACATGATTACAAATATTTATAAGTTTATTCGTATCTCACTTTTACAAGATGTACATTCATATCATGTGATTCAACATAATACAATCTGAAACTGGAACTCAACATGTCTGGTGAATTCACGTAGGAGCATGCTGGCATAACTGAAACCTAAAAAAAGGTTTTTGTTCATTTGCTTTCCTGTTCCACAATAACAAAGGGGTACAAACTTTTAAGACGAGTTGGTTTTGGAGATTTTTTTTTTTTTTTACATTTTAGCAATCCCTGAAATGTCTGTGAACTCAGACACACTATGTATACATAACCAAAACAATGCAATGGTATGGCAAATCATACTGGCTGCTCATAGTTTGCAAAAGCATCAGGTTTAAAAAATATAAAAATAAATGCAAAGCATTGTCAAATTTACACTCAACATAATTATAACAATACACATTTAGAAATTTTCAAACAAAAAAATAAATAAAACATACACATACATTAATACAAAGAAACAGAGATATTTGCCTGTCTTTGATGTAATTAATACATACCGTAAGCCTAGATTCATGAAAGTATTGCCTTTCAATAAATATCTTCAGCTTCAAAATCTGATATTTTCTACATTCTTCAACTGATTTTAGTTAAATATCAATTTTCAATAAAAGGTGTGTGAACTGCATCAAGTTTCATTTATTTATTGGAAACCAGCAAGATTCTAGGCTGATTTAGTAAAATTAGGCACCGATTTTTAGCATCAAATCTGCATAACAGACAAACAAAATTTGAGGGATATCTGGTATCATGCCCCTTTTGAAGAATGCCTCAAACACCGGAGCCTATGGCCTGCTACTGACCTGGCTCGAAAGGCCAACTAGCAAAAATAACTGATATAATATTAGCCACTGGGTCACATTGATGGGACCCATGTTGCACCTTTTAAAGACGTGACTTAGAGATGCAATTTTGCAAAAAGCATGAGCCATAAAGCAGAAAGCTCTGTTCTTCTCTTAGGGAGAGGAGATCACACTCTGTAGCACACGGCATTTCTTTTTTGTTTGCTTCCAAGCAACACCAAGCCTTCTCCGGCCCTGTCACTTCTTACTGCAACCAGTAGAGATTTTCAAGTGACTGAATGAGAAGCTCTTGCCATGTTAGCCATGGGAATTTTGTCACATTAGGGAAAGAAAATAACATAATGGGCTCAGTAGGCTGCTTACAGATGAGAAGTGGGGCACTTCGACCATCCTTTTTAACTAGGAACACAAAAAATTTCCCACAATATTGGTTGTGAGCACTTTATACAGTTGAGTACATTTAGAAATTACAAGGACACCACCTGGATCGTTAGATATTACATATTATAAAAATAAACACCTTTCTAAGAAATATGTGTAATCTATTTTCCTATACTTTGAAAATTTTCCTCAAAATGAAGGGGGAAAAAGCCTGCCACCTCCAAAGTAATAATGTCTCCAAAAACTAAAATTATCTGCTCAGAAAAAAAAAAGAGAAACAATTTCTTTTGCCTAGCACATTTAAAAGAGCAGAAAACCTGCATATTTTTCATTACAAAAAAAAAAAAAAAAAAATCATAACCTGGATTTGCCTTAGGGATCTGGATTTTCCATAGGACTACATGCCTATTGTATTTGAGTCAACAGCTCCAATGTGTCAATGTTATGTCAATTCAAAATCATGTCTTATTATTTTTTTATAGGCAAACATAGGACTAAAACATGTAGCAGATAAAGCATGCAAAGAATTGACATCAACTCACTTGGTCTGTGTGAAAAATTTATAGTAGGGGAAGTTGGAAATCAAGGTTTTCTAGCAATTTGTGCATGCTGTTGGGAACTCAGATTTTGGTTCTCGCCTTAGCACTGCTGCAACTCAGCCCCACAGAGTCATAAACCAAACTCCCGCTGACGTACGAGGTCAGAGGAACGGGCAATAACTTCGTGTTCTGTGGAAATAACTCACAGACACATTCTGCCACTCTGAATCACGTTCAGTGTTCCCTTTAAGACTTTTGCTGAAGTCAGCTGCAGAGTTTAAATTTCTTGGAGCAGGGCCTCTGCTACTTACAGTTTTGAAAGGTGTCTAGCACCACAAATTTCATGTCAGATTGTGATCTGCGGAATGCCGCTACATACAAAAACAAAAGTGATGATACTCAGTGCTGACAATGGTTGATGGCACCTGGCCCTTGATTTATACTCCTTAATTTCTACAAAAACGGGGATAACAATTCTTAGCTACTCCATAATGGGTGAGGATTAAATAATAAATGTTTATACAGCGCTTTGCAAATAAACATTATATAAATGCTAAGGATTATGATATTAACCAAAATGTCACTACATCTATACAACCCTACTAAACAAAAAAAGTTCCAGTATAATTTTTTTCACACATTTCCAAGTCAATAAAAATGAACCGTGGAGTCAGCTGCTATTTTGATACAAATTGATGAAGTACTTAATCTTACTTAACAGTTCCAGAAAAAATCAGAGACTATTTTTTCCCTTTATAAAGGGGCCTAGCTAATGCACAATGCCTTTTTAATAAACTTGTTTATAAACAGCATTATTCATTTGGCATTCATTCAAGATATTTTTCAAATCCCAGACCAAACTTTTGAGGACTATTCTTTAGCAATCCACCTACACTAAATGAAGGCCCCCTCCAAGGGATTTCCGCCCAGCAGCTGCTGTTCTGATGATCCTGGAAATCTCACACTTCTCAAATGAAAGATTACACAAAGATCAGCCTCAGTGATGGTGGACAATAAACGAGGCTTGGCATGCCTAAGAATCTAAAACGATGGCAATATTTTTAAAATTTAATAAACATTTCAGGACTTTGACTATCCTATCTTCATCCTCCAACATCCTCAGGAAAAATAATTACAGAAACACAAAAAAAAGACCAGATGATGGAGTAGGTGCTTTGGTCCAGATTCTCTGTTTCTGGATCACTGGAGCTCCACAGGGTGAATGGAGACACAGTGACTTACACTTAGTGAAAAGCACAGTACATGGCAGCCCAGGTAGGACTCCTCATTTCTTCCCAACGACGACAAGAAGAGGAGGCCACCTGCACACATCATCCAAACCACGGCAAAGCTTTTATACCACCACTGATGTAAGCAGCCCATTTGAGAAATAGGGAAAGCAGAACCTGTTTCGGCTACAGCCCTTACACTACGCACCTTTTCATTTCCTTGCATGCTAAATGAAATGCAAGAGCAGCATGAAGCTCCTTCGTACTTCCACAGCAACCCCCTGCCCCTTTCCCTAGGCTGATCTACGGTACCTCCTTCAAAACAGGCTGAGTTGATCAATCTTGCCACCTTCTTCCCCTATTTGGTAGAAAGCAAGACTGTCCTTGAGACATCCATTGAAAGCAATCAGAAGAAATTGTAAGACTTTTTCATTCTGGAAATATGTATGCTACACTACCAGCCTCATTTCATGTTAGCAGGGAACTGTATTCATGTTACCACTATTTGTTTAATACAAGACAGAAGCTACATGTAGCAAAATTTCTGAGAGAAGTCTAAGACCATTTTAGCTGTGTTGATAGCTCATAGAACAGCAAAGGTGGAGAAGTTGTTCCTTCCAACATGAGGTGCACACTGTACCTGTATCCTGTGACACTGTAAGTTTGGTAACACTTCACATCCTCACTGAGAAGCTGTCTGAGAAAATTCAGATCCCAAACCTGCAGCTTCAACTGAGCTCATTCCATGGAATTGTTTGAGGGTGAAAATCCCTCCTTTGTGAAAGTCCAGCACAGGACCGAAAAAATCACACAAGCTTCTATTTAAACCCTCAGAAGAGGACTTCAAAGGCTAACAATTAGATCACAGGTACAGATAGCAAGCAGTCTCCACTCAGTCGAAAGCTCTGTGCCTTCGGTCTTCAACACCGTGTATCAAATTCTCCTTCGATGGCCGTGGGTATCCTGTACAAGTTACCCGTTACAGCCTAAAGCATCTCTGTAGTGATGTTCGTTGCTTCTCAGATCTGCATGTTAGAAGTGCTGGAACCACTCCAAATATTTCTTTTTCAGCCAGAAATTCATGCATCATCATGAAGAATGTTTTACTTCCTAGGTAATGTTTAGTTTCAATAAGAAATTATTAATTGCCTGAGATTTGTGTCCGTATTTCTCAGCAACAAGCAACGTTAATATTTTGGCCTTGCTTTACAAAGGTACTGGGCTTTCACAGAGAGGTAGAAAAGGCAGGTAACATTTATCAGCTCTTGTAAATTCGAAATATAACTATTTCTCACGTAATAAATAGAAGGGAAATAGCACAACTTTGACATTTCAGAAATTTTGCTTGCTAGAAAATATCAAAACTTGAAGGAGAAACAGAAAAGACAAGTGTCTAAAAACTTATCTACAGCATGAATTCTTGTCCTATAGCAGTATTTAGATTTGATAAATATCAGCGAAAGCCAGAACTAGTAATGGATTGCTAAACGAGACATACAAAGCAGGCTTAACGACGGTATTACTGAGAGGAGAATCTTCCATCAGCACAGGCCTTGGCAACAAAGGCAAGAATCAGCTATCTTCTTAGAAGTAGACAAGACCAATATTTGTACCTTCCTCTCTCCTCCCCACCAAAAACAATAAAAAAAATATAATAAACACATTAGAAGTGAATAGCACAAAAAATAAAAATGGGAGAGGTGTCAGTTAACTCAGACCCTTTGGCAATATAATTTAAAGGATTTCCCTACTCCCCACCTTTTCTGGATTTATACTAGTTACTTTGCTTAAGCACCAGCTTAAGACTTGGTGTCTAAATCACAGGGAAAAATTTAAATGGCAAAATATTGAACTTGTCCACCTCTACAAAACACTCCTGTGGGCTGGGTTTTTGTTTGGGTGTTTTGGGGTTTTTTGCTTAAAATGATTGCGAAAGTGTCGTACAGACTTTTCATCTTAATTCCCCGAAATATGGCACGTTAACTCAACTAGAAATCATGGCATCTACCTTTTCCCATATGCGATACATATAACTTTATCCATTCGTAGAAGACTCGGACCGTCATTTCGGCAAGGAGCTGCAATGCACCAGTCTGAGCATAAAGGACTTAAGTTATGGTTCTTGCAGAATCAATTATTAACAGAATAAGTACGGCTATTTTTTTTAATCTATAATATTTACAGTATTGCACTTTACTGCACTTAATTGCATTTCACTAAAATTAATGCTGCATCAGTATTATGCCTTAAAACCATATGTCCATCGTTCTCATATAAGTCATTCTTTCTACATCCTGTAAAACAGCGAGATTTTGATTCAAAGATCCAGACACTTGGAAAAAGAAAAAAAAATTAGAAAAATTGACCTGTTTCTATGGCACAATGCATCTCACTCAGTTCAGGTGATTCTGGCAAAACAGGTGCATTTCTTATTGTTCCCATCTCTCAAGTTATCACTAACGGTTAGTAAATTCTAGTCTCTCTCTTTTTCTCCTTTGAAAGGACACGGCCATTTGAGACGCGCATTTTTTGTTATTGCTGCTTTTTTTTCTTAGGAAAGAAAAGGAAAAAAAAAAACAAACTGCCTTGCCTCAGATCTGAAATTCCACATTTAAATTCAAACCAGTTCTGCAGCAGCAGCTCCTCAGTGATGGAAGAGATTCATGGCAGTGAAATAATACTGTTGGCAACAAAGAAATGTCATCTTTAATGGAGACCAGCCCCAAGGATTTATTATTTATTATTACTACTATTTGTTTTGTTTAGTTTTGTTCTAAATACGCTTCCGATCCTTCCGAGCGTGCTTAGTTAGACGCATGCACAAGGTGGCAAAACTGACAGCAGCGGGTGACGGTGCGCTGGAGCGATCACTTTTGCCAGAAAACATCCGAAGTGTCCCCAATGTTCACGGATTAACGTCACTTGGAGATCGTTTCTTTTTTCTTTTTGTTTTTTTGTTTGTTTGTTTGTTTTGATTTCTCTCTCCTTTTTGCGGGTTGATTTGGGTTTGTCGGCGTTCTGTTTTTGGTTTTTTTTTTTTTTGTTTTGTTTTGTTTTTTGTTTTTTTTAACTCTCCTTTCTCTCTCCTCCCGCCTACTCGATGCTCCGCGGAGTCTCTGCCTGGCGAGGCGCGCGCGCGCGGCCCCGCGGCGGGCGGAGGGCCCCCACCGCACCGCACCGCTCCGCGCCGCC
>Ga0065711_1040062_pt1 | contig 17277 bp, 6 predicted proteins | sample Hoacrofraction12_FD_59098 | JGI IMG/M metagenome (GOLD analysis project Ga0065711, IMG submission 59098) | Hoatzin crop microbial communities from Cojedes, Venezuela - Epithelial fraction 12 v2 (version 2) | ecosystem: Host-associated > Birds > Digestive system > Esophagus > Crop | place... | reverse complement strand
TCATCTTTCTTGAACTGGGGAGCCCAGAACTGGACACAGTACTCCAGATGAGGCCTCACCAGGGCAGTGTAGAGGGGAAGGAGATCCTCCCTCGTCCTGCTGGCCACACTCTTCTTGATGCACCCCAGGATTCCATTGGCTTTCTTGGTAGCCAGGGCACACTGCTGGCTCATGGTTAACCTGTCGTCCACCAGGACACCCAGGTCCCTCTCCGCAGAGCTGCACTCCAGCAGGTCCTTCCCAAGCCTGTACTGGTGCATGAGGTTGTTCCTCCCCAGGTGCAGGACCCTGCATTTGCCTTTGTTGAACCTTTGTTGAACCTTTGTTTTCCTCAAAGGAAAGGCACTTTATTGTTTCTATATAGTACTCCTGATAATCTTTATGAATTTATCCCTGTTTTTTTGCTGCTATAGCTATTCATCAGTGCAAATATTTTGGCATTAGACCTTTTATTGATTGTTGATGATAAATGAACGAGAACTGAATTCAGCATGATCTGCTGATATTCGTGTGAACTCAAAACTATTTACAGTGCTAAAATATATTTATAAAACTATTTACAGTGCTAAAATATATTTATTTTTGCAGATGTGAATTGAATTAATTACTATACAATCATTACATATGATCTCCCATAAAGTGTTTTAAAAAAAAACCCAGATCCACTTTTCTAGCTACAAAGCAGTTACATTTTAACAGTCTAAGCCGTGGCTGTTCTAGCTGCTGCATTTATTTATTGATGTGTATTTTCTTATTTTTTCAATTTCTCTTCTTTTTTAATTCTGCTACTCAATATCTGTAATTACAAGTCCATCATTGCATTTAATTGCTTGTATTTTCTGTCAATTTTGTTTATGACTAAATTTTAAAAAGCTGTTAGCTGTTTCTATTCAGTGTCTGAACTTAACTAATGAAACTCTCCTTAACTTGAAGTGTCTCCTTCCTTCCCTTTCCCTTTTTTTGCTCATTGCATGTAGAAAATCCATTCCTGTTCCCCTCAATCCTTTCAGTTAGCTTATTATCACAATGGTCATATTATTCTCTCTCTGTTTCCCAGAGTACCAAATTTTCTGCATTTTCTGGCTTGGCTATTTTTACCTTCCTCAAATCTTGTTGCAAAATTATTGAAGTGGCTCACCACTTTCCCATTTTTCTCTGTGTTAGCATATAATGCAGGAATGATACACTTTTGGATACCTTCTCAAGATACAGCATTTGCCTTGTCACCTAAACACCGAGCAGCATATTTGTGAATTAAAAAGCCATGAAGCCCATTTCTGCTGTGTTACACTGTTGTAAATCACTTCACTTAAATTTTAACTAAATCTAAGGCAATATTTTTCTCAGCTCTATCAAGTCATCCTTTATACAGAATGTGGGTGGGAGAAGAGGGAAAGAGTAGGAATGTGTGGTATTCATAGTTATAGACTACTTTTCTAGTCTACTGGTATTTAAACCCATTTCTGAAACAACAGCCAGATCTTCAGTTGGATTTGTCATTCTTGCTTTGACAGGCAGCAGTTTCAGGCCTACTGTGACAATGAAATAACAAAGCACACTACTGGATGAAAGGCCGCATCTTAACTGAAAACAGATGTTTAGAGCTGACAACAGTACATTAAACAACAAAACTACAGGTGACTGATCACACATAAAAGCCATTTAATTAAAAACTAATTGCACATAAAATTTAAATTTTGTTACGCATTTTCCATATGGTTCAATGACTTTCTTTGATCAAGCAGTAACTAGTTGTTGTTTATCTTACAATCCCTTCCCAGGAAAAATGGAAGAAATCTTTTTCAAAGACAGAAAACACTTTAAAGTGTTAGTATTTTACATGGGTAATTGTAAGTATGATTTTATTTCAAATTATTTCCTCCAATAATCTAAGTAACAATAGACCTCAATGACCTGCTTCTGTATCAGTATTGTACATTGCATGCTATGACAAATGGCATGATGAATTAAGTAGCTGAATCTCATAATGAAAAAAGTTGATTTCTACTGTCTGATAAATCAAAGTATATTCAAAGTCAATAGAATGATCTAAAATTAATGCTAAAATAAGGCAGAACCTGGTTTTCTTCTTTTTCTCAAATACTGACCGAAGCATAAGGTATTTCCAGGAGTTTAATGACTGGCTGTATTTAATGGCCCTTGACTGCAGTTCACACCTTCAGCTTCTCTCACTGGTTATTAGTTCCCAGGAAATTGTCTGTGCTTCAGTCATGATTGTTTGTGTAATTAAGTTGTTTGAAAGGTTTGAGCTATTTTAAACTCAAGAGACAATGTCTTAATCAAAAGTATTTGAGGTTATAAAGCATTTTTCTTCACTTGTGGATATGTGCAGTGGAAGAACTTGAAGTTTTATTTGCCCAAGGTGGCACCAAAAATGCTCTAGAAGGACACCCACACTCCAGGCAGACTGGCACAGGTCTTTACTAGCTACCCTTTCACTTTAGTTAGAGTTTTTGTTTGTCAAAGGCGGCTCTCCCCATCACTGGAACACGCAGCCCATCTTCCACAACAGACTGATTTAAATTGTGTGGATTAAATGATGCCCCCACAGAGCCTTCACTTAGGTCAGTATTACAAGTCGAAGAAATGAACATTCTAAGTGGAAAACTTTTACTTCTCTGCCTTTATATGTGACCTTTATTGTACAAATGTCTCTCACATTTCATGAGCTTTCAAGGTTAGATGTCAAAACTTCATACCGAAGGAACTAACAGTGTTTCTTCTGATATCAAATTATACCATGACAAGCACAGAGAAAAACTAACCTGTTCAAACAACATGGCAATTAAAAAAAGATTCGGAGCTACCTACAATTTCAACTATATATAAATATCTCTGGGAAAAACAAAATAAGGGTGTAATATCAGTACTGAATCCTGTCAGAAAATAAAAACATAATGGGAAAAAACAAGAACTTGCAATAAAAATCTGATGTGTGCTCTACAGCTGATGCAAAGGTATTGTCTTTCTGTTGTGCCTGTAGTCTGCTATGACACAGGTCTTCAGGTTGTTATTCGTCTTGTATGAAGCACATACAAACAAGCATGACTTGAAAATTGTGAAATTAGAAAAGAAATGGATAGCGCCATCAGAAAAAACAACTATCCTTCCTTTGCATCTTCTGATTCCAAAATCGGTTTTACAAAAACAGGAATACGCTTGTTACTTTCTACAACTATAACACCATCAAAAAGGTAAGAAGCAAACTTCTTAGCTATCTACCTGATGCCAGGAGTCTACTTCTAGTGTAGAAAAATCAGGAGGTGTACCAGGAATAGTAGAAACTGTAGACACATACCGTGAGTCTCTGAAAAGAGATATATAAAGATTATGAGATCTTAAATCATGGCGATGAAAATAACCTTGGGAACAGTCTGCAGAGACAGAAACAGCTCAATCCAAAAAGTCCAATACAAAAGTTTGTGACTGTTTTTGCTTTCATATATGGAAATCCTATGGCTCACAAATTGGTACCTCCTACTTCTGCAACTAAAGTGGTGGCAATAGAGATGAATTCAAGGAGGGATCTTATGGGGTCAACAATAGATACAATTCTGTTATACTTGTACAGATGTGCTGAAGATCCTACAAGAAACCCAAGAAAAGCAAAGTATGTTTCCCAGTTTCCTTTGACAGGACATGTTTCCCCATTTGCACAACCCAGGTATCAAGGAATTGAAAATGAGGAGAGTTAACTGGAAGATGTATTTACTGATGTTTGACAGACAGATGTCAAAGGTGTCTTTGCCTTTTCTCAGTTTTCCTATCAGTGCTGACAGTGGTTAAGCAGTCAAAACACTTCAGAATGAGCTCTCTTGCTTTGGTGCCCATTTGGTTTCCAGGGCTGGCACAGTCCAAAATACAAAGAATTTTGTTGCCAGCCTTGCAGCGAAGTGCTGTGTACTGCGGGGCTTCTACCATCTACACATGACAATGGCTCATAAAGTTGCAGCCACACCACAGCCCTTGTTCTGCTTCTCTCACTAGGTCACTGATCTCTGCAGATTCACACAAAGATGACTCGGCACTGCATTAAATCTTTGGATGTGTTTCCACTGAATGAACACCCTTCTCATTTCCCTTAACTTTACTATCAAACCATGCCAGCTTGTCACAGTAGACAAGGTGACCTTTTATGGAGAGTGCACTTGGGAAAGTCTCCTCTCTTCATATTTACAAGGGTTTATTACCCTTAAACTCAAAACTTTGCTGTTTCTTATTAAGTACTTCTAAAATTCAGGCCCCGTTTTTTTGTTTGTTTGCTTTTCCTCTTTGTACCAGCAGCTGTTTCTCTTTAAAAGTTATGTCCTTCCAGGAATTTTCAGGTAGGATTTTCTAGGCCATTTGCACTCTTCACTATGAGCAGATGTTGCTACTGAAGCTCATCACTTAAACAGTAACAATTTAAACCAGAAGATGCACAGTGATTTCAATTGCTGTATTTCTGTGCCTATGTTTTAGCTTTTCTTTGATCAGTGTTCTGCATATCAGATATCATACACTTTTTGTATGCTTTTTATGTGGTAAGAATACTTGCAACACTTAGACATGAAAATGCAAATCTCTTCCAAATGTGGAAGACTTAGGATATGGCATAAAGAAGAAAAAAATCCATCATTTTTCATCTCCATAGATCATTTTCGCCTTCTTCCTTACAGGATCAGAAGTGACAGTTGTTGGATCTTCTGACTATATGGGCCCTATGCATAGTAAATAACATTTTTATATGAAATAGTCCCAACTAATTCTGAAACAAGTAAGCAAAAATTCAGTATGCTTTTGAACATCACACATGTAACAACCTTATATCCTCCAGTGGGAGTTTTGCCATTCACTGCTTGGTTCTTCTTTCTTCACAGTCCAGGAATAAGAAAATGTTTACGTTTACCAGATAAACTGAATAATTGGGAATAGGCTTTAGTGGCAAGTATGCTAATAACTTAGTGGAGATTGACAAGATCAGCTCTATGGACTGTGATGAATAAAAGCTAGAAAGATGAGAAGCAAGGAATAAGGGAAAGTTATTAGTTTTAGATTTGTTTTCAAAAAGAACAGTCTAGGGAGAGAAAAATAGATGAGCCATGTAGGAAAATCACCAAAGTTTTTTTGCAAGAGACAGCTAGTAAGTTTTTCTGGCAGCATTGGTTTTATGAGTCAGTTACGTGTGTCTTTGGTCAACACAACAATGAAATTAATATTAGCAGGGTAGTGTAGGAGTTGTTTACACTTATTCAGAAAGAACGCTGATTGTTTTCACTCTGCCTCTACCATGAAAGTATCATTTGAAGGAAAAAAAAGAATAGGCAGCAGAGAACATCAATATTAAAAAACACTTTAAAAGAACATTATCTTAATTAAGAAAAGAATAGAAACATTAGAAACAAATGTTCTCTAGTCAGAGAGAAATATCTAACTGAGAAGAAGAGAAGTAGATCAGAATTCAGAGGCTGCTCCATGGGACGCAGTCTGCGGTATTTCATTGCTTGATATTGTGGCAAGTGCAAAGCCTTTTGGTCCTGATCCAGATAAGCTGTTCACATACATGTGTCCACATGTTTAAACACGTGGATAGTTAAATTGGCTTATTCAGCTGCTTACTTCTAAGCTTAGATCTAAATGTTTTTCTTGACTGGTGTTCCACACTGTGCAAGTAGCAAACTTTGACTGCTTTTGAAAGCACCACATACACCAATACATAGGCTACCGGACTGCAACTTAGGAGACCAGAAACCTCTGCTGTTCTGTGCAGACTCATGAACCTCAACTCACAGCATATGTTTTCCTGCCTATTCTACTTGAACTGCAAACTTTCGGGGCAAGAAGTGTTTCACAACATGGTTTATTTATCCATTTGTTGCCTAAGGGGGCTCTGAGATTAAGGTGGATCTCTGTGTAGGTAAATTAGTAAAATAATAGAAGCACCATGTAGACATTCTATATCCCAAAATTATTATTGTGCAACTTAACGCAAAATTGAAGTCACTGGGCTTTGTTTTCAGATGTGTCAATCAAGCATACTTGGATAAATATGATGGAATTAATAAGCACTTAGGCTCTTCTGCAGATTTGTCTATTTTTTCCCTCAAAGACTCCCAGATTTCCGTTCAATTCTGCCCTAAGTCAGTATTAGCTTCATTTACAATAAGGTTTCTAACTTTTAAATAAAATATAAAAAACTGTCAGGCTAATACTTATGTAGCAGTGAAATGTGTTTCTTTTTAACAGATCTGCTCTTTGAACAGGTACTTTAAATTCTTCAATACTTGAGGGCCATAGTGTTTTTATGAAATATATTCTTATGCAATACAGGGAGAGTATATTCATTTATCAGGTCAATATTCTATTGTTTTTCCTCTTTAAGGCCTTAAACATATTCATTTAATAAGTTTCTTTCTCAGTTATTCATTTATGGGTACTACGGACTATTCTTAATCACCTAGTGTACAGCACAACAATCTTTTCAAATGGTTATTTTCTGTACAACATGTTCATCTGAGGGAGCTCCACACAGGCAAAGAACATTACAAATAATATTTGACTTATGATACTCCCAGAGAACCAGCCTTGGGCTCCTACTTCATTCCACAAATATGAGTAAAATAAATTATGTGATTTCAGATGTGCATGTAGTTCTTGTCAGACCTGTGGACAGCAAGGCTACACTGGTTATCTCCAAGCATTACCTGCATGTTTTTTGCTGACCTTGCTGCAGAGTAGCTGAGAAACATCATGTACAGGTCACAGTTACTGTCCATTGCACCGTAGCTTGACAAATCACAACCCAGCTGCAGCAAGACAGTAATTTGCCGTGCATTATCACACTGAGATGTGTGCACCTCTTGTTAGATTATAATGTGTTACAACCATCAAAAATACTCTAGCAAACTGTTTGTCTCAGTATCAGCAAAAGCATGATCTACAACGTGTTTTAAGGAAATCAGAACTGCCACTTCTCCCCTACAAATCCTGACTACTGAGAATGCAGTGCAAACTGAGGAATTACACATTCTGCGACAGACCTAATTAAAAAAAAGCCAGACCTCAACACAGATGAATCAGAAGAAGTGAAATATTTCTGAGCTGAAAACATAACTTCGTTCATGTTTCAAGGCTGAACTAGATCTTCACTTCTCCAGTGTGAACACATTGGTCGTAGTGAATATCCTATGAAAATCAATTACAGAGAAAGAAAGATTACACTGTACAACATAGATTAAAATAATTCCTTTTTTTGAAGCCTGCTTTGCTTTTGTCCAGCATATTTTTCTATGCAAATACTTCTTTCCCTGCTTCACCTCATTTTGTGTCTGACAGACACTTCAATTTCCTATTCCTAGCCTTAAAAAACTCTACATTATAAAGACAACTCATCACCAGTTTAATCTAATAACCTAACAGTTTAAAGAACTTGTTTCTCTTCCAAGGAATGAAAGGAGAACTCATAGGATAGCTGCAATACATTCAGGGTGGCCATGAATAATACCAAATACTTTCTTTTATTTGGATCTCACCATTAAGGTGTACAGAATTTCATAACATTGCTGGCTGAAAAAGATTAGGCCAGCCCCAGTTGAATATCCTAAAAAAATATTTATAGTCACTCCTCTGGGAGAAGAGTCTGAATAAAGAGTTTGAATCTCTGCCTCATTCATTCCTGTCCAGCAGGCAGGTAAAAGACGGACATGTTCTGGGTTCACTGCAGATGCACTGACTATCACTGTTCCCTTCTGTGAGCTGGACTGTGGAATTCCCAACGACTGACATATGCACTGTCTTTGATTCATGCTTCACTTGCTTTGCCTAATGATACTGAGAGTGAATATGAACTCACTGGTTGAATCAGACAGAATAGAGCTGTCAGGAATCTTGACCTACCATCAGCACAGGAAACTGCCGAGAACAGAAGGAGCTTAGCTAGAACAGAATACATTATCTTTTGACAGCTCATCATACTTAGTTCTCAAAACTAAGTCTATTATTAAAGACAAAAAATTCAGCTACTTTTTGGTTTTGATAATGAATTTTGAAAAAGAAGGGTTGAAGTATCAAATCCCCCAAAGGGTGTCTGCATGCTCATTGTGAATGAATCGCATTTATGCCCACAAATACCTCAGAGACCTGCCATATTCCAGAGATGTACCAAGTCTTCCACTCTGATTCGCAGTCAGTCATGTCCTTCACTTCATTTTCCCTCAAAAGGCTGCATGCTGGCAGCATATTGCATATTCTGGTACTACAGGTGTCAGATGCAGTTGATGGAAGACATGCTGTTCAGAGGGGCTGAGCAGTTAAAAAAGCCCTGCAGTAGGTCAAATTTTTGTCTGGTCTATGCCGTAGTTCTTCCTCACCAGTTGGCCTGGCTGGCTATGTAATATGAATCAGGGTAAAACTAGGACTTGGTCCTTTGTTGGGAGGTTAAGTGGGATGTGCAAGAATGTGTGTGGAGTCTGTGGTGTATCTGTTTGAGTAACAGCTCTGGAGTGCTGAAGAAAAAGTTTTTCATACTCTGTTCAGGACAACGCCTTTAACCAGGAGTTGCACTTGAGTTTGCACGTGCCTGAAGGGAACACTGAGCTGACACTGAAGAAACTACGCTATCCCGAAGGCGAATTGACTTTTGAAATAGAATCTGCATCTCAGATTTAGATCTGAACTATACAGATCATCTTCACAGTAAAAATATTGTGAAATTCTGCCAATGGAAGTGGTATTGAGCAAACTAAAAGACAAAATTAAATCCTAATATCAATGATCTCATTGCAATTACAGAGACATTGTGGGACAGCTCGCATGACTGTAATGCTGTCAGGGATGGCTACACACTCTTTAGGAAAGACAGGCCAACAAGGCTGGGTGGTGGAATTGCTCTGTATATGATGGAGCACCTGGAATGTGTTGAGCTCTGCCTGGGGGCAGATGAAGAAGGAGTTGAGAGCTTATGGGTTAGAATTAAGGGACAGCCTTATATGGGTGACATTGTTGTGGGTGTGTACTACAGGCCATCTGACCAGGATGAAGAAGTTGATGAGGCCTGCCACAGACAGCTGAAAGTAGCCTCACAGTCACAGGCCCTGGTTGTCATGGGGGACTTCAACCACCCTGACATCTGCTAGGAAGACCACACAGCCAGGCACATGCAGTCCAGGAGGTTCCTGCAGAGCATCGATGGTATCTTCCTGATGCAAGTGGTGAAGGAGCCAACGAGGAGAGGCATGCTGCTGGACCTTGTATTGACAAACCAAAAGGGACTAGTTTAGCATGTGAAGGCTGGAGGCAGCCTCGGCTGCAGTGACCATGAAAAGGTTTCCTCCACTTCAGAATCCTGCGTGGAGGAAACAGGGCAATAAGTAGGATCAAAACCTTGGGCTTCAGGAGGACTAACTTTGGCCTCTTCAAGGACCTACTTGGAGAAATCCTGTGGTTCAGGGCTCTAGAACATAGGGGGTCCAAGAGAGCTGGTCACTGTTTAAGCATCATTTCCTCCATGTTCAGGATTGGTGCATCCCCCTGAGCAAGAAATCTAGCAAAGAAGGCAGGAGACTCGCATGGATGAGCAAGGAGCTTCTAGCAGAACTCCACTGGAAGAGAAAGGTCTATGGAACGTGGAAAGAGGGGCAGGCCACTTAGGACGAGTACAGGAATGTTGTCAAAGCATGCAGGGATACAATGAGGAAGGCTAAGGTCCACCTGGAATTAAACCTGGCAAGGAATGTTAAAGACAACAAGAAGGACTTCTTCAAGTACATCAGCAGCAAACAGAAGACTAGGGAAAATGTGAGGCTGCTGCTGAATGAGGTGGGTCCCCTGGTGATGGAGGATACAGAGAAGGCAGTGTTACTGAATGCCTTCTTTGCTTCAGTCTTCAGTGCTAAGGCCGGCCCTCAGGAATCCCAGGCCCTGGGCGTAAGAGAGGAAGCCTGTAGAAAGGCTGACCTTCCCTTGGTTAAGGAGGATTGTGTGAGGGATCGCTTAGGTGATCTGGACCTCCACAAATTCATGGGCCCCGATGGAATGCACCCACGAGTGCTGAGGGAGCTGGCAGTTGTCATTGCTGAGCCACTATCCATCATCTTTGAGAGGTCCTGGAGGACAGGAGAGATACCCAAGGACTGGAGAAAAGCCAATGTCACTCCAATCTTCAAAAAGGGCAAGAAGGAGGACCCAGGGAACTACAGGCCGGTCAGCCTCACCTCCATCCCTGGAAAGATGATGGAGCAGCATATTCTAGAGGGCATCTTTAAGCAAGTGGAAGAAAAGAAGTTTATCAGGAGTAGTCAGCATGGAATCACCAAGGGGAAAACATCCTTAACCAATCTGACAGCCTTCCATGATGGCATAACTGGCTGGGTAGATGAGGGGAGAGCAGTGAAGTTGTCTACTTCGACTTCAGCAAGGCTTTTGACCTCATAGGCAAGCTCAGGAAGTGTGGGCTGGATGAGTGGTCAGTGAGGTGGATTGAGAACTGACTGAATGGCAGAGCTCAGAGGACTGTCAGCAACAGCACTGAGTCTACTTGGAGGCCTGTAGCTAGTGGTGTCCCCCAGGGGTCAATACTCAGCCCAGTCTTGTTCAGATTATTCATCAATGACTCGGATGAAGTTATAGAGTGTACCATCAGCAAGTTTGATGAGAACCCAGAACTGGGAGGAGTGGCTGATAGACCGGAAAGCTGTGCTGCCATTCATCAAGACTTGGACTGGCTGCAGAGTTGGGCTCAAAGGAACCTGATGAAGTTCATGAAGGGCAAGTGTAGTGTCCTGCACCTGGGGAGGAACAACCTCATGCACCAGTACAAGCTAGGGATTGACCTGCTGGGAAGCAGCTCTGTGGAGGGGGACCTGGGAGTCCTGGTGGATGACAAATTAACAATGAGCCAGCACTGTGCCCTGGTTGCCAAGGAGGCCAATGGTATCCTGGGGTCCATTAAGAAGAGTGTGGCCAGCATCTTGAGGTAGGTTCTGGAGATTAGGGGACTGGAGCATCTCTCCTGTGAGGAAAGGTTGAGGGAGCTGGGCTTGTCTAGGCTGAAGAAGAGAAGGCTGAGAGGGGACCTTAGAAATGACTACAAATATCTTAAGGGTGGGTGTCAAGAGAATGGGTCCAGACTCTTTTCAGTGGTGCCCAGCGACAGGACAAGGGGCAACAGGCACAAACCAAAGCATAGAAAGTTCCATCTGAACATGAGGAAAAACTTCTTTACTTTGAGGGTAACTGAGCACTGGAACAGGTTGCCCAGGGAGGTTGTGGAGTCTCCTTCTCTGGAGGTATTCAAAACCTGCCTGGACGAGGTCCTATGCAACCTGCTCTAGGTACCCCCTGCTTCAGCAGGGAGGGTTGGACCAGATGATCCCCAGAGGTCCTTTCCAGCCCCTATTTTTCTGTGATTCTGTGATTCCATGAAATACATGGTTTGAATACATGTATGTTGCTAGGAAGGTACAAATCCATCGTAACAACAGCTTAACTTTGCTGTCTTTTGGGTTAACCGCCTTGAAGGACAAAGGGCCATAAAACGTATTGCAGTGAAAGACTACATACAACAGGACTATAGTCACCTTTCTGCATTTGACTGACCTATGACAGAAACAGTTGATTAATGTTTGTGCGACACTACTTCCTACTTCTGTTGACAATGTTGTGATTAGGAATCTTCTGAACTGAGCTCCTGGCAAGCGTTACAATATACTCAAAGTGTAGGATACAGCATAATCCTTTATTCTGTGGGTTTTTTTTAACATCTAGAGGTAAGTTTTCCCATGTAAACTAAAATAGGTATTCACTTTAGCACCAGTTGTTAATCTGTAAACAAAATCTGCTTGAGAAAGGGAGGGAGGTAACTCACTAAGTAAGCAGTCTAATGCTTAAGTTTGAACTAAACTGCATTTTCATTGTAGTGTCTGGTGAAATTCAATTTTATTGATGACTGGTAACTACTATCGTTCAATTCACTGGATGAAAACTAATTTCCCCAAAACAAGATGTCTTTGGTACTGATGCTCTTACCGGTGTTTATACTGACAAATGAGCTTTTAGTTCTAAGAAACATATTAGAAATTACTGTTCTCATTATTCAAACATAGTAAGAAGCTTTGTGCTGCAAAGAGTAATGCCCACCTCCAGGGAAAGTGCGCTAGAGATCACCACATTCCCTTTATGGCCAATTATATCTTGACTGTCCAGCCTCAAGCTTAAAATGCCTGGTAGCTGGAGTCTTTTGCTTTTTTATTGATATCTGTTTTGGAAACAAGTTTTTTTGCTACTTTTACTAGATTTCTTGCTCATATGGCTACAACTGAAATTTGGTTATCCCAATGAGCTGTAAATTCAGAATTTCACCTAAATACATTTAATACAGTACTTTGATAGCAAATATTTAATTTATATGCTATTTAGTTATTGCTAACATTAAATATTAAAATACCATATTCAAATACTTTCCTTTTTTTTCAGAAAGAAACCCCAATATTTTTGATGCTTTAATTTAAATCAAACTATTAGGTGACATACGGCCACACTTTTTGTTGATTTATGACCTGTGCAAGTCAATAGATGCTACCACATTTTACTGCATTGAAATAAGTGTAAAACTGTTCCAACAGTTAGAAGAAGAACTAAGATACTTAAATAGCAGCTCCATATCACTAAGTATGGGTGAAAACATTCCTTGACAACTATTGTTTTCAACAAGCATTGGTAATATGTTCAAAATAAGCTAAGTATGCTTATAGTTTAAGAACTCAGTCTCCTTATGGATTATATAGAAATCCATTCAAGAATTAGCCAAACAATCAGTTTCAAAATGGTGCAATCAATAACAATTTTCCAAACTTTAATTCATAAAACATTTAAAACAATTTTCTCTACATCTGAATTTCTTACATAAAAATATGCAGTTTTCCTCATCCCTCAACTGTAATGATTATAAATAGGTGTGTCCCACAGCATAAAATGAATTTGTATATGTCAGAACCGCTTTTTTCATATGAGTAAAATGAGAAAAAGAATGGTAGCATTATCTTCTAGTGTTGCACTATGTCCAAATTCCATTTGACTACTTTGATTTAGAGGTAATTTTTGTATGATTTCTTGAGATACATGTTTTTATTTTTTGCATTATTATATTAAGAAAAAATATAGTGGTATGATATAAAGAAAAATATAGGCTAAATGTCAGGAAATCTGTCATGACAAGAACACCAAAGACCTTTGGAATAGTCTGTGTTTGAAAGTGACAGAAATCCATTCAAAATTGATACTGGAAAAACTGCTAGAAAATACGTTAGTGTCAAAGCAAACAGTCATGAACTGACAAAGCAACAAACTAAAATAACACTTAACTAGTCTTCCTGTCTCCAGATATCTGCGATTCTGTAAAAGAGATCATTATGCAGCTGAACAACACCCTTACTATTTTTTCACAATTTCCCAGTCTGGTCACTAAACAAATCTAGTTTGTAGTCTATCCAGTTAAACTTCTTATCACAATTTTCAGATTTTCATTATCCTTTCCACTACAGTACGCCTCTTTTGCTACAAATTTCCCCTTTTTACTGATGCTATTGGGACCAGTTCTGAGAACCTTGATAGATGTTGCTTACAGGAAAGCACAGAATTTGCCATCATTGAAAAAATTGCTGGTCCATCAAGTACAGTATACATTGGAAAGTACTGCATAACCTGATGCTTCAAAACATGGGGTAGGGAGGAAGAGGAGGAGGACCTAGGACAGAGTCCAACCTGACAGATGGGGTGACCAGCTTAAATTTTCAACTATGAAATTTTATTACCACTTGCTTACATGCACAAAATTCAATGTTACTATAGAGCATAAACTTATTTATTACTTTTATAAATTCATCCACTCTTCTGCATTCAAGTTTACAACATTCTCTGACAATAACTTCTGAAGACTGAGTACACACGCTCTGAAGAAACAATTCATTTAACTTGATCTAAGTTTACCTGCTTTTCCTCTTTCTCTAGTGATCCGGAATTCTAATTTATACCTTTTTAAATACCTTTGTATGTCTCTAGAAAATTCCAGTTTAAGTTTGTACTAAAAATTGCTCCAGATAGAGATATTTTCTCTAATGTTTAACTTCATTGACTTTGGTTCTGCTGCTGCCCTGAATAACTTCAACTTCAAATACGTATTTACAGGCATTTAAGGCCTTTCAACACTAATAACCATATCTGTTCCTGTTTTCTTTAGATAAGAAAAATCAAAGAAATGACACAATTTCAAACTGAAATATCCAAATACAATGTAGTTACTGGTAGTGTATAGTGAATTATATGAAGTCTGACATTATACCCCTTCTCCTCCAGAAAAAATGAATATTTATCCAAGAAATTAATGAGTTTTAATGTTTTATTTTTTGTGTGCTCATGGCAGTAGACTGCACTCAGAGACACAAATGAAAAAGTATTACAATTTCAGATCCAACACATTACCCAAGACATGGAACTTGTCTCATTGTTTCTGTTGTTAGCAGATCTTTTATGTTTAAAACTTGCACAGAAGTTGAGATGCTTTCCTCTCTCTGAGTTTTCTGATGTTGAATTACTTACATGTCAAATTTTTTCAACATATTTCTAATTTTGAAGCATCTTTCCTTCAGGTGTGGATTTGATTTTTAAACCCAGCTATACTTTATGACAATGAAAATGCTGTTGCCTTTATCAGAAATCATCAGACATTGGTTCATAAGGGTTATCCACCACTTCTTTAGCTGGGAAAAGGTGTAGTGATCACTAGTGTGGCAGGTAACTGTATTCACCATTCACCATTTTTGCACTGATCTGACCTCTTATGCATATATTCATTAAGATTTTCTGAAATCTCATCTATTGATATCCAGATGAGAGACTGCCATTCATTATCAGGACTCTTGCTGTCAGATCAAGTACACACCCTTCATACTTCAGCCCACAAAAAGATATTCTGAGTGCTTACACAGGTGAGGAGTATATCCTCAAAACTGGACCTTTCTAGTGCCAGTTGCTCATTTGGAACATAATTCTTCTCTGCAAACTGTCTGTTGAGCCTTGATACTGCCCTCCCTCTATACGGGAAAAACTGCTACTGTTAAAATGAGGTGGATGGGACAATGAAGAGGCTTAGATAAGATTAGATTCTGAAAATGGGGAATCAGCCCCCTAGAGGAAAATGGAAATGGCAATGATTTAGACTTTAACAAAACATTTCATTAAATATTTCAAAATAACACCCACTAGACAGAAGAACTTCAGAAAACACCTGGAACAAAGCAGTAATTCTGTGGAATTCAAAGACAGTAGAAAATGAAGGCAAAATTATATTCAGCTTGGAGCAGGGGAATCAAATATTTTTTGAGAAACATAATGCAATCAAATACGCTTACGGAAATAGACACCAGTACTTTTTTGAAAACGGAGTTTAGCAAAGGATAAGATGGGGTAAGAAGTTTACATTTCTAATTTGGACAGTGCAAACTGTATCTACTTATCCCTGCCTAAAACACCATTCTTGTTAATCCATTTTCTAAATTTATAGAAAATAAAAGGCAGATGGAGGAAGAGTTGGTAATGAATATTAAATTATACATTTGTTTGAATATGATGTGGCAGTAAAAATAGTCCCATAAAAGTGTGAATACTGAACACAAAGACAATCTATCACTAAGCTCAGAGATATTGTTCCTATATGGCTCTTCTTACTGCACTGGAGATATTTTATTGTATTACAAGCATCAGACTATCATAATGACACAGACATTTTGTAAGTTCAAAAGTAAACAACAGATTTCAGGCAGCTCAAATTACTGAATTATACAGAAAGAATGAATGCTTTAAGCAATGAGCCTAATCTGAAATACATTCAACACCAGTATAGTGCCAGCAATTTCTGTGAAGCCCTGCTACACGTGTTGTTACTCTGCCAACTATATGTTTCTTAGCTAACAGAAGAATAAGGGAGCAGACAAAACCAGTTACAAACAATGGGATGGCATTCAGAAGACCGTGTTTTATTTCTAAGTGCTCTTACCAATTTCCTGTCTTATTTAGGCAAAGTACTTCATGCTTCTGTGATCCTGAACTGTGCTTATAATGGTGCTTTCTTTACAATGAATTCTTTGTAACAGAAAATATCCGTTCCTATGTTTATAGATCTATAGTATTACATTCATGGCATGACTGCTATGAAATTAATGCTTAGTGACAGGAGAAGTATTTATGGCTTATCAGCTAAGACAGGCAGGAAAAGTGGGCTAAATTAAGATAGCAGAATGTAGACAGAATATGAGAAGTGGATTGTTGCTAATGAGAATGATAGCCGCGGATAAAACTTTATTGTGTACTAAGGGCTTAATTGCAGCAACTGTCTGAACACACAGGGGAAACTAGGTTTGTGCTGAGGATGGCCTCAATGACCAGGAAGTCTCTTCGAAATTTTAATTACAAGATGCATCAGTACACTAATTACATCCCACTAATAAAAGAGGAAGGTTTCTCATACTACACAGTTTGGAAGGTAACTACAATCATTAAAATATTTTTCTCAAAGACATGGAAAGTAAATTAAAATTGGCTAAGAACAATGTTTCATTCATAGGTCATTCTTTTCAATTAAATCTCTGAATTTCCAGAGGCAGGCTTGGAAGGCATACAAACTCTGCTGATACTTTTTAGCTCTATTCTCTTATCTGCTTACAGCCTTTTCACAGCTTCTTCACATCCCAAACAAATCAAAGCACTCCTTCTCATCTCATCTACTGCTTTGGCTGTACCTCTGATTCCCCTAAAGGTGATCAGCTGCTTGGTGCTGTGGCCAGCTGTTCCTTTAAAAATATGTGCTCTTTGAGGCTTCCCCAAGTTAGATAAGTCCACAACGTATCGTTCCCTTTTGTAATGACTGGCAGACAACTAATGCTATAATGCAGTGTTCAGTGACCCACTAACTTAAAACCCATGAATGCAAGAGAGAGAATGATGTTCTCCTTCACGCTGAAGATCCAAGACAAATTTATTAAGGTTGATTTATGAAGTTTCCATGCATCAGACAACCTGGAAATCTTTTCAGCTTTTGGTCTATATACCCCATTCTCTGAAATACTTGAAAATGTATTCAAAGCACCTGAGGCAACAATACTGAAAGTTGCTAAAATGACCATAAGTTGAAGTTGATAAAAAGCAACTCTAAACAACACAACAAGGAGGGTTTTGCCAAAAAAAAAAAAAAAAAAAAAAAAAAAAAAAAAAAAAAAAAAAAAAAAA
>Ga0065711_1040061_pt1 | contig 17277 bp, 9 predicted proteins | sample Hoacrofraction12_FD_59098 | JGI IMG/M metagenome (GOLD analysis project Ga0065711, IMG submission 59098) | Hoatzin crop microbial communities from Cojedes, Venezuela - Epithelial fraction 12 v2 (version 2) | ecosystem: Host-associated > Birds > Digestive system > Esophagus > Crop | place... | reverse complement strand
TTTTGTCTAACGACTAAGTGATAGCTTGTGCCCATGTCCTTCCACTACATTCCTTAATGAGAAAACAGGGATTAGTGTAACAGTTATATTGTTAGATCACTATGCATGCAGAAATACAAGTTACAGTACTGAAGACTACTAAAAACTAGAAAATATTAAGGCTTTTTGTTATAGTTTCACATTTCTTACAATCCCCTCTATCAAGATCTCCAAGGCTTTTATCAGTTCTAAATTTCTTGTAGCCCACCTTAAAACATTAAGAATACAGTAAACAAACACATGGTAACTTCTCACCTGTTATAGATAGGGAAGTAAATGACGTCTTTCTCTTTTGGAAACTTTTACATTATTTGCAAGAAGCATGAGTGCAGCTGTATAAAATGCATTCACACATACACACACCATATTTCAGCAGAGCTTCACAGCTAAGGAATACACTACAGAGAATCGTTTTTTTCCTTCTTGAACAGGAAAAAACTTCATAGATTAGCAAAAGCGTAATACATACTTGAAAGTGAAGCACAGCAGAATACAAATTATACATGCTTTCAGCATGTCTTCTGAGGCAGAAGATGTGTTCCATGTTCTGCCTAACAGAACTGAACACATCTCACAGTGGGTTAATGCAGACAGTGTATGGAGTTGAAGCCAAAAGAACCATCACTTCAGTGGTCTACTCTTTACTTCAAAGCAACTTTCTGCAATTGCACGAAAAAAATAGACAACATCTTGCATACAAAAGTCACTTGTATATGTGCAATCTATATTAATCTGAAAGAGTTTAAGGGGGTTAAGAAGGCTGTAAGGTAACTACTGAGACTGAGTAATGTGAAAATAGCATGGAGTTGAAAAATGAGAGTATAAGAAATGAGTAAAAATAAAACTTTAAAAAATATTCAAAAGAATTGGACAAAAATAAGACCTTAGGTTAAGAATTGACTTCTTTCCTTATTACTGAAAGGTATAGATTTAGAATCAAAATCTGTAGTTCCTTTTTCATTTTTCCTGGTTAAATTCTCAGTGCAGTAAGTTCATTTTTCACATTAGTGTCTATTATTCTGCACATCTTGCTCAGCTGCCTAAAACTTTTGCTACGTGCTTCATCCACAAAAGAAAAAAGGCATTGAGAAACTCTCAAAAAATAAATTATTAATAATGACAGTAGATAGTACATGACTGGTACAATCACCATGCCTAAACTGTTGTCAGCCTGAGTGTTCCAGTAAGGTCACCTCAGCACTACCCCAAAAAAGGTAAGCAGTGTCAGCATGAACAGCATCCTAGTCCAGAAAAACTTGTAAGTCAAATGTTTATATTTGTCATTCATAGTAAGGAATATCTTTTCCCTGTTAGGCTTTCCTTTTTCTTTCTTTTCAGAACTAGCTTATGAAACAGAAGTGGAAGCTCTGCAGAATACATCTTGTCTTCTGTAGCTACAAGGATCTCCTTATGCTGTGTATGATGTGAGAAGTAAGTAATACAACAGGTATTAAACTGATAATAGTCATCGCATAGACCTCATGTTTATTTTGTTGACAGTATGTTAATGCAGCTGCAAAAGCAAACCTCTTGTAGTGAAGTTTCCATTGCATAGTATCACTACACGGTTCTTCTGATTACTGCTGTATATTTTAGTTCATGCATCCAAACTTGCAGTCTTTGCTTCACCTGTCTATATGGAAAAGCTAGAATACATGAGCACATTTGTCTCTCAGGTAGATGTGCAACTTATATATCCAATTATTGGATAATTTTATTTTGGTTGGAGTGGATTTGTAATTCATTAACTTTTCCCTTTCTTTTCTTTGTGACTGTAGATATTTAAGATGCTGTTTTGGTTGCTGATTTTATTTCTTAGAGGAGAAAAAGCGATTTAACACAGTGCAAAACCATGCACTTCAGTGCTGAAGATGGTCAATAACCTCAGGCAAACATCAGCTAATTGCTCAACCACTTTTGTTTTTTTGGAGGAGGGAATGATACCTTTAAATAACTGCTGCCATTTTATTTTTTTAAACTAAATATAATTTAATATTTCTGAATTTCTGAAACCACAAACTATAGTCAAATCCCGAGTGGATGAGTGGGTTGGTGGTGGTAGAAATAATAAAAAAATATATAGAAACCACTCCTTTCTAATTATCTAGCTGTTATACATTGCAGATTTCAGTTACTTTCTACTCATTGACAAAAAAAAGAAAAAATATATAATTATAGTATCTTTCAATATCATATAAGTTCTGACTATGCTTGGATACCCTTTAGTGGCTGATAACAAGAATTTATTATAATCTTTTCAAAGTTAACAATGAATGTTGTGTGCATGATTACACCTCTGATAGATACATTTAATCCATTGGTTGTATAATAATATTGAAAATATAATAACAATATTAAAAACTCAGATTGCACAGAATTATATCACACTGAATTGAACACCATCTGACCACACATGACAAGGTCATATATCTCTTTCTAAATCTTCATGCATTCAAGAAAATGTTACTCTTTGTTCACAAAGACTGAACAGTACCTTCAAATGATCAGAAAGTGGTTTTCAGTGTTTTCCTTATTTTTTGCAAGATTATCTAGATAAGAAAGGAAATTATTTCAAGCTAAAATCATCTTCTGATTTGACATTACAAATATGATGTTAGTATATCTGTAAATCTATTTCTGTTTCTAACTAAAGACTTCTATTTTCGTCATTCACTTTACATCAGCAGGAAAAATTTTCCTAAAAAAGCCTCACCAAATTTCAAAAATTAATCTTTGGAAAGTTTAAAACTTCACACCATCTAGCTTGTGTTTCTAAGTTTTCACTCTTTTAGTCCTATTCTTCACCTGCAGAGAGTACTTCTGTGCTGAGATTCTACATCACAACTACATTTTTTTTCCTACAGACTTAAAGAAAGCTGTCTCTTTTCAGCTACATAAGCTCTGTCACTGGAAGAATAAAACAAAAGATCTGTCAGACATGTGAGTTTCCATTTCCCAGTGACTATAATATGCTGATAAGTCGGTAAACCAACCTATGACATCCATATATGAAGGCTCTATTAAGATACCATTACAGAGGAAAATATCCTCTATGTGTCATCCTTACAAGCTCCTATCTTGCTATCATACACCCAGTTGCAGAAAATAAAAGAAGTTTCTAAACATTCAACATTCAGTTGCTCTACTACCAAAATATCTGACTAATTGTAGGGAAACATCATGAAATCACTTTCTTTCAGATACTAAGTAGAACATCTTTTCTGAAATATCTTACTAGTAAACACCCCTGTAGGAAAGACATAATGCAAAAGTAGTCTTACAGGAGATAAGATATGAAAAAAATTAAGTGATTGTCAATTTCCAAATCCAAATAAAATAAAATATTTTAAGATTTCTAGCTTCATATATGCAAATAGTAACAAAACCAATCTTCTATGAGGGAATTTTGTTTTGTCTATCCCCTAAGTCACTCAAGTACTATATTTTAACAATTGTAAAACAATGTGCACTAATAACAATAATTTTGAAAATCCTACAAGCAAACACCAACACTTCAGAATAAACCAGTTATGTAAAAGTTGTGGTTATTTTTCTCCTCAATTTACAATAAATATTTGTATAAAATCAAGTCTCAAAAACTGATTTCTGTTTAATATTTCTATTTACTTTGGGCAGTCAAGGGCAAAACGTTGCACTTTATTTTTTGCTACAGAAAAAGTAATACTTTAATTCAATATTTTGCCACAATGTACCCCTCCTGCCATGTTATTAGATTAGCACGGAAAGTGAGAGAGTGATCTGCAACAGAAATAGGTTGAATACCTGACCACACTGTAGCTAGAATAAGTTGATGAAAGCAAGTAGCAAAAGTCATTCATCTTCTCAGGCAATGCAAATCCAAAGGTCACTTCACCTGAAAAAGTCTAATTCCTAATGTACTACATCTTGAAGGAAAAACATGCAATTTAGATTGCCTATGTGATAACTAGACTTCTAGAAAGTGAAATAAAGGAGGGGCTTTAAAAGTTTGAAAGCAATTCAAAATTAATTTAGAACAAACTGCAGAGCCTTTTAAATTTTATCTCTACATGTCTTTTAACTTGCAAGAATCCCTCTGAGAATCGGTTTAATGTACACAAGTATATTATGTGCTCTCAGAAGTCTTTCCTAATTTGCACTCCAAATGCTTCAAAATCCTAGCTTCAAGGTTTTCTGAAGTGGTTGGGTTTGGGTTTTTTGTTGTTGTTGTTTTGTTTTTAATTCATGTTACAATTACAACATGTAATGAAGAAATTTGTACAAGGGAAAGTGAAGGGCAATCAGGACACCATAAATTGAATCAGCATATGAAGTTAATTGTTGAAGGCCTAGGGTTCAAAAAATGCATTGGAAAACATTTAAGTTCCAAATACAGCCAAAATAATATTAATAATTATAAACTTTTCTCAGATATTCATATAATCCTCTATCATTGTCATTGCTGGTAAGTAATCATATCCACAATCTCTGGTGTAAATTCCATTTTGTATTTGAAACTGCTAATGCAAGGTACTAACTATATTACTTTAAGCACAGTGATCCAGACCATAGTTTCATACACATTCTACACTACCATAAACTGTCTCTGCCACTAAAAGAAGGAGAAACAACTATGAAATATTTTCTCATTTATTTTCCTTCTTACAGAAAGCTCAAAGACAATTTACAGAGATGTGAGACGATGGCATCTCACAGTGTATCAGCTGCTCCACTGATTGTGCCAGTATGATTGGAATCTTTCGGCATCAAACCCATCAATTCAAATTAACAGCCGAAATGTCTGCTCCCACAGACATTTAGGGTGCCTATGGATTAATTAGTTTGTGGCAGCATTCATCAGGTTAAATCCTACAAAGAGTAGTGTGTTCATATTGTCATTCACTAGGTATTACTGTGACACTTCTAAAAGACCAAAAACAGCTTCATGAAACTTTTAGGAAAAACATCCTTTCTAAATATTGCATTTCTTTGGCAATAAAAAAATATTAAAATTATACAATACTTCTTTCTTATTGTTATTGACTGGGATCATGAAAATTTGCCTCAACAGTGATAGTTTTGGTCCAGATATCCAAAATTACAATGCAACCTGAATCGCTAAAACGCCAGACTGCCGCACCTGCTGCACGCAGGCAGGATGTTTCTTCAAACTGTTACCTGGAAAACTAGGTAGATTAAAACTTTTTTTTTCACAGTCTAGATAGATCTGTTTTCTTGTTTAAGGTTGGAGATAATGGAATCTTTTTCAAAGTCCTCTCTCTCACCTGCTTGTGCAGTTTACAGGCTAAGGCGTTGGACATAATTCTGTGTTGCATAGTTTCTATCTAGTCCCGAAATTCAGACTGTCTCTCAGATGACTGGGGACTTGTCAGTGCATGCACTGTTTTCTCCCTATGAACAACAAGGAGACAATGTAGCCTTTAACTGTGCCTTAGGATCCCAGGAGAAAAGAAGAAAAAAAAAGGCATTAAGAAAGACTGACATTTACAGTGGGATTTGTTTAGACTATTTTTCCCCTTTTAAAAGTACTGAGCTATTAATGCTATGCTACAAAAAAATCAATTTGACTGTAAAAGACTATCACCTAACAAAGAAGATGTCTCATTGAAAAAAATTGTGAAATAAAACCACAAATAATTGACTGGTATTCAAGTACTTACTGAGTTAATTTACATCTTTTCATCATTAAGAGCTACTTAGTTTCCTAACTCTAAGCAAGGTACTTCTCTAGGACAAACAGAAAAAAAACAATAAAAAAACCCCAAACAATAAAACAACCCATGCACATTTTTTCCAAGAGATACTTTAAAAGGTATTTCACCTCTCCTTTGAATTTGGAGAGATCCTTTTGGCTACAGCAGACTGCTTGATTTCCTGTTAAGGCTCCTAAGAAAACTGTACAGATGTACTTACTTCTATTGCTTTTTTTAAAACCTCAAAGACAACAGATAAGATATCTGTCAGTAATTCTAAAGCACTGAAAAAACATGTTCAGGCCAACAAGAAACAGTATATATATGTAAAAGTAAATAGATGCATATGCTCAGGAATCACTGGAACACACACTGAAATTTAATTGTGCAAAATGTTTCTGTTCCCTTCTCATAACCACATTTATAACAGTGGAGCAAAGAGAGTGAAAGATTTTTGTAAAACAAAAATGTAAAGAAAAAATAAAGATAAAGCAAACAACACTAGAGTCATGACATATCCACAATTTTGGCTGGAGTCTGATGTATTTTGCCTCCTAAGGTTTTCATCATGTCTTACAATGGTTTTAAAGTTATTTTTATTTCTGCCTGCACTGATAGGCCTGTTTTAAGGCATCTCCTGACTCAACTTAGTAGCAGAAAAGTTACAAACTTGACAATAGCTTAAACCCCTTACTCATCCACAGATTATGAGCTATGTGGCTACCAGTTTGAAGAGCTGTCCTTCCTGCCTGCCAAAGCATGTAACGTCACCACAATGAAAAGGTATTCCTCTGGAGCAGGGCTTCACATAATCTCCACCAAACTGCTAGTGCCCCCAGGCAGAGAACAGACTATGGCTTCCCACAGCTTTGGTTCGCTCATATTCTCACTTGGCCACATGCAAATACACCAGGTGTATTCAAAGTGCAGTAGCCTGGCACCTGGCTGCTGTCCAGCCAGTTTGGCCGAGTTACTCTGAAACATCTTGAACCCTTCGGGGCTGCTACACGCATATACTGGTCTGCACAAATATGATCTAATTTGACCATTCATTGAGGTCACTCCTGAAGCACGCAGCACAGAATATAGGAAAATCTGCTCTTCACACTAATTTTGGGACAGCTTCAACCGATGCTATAGACACATTTGCTGTGTCTAATCACTCCTAGGAAGGAATTAGCTGGCAGTTAAGCAAACTAACGCAGTGTCCTTTATCCTATCTTCTTTGGCTTTCTGGAGATCCTGAAAGGCAGTTGAGTTGCACTGCACGATTGTAAGGTTAACTTTTTGAGTGAGCATAGTGTTCCTTGACGTAAGAGACATCAATCTTCATGCACGTTTCTTTGTTTCAGCATCCTGTGGCAATACGTTATCAAGTATTTAATGTAATTTTACTTCATTTACATCAATAGAAAAAGGGAGCTACCCTCCATTCCACCCTTCATGACATCCTTTCTCTGAATTCAGTACGTGCAAAAAGGATCAGGATGATATTTCTCCATTCAAGGTGGTTTCACTTGAGCCAGCTCTGCTGGCATCCTTTTTTTGTAGCAATTTAAATGCTTCCACAAACTATTTTTCAGCACAAAAGAAGTACTCAGCCTATCACCATCAATCAGTTATGTTCTACGAGACCACAAAGTACAGATTTGTATGTGGGTATCAAGGCAATCTAATGAAAAGCAAATTACATATCTACAATTTGGAAAAGCTTAGAGAGACTCCACAGATCCTAAATTCAGTGGATGAGATCTGCACATTGCAATTCAAATCCTCACTCTGAATCTCAGAGAAAGAATGAACACCCCCCCACACATACACACACACATGCTATGGTCCTGCACTTCCCATCCCACTCTCTAATGTGTTAACCACTGAGCTGAAGCTTAAAAGGGAGACTACCAAGATGACATTCTACATTTTGTAAACAGAATCTGACATACAAATTGGAAAAGGCTTTTTGAAAACTTCAGAACAAGTCAGTTCAACAAATCTGATTTCCACACACCCACCACATCATATCCATCCACTCCCCTCCCCAGCTGAAAATGAGTACTACCTAAGTAGCTTGATCTGCAGATGTTTTTTGAGGGAAATTAACTATGCACTCATAGATAATAGACCCTAAAAACCCCAGGTGCCATCCAAAAAAAACCCCACAACATTTAAATACATAGAAGTCTGTCTTCTCTGGTTATTTAAACACTCTTTGGATAAATTTTTGTATGAGAGCGGCAGAATGTAATACAAATATTTAACAGTAACTTTCACAAGTATTTAGAGAGTCATTGTGGCTTTAGAATTCTCATCTTCACAGAAAATATGTTTCCAATATAAAATTTACCAGACTCTTCAAAGAGTTTAAATAATATGATCCATTTTTGTTGCTGTAATTTTGCTGTCAAATGTCTTGGGTTTTACTCTTTAAAAATCAGGATGTGAAATTTTAAAAACCCTCTCCAGATTCAATTGAAATGTAGCTTTTCATATAGAATTAATGTTCAGCTTGACTAAACGTATTAGAAAAGTACAACATTTTTCAATTGCAGTGTAATTAAAAATACAAAAAAACAGTCTTTAAATGAATTAAGCGCCATTTCAGAGCAAATCTCTATCGTCACTGTAACACCAGTGTCAGAACTCTTCACACTAACAAGTAGTCTGAAAGTAACTATTAAAGTGATTTTAATGGAACCTGTCATCTACAATCCAATTTACAAAATGAGCAGCATTTTAGCAAACAAACCTTTTAAAGAAAAAATAACGTTGCAGCAATTTTGAGCTGAAATAAAAATTAAGCCTGATCTACTTGAAAGGGATTATAATTATCCAGATTTATAATATGGTAATAACTTCTTATATGTATTTGACTGAATTAATATCTCTTGCTTAACACGAATCTTCACCTAGTATTGAAAGGACAAGTTCCTAAAGTTGCACAGTTTTACTGTTTTTCATAGTCCACATCAGAAACAAACTCAGTAATAACTTTATGAATTATTATAGTCTGTAGTTAGAAGTATACAAAGAGACACATCTACAATTGATGCAGTCTTTGGTATAAACCCCTGTCTTTCAGAGTGTTTCAGGAAGGTACAAACACAAAATGCAGAACTACAACATCTTTCTAAGTGAAGAGTACTTCACACTCCAGTGGGACTAGGTCTAGACCCCTAGCACACAGAAGAAAACAAACAGTGATATAAAACAATTCTGAGTTATCATCCTGTAATCATTACTCGGTTTACTTTCCAGTTGTGGATTTAGCCAGTTATGGTTTTGAAAAGCTCTTAACAAGTGTTCCATTCCATAGGTTTAGTACACTAATGAAAGAAAGTATTCTACCCACTTGAAAAAAAGTGTAAATTTACTTAATTTCAAGAGAAAATGTCAGCATAAAACCCAGAAGGGATCCTTATTTTCAATTTTCATACGTACGAATTTGCATGCATTTCAATTTCAGTCTCATATAGTAACCACTGATGAAAATGTTATGAAATACTGATGAGGTATGCCAGATTATATAGGGATAACAATTTTTTAAATCAGTCATAAAATACATTTTCTACCTCATTTAAGGTGTTATACCATAAAGTTTGTACACAAAAAAGTATTTTTCATTTTTGTTTGTTTTTGTTTGTTTTTTAAATCACCTCATTATTTAGTATTTCCACAGCACCACGATGATTTGCCTGCTTTGTAAGATCTATTGAGCTTTATCGTTTTCCTAGTAAACTTTTCAATCTTTTTCCACTTCCAAGTATTACTTGTGAAAACATGCAGGACTGGGCCTGCTTGTCAGAACATTTATCCCAGAGGTGAGCAGCTCTGTTTCAAATGCTTTTTCACCTGAGATGCTTCATGTCTTTCACAACAGCTCCCTAACCATCAAGTCTAAATTGAGTAAGAGTCATGTTCCATTGCCCTTGTGGAAACCAAGCAACTGTACAGAAAAGAGCACAAGCTTCACTAAGTCAGGGAAAAAGGAGGATGGCTGTGAAGACACAGCAGCTGTGTAGTTAGTGCTAATACCCCATTTATCGAGGAGTAGAGTCGTTGACTCCAGAACTTTCATTTAATCTCAGCCATTTTACCTGACCTAACAGTTGGCTAAGAGACGAGCATCTGTCTCTTTCAAAATAAGAGACCTTTTAAAACATAATTTATGATTACCTGAGGAACTCAAAAATACATAAATCTATGGGACCTGATGAGATGCATCCCCTGAGGGAATTGGCTGATGTAGTTGCCAACAACTCTCCATGATATTTGAAAAGTCGTGGCAGTCAGGTGAAGTCCCTGGTCACTGGAAGAAGGGAAACATTGCACCTATTTTTAAAAAGGGTAGAAAGGAGGACCCTGGGAACTATTGACCTGCTAGGTTTAGCTCTGTGCCTGGGAAGATCGTGGAACAGATCCTCCTAGCAACTATGCTAAGGCACATGGAGGACAAGGAGGTGATTCGAGACAGCCAGCATGGCTTCACCAAGGGCAAGTCCTGCCTGACAAACCTAGTGGCTTTCTATGATCGTGTGACTAGATCAGTGGACAAGGGAAGAGCTATGCATGTCATCTATCTGGACTTCTGTAAAGCCTTGAACACAGTCCCCCACAACATCCTTCTCTCTACATTGGGGAGATATGGATTTGATGGGTGGACTGTTTGGTGGATGAGGAATTGGTGGGATGGTCGCAGCCAGAGGGTAGTGGTCAATGGCTCGACATCAGATGGAGATCAATGACAAGTGGTGTCCCTCAGGAGTCTGTACTGGGACCGGTGATGGTTAATATTTTCATCACTTAGACAGCAAGATTGAGTGCACCCTCAGCAAGTTTGCAGATGACATTGAGTGGTGTGGTCAACAGGCTGGAAGGAGGGGATGACGTTCAAAGGGACCTGCACAAGCTCAAGGAGTGGACATGTGTGAGCCTCGTGAATTTCAACAAGGCCAAGTGCAAGATCTTGTACCTGGGTCGGGGCAACCCCCACTACCAATACAGGCTAGGGGATGAAGGGATTGAAAGCAGTCCTGAGGAGAAGGACTTAGGGGTACTGGTGGATGAAAAGCTCGACATGACCCAGCAATGTGCACTCACAGCCCAGAAGGCCAACCATATTCTGGGCTGCATCAAGAGAAGAGTGTCAAGCAGGTTGAGGGAGGTGATTCTGCCCCTCTTATCTGCTCTGGTGACACCCCACCTGGAGTCCTGCATGTAGCTCTAGAGCCCACAGCACAATGATGTGGACCTTTTGGAGTGGGTCCAGAGGAGGGTCACAAGAATGATCTGAGGGCTGGAACACCTCTCCTATGAGGAAAGGCTGAGATTGTTGGAGCTGTTCAGCCCGGAGAAAAGAAGGCTGCAGGGAGACCTTTCAGCCTTTCAGTACCTGAAGGGGGCCTATAGGAAAGATGGGGAAAATATTTTCAGCAGGACTTGTTGTGACAGGACAAGGAGTAATGTCTTTAAACTAAGGGAGGGTAGATTTACACTAGATATAGGGAAGAAATTTTTTACCATGAGGGTGGTGAAACACTGGAACAGATTGCCCAGAGAGGTAGTGGAGGCCCCATCCCTGAAAATATTCAAGGTCAGGTTGGACAGGGCTGAACAACCTGATTTAGTTAAACACGTCCCTGCTCACTGCAGGTGGGTTGGACCAGATGACCTCTAAAGGTCCCTTCCAACCCAAACCATTCTATGATTCCATAATGTGAGCTTTTGGGCTTATGGGAGTTGGGAAGGAAAGGAGTCTTTCTGTGCTTTTGTCCCTCAGTTAAAGGGATACCTCCTCACACTTTTTGTTTATTTTGTTTTTGCTTTTATTCACAGAGAAACAGACAAGACAAGACCCAACCAGACAAGACAAGAGGTGCTGGCCAAAGATTAATAGCTACTCACAAGAAGCAGTCAAGAAAAATAATTTAAGTGTTGTTCAGTGGACAAGTCTACAGCTTGCATATAAGCAGTCATTGACTCCTGCACAGACAATACAATGGATTGAATTGCAGCTGTTTAGTCTGGACTATGAATGAAACTCCTGAGTTTTACCACAGTAGAATTAAGCGAGAAAAAGAAGTAAATTATAAATTCAATATCTCATGTAAAATTGAGAGGTCAAAAAAATGTATTGTTGAGTGACTGCCTCATATTCTCACTATCAAATTTGCTTTCATTAGGTTGGACTATTCTGATTTTTTTAAAAAAATTACATTCTAAGCAACAGAGCATTGTTACTATTCATCTTTTTTTTTTTTTAATTAAACTGAAGAACACAGTTCCACTAGTACCTGGATACCATTTCATCCATATATCAACATTTGCATTGCCTGTTCAGATCACTTACAGTTCATTCCTGGTCAGTCATTCTTCTGCATTGTAGGAGCCCACTGTACCATTTTTCTTAACAAGAAGACAAGTCAAACTGTTGTTGAAAAGACCACATGCAATGCAGTCTTCTGTATTGGATCAGTAAGTGTCAATTAATAGGTACAAGCCAGGAAGATTTCACTCATTTGTCTTATTAAGGGAAGTTAAAACCCACTATTCATCATCACAGCTATATGCTCAGCTGTATGCTAGTGTATTATATATCTAGTCCTTGACTGTGCTAACTGAACCTCAATGCAATCAACAAGAAATATGGAGGAAAGAGTGGACAGTGCTTCAGCCATCCATCATGATTCTGCAAGTCCTGCTGAATCACAAAAAAAAAAGAGCACAGAATCCTGAACACCCAATATTGTTAGAGAATGAACGTGCTACATGCTTCCACTGGAAGTGCTGTTTTCTATTTAGAAATAGAAGTGAATACACAGGCTTTTTGTGTTCCTTTGAAAATACAAAAGCAGAGGATTCTGGAATAGTTTGATACTTTTTCTCTCAGATTTCAAATGGTCAGAAGAAACAAAAAGGTATTTTTACAGTTAATTATGTAAAGGATACTGCAAACTATATGCTATCCCTCACTTACATATAAGTAAAAGTAGAATCTTCAAATATGCAAAAAATGGGGAAGTATATAACCAGATGCAGAATCTTCTTATCCTGAATGTAAAATAAAATGAAATAGCTGTTATTTGTTACAAATGAACAAATATCCCATTCTATGATTCTGTTTGCACAGATAATTGCATCTGTTACAATGCACAAATCTGTATAACCTGCCTGGAAGCCACTACATTGCGGATAGATACACACATCCTAAGATGGATTTCTAGGACTGAAAAAACAAGCAACTAAACAAAAACACTTTTACTTTTACAAAAATGATCAAAAATGATCAGAGGGCTGGAACACCTCTCCTGTGAGGAAAGGCTGAGAGAGTTGGCGCTGTTCAGCCTGCAGAAGAGAAGGCTCTGGGGACACCTTAAAGCAGCTTTCCAGCACCTGAAGGATGCCTACAAGAAAGCTGGAGAGGGACTTCTTATAAGGGCATGTAGTGATAGGACAAGGGGTAATGGCTTTAAAATAAAATAGGGTAGGTTTAGATATAAAGCAGAAATTCTTTACTATGAGGGTTGTGAGGCACAGGATCAGGTTGCCCAGAGAAGCTGTGGATGCCCTCTCCCTGGCAGTGTTCAAGGCCAGGTTGGACGGGGCTTTGAGCAGCGTGGTCTAGTGGAAGGTGTCCCTGCCCATGGCAGGGGGATTGGAACTAGATGATCTATAAGGTCCCTTCTAACCCAAACTTTCTTGGAGAAGCAGCACTCTTCATGCTCCTGGGGACAATCATAACCCCTACAACACATATGGTTGCAATGCCTCACATATTGTGATATTTATCCGGCAACACATTTTCTTACAATGTAGCTAGAAATTTTCTGGATAACAGAAAGAGCGAGGTTCTAAAGATATAACTAGCTCTATAGATTATACAGATTAACTTTTATGCTTACCCACTGCATAATCCAGAGCAAGATTTCTTCCTAGCAGGGTATGTCTGGCTGCTTTGGGTTTTTTGGGGGAGAAGTAATACGTATAGCCTCTATATACTCTAAAATATATACTACTCTAAAGTATATACTCTAAAATAATATTTTAGAGTAAGATTAAGAAATCAAAGGACAGAAACAAGATCCTGTAAAGTTACAGTGTGTATCATCTCTACTTGCTGCAGTATCACATATTATTTTCAAAATCATAAGAGGCCTGGCTCCTAATATACTTAACAGGTAGTAGTTATGCATATCTATAATGTGATTGGTCTTCACGACTTGCTATCCTGAGGCATGCCTCCCCATCACTGAAATACCCAAGGCAGCTATGGAGACATTCATAACCCTCTACATTGCCACAAAACAGCAAGTAAATATATTACTTTAGGTCCTCATAACAGTTTAGTCATGCTAATAAGACTGCACTAAAAACTAAGGAATTCCTTACTTAAGATAATTAACCATTTCCATGACTCACACAGACCACATGAGGACAGAGATCACATATCCCTCTCCCAAACTAAGGAAAAGAGAAAACTTGGTTCCACCTAGGAATTTCTGGTTTTTTACTGGTTCAGCAATTCCAGATAATTTACATCATAAATGCAGACCAGAAAACTGTCTCAGGAAGAGGGTTACTGAATATGATATGTTTTCAGAAAATTCGCCGTGATAATACAGCCAAGTCTTACTGGCATTCACCACTACCACCAAAGACAAGAAATGTCTTGCTGAGAGAGAGGAAAATAAGTTTTCACACTTTATCTTTCTCTAGTCCTGTGCATCCTGATGAGTTCTCCAGTAAGTCAAATAACTAAAACTGAAAAACAGGAGTGGAACCAGTACTTTGTATTTATAAAAATGGTTAAAAAAGAATGAATCATACCTGACTATCCTGTCCCTTTAAGAGCTTGCAGGGCTGGTGACTGGAAACACTGATGAACGGGGGAATTTGAAATTACAAAACTGACAATAAAAATTTTCAGCTGTCTGATTTTCTGTGGTTTCTAGCAACAAATCTCTCTGCAAACAGTTTTGAAGTATTTTCTTGATTGTGAAAGAGCACGCTTCTTACTTCTAGCTTTTTACCCTTATAAATACTTGTTCATAATTTTGATTTTCAGACAAACGACTCCTCAGTACTGTTTGTTTACTGTCAAAACTTTATGTATTTGTCATGGTATCATGATGCACTGTCGTTGTGATAACACCAGTTGCAGGCAGAGTTAGAAACAAATTCCAGAATAAGATAATAATTTAAAAAAAGCAAAAAAAAAATTATTTCAATGACAGCAAATCAGAAGGTTTTCTTAAGGATTTTAAGGGAAACAGGTATAATTAGCACTGAAGACAATTAGTAAATTACTAAGCCTAGAAGCTTTTTCTGCCTTTAGGTGAAAAAACATCTGATGCAAGTCATACTTCCTTCATCCTTAGAAATACCACACAGCAAATAGAAAAGAAAAAAAAGAAGTTGCTGTAAGGAAAGAGAAAAATGTCTAATTAATTAAAGTTTATTTTCTAAAGAGTCCTTCCGTATGGGAGGTCTGAAAATAACGAAGGAGTCTGCCTTCTTTTACACAGGGCAACAGACAGTTTCTTCAAGTTTAACAAATTACTAGACTTATATCTGGAGTAGGAACTCATTATTGGTATCCTACTTGTAAGCAAGCTCAGTCACTACTGCCACTGCACTTTGAAACAACACGTATCAATTTGCAAATAAAACCGCAAAGATTTTTGTGAATCTACTTGCTTAAACCAGATTTCCAAAGTCACTAATAGTGAATATTTGAGTACACAACACCAAACGCATTATAGCAGAAAACAGCATCATTTAAATTGGGTTGTTCATAGGAAAATTAGCAATTTAAATATCAGAACGCTGATATTTGAAGGTAAGAAGCATACACCGTGAAGCAAATGAATTTATGGATTTTGATACTGAGAGGTAACCAGATAATGATATAATACAATTATTTTATAATTTCAGTTGTTTGGGTTGGTTTTTTTCTTTATAGAATTAGAAGACAAAATATTTGTATATAAAGTAAGAAAAAATCCACATCTTAAAATTTCAAGAATACGTTTTGGGATTTTTTTGGCTGGTTGGTGGTTCTTTTGGTTTTTGGTTTGGTTTGGGTTCCACACCCCACCCCCCACCCCCATCTGTTTTTAATATAAGACCTGCAATTCTGTCCTCCTTTTTTACTACTTGACTGCTGATGCACATTCTGTATGAAAATTAAATGCTACATTCAAAATGAAGAAACAGATAGATGACATTCAGTTTCATGACAGATTCAAGAGTGAATGACAGAATGTCCATTTCCTATCTAATCAAGAGTGAACTTGATCAGCAGCACAGATTGATCATCGCTAACCCTGTATTTGTGTAACAGATACTAGATGTGAAGTCTGCTCTTCAGAAGCATTTTGGCTCTTTAGAGCTAGCTGTACTGCCAGAAGGGTTTTGAGATTTGCACTTAGAACATGAAAGCACATATTTGATGATTATGATTCTGGATTTAGAGCCTTGCATTTCCTTGGAGCTCAGTCTTTCTCAACAGTACAATGACACCAATAAAACAAACAAGACCCCGTGGAACCTATTGATGACACACACTATTAAATACCTAAGTATTCATGAAACTTCACTGAATTTTGTAGAGTTTGCCAGATTTTAGCTCTGTATTTTAGCACATTCTTGAGTAAATATTTTTCTTTCCTCCCTTCCCGCCTTCTTTGAAATTTCTGTAATGCCCTGATCTTCTCCTTGAAGAAGAACTGTAAGAGAAGATTAACATTTCAGATTTCAGGGGTTCATTTCTAACATCAGTAAGGAATTATGACATGATTCAGAATTCAGCAAAAAGGCAAATTGGTTCAAAGTATAGAGATGGAGTTTGATCAAGCCCATATATTTGTTTCCTAGAAGTTTCTTGATTGCTTTGTAATATAACTTATTGTTGCTGTATTCCTTTCAAGACAAAATAGCTTTGCTCCTGCTAAAATAAGGAAGATTATCAGGTGTTCTACTCTGCTCGTTTGGGCAGCATGTGTTTCAATTTTATTCTGAATTGTCCCTGGTGAGAAAGGCTTGTTTATCTGTCTCATTCAGCACAAAACCCTTCTAAAACTGAGATTTACTTAAGGGTTCTTTAGCGCACACACACACGCAGAAAGCCTACCTTTCTGTTTATGTGAAAATCTAACTAAAACAACATTTTGTGTGGTTAGGGAGTGAGAAAGTGACCCTCAGCAAGTGGTTAACAAACTTTGTTTTAATACATTTTACATCAATCAGTTTGTCCAAATTTACTTATTATGAGAGAAACAAATTCTTGAGAAGTCACTTACTGGAATTAAGTCATGCCCCCTGCTGAATCATTCTAGTAAGAGAGAGAGAACTTGTACTTCATTTTAACATCCTTTTAAGTGTCATTTAATTCTAGGGGTTTTTTCTTATCTCTATCCACTTGTGGGTTGTTTTTCCATTCACTCACAAACTGCAGAAAGTGTTTCTTTCTGTAACAAGAAGTGGATATCAACACTAAGACGAAGCATAACATAAAAGTTTCCAAGATCTAGGTATAAACACGGGGGGG
>Ga0065711_1040059_pt1 | contig 17278 bp, 5 predicted proteins | sample Hoacrofraction12_FD_59098 | JGI IMG/M metagenome (GOLD analysis project Ga0065711, IMG submission 59098) | Hoatzin crop microbial communities from Cojedes, Venezuela - Epithelial fraction 12 v2 (version 2) | ecosystem: Host-associated > Birds > Digestive system > Esophagus > Crop | place... | reverse complement strand
CCCCCCCGGTATAAAATTGATTATGTAGTGGATGAAAAGGGAAAAAGACAGATAAATGACACCACAACTCTGTCCTTTACTTCAGTTGTTGAAAAAAAAAGAAAAAGAACAGGTGTTTGAAAACCCTGTCATATAAGATTTCCACTTTCTTTGGAAAGCAAGAACATTGAAGTGAATTTACAATTACTGGTTTCCTCTAGAAACAGTAACACTGGCCTTCCTCTAATCCTTTTGACCTACTGTTGTAAGGCTGCTTATAAACAGAAATAGAAACCATGTGCTGTCAGTCAGAGCATCCTTAATTTCTCATCCAGAGTAAAATAAAGCTATATCCTTTGCGAAAGAGCTCATAAATTTTCTCCGTTCTTGCAGCTGAGGAGGAGCACAATGGAAAGCGATACTGAAACATCACAGGTGGGTAAAAGCTGTGGCAACACCTTGTAGAGCTGAAAAATATCCATCCAAAAGATAAAAGTATGTGGGTTTTTTTTTTTTTTTATTTTATGTGTGTGTGAGAGTGCTGCTACCAACAGCTTCTTACTTATCTGTAAGTGGACAGTTTCCCAAGTAGGTAATTCGGGAAGGAGTCTGTCACAAAATGCTGAACGACCGTTAATCATATTCCTGGTGACACTTGATAGTGCCAGCGTTTTGCTACTTGCTCCCCGGTGTGTCAGAGGGACTGCTGGTGGCAAACACAGGGTGAGGCACACCTGCTCTTGGGTGTGGTGCAACAGTGCAGTTTTACTGTGAACAGGGTTACCCGGTTAATTCCTTGATCATCCCCATGTATCCAGTGTGGTTTTAGTGCGTGTGAACTAGATTCCTTTAAAGGGAAAGTGAACTGCTCCAGGTGTTTGCTGGAGAGAAGAATGTGTCTGAACCAACAGCTCTTTTCGAGCGATCTCTGAGCCATGCACAACAATGGGGATGTTCAGTCAGGCGGTAAGACTGACCATAGGCCAAAGCAAAACCCCCCAAATACCTGTAGCAAAGATGTGAGGAACTCGGAAACATTTGTTTCCACAAGAAAATCTTTTCCTTTTATACTGATTTGCTTGCTAATGTAGATAGAACCCAAAGTAATATCCAGTTTGTAGAACTGAGTATTCTCATAAATTACTTTTACTTACTTGTGTAAATATCAACAACAAAGAAGAGACTGATAAAGTAGAAAAGCAATTTTTAGAGAAGTCCTGGTTGCTTTAGATGTCTTGAAAGAATACTATCCAAGTAGGAACAATCAGAATTCAAGCTGACATACTCATAAATACTCCATTAGTAGGGCTCATCTGCCTCAAGCCTCTAGCAGACAACCTGATTCCAGGAAAAAAACCCAACAGTTGTGACTATTGCTTTTTAAGAGCTAATTGGTATTGTTGCCAGTTTTATAACCTTTTAGTCCTTTAGCTAGTCATAACTGCCCCTGTGCCTCAGGGTCCTCATCATGGCTTCTATGTTAAGGCAGTTTTGATTATATAAAAGAGTGTATTGGAGAAACATCTCTCAGGATTTATTTAGGTATTAATGATCCTGCTGTAGGGTTGGGGGCTGCACTAAATCACCTTTATTGATTCTTTAGGACTCTCTTTTTTTGTATTGTTCCATATCTTCTTGGTAGTGGTTCGTGGTAAGATATTGTCTGCTATGCTGTGTATCAAGTAGCTTGGATGATGGACAGCCATCCCAAATATCAAGCAGTTCCAGCGATGGATTTTCATCCTACAACAAGTCAGGACCGATTGCTCTAGGGGTCAGAATGGAACTGGTGCAGCCATAGTTCAGAACAGCACAGAGACTATGTGAAACCTTATGTTTCCATGAAATTCCTCATTTGCCCTGAAGTTCCTTGTTTATAGTAAAGAAATGTACCTGGATAGTTAAGTGTTTCTACTACCATGATATTTGAATGTTTAAAAAATAGCAATGAAAATCAGATATGACTGAAATTTTTTCTAAGTTACTTGGAGGCCTGCGGATATTCAAGGAATCAGTCTTTACTTCATTTTCAGGGACATGGAGTGACAGAAGACAGCAACTGATCAGAAATACCATTGCATATAGGAACAGTTTTGGTTATGAGGCTGAGAAGTATGAAGAAATGTATCTCAACTCTGAGATCAGGCTTCTTCTGAAATAAAAGTTAAATCAGTCAGCTGTACATAACAAGACCCCTGCCACAGATGCTGGATATTTCAGATGTTCAAGCCACAGAGAGCACGTTCAAATGCAAACTCGTGTCTGTGTGTGATGGTCCTACTGGAGAATCAGGATTACATCTCCCGTAGCTTAAGCTTAGTACCCATCACTCAGTGCTTCCATCTTCTCACACATGGGTCCTTCCCACTCCTGCTGCTGCTGCTCTACCTCATACAATTGTTTCATTGGATTGGAGACTGACTCTGTAACCCATCCACCTTGTACGTAAAAGCCTTGCTCTAAAGACAGTATGTGTATATTTGTTTATAAAAATTGGAAGGCTGTCACTAAGAAAGACTAAAACATCCACTACTACTAAGAAATGGCTTTGAGAAAATATTTTAGGAGATCCTGGTTTGTGTATTTCCCACAAGACACCTTTTGTTTAGACAAATTCCATATTAAAAGCAAATTGTAAACCAATGTGAATTTTTCAACTGGAAATCTAATTACAACTTTTGTATTTTTTTCTTCTTGAGGTTGTGCCTTAAAGTTGTGAGAAGCCATTGGTTTGGGGAAGAGATCTCTACCAAGGTCATCCTATTTGCTGAACAACTTGCATTTGTTCACTTACATCAAGAGGACCCTGCAGTGCACAGCAGTACCTTGAGATGACAATTATTCTGATTTGGAATTTTGTGTACAATAATTAAACAGTCGGGTACAAGTAGACATGTGTTACCCTGAGATAACATACTCCTTGGAATTATCATGAAGCAGAAGGTGAAATTAGTGCCTCCAAAGACCTGGGAAACACATTATCTCATCACTGCACAAGCTTGAGGGTGTATTGTTACTGTATACCAACTATTAGTGTTATTAGTTGCATCATGATTGATTGCACCATGTAAAACATATGTTTAAAATATGTTCACCGCTGTGCATCATACGATAATTATGCCTGGCATCGAAGGACCAAAATATCAGTTCTGAGTTGATTGGAACATGTAGTATTGGGGTTTTTTTTCACTGGGATATGCAAGACTGGCAAAAGTTATCTTGAAGGGGACTTTGACACCAGAGTCCCACAGCATCCACAAAACCAGCGTCCGTGATGCAGTAGGGAGAGTACTCACACATGCTCAGCTGAAGTGGGGTGTTCACAGCCGTTGTGTATTGCGTCTACATAGTGCTTTCTTACAAATCTATGTGTGAATCTGTGTTTGCATGCCCGGAGTGATCTTCAAAGTGTTTATTTTTAACCTGAGATTATTTTTGTCCCCCCTTCCTGTGCCCGGTGCTGTCGGTTGTTTCATTTCTCAGGTGACTGTCAGGAAGCATTTTTTCCACCACCGAAGAGCCTGGCACTGTACCCAGGACACGGCTCAGCTGGCTAGCGCAGCCCTGGCAGACAAAGGGCTTTGTGCTGCTTGCTCCTTCTCACAGCTCTGCAGTGAGGCACCACATCGGATAGAAGAGAAGCTCTATCTTTGATTTCTCAAGTAGCTCAGATTAAAGGAGGTGGATTAAAACAAGAGCAGTGACTGATTCCCGTAGGAGATCACTTTCCTGTTCCATGTGATATAATGAACAGGATAATCAAAGCAAGGTTAGAAACCCCCCCTACCTTTTCTCTGAGGATTTTTGTGATGTCAGTTCACAAAGTATTATAATAACTGAACACACATGTGATAATGATTCAAAAAATAATTTCCTTTTTTACCTTAGAATAATTTACGTATAGTTGCACTGGCAAGGTGTGTGTCTTCTGAGTCATCAGGCTTGTAGTTAAATGTGTTAAACCTTTTTCTACCTGCAGCTGTTTGTTTCTTTGCATCTTAGTGTCTTTTGGTCTTTGCTAAAAATAGTTGCAGTGCCTGCATAAGGACTACCTTTCAAAGATATGGTGGCATGTTGCTTTAACATTGGATTTGAACATTTACGAAAAATCTGGTTCATGCTCAGAAGGAAGAGCACGAGAAGGAAGACAGATGCTGTGGAAAGACACACCAGGTGTGGCTGGGCTATAAGGTAACAACCTACTGACTCATAGTAATTGCTTTTCCTTTTAGAACTGGTGAGCTGCCAGGACAGTGAGGCTTTCTCAACAAGGGTCCCCGGAAGAGCGAGAATGAGTTGCTGCCCACATCCTACACTCATGCTACATTAGCAAATGCGAGGTGGGTTGTCCCTGGGGCTTCCCCATTGGCTCCACGTCAAGGTCTCCCTCTGCACGCCCTCACTCAGCACAGAGAGGTGGCCCATGAACCACCTCCTGCTGCATCTGCTGCAGTGTCTCAGGAGAATCCAGCAGAAGTGTTTCCTGGGCTGACACTAACATAGTGACCTTGGGTCCCCCCCACCAGCTATTCTTGTAGCTGGTACCACGTGAAAGCACCAGTAGTGCTTTAATGTGAAGAGGAGTGTTATGTCCTTTGCTGGCAATACCTCCCACATAAGTGAAATGTGTTTCAGACAAGTTTAGTTTTTTTTTGGGGGGTTTTTTTTTGTTGTTACAATGAGGTTAAGGTGGCAGTGCAGGATTTCAGTTAATTCTATGCTGGCTTTCTTTGCACTTTAGTAGAATCCACTTGGGATGGTGATATTCGGCTCTGCATTACTGCTGTTTCTCACTTTAATGACCCTGGTAAATCTTTAATGATTGCCATCACTGTCAGAAGGGCACAAAAGGCCCTTGTCTGTCTTGATGCAACCTAAGAAAATATGGTCACAGATGTCAATTAAAATAATGGCATTGGAGTTAGGTCACTTGTATTTTTATGGGTACCCACCGCTTCTTGCAAAAAGCAGCGAAGAATTCCACTCACGATCATTATATTCCCTAGAAAAAGTAAAGGTAGATGACTTAGGTTTTGTTTTGATTAAGCAGGGCAGCACATTCAAGAAAAAATGAACTGGGACAGACGCTATGCAGAAATGGACTTGATTATTTCAGTAAGCCAGAGTACCTAAGATACAAGCTGTTATTTTAAATTAGGTATTCTGAAGTGTGAATTTTCATCCTGTAATACTTGCTTGAAAGTCCGTGTTAGAGAAATTCCTTAAACATAAGGACCAAGATTTTTCCACCACTTAAACATTGTTTCATAATGAGTGATTTCTCTATCACAGTATAGCCTTTAAAACATAATTCTCTCAAATTATGGGGTATGTTAGCAGCCTTCTGAGCTAGGAACTGGATACACAGATCTCCTGTTTTCATTAATAGCAGTTGTCTGCCTAATTCACTGAGCAGCATAGAGAAAATGTAGCCCCGTGGGTCAACATCAATGGATTCCATGAGGTCTTCACCCTCTAAAAATGTCATTAGAGGGAGTAATAGCTGGCTGTGGGCCCTAGCGCTCGCTACAGCTGCAGGAAGCCAGCTCTCTGGAGAGCAGAAATCTTATGCAGAGGTGCTCAGGCTTGTTTGGGGCAACTCCAATCCATTGTTCACTGCTGGCCAGCCATTTGGGGTCTTAAGAAGTCTATAAACCTTTTGGAGAGTTGGACTTTCAGCCTAAAATTGGCCTCACCTTAGTGAACCATGGGCTGTATTTGACAGGGTGGGAGCGATGTCTACCACTCTTCTCCTTCCCCCCACTTGTACTGTACCACCAGCTCACCTGAACGTAAGTACAGGCCCTGACCCCTTGCCACCTACCTCCACCCCTCTCAAAATGAAATTTTCATGCGAAGCCAACACAATACTTGAGGGGAGTTCTCAGTCCACCAGGAGGTGCCCCCGTATGGGTTTTCATGCCTGGTTCAGCTGCAAGGCTGAGGACTCGGGTGGCAGATTGATCTACAGGCTTTTGTCAAAGGCACTGAGAAGGTTTATATGGTCACCTCTAAAGCAGGGACCTGGTGGTACTTATGTTTAGAGCTGATGGAGTGTGGGATCAGGTTGGTCTCTTTCCTAAGTCAAAACGTTGAAGTTGGGTGTTTTTTTTCCCGTATCATAATGTATTAAATTGCACATTTGTCTTGGTTTAACTCCAGTCGGCAGCTAAGTACCACACAACTGGTCCCTCGCTCCCTGCCCCGGTGGGCTGGGGGACAGAACCGGAACGGTAAAAGTAAGAAAACTTCTGGGCTGAAATAAAGACAGTTTCATAGGTAAAGAAAAAGCTGGGCATACAAGCAAAGCAAAACAAGGAATTCATTCACTGCTTCCCCTCGGCAGGCATTCAGCCGTTCCCATGACAGCAGGGCTCCATCACACGCCCATCAGGGCTCCATAACTCTGAACATCCTCCCCTTCCTTCTGCTTCCCCCAGCTTTTTAGTGCTGAGCATGACATCATATGGTGTGGAATATCCCTGTGGTCAGTTGGGGTCAGCGTCCTGGATATGTCCCTTCCCAGCTTTCTGTGCACCCCCAGCCCACTCACTGTTGGGCCGGTGTGAGAAGCAGAAAAGGCCTTGACATTGTGTAAGCACTGCTCAGCAATAACTAAAACATCCCTGTATTATCAACTCTTTTTTCAGCACAAATCCAAAACATAACCTCGTACGAGGTACTATGAAGAAAATTAACTCTATTCCAGCTAAAACCATCACAACACTAAAATAAAAAAATTTTCTAGAAGATGCTTTCCACAGAAATTTCAAGATACTGTGGCTCTACACCTGATGAATAGAATATGATTTTGTATAAGAGCACACCTTCTTGTGCTGCATGTCAAAATAGAGAAAACTTGAGAACTTTTTTACTGTATGTGGCAGTTAGCATTTTAATCCGTACAACATCCTAAACGCTAGAGTAGGGAAGGGTGCATGACCCAGGAAAACACTCTGTAATCTTAATCTTATTAAAAAATAATAATAAAAGTATTCAAGCATTAGTACTGGATACTCTAGGTCATTATTTTATACATAAAGCACATATTCATAGCAGATTTTGATTGTACTTCTGTATTCACCTAACTTTGTAGTCTCTTTTGATTTTATTTTTTTCTGTAGTTATTTTCCACTTTTAAGTCATTTGATCTAGGTTTTCCTTTAAACCTCTGCCTCTTTGTGTAGATTACTAGAAAGGAGTTCAATTACAGTTTTGTCTCTGATGTGTATATTCCTTTAACCAAGGTTGCAAAAAGACATGTCCTTCCTCAGGCTCCATTTCAAACAGGGCTTCAAATATACACTAAAAAAAGAAAAAAAACAACCCACCCTAATCTGGGCAGTGCAAGACATGCTTCATATCAGTTTTCGTGAGTATGTGCTAGATAGAATGTCAACAGCAAATGTTTCACAATCTTCAATACTACATGATTGGAGTAGTCCCAGGTCTACCATTTTTCTACTTGTGGATTTTACGCATAACTCCTTTAAAAAATAGTAGGCTCTTGAAGGATATATGATAGTACTGGATTTGGTTGTAATTTTAGGATGCAAAATTCCTCTGTTAAATATACATTTGTTGTTTGGATGTGGGATTTCCTGTCTATATTTTGTGTTTTCCTCCTGCTCCTCCTGCAAATAAACACATCACAATACTTTAGTCTGATCGTGAGGGCATTCTTGTGGGAATACATTTTTTACACTTGTTTTAATATAAACTATGCAATAGTCCCTTAGTTAAAATTTTCACTTACAATATTTTAACGCACTTTGTCAGATATGAATTACAGAAAGACTGTTCACCTTACATTTACTGCACTTACTTTGATTGCTGAGTGAGTTCTGTGAGAATTTATGAGTAACAGTATTAATTAGTTAGGTTATACATTTTATTAGATATAATTTTCCAGCAATATGGTTCTTGAAATTTGAAAAATGAAAATTAACCTAGTTGGAGTTTGTTCCAAAGTCAAGGCTAGGATTTTTAGTCTGTCTCTGTGGGCATGTTTTTATGTAAGGATATCATTATTTGAATCCATTTCAATTTTACATGGTAATATTTTCCTTATCTTATTTTGTCTTCAGACATCTCTGAGATGAGCATCCAATTGATACAGTGCTGCTTGTTTAGGAAGAGAGAGGTGCACAGATAACCTTTTCCTAGCTGACTTGTATATAAAGAAGAGATAAGAGTATCTTTTCCTTATAGAAGGCTTGGACTTCACGATGCTAAACATATAAATCGCTGCAGGTATTTAAGAGTTGCTTAACTTGACATTAAGCACTGATTTCAGAGACAGTGAGTCTTTGTGCTTAAAGTTAGGGCTTGACTTCTGTGCGGGATCCAGGGCCGTTCTGCACAGTCTTCTAACCTGAAAGGAACAATCTCACTGCTAACCTTCTTTCGTCTGACTTACACCTTTGTAAGCTGGGTGGAAAGCAAACCAAAACATGACTCCTCCTAACCTTTGAATGGCAAGTGGTACAGGGAGCTAAGCTGCTCTTGCAATTTGTGGGAACAGGAATTGCCACTCTTATCGGAAAATGTCACTATTTTTCAGAATATAGAATCCAAATCTGACTGAAAAACTGAATATGCTAAATGTTTGGTGGGTGTGGGGGAGAGGGTGCTTTAATATAGCATAGATTGAGGAGGAACCAAATGGCATTTGCAAGGCTAAAGCTTGGACTCCCAGCTGCCTGGTTAGCCTGAAATCCCTCAGAACCAGGGGCCTCCATGAGCCTCAGGAAAGGACCTGAGTGCCCCAGCCTTGGTCAGGCAGCTGCCTCCCCGGGTGCCACCTCCTGTCCCTGCTTCCACTGTAAGTTATGTTTGCTTACATATCTTAGATGCGTAATTGAGAAGCCTAAGAATTTCTATGAACATTTGGATTTAAAGAATTGAATTTTGAATGTGCTAACAAGATGCAAGTCTCTCTTTGTAGCTTTTGTGTTATGGTGAAACTGCACCTGAACAGTAATAGAAACTGTCTGTAAGAAATTAAAGAAAAGAGTTTGACAGAGGTGTTTGCAAATGATCCTTACACGATAATTTACTAAAAAATACCAAAGAAATTGAGACAACTGACAGATTTGTGTTCGCATGTTAACAAATGTTGGCACCTATCCTAACTTATTATTTCTCCTTTGGCATCCATCAAAAGTTCTTGATTTTAGAAGTTTCTTGAAGATGCATAGGTCTCATAACGTAAGGGACAGGCTCTGTACACCGGCTGTTCACTCAGTCTTTTTTTTTTTCCTTTCAGAAAACACATCATATTGGAATTTGTGGTAGATTTTTGAATTTGTATTTCGTATTTTTAGTCTGGATCCCTGTATTTACTATTCATGCTGTAGAACTGGAGGATAAGAAGTTAACGAGAACATTTCACTATCATTTGTTAATGTCTTTCTAAAACTTCTTTTGAGTTGAAAGTGTGAAAGACGTTAGATTACTGGTACTTGATGTTGTAATTCAGTCAAACTTTAAACTAAAACTGCTCCAGAAGAAGCAGTCTTCCTTTGCTTCCTCTCCTGTTCCAACGAAACTGCTTGTGACACTGAGTGGTGATTTTTCTCCAGTATTGCTAGGTTTAGGTTCTTTGTACACAGGCAATAAAAGCTTTTAAAATAAAAGACTGTTGGTAGTATAGTTTTTTTCTTTTCAATTATAGTTTACTGTGATCTTCAGCCAGAGTAGTTCTACTGTTGTAATTTGCCGCGTGGAGACTATGAGCATGGTGTATAGCTGAACACCTGTTGCAGATTAGTGTGTTTGGAAAGGCAATGTTAAAATTCCACCAGTCTTTGGGCATTTATTGCAAGTGTCTATAATGAAGGTTAATTTTTACATGTACTTCCCAGAAATAAATGGGAATACTTAATTACAGCACAAAACAACCACAGAATACCACTAAACAAACAGATTTTAAAGGTTTTTCGAGTTGACAGCTGAGAAAAAAAAAAAGAGGGTTTGATATCTACTGGAGTTGTAAGTTGTAGAGCTCTGACTTTCACAGACCTCAGTTGTAAGGGCCCTTTGCAGGGCATACTCTGCTTCCAGAAGTGACCTACAGATTGTTACGTACTAACTCCTAGCCTTGCTGTCAAAGGTGGTTGGTAGACCAGTGAAACGCTGATCCACCAGTGTTTCTCTGTTTGCGTTAGGTAGTTCAGGAGGCTTGAGACTGATAGAGGGCAGTGAAGTGTGATTCATGCATGAGGGTGCATGGAGCAGATGCTCTGTCGGTCTTTCTGGACAAAAGCTCCACTGTCTAAATGCTTATGTTAATGGGAGACTAAACTGGTGCAGTAGATCCCTTCTAGTCTTGTGTACTGATGCTAGAGGGATGAATGTTTGCTAGAGCTGCCACTTTTTTTAATTACAGGTGCATTGATTCCTCTTGTAATCCTAGAAATTTTCCCTCACAAGATTATTATCTGATGTATGACTGTGATTTTTTTTTTTTTTTCCTTTCTCTATGTGTTCTTGCTGCATCTGAGACTGGAGATTCGCTAATTCTTTGATCCTTCTATATATGTAAGAATCTTTTTCTTTCCTTATCATCACCTCACCAACATCCCATAACAAATAAGCGTAGACCTCACGAGTGCATTTTACGTGAAAGTGGAAGTAACATTATTTATGTTCTCTTGGACAATGGGGTCCTGGAGGATCATGATGCTCCATGTGTAGGTTTTCTGTGTTTGTAAGAGTTATTACAAAATGAGTTCAGATGTTCTCATCTTCAGCACTAGCGTTTGAGAAAATGTGAATTGTTACACTTAGAGCAGTGAATGTGAAGATAATGAAAGGTATTGAGTTCTTTATGTGCAAACTACTCTTACCGACTAACTGCTTTTTATTACTTATGAGTCCTCTTCATTCCTATGTTAGTTTTCTGGGGCTGATGAAATGATGACAGACAAACATCTATTCTGTCCATCAACTTGTTTTTTGTTTTTCTGCATTTTTTATTCACCCCACCCCCCCGTGCCATAAGAATCAACCTGCAAAATCTCACTTTAATTCTGCATCTGTAGAAAAGATGAGCTCCCCTGGCAGCACAAATAGATTAAAATAGGTGTTTATGCTGATGCAGCATATTCCAGTTTCGGAGACAAAGTAAACTCTATTGGCCTAAGATCTCTACATTAATACAAGACCATGGTCAGATTTCCTCTTGCAGAGCCCACTCTGTCAAAATACAAGGTTACTCCCCCTAGACTTCTCCGACTTCTCCTTTCAGGACACCTCTGCTGGCCTAACAAATCTTATTCACAGTCTTGATTTCCAGTGACTCGAAAGTCTAGAAACATTTGCATCAACAGTTTGTATCACTTGTTTTCTACCATTTCTTGAATTTCCACAACTATTCTCCGCTAAAACTTCGTAAGATCAGCTAGTCAGCTGATAGCATTGGCATATAGCTGCTCTTATTTATGTGATGACATCAAGTTCTCATTTTGCTACACGAATAGATGAAGACCCTAAATCTCTCATATATGTTCTTTTGAGATTTTATTGAATTTATTTTAACTGATTTAAATCATCAAATAGTTTGGGTTGGAAGCGACCTTTAAAGTTCATCCAGTCCAAATCCCCCTGCAATGAACAGGAACATCGTCAACTAGATCAGGTTGCTCAGATCCCTGTGCAACCTGACCTTGAATCTTTCCAGGGATGAGGCATCTACAACCTCTCCGGGCAACCTGTTCTAGTGTTTCACCACCCTCATTGTAAACAATTTCTTCCTTATATCTAGTTTAAACCTACCCTCTTTTACCTTAAAATCATTACCCCTTGTCTCCATCTTTCTTACAAGTTCCCTCTAACTACTGAAAGGCCGCACTAAGGTCTCCCTGGAGCCTTCTCTTCTCCAGGCTGAACAGCCCCAGGTCTCTCAGCCTTTCCTCATAGGAGGGGTGCTCCAGCTCTCAGATCTTTTTTGTGGCCCTCCTCTGGACCGGCTCCAACATCTCCCTGTCATTCTGGTGCTGAGAGCTCCAGAGCTGGACGCAGGACTCCAGGTGGGGTCTCACCAGAGCGGAGCAGAGTGGCAGAATTACCTCCCTTGACCTGCTGGCCACACTGGTTTTGATGAAGTCTGGGATATGGATGGCTGAAATGCTTTTATATTTGCCTTCTAATTTTTATTGTACTGGTAGATTGGCACCATAATATTTTTCTTAGCACTGCAGGTCTCCTAGAGTCTGGATGTGTCTTTATACATCCCTACTACAAACACTCCAAGACTCTATCTTGTCTCATTGCCTTTTTATCATTTTCATCATGCACCAGCAGTATTTGATAGGATTAGCCTTTGTTTCTATGTAATATCAAAAGTATTAAATAGGTGATGTACGCTTATTTAAAAGATAAAATATTCAGTGCGTTCTACTCTTTTAGCATTATCCACGTGGTGCAGCTTTTGAAGAATGAATTGATATGGACTATTTAATAGCCAAAATCTGAAACTAAATTTGTATTGCAGACTTTATATCAGTGCTGGAGAAATGTGAACCAAAAAAGAATTCACCTTGATATCCTGATCATAGGCAATGATAGCAGAGTTTGCTGGTAAGAGAAATCTAAAAGGCAAAATTTGGATTTGTATCATTTGAGGATATGTGACACCACTGAGAAACAATGAATGATGTGTTTGAAAAGTAAATTAGAGCTTCTAGTAAAACATTAACCTTAAAATCTCTGTGTTTGAACAGATTTTCATAGAAGCAAACTTGCTCTCTGATTTTTTTATAGTTCTTTTGCTTAACTGTGTGTGTAAGATGCTCGTACATATTACTGATAGCAATTTCAGAATCAAAGTAATTAATGACAAAAGTCAGTATAATTTGAACTGGAGATAATGAAGGTTATGCTCATTTACACTAGAGATGTATTTGGCCTGGTGTCTTTGTAATCATTGTATAGACAAGTCTCGAAAGAAGAGTGAAATTATACTAATTGCTGTCTTTATTGTTTGATTTACCAGATTCTAAATTGGGAAACACGTTAAGTCTTCACTTTTTTCTCCCGGATATTCTTAATGGCCTTTTTTGTACTTCCTAGAGTAAAATTGTTATTGTTGTTGTTATCATTGAATCATTATTATTAAAATAAGAAATACATTTCAGCACCTCACCTTTAAGACAGCTTGGGGAAATTTTCCTTTTGATCTTCACTCTCTTTTTTCACCCTTATGTAAACTTGGTTTTATGCTCCATCTCATGCTGGCAATCTGCCATGTCCTTCTGTGTTCTCATTTATTTGTCTCTTTGTTTCACTGCTATCTTCTGGTGTCTTTTTTAGTAAAATTAACAGGCTTCTGCTTACATCACGGCTGAATTTGGTCCACAGACTGATCCAAACATGCTGTTTGTTTCTGCATATTCTTTGTGTCTGGAATGACTTCTGCTTTACCATTGCAATTACCATTACAGCTGGCTGGAAAAATAAAAATTTTCATTATGAGTGTTTCACAGAAAGCAAATTTCTTGAAATTACTTCCATTGAACATTGTAGAAATGTTCCTGTTTTCTCTGTGAAAGACCGCAAATAAATGTTTGGAGTTTTTTTAGTATTTTTTTGAGACTTTGGTGTAAAAAAGACAAACTACATTAGTTGAGTTTTTTTAATTACTGAAGTCATACAAGTGTAAAACATATTTTTATATTCTAAAATATCCTGTTTGTATATGTACTTATATGGCGCTGAAAGATGTTATTGAAGTGAAGAAGTCAATATTATACTATGTACTGTCACAATGGGTAAGAGCAATGTGTCTTGCGTACCACAGAATGAGTTTGGTTTTCTTAAGGAATCACATCATAAAAATAGCCTTGATGAAACCAGATATGGATTAACTTTCTTTTTCAAGTTTTGACAAATAATTGTATTTAAATGCTTAAAATAATTGTGCTTTAATACTGCTTAAAATGCTCCTAGAGTACAGTGGTATGTGAATTGCAAAGCACACTGTAAATTAAATTGCAAATATAGGAGTTCTGCATGATTGTAATCACTTCATGTTATAGATTCTATTGCTAGGGATTTGGGAACTGTGACCAAGGTTTTGTAAAAATCAGGTAATTAGTTGAGAGAGATATAGCATCTATACATATGGTGCTCTGAGGCTGTAAATAATATCCTGCTGCTATATTTCATCTTTTCACAGTGAGAAGTGGGTGCTGACAAACCTTGCATTGTATACCCCAAATCAAGAGCAATTTTTGAAAACATTGCCTTTAAAAACTGTCTGTAGAAGTTTGAAATTAAAATGGGCTTTGGTAGTCTCGATCCGTGCAGTGGTGTAGCTGAGATAATGGCAATCACCTGCTGGTCTGGCAGAGAGAGGATGGTCTCTGGTGAGGAATATGGTGTCAGACCAGGCTGGTGGCACTGGGGCAGGGCCAGGTGGAGAGGGTCTCATAGCTCCCGTCCACACCACACACAGCCATATCGCTCCCATGCACAGTGATAAAAATAGCAACGCTGCCATTCCCGAAGGATTTCAATATTTTCGCTCTCTGCAGAATATAATGCAGTGCATTATTTCTTCAGCAGAAAAAAAAGAAACTGTTCCTATGCACTGTGTTTGCTGAATGATCTGGCTGTAACGACATCACAGCAAACCGTGTGTGCCTTCTGCAGAGAGAAATCTAAGCCAGAAAACATTACACCTTAGCTTTATCTAAGCCTAGGGGATGAAAACACTGATCTTTGTCATGAAACCAGACCTGGTGCATGGGTACACTCTGAAGAAAGAAACAAAGCCAGCTACCTTGTCCACTCTTCCTTTCTGTCTCTGAATCAAGCACATAAACTGAATCAAGCACATTTAGGTACATATTATGCAAACTGTCATAGATGAACTGACAATACAGCCATAGCAGTACTATTACTGAAGCTAGTGTTTGTCGCTCACTGTTTATTTTCCATAAAATTTAATACACGTGGGAGTCATCATAACACAAACCCTGGCATTGTCAGCCTTCAGATGATGTTTTGTCTGTTCCTAGCCTTTCTTACGTTCAGAAAGCTGTGCAAATATCCATCGGTCCTCAGAGCGTTACTGTGAGAAAGCACAGGGAGGAATTTCTGGCCTGTTTCACAGATGGGAAAATGAGGCGGTGCAAGAAATGACCTGCTGAAGATCGTGTGCCCAGCCAGTGGCAGAAACTGGATCAGAACTTGTGATTTGGCTTTTAAATTTGTTTCCAGTTGGGTTTTTGTTTTAATTTTTGTCCTTCAAAACGAGTGTGTTTTTGGATGAAGTGACAGAATTATCTTCAAAACAAATAACTGGGGAGCTGCTACTCACCATTCAATACTGACTCATATTGGATCATCCTGCTTCTTACACTTTTCCAGAAATGTAATACTATGTACTTGGCATTTATACTACAGCAGAGCCTTGTCACCAAAGAGGTAGCAAACCTATTGCATTGGACTCTGTCCAATGGTTCTATAAGTGCTCCATGCCCTAAAACAGTGCGGCTTCAGCCATAATGACTGTTCCAAAAAGATCCCATGGTAATTCCCGACATTCTAGTCTGGAGCCGGAAAGCACTGTGTACCAGCCTTCCTTCAGACATTCTCTGTGGCCTTGGGGAATTCATTTATTGCTTTTCTGTCTTGTTTCTGCATATGTAAGAAAAAGCAATAGCGATTCTCTTCCTTTGAATGCCTGGGTGAGGGTCTCAAATGCTGTGATCAGGAGCTGAATAACTTGACAAATCTGTTTAGAGTTCTTCAAGGCAAATAATCCAGGAAAGGAGGGACATACTGCTCAAGAACTAATGCCAGCTCCTATCTGGGTTTGCTATTTTCCCCTCACTTTTGTGTCATGCCAGAGAGAATTGTAAAGGCCTACCTCTACTTTATCTCCCTAGCCTGGGTGTTCCAGGCCTCTGATTGCATGCTGCAGATATGTGACCCTTTAACACTGTCACAGTTTTGAACTAAATACCAACATATTTTTCTTGTGTGATTGAGACCGGTGAAGTCTGCTTCTGTAGTTCAGCAACAAAAGCAACAATCTGCCAAATTATTCAAAAATAATGAGAACAGATGGCAAAAGATGGCATCTCAAACCTTCCAGAAAGAAACACCTAACATCCTGACTACTTTTCATAGAATGAATGTTGACTGAGATAAGTGCATGAAGGTATTTTTATAAATGTATTGACAGTTTTTATTTCCCACAGACAGAATTATGGTTTAGTTGCACTAGTACACCCATTGTCATGTAAATTTAAGACAAATTTCACAAATAAAATAAAATAATACAGATGGTAGCACCTGTGTTCTTTAATTTGCAAGTGTCGGCATAGCCACCAAGGGAGAAGTAACCTGTCACAAGGAAGCTTGTACTTATCTGTATTTTTCTTTCTCACTGAAATATTTTTTAGTTCTCTCAGCTCAAAATCTAATGGAAATGTCTGGCCAGGTGAGATGACTTGTAATGAGAAGACTTGTGAGGAGGTGAATCACACCCCGCAATCTGAAGTACCTCTTCGGTCCCTTTTGGCTTGTCAGACCTTTCCACCTCCTGCCGCAAGGTAAAAGTCGATCAGCACTTGTGAAGAGGCTCTCCATCACTGCGTGGCCAGAAATAGCCTCTCTAATCATGACTTGGAGGGCATTTCAGTTCTACAAGAGTCAGGAGTTTAAAGCTATAAAATAGTACGAGGAAGCTAAGAAAATTTTTTTCTCATTTTAATGGCTTTAAAGCTCACTTCTGTAATGTTTTCAGGCTTAGAGGGTGAGACAGTGGTCGGAATTCCCGAGATGAGTGGTAAATGAGAAAGAGGAAGATGAGATTTTTACTTCATCATTCACTTTTAGGAACTGCAGTTCTAATGAAAGTAGCAAACACAAGATCTAACACAAAAAATCTGCAGCAGACTCCATTGGTTCCAGTACACTTTCAGTCAGCTAGTGCAGAAGAAACCCCATTTTATTTGTAGGATAGGTGTAGATGAAAAGATAAATTCTGCTTACTGCTGAATCCTGTTTGTAGAGACAGAGAAATCAGGCAGTCACGAGCATTTAAATCCTAAGGATAGATATTAGTTAATAAGTCCCAGAGTACACACTCAAGGTAAAGAGTGAAAAAAGATTTAGAAATTGATAGTTCAAAAATGAACGGGGAAGATCTTGTGTTTTGAAGAGCTGTGTTGTAGGAAACTGTGAACACCATGGATGGAGCCACCAGCAACTTTATGAGACCCTTCTCGTGCTGGGAACACTGAAAGTGGCGATTATAGCTTTTTTTTTTTTTTTTTTTTTTTTT
>Ga0065711_1040058_pt1 | contig 17278 bp, 10 predicted proteins | sample Hoacrofraction12_FD_59098 | JGI IMG/M metagenome (GOLD analysis project Ga0065711, IMG submission 59098) | Hoatzin crop microbial communities from Cojedes, Venezuela - Epithelial fraction 12 v2 (version 2) | ecosystem: Host-associated > Birds > Digestive system > Esophagus > Crop | place... | reverse complement strand
CCTCTCTGGGCAACCTGTTCCAGTGTTTCACCACCCTCATTGTAAAGAATTTCTTCCTTATATCTAGCCTAAACCTACCCTGTTTTAGTTTAAAACCATTACCCCTCGTCCTATCACTGCTGTCTGTACTAAAAAGATCGTCCTCGTCTTTCCTATAGGCTCCCTTTAAGTACTGAAAGGCTGCAATGAGGTCTCCCCACAGCCTTCTCTTCTCCAGGCTGAACAAGCCCAACTCTCTCAGCCTGTCCTCATAGGAGAGGTGCTCCAGCCCTCGGATTATTTTTGTAGCCCTCCTTTGGACCCACTCCAACAGTTCCATCGTTGGCTCGCTGTCAGTTTTACAGCACCGCCTTCCTCAGGCCCCCTGGTCCTCTGAATTCAAGGTTTCAGTAGCAACTTGATGTTCATCTGACTGCACAGCAGTGAAGAGTTGTTATTTTGAGACTGCGTTGCTGTACCCCCTATTTAACTATTTTGTTATGGGTGGGCTATCATTAGTTCTTATGAATACCAACCCCTTCTTCACCACTGTAAATGGATTATTGGACTCCATTATTCCTGTGAGACTCTGTCTCATGTTATTGAACATGAAGTTTACAAATGTTTTCATTTATAAATTATCCAGTCTTACAGCGTCTTCTTTTAAAGATGCTGATGGAAATATGCAATCCAAAGTCATCTGACTTGTTAAAGTATGAGATATAATATGAGCAATAACGGGCCTGATGGGCAGCGTGCTCTGTGTGTGCGCATGCACTGTGTCTGGAGCAGTCCACCCACAGGGCACAGATAGATGCTAGCAATTGTAGTAAGAGTCTTTTTAGCCAAACTCTTTGCAGCTATCAGGGCCACTCTGGCAGCCCATCTGGGCTGCTCGCAATTTCTCAGCTCCATTCATGACCAGTACGCTATGGGTGGTGTTGGGAGAATCCCCCAGGCACACTGGTCAGTCCTCAGCTGCTTATTAAAGTGGTTTTAAAAAGTGTTTTGCTGGGGTCAGGACTGGCATAGACACTACACAGCCCACCTTTCCCTTGTGTATTGGTCAAGCACAGACTACAGCTAAAGATTTGACCCTGTCATGAAGTAATCTAAAGATTATGGAAACTATGGTGAGGTCCCAAGTAGCTAAATAGGAACATTAGCCGAGGACTGGACATTAAGTAGCAAATAAATTTTTTAAAAAAAATCAACAATCCTTTTTTCACAGAAATGTGGTAAGAAAAAAACATAAACCCTATATTTTATGCCCAGAGAATTGTTTCTAGTGAGAATATTTTCCAATATTTCCCTTGAGACATCAGCTGCTCCTTAAAAATAATGTTCCAACTTTAATTTGCTCATTTATGCAGGAAGGTAGAAGGCCCAACAGCTTGTGTCAATGAATATAAACTATAACTTTTATGCAGTCTAGAATGTACCATAGCACTTGTACTCCTTCTTAGTAATTGTACCTTATATTGTTGCTTCCCCAGATAGCACATTTTCCCCCTCTGGCTTTCCTTCCCATTTGAAGCTTCGAAAAATGCTAGTTTAGACAATCCAGACACAGTATCACTCTAAACTCATTATTTCAGAGACTTTAATTATCCCCTCTCATCCGTACATGAATAAACAGAAGAAAAAAAGTCAGGGCAAATTATCCATGGCCCGGACGCCACAGGCATCGTGTGAATCATCACTCTCCTGGGATAGCAGGGTTTATATGCCCACAGAGGGAGCATGTCCCACGATCCTTGGGAATAATCAGCAAATCTGTGGGAATTCCCAGGAAAGTTCATCCTGTTTTGCTCTGCTCTCAGAGCCCTGCTGCTTTCCATGGCACAGCTGTGGCAGCCGCTGCTGTCGCTCTCTGAAGGCAGAGGCAAGCACGCAGGTATTGCTGATGCTGTCACCCTGCATCCCTGGCCCAGTCTCTATAGAAAATAAAGTTGTTGGCTGTATATAATCGCTGGGTTTCCCGCTGCCACTCCTGGAAGCCAAAAAAGCGTCGTCTGAAGGGCATTTGCACGGAGTAGGAACAGATTACGGATGCAATGTTGACTCTGGCACTGTCTCTGCTCTGGTCTAAGGCTCTGGCCTGGCCTTCCCTCAGCTTTCCACCCTCCTGGGCTGGTGCAGAATGAGAGTGATTATGGCTCTTTAGCATGGAACTAACGATCCACCCTGCAAGTCACCTCTGTCCTAACCATGTTTTCAGAGCCATTTGTAGGGCTGCATTTCCAAACCTGATTTCCTTCAGTTATTGGATCAATTGCCGAGCTCTTCAGGAATGCATTCAGCTTCCTGGAGCGGAAACTTTGCTGACACCTTTGCTCTGCATGTCAGTGACGTGTGCTTTGGCAAGGGTTTGGCATAAATTTTCTTCTGATGGGGAAAAACATGTGCAAATTAGCACCCAGTTATCCTGAACATTTTGAAGACAAAAATACAACTGGAGGCAATTCTGGCACCATATTTCTTCTCGCTTTCTACATTTGAGTTCAGAACATCTTCTTATTACAGTGTTTTGTCATGTGAAGCTTTATTCAGCTGTATCTATGACTAGTTTGTTCTGGCTCAATTTTTTTCCTGTTAATCATGTTAGGCTTACTCGAGGCTTGTGGAGGGTTTTCTCTGATCCGACCGCACAGAGCTGTGCAGGATTTTTTTCTTTAAACTGTTCTGCTCCCCCCACATGCAGGCTCGGGACTGTAATTGCACACCCAATCAAGTCCAGTGTTATCCCTTTGTAGGCACTTGCTTTTCATGTTTTGATTTGATTACAGGAGCTTTACAAATATTTATCAAAGATTGGCACCATCCTTATTTTTGCTGAGTAGTGTGTTGACACTTTTCTGCTGCAGGTCCATACAGCTGGAAATTTGTGTGCTGAATTCACTCCTACCTAGGTGGAAAATGATTTTTCATTAACTACTGATCCCTATAACAAATTTTTCATCTTAAAATCCACCGACAAGTAGTCATTCTCAAGTTCCACTTTCTCCTCAGATACTGTCATTAGCCACGATTTTATTCTTTTGAGTTATAGTATTTTCTTTCAGCTGTAAATTTGCTTTTTTAAAACATCTAATAATGAAGTGCGTCTTGTCTACAACATGATGATGATGAACTAGTTATTATTTTAAGAGGGTTCTATTTGTATATATATTCCTCACGGTCCAAATGACTCCAGAAACCTTTGCCTGCTATTACATACCATTTCAGTTATCCTTTAAATAACATATTGGCATCTTACTGCAAACTTCAAGAAAACAAAATGTTTCAGCTGGTGCCCCAGTGCTTTTAAAGCTGTTCAGCTAGCCTCTCTTGAGACATTGTTGTAAAATCTACAATGCACAATTAGTTATGAATTTTACATCTTTTTAGCATTCATGGCTAGACCATTAATGAAGGAATAAATAGCAGAGTTTTATTTAATCCCATACATTGCTTAACATGAATTATTAAGCAAGGCACACACAGCCATTCTATCCCCTTTGGCAGAGGAACATCCATGGCGCTCTGCATGCAACATCCCTTCTTCCACGTAGGTGTGCAAGGTCCATCGTGGATCTAAATCCCTGTTCACTTGAAAGGAATAAAACTGGAGGTAAAAACAGAGATGTTCACCTCTTCTAACTTGAAATTCCTTCAGTGTGACTGTTTACATGAAAGTGGATAGGCTGTCTTGAATCAGGGGAGAGAAGTAAATATTTTGGGGTGCAGTTTGTTTGACCAAAGACAGATATTTACTCTGGAATGAAATAACTATCCAGAGTACATAAAGAGAAATGCTTATTTCTTTTCATTGGCATCAGATGTAGACATTTTTATTTGGTCAAAAGAATTCTGCCCTTTATGCCCAGGCTATGCATTTAACAGATAATATGTCATTGCTAAGCTGTAATATCAGTTCCGTCATCCTTACTAGTCTCACTTTTTCAGTGAGACTATTTACATATTAAAGTATTACCCAGCGTGGGTAATGGTGCCAGCACTGAGGTTATGTTGCAAGTAGAGAGAAAAGATGTTTCCATTAGCACTAAACCTTATCTCGGAAAAATCACTGGAGATTGGCACTTCCCAGAGGTTCTGCTTTCTTTTGATTATCCTCCCTTCTTCTAATAATTGACTCCAAGCAGTTCAGCTTCTGTTATTCGGTGGAACAGATTCTGTCTTCTTCAGAAATTTATTCATAGAGTTGCAAGAAAGGCCTGTGCTTAGGTATCAGGTTGTCTGTGTAGATCGCAAGCAAATAGATTACGGGAGAGTTGAGGGAGTTAGGGATAATGTCATGGGATATGGGAGAGTGTAACAGAAGACAATGCAGTGATGGGGGAGTCATATATGAGACAAAGAATGAAGAGAGGGGAGAACTAGGTATGATCAGGATACTTCAAGAAGCAGGAAATGGGTGTACAGCCTAATGAAGAGAAACTCAGTTAAAAATCTCTAATGGCCCATCCACTCACTTGACATCCTGTTCTGATTTGCAGTGGTTTTGTGATGAGTAAACTTATTTAATACTTCCCTCTGAAACTAGAAAAGAAGGAACACGATTTCAGTTAGGTGATAGTCAATTTGTATTTGGTTTGGTGTGCCAGTTTTACCCTTAGATGAAAAAAAATTAGGGTATTGTGTCATATGATATGTCCTCTTCTGTGCTCTGTTTGGGACCTCTGCCACTGACAGTTCTGTGCTACCATGGCAGTCTGGTAACACTGGGATCTTTCCTACTAAAAACGTGGTGTTTAACTGAGCCTAACGCAAATCTCCTGACAGACAAGCACAAGCAGCTGATCATTGCAAAAGAAACCACAGAAACCTAGCTTCTGGGCCTTGTCCCATGGCCATGAGTTAGCTGGGGTCAGATTTTCATCTAATACCAGCATGAAGATAGAAAATCTCGGAAGTCAATAGAAGCAAATCACTTAAAGTGGATGTACACATAGACCCTGGGCATTCACATACACTTGAATTCTAGGTTAAAAATATTTTTCTCCAACATATGGAATGTTTATCAGGATAGAAATATATCTGCATTGCTATATATATCATTACTACACAGTTCCTTATGGGCATATGAATAATCATCAAATCTGTGTATATTGTCTGTGCACAAGCACAGGTCAGTAAAGGACTGACATATTAACTGCATTTATTTTAGTAGAATTCTTCAGGTCCAATCCCCTTAATAATAATGTGTTACTGCGTTTTTTTAGCATCCCAGCTCGCTCTAGATACTCAAATTATATTTTAACAGCATCTTATCTCATTTTCGTATCTTCACACTGTACCACTGGCTCCTTGACTACTGAACTTTCTAACTATTTAGCTGTAGCTAAAATGACATTTCGCATATCAAAACAATTGTGCATTCAGCATGGAGCCTCAGCAAAAGTAATAAGGTAGATGAGCTTTTTTCAAGTATCACCTGATGTTGGAGTCCAGATTTACCCGTTTTCCACCTTCAAAAGCCTGTATGCAGTGATGTTGAACTCAGTATTCAAAAATAAATAGAACTCTGTCGGCTTTTTGCTAGCATTTCTGCTCTCCACATGATACTCCTTAATTCATACATTGGGCAGCCAAAAGGAACCCTTGCAATCCCCTGTCTAGCCTCGAGCATAAACCTACCCAGATTTAATTTCTGTTTGAACTGGAGTCTCTTAAGGGAGAAGGAGTCTTAACCCTCTTTAACAGAGAGTTTACCACAAACACTGAGGAGGTACTCCAGCTGTTTCAGTGGTCTTACTACTAAAGTAAGTGCCTATTTCTAAGTTAGAATTTGTCTGGTTCCTTCTCACAGCCATTGGATCTTATTGTACCCTTGTCTCCTGGTTTTCAGATCCACTATCAAAATTATGCTCCCCTCAGAAGTACTGTAGACTGTGGTCAAGTCACTCCAGTAACTTAACTGTCCCGAACTCCTAAGTTTTCCACAGTAAAGCATATTTTGACTGTAGCAGAATGCAATTACTCTTCTCAGACACTCCAAGCATGAATTTTATTGCAGAGTCATAAAACACGGCTTGCTCATAGTGATAATGTTTAATTTCAGTGTTAATTTATCATTCTTATTCTGTAGCCCCATCCTTTTCTCTGGAGGGAAAAGAGAAGCCCTTTCCTTTGATAGTTTGCATTCAGGCTCTCTTAATTTATGCCGCAGATGACTTGTGGCTGGCTGGTACTTTGTCTAGCTCCTACGCACTCGTTAGAGGGAAGTCTTGCCTCGACCTACATCACAGTTCAGCTACCTAAAGCCAAGGGAGGTACCTAACCAAATTTTGGTGATAGTACCAGACAGGTGGTTGAAAAGGATGAGCTTGAGGTGCTTCAAATGGTTCTACACGGAAGGCCTAAACAGAAAAATAACTGAGCTCAGCGAAGGTACTGGTTATTAACACCACCATGAAAGAAGAACTGCAAGTTCATTCTCCAAACGGGAACATGGCTCTTGTAACAGATTAAAGACTGGTGATAGCGCTACTGTTTTGAACAGGCAAAATTTCTGTTGAAAGTATAACCACTGAGATGCTGCATCATGGCAGTATCATCCATGAGAGTTTTGCTTGCATGAGGAACACCTGGTTAGGTGACAACTCAGTTCTGTTCCTTAGCCACCAGAAGTCATGCGAAATAACAGTGGGAATTCAACAGAGAGTAGCAAAAAGAATACATAATTTATACTGATACCATGGCATGCTCCTTACGCTAGCTGCATGTAGCACTAGGGTAGAGGACTGGTATTTAAAGGGCACAGCCCCTTCCTGCCATGCCGTCTGTCCGTGCACCATACCCACGGACACTGCGCTGTGTCAGTCGCAGCTCACCGGGGAGGTTGGAGGACCGGAGAACCACAGTGTGGCTCCTGCCCAAGAAGCGATGCGAATTGCTGCCGGGCCAACGCAGGGCAGCAGCCGGCCCAGCCCTCTGCCCACCGTGCGTGCTTTTGGCGGTGCTCACGGGTCTTGGGAGAACCACCCCACAGCCCCGTTGCCAAGAAACATTGGCAGTAAATAAGTAATGTTAAAGTAAAAATGTTTCCAGGATGGTTAATGAGCAACGGAACAAAGTCAGGTGGCAATTTACTCCTCCCTCACAGTGTTAAGGAGATAATGTAATAAATGTTTTGTACTTTTGTTTCCATCAGGAACACTCTGCAATCATACAGTAGTTTTTCTACATCGGAAATTAGGACTTTGTTTAAATACAAGCTGTTTGTTGCTAAAGGTTTTTCTTTTTTTTCATCAAGTCTTACATTAGCGGGATTAAAATCTGTAGGCAACACACTGAACTACCCTCTGAGCTGTACTTCTCTTGATTACTTAGATCCCTATGTGAAGATCCATCTGATGCAGAATGGTAAGAGGCTGAAGAAGAAAAAGACTACAATTAAAAAGAACACTCTGAATCCCTACTACAACGAGTCTTTCAGCTTTGAAGTACCATTCGAGCAAATTCAGGTAATGTCAAACAGCGTTTTGTCTTCCCTCTGCATTCCATTTCTCAGCCCTTATAAATATTTAACAGGAATCTTGTTAATTATCACGTGTGCATGCCTTCATTAGCACCTAGGTGCTACATTAGATGAGTGTGACTGCTTGAAGAGGGAAATTATAAAATGCACAGTACTTATGAAGCTTTGATTCATCAGTGAGAAATGGGTAACTGACATTTTCTGTTAACAGAAATGGATTCTGAAAAAAAAAAAATCCACAGGGAGATCACGAAGGAACATGCCAGCAAAAAAAGTATAGGGATAAAAGAAAAGGCATATATAGCAATTTTCCCCAAAGTATTTGAAATAATCAATTGGCGTCATCAGTCACATTGGTGTTCCCTGTGCGTTTATCAGTCCTGTTTGCTGAAAGTGCTGCAGCATCCTTCTTAAGTAAAACACATAATCAGTTTTTTCAGTTTTTCACCACACCATGAAAACTTTTTTGGTGATTTGTATGCTCCTTGGAAAAAGACAGGGATCCGTACTGCAGTCCCTGTTTTCTTGGCACCTCAGGGGAGCTCCAGCAGTTGTCCAGGTGCTGCGCCTGGACAGTTCAGTGCCTAAAATTAGGGGGCTCGGAAGTCAGCACAGTGAGCTGGAAGTCACCTACATCAGCAGTGGAAAATACCTGGACGAGGCATCATTTCATTTTTTTCAGGAACTCAGTTGCTTACCTTTGGTCTACTGGGAGGCAAATCATCTCTCACTCATGAGAGTGAGATTTAACGTCTTCTGATGTTAACTAACCTATTCTCACAAGAGAGAAGGTCTTCTTAACCATCTCAGGAGGCATGTGGGAAACCCACATCAAATCCACTCCCTTCCCTAAGTGAATTTGAACCCGTTTCTTCAATGTCTTAAGCAACTATGCTTGTTGCCTGTGCCTATGGCTTGTTTTGGGAGTGCACTAGGAGTAGCAGCTTGGATGCATGACTAGCTCATTTAGGAGTTTCTTCATGCCCTTAGAGTCTGTGGAATCTAGGGATCAAACAGTGGGAAATCCAGTGGGGTCTATTGATTTTAATGAAAGCTGGCCTGTGTGCTTGTGAAAAAAAAATCTCATAACAAGCATCAGAGACCCAGAGGCAAAAAAAGATCAATCAAATTGAGCCTCTCTGGCAATTTAGGCAATGAAAGTCTTAATTTCCAAATAGGGACAGGACTGGAGAACTGGAATGGGCACTTTGAAGTTATCAGCTCTGAGCTTTGGCATGGTTAGGTACATTCTGTAGGTACTTGGCCATTTTGCCTTCTAATCCTAAATCGGTTTTGTAAGGTAGATATAGGCCCTTTAAAAAGTATTGCAGTTTAACAGTTTAATGTTTTGCACTTTTTTTGTTAAGTTTATTCGAATTACTTTATAGCTATTTACTTCAGTATGAAGCCTCAATTTAAAATCTGTAATTATGGACTTTGGTCATACGCCAAGGTATTTTGGTGTTAGTTATAAAAGACTATATTTAGACGTGATTTCATTATGGTTACTGAGGTGATTTCATGACTAGCAAAACACATTTTAAATGTTATTTAGACTTAATATGGTAAAAGTCACTGTGACTTTGGGGTAATTAATGTAAAACACATTAAGCAAACTTTCACAGTCAGATAAAAAAATAACGGCTATACAAGTTTCACGATGGTTAGAGAGCAAAGACAAGGGAGATCACGGAGGGTAAGCAGCTCAATAGCAGCACACCTGTGTAATTTAAAATGGGCCAAACGTTAACATTTTCAACAATTTAACAGTGAATACGGATTCTAGCTCTTAAGTGAAAACAAGTGATGTCTTGAACGATAATGGGAGAATATCCCCAGGAAGCTAAATCCTGTTGCTACAGGCAGATCAAGCATGTGGGTTTTTTTGCTGTTTTCAAGACAGATTGCCTCTGTAGGTAGCAAGGTCTCTTGGCCCTTTCAGTCCAAAGAATTCCTAATCACAGTGAGCAAGCTGCCACTCCAGGTATTTATTAGCAGAGGTGGTGCTTTCTACCAGCACCTGTTGGGCTTTGCAGTGCCACTGTTCCTTTAATATATGGTATGAAGGCAAAGAGATGCTCACGTTAATTTGTGGGCTTAAGGCAGAGACCACAAGGTAAAAATCATCTCAGAGTTAATAATCTGAGCAAGCTGTTCTTACATCTTTATACAGCAAGGAAAAGGGTCTTTTGTTTACAGTGCTCATTGCTGTCTTATGACTAACACACACAAAAAAAAAAAATCCAATAGTAACTCGCCCCCAAGCTTCTAGGTACAGCAGGCAACTGTTTTTTGTACCTTAAAATAATAGTCTTATGCTTACTTTTTTGTATCTGTGATTGTACCATGCATCTAAAACATAAATGTTTGTTTGGGGAGGTACCCTCAACATGAAAAGTGAGTATATTGCAAACAGCAACACTGAAACATCATTTTGGCATCAGAAGTACTTGCTTAAGGATATTGCCGTTTATCGTGAGTGCTCTGGGGAGACAGAGTCTTGAGTCTGATGTACACTTTTGTCATCAGCAACTATATAAATACTTTAGTGCCTATTGGAATCATCTCTTTCTCTGGCTCAGTGAATTGTACAATCTTTTAAGGGAATGGACTCTATAAAATAGACCTCATGAGTCTGGCCTTGCAGGTATGCTTAAAAGCATCAGTTACTTTTAAAAGATAGTCCTGTTACAAGCACTGAAATTAGTCATTCTAGTAAGAAATCCAGATTGTACATAAATATAAAGCCTTAAATTTAAAACCGTGATGCTTGAGAATAAAGATTTTTCTGGAAGAAATGTGTTTCAGGGCATTTCTTCCTCCAATTCCGGAAACTCGCATTTGAATAAGGTGCTGTGTATATTTACCACGAGACAGAAAAGAATCAGGGAAAGAACTGTATGTTCATCTTTAAAAATAAAGCTCCCTAAGGAGAAGCGTTCACAGTTTAGCAAAACCAGCCCAAGGCTGTTAATGCCTTGGGTGCTGTTGGGGAAGAACACCACTCCACCGAAGGAATAGCTGGTTCGACGACTGTTAATGACCTGATGGAGAGGAACACGGGCATGTGCACGCAAGCACATATGCAATTGCCTGGCTTGAACAGCACCTCCCAGTGTGCCCCAGTCTAAACGAATGGAAAATCATCTATGAGCTGTGACAGATGGGCTCACAGAGATTTTGTGGGAGTAGTTTAACCCTGTCCGCTGAAGGTCACCGTTCCTATGGCAGAAGTGGCACTCCAACCGCAGCACCACTGCGCCAGATCCCTGAGACAGTGGGGTTTATACTTCTCTCCAGCTCCCAGGAGCATACAGCCAGTTTTCTTGACTCCTGTATAAATTTATATAATACACACAGTGTATACATACTTAGGTATGAGCCCACACGTGCACGTGCACACACACAGAGGAGTCCACATGCATAGATGTAGATAGCAACTGTAAGGGCTGTCTTCCCAATTGATCTGAACATAACTGATTAGCATGCTGGATGGATGGGTAAGAACTGTTTAGAAGCAGAAAAGCGATTAACAGAATAGAGTACGATATTGCAAATGTCCACTTAGGGTAGAGCTGTTTCTGAACTTTATCTAATTTTTACTTATTTACTTAAACAATAACCTTAAGCTTACCTTTAAGATCTCCCTTTTAGCCCTGCACACTTCTAGCAGTCTGATTCTTCAGTAACAGCAACAACAATCTTAAAGATAATAATCCTCAATTCCCATATGAAGCTCTTCAATGAAAGGGGGCAAATTTCAAGTTAGCAGGAGCTTGTGAACTTAATTTCCTTTGGAAGGCTCACAAGAATCAAAGCCAAACGTCTGCATTTGCTTCTCACTGGGGCAACCTGCTCTGACTGTCACACACTTACCCCCTTCACGTCCGTGGAGCCTCCATAGTCATTGTCTGTCCCGAGCTTTACCCCTGCCCACCTTCCCCTCGCTGCCACACTCACTGGTCTTTCTCTGTCTCATTGTAGAAAGTGCAAATTGTTGTGACTGTTTTGGACTATGACAAGATTGGCAAGAACGATGCCATCGGAAAAGTCTTTGTGGGCTACAACAGCACCGGCGCGGAGCTGCGGCACTGGTCAGACATGTTGGCCAACCCCCGGCGGCCCATTGCACAGTGGCACACCTTACAGCCTGAGGAGGAGGTAGATGCCATGCTGGCAGTCAAGAAGTAAATGAAATTAAATCAAATTATGAGGAAGAAGAAGAAGAAGAAGAAGCCTTTCTGCATTTGCCCACATAGTGCTCTTTAGCCAGTATCTGTAAATACCTCAGTAATATGGGTCCTTTCATTTCCAGCCATGTGTTCCTGACACAGATCAGTTGTACTTTTAAATTCCTGTTTTAATTTGCACAAATTTAAATGTAGAGAGCCCTCTAAAGGCGCTTCATTTCACCACTGCCCCCCAGATCTACTCTTCTTTTAAGCAATATGATGTGTAGATAGAGCATGACAGAAATTATTTATTGTATCACACAGTTGTATATATACACCAGTATGCTGAGAATTTATTTCTAGTTTGTGTATTTGTATGTTGTAAGCGTTTCCTAATCTGTGTATATCTAGATGTTTTTAATAAGATGTTCTATTTTAAATTATGTAAATTGACTGAGATATAGGAGAGCTGATAATATATTATAGGGTAACTATTGTATCGTCTGCATTCCAGAAAAAAAATTCCAACTTGTAAGGCACTAGTAGTGTTACACTGACATCTTAAAGGACAACTTAAATCTGAGCTTTCAACTGGACCATCCTAATAACACGCTGCGCGTCCACTGTGAATCTTGGAGGGGCAAATCCGATGGGGTAGACTTCTTTCACAGGCAACTTAGCATGATCTGAGCAGCTCCGTGGCTGACCTCAAGGAGACGTAGCCAGAAACGAGGATACAATTTTGTTGTATATATTCCAAAGCAAACGCATAACAGACTGAAATGGCTTTACATTGAAAGTTGAGGAAGCAGTTCCATAGGAGGCAACGATTTCTTCAAACACACAAACCAAGACCATTGCAGAGGTTGTGCAGGGAGGGGGGAGACGCAGCAGTAGCAAAACGCTGCCATGAAAACAAGAGTAGCTCTCCGTTATCACCTTTATACAAAATTTGCATACTGTGAATTCCATCCACGATTTCACATTATAATGAGTTTGCACATTAGACTTTGTAACAAAATATTTTATTATACTAACTCAGATTAGAAGGAATGCAGAATATTTTTTAGACACAGCTGTGTGAGTTTATTATACAAAGTAGTTTCATGGTAAACAGACAGTATTGTAATCCCATCAGAAGATGACAAAATTTAGCCATAGTTCTAAATGCACTTCAAAGTAAGCCAAAAGAGAACAGCTAGTGACCTTTTATATACTATTTATACTTAAGTTTTAATTTGTCCTTTAAAAAAAAGTGAAAACAAAGAACAAGTTCTAGAAAACTGAAGCAACCTCTTCTGTATACTAGATGCTCGTTTCAGGAGGAGTTTTTAAATGTTTTCAATGTTATTATGTAGTAAATGGCACTATTATGAAGCTATTAGTCATTCCATAAGAGTCTTGAAAGACTGCTCTGTGTATCACTGTGACTGCCGTGTGTGCTTAGAAATGTAGTTTTCTCAGTGGATAGCAATCAATTTATTCCGTAGTGATATTGTAATAATACTGCCATTCCCTTCTACTGCACTGCCGAAGGAATGCATAGCACAAGCAGTTCTAGCTACTACGGACCAACGTAGAACTGGAGAGCTATGCAGGGGACAAGGATGCTATATTGAATGGGTTGACCACGCAGCATTTTGTCAAACCCTGTGCAATACTCTGCATTTCCAACCTCCCGACCCCTCGCTCCCTGCCGCTTTACTGTAGATAGTCATCTTACGGCTAGCCAGCATGTCATCTGGCTTGTACCATCTCATCAAGTCATTTAGGGCACCACTTCTATCTCGTGTACCGTCCTTTGAGGCCCCTCACTTACCTTTCCAAGATGTCAATCTATTTATAATGCTTTCAAGAGTTCCTTATTTTCAGCAATGCAAACTACCCCAGAAATGTGGAAATGCTCTGCCTTTTGGAGGGAGGCATGGGAAGTTAACCATTCATCTTCTTCCTGATTGTAGCAAAAAGAAATTACTGAGAACAAAGAACAACGATGAATGTAATCAGAGAACTGTGTACTGAAAACGAAATTCCACAGCCTCCCTCGAGGCTCTGCTGCTTCTGGGAGAGGTGCGACAGCCTGTGAGGTCAGTGCGGCGATGGCCAAGCACCGACGCTTTCAGTACATGGCAGGTAAAAGAAGCAGCAAAGATGTGGGAGGAGAATAAAAGTCTGGATCTCTCCCCACCTCCAAAAGTGAGAATAGCAAGGCCCATTTTCTTTCTTTTTTACATGAAACACAGAAAAAACACAAGTGAGACATTTTCTGATAGAAACAGGCGCATACATGCAAAGCATCAAGCTGGAATACGTTAAGATCTTAACCTTAAGGACCAAACCCCACCAAAGAAAAGAAGTAGATAGTCAGCTTTCCAGCATAAGAGCTTCATGGTCTCCAACTTTCAGTTGTTCATTCAGGGTAGCTGCAGGTTCAAACAGCCAGGACTGATTCGTTTTGTTAAGGTATTCTTAATGCTTTCTCTTCCTACACTGCCAGACCGAACGTCACCGTAGAATGGGTTTGTAAGGTACGATGATTCTCGGAGACTGAACCTGCCATGTGACCAAGATGACATTTTCATCCTCAAAGAAGCCACATGTACCTTTCTGACAAAGCTGTGTGAAGTATTAGAATCTGATGCTGTAGAAAGATCCTAGTTGCCTTTGTGTATATTTACTGCCTGCTTGAGTGTTTCTCTGTGTGGGTTTTCTCTGTATCTTGTAGAAATGTTTGGGGTGTTTTATCCTGCCATATCGCTCGTGGCCCGCGAGCTGACAACTTTAGCCGTAATTTACCTTCATTTTTGATGAGGTGGTTTATATTTTGTTTCACTTTGTGTAGTGACTTCCCACAGTAGAGTTTTCCAATTGTCGTTAAAATAACATACATATTACACAGATATTCAATAAAAATGTTTTATTTCCTGTTGATGTTCCCGTGTTTCTCTTTTGATCTAAAATTTTGAGAAGACACTCCATTCTAGGACTTTCACACACTCATAAACTTGGAAGTATCGCAACTGTAACAGCACGGCACTTTTCAAAGGGCTGTGAAAAGCTACTTTCATCAGTGTAAAAGACAGACACAACCAGCACGGCTCTCGTACATGAATTCTCCACCTCTATTGCAGATGAAGGACTATTACCTTGTTTTCCCAAGAGCCTGATTATTTGCCTCCAAAAACATCAAAACACGGACTAGTTTCTATACCATGACAAAAACTCCCAAGTGGTTACCTACGCATCGGTACTCTTCAAGCCAATTGTGTTAGAGCCGTGGCTGAAGTTTTCGTTTGGAGAGAGATGGTACATTTTGATTTACATTCAAGAGCTACTTCTAAGCTGGCCATAAAATCAAGCCTCTTTTAGACTAAAGTTCATTAAATAATAGCTTAAACTGGGGTGGGGGCAGGAAGTGAATCCACAAAACAAGAAAGGATTGAAAAACATTGAGCTACGAAACAATTTAAGTTCCTAAGCCTATGGGGAGAAACAACTCACACACACACACTCCCCACCCTCAACCCACTAAAACACAAACCCCCCAAACCTGTAGCCATGTTTGGTTTATGTCACCATCTTCCACAGCAATCCTCCCTTCCTTGCTTTCTCCCCAATCTGAAAAGAAATATGCCCATTCCTTTCAGGAACCGCACTGTGCTAATTACTGATACCTACCAGTTTAACCACAGCCCTTGCTTAGACGTGGCCCTACTAAGAGTTAGAGCTCATTGTAAAGATTTTCAGGGTTGACCCTTTTCCCGCTGCTCAGAAAGTGCCGCCTTCTCTCCCAGCTAACCTTTTTTTTCCTCGTCTAGCATCAATGAGCACCAAATGGACTGATGCCCTTCTCAGCGAGCGAGAGCAGGCCGACATCTCCTGGTGGGCCTGGTTACTCTTCCAAAACTGTGAATGACTGGAGTCCATGTCTGTGGCTTTACGGACCTGCTGTGAGGTGATGCCTGCTTGCTCTGCAGGAGCTAACACTCCTGTGGTGCAGTGTAGTTCCCCATAGGTGGAGGCGGGTACCACATTATGGAGCTATGGGATGCTGCTGCTCCCTTCTTCGCCATCTAAGCTGCTGCATGGTCAGATCAAGCACGTACTTCCCTAAGAGGAGCAGTTTGCTTAAGAGGAGGCCCCAAAGTCAATAAATAAAAATACTTTGATCCAGGTTCTGCATGCACCAGCAATGTTTGCGGATCTTGAGAATACCAAAATGACATCCTTGTCAATCAAAAGCAGTTCTTCCAACAGGGCTAATCAGTTAAAGACAGTCGTTACAGCTAATGTAAGGAAAAATGCTTCATATAATAGCTGTTATACTAAGTGGGAAAAGAAACAAAAATTACCAGTTTTATTCAGCTCCTTTAACCCCTAATCAACTGTCAAGAAAACCATTCTTCCCAACTGACAGAATGTTACCAAAGCAAAGGATCTGTGCCTCTCGATCACTTTTCACATCTTGAGTCAATGAAAGTTAATGGCCTGTTAGTATGCAAAGCAAGAATTAGAACATTATATTTTCTTGATTACTCTAACAGTCAATTCCCTTATTTATTTATGCATTAGCATTTTCACTCCAGGCTGCCAGTTCAGTTTCTTATGTGCATACTGACCTGCTTTGCAGAACATACAGCTATGAACTTCATGCCCAGCCCCTATTTCCAGTGTCAGTTCAAACACTGTTGTTCATCCAGGCAGTAAAGAAAGTATGGAAAAGGGTTTCTCTGTACATACCACAAGAACTTTTAGCCAGTCTTAGTTACATTTATCTTATATGCAGTAAATCTATTTATATTAAATACAAAGAATACTTCTAATATTGCACCAAAAAGTAGTTCCAAAAGTACGTGACAAACTAATACACAGACGAATTTAACTCTGTGTGGTACTTTCTGACTGACACCTGCAGCAACACTTTCAAACACAACAGCCATACAAAGAGATTTATTTCAAGGTTACGCTGTATTCAACATTTAAAAGTTCTGCAAACTAGGGAATGATCTATACATCCATAATGGAGCTCATGAAGCGGCCAGACAGGTTGCGGAAGTGAAGACAGTTCTTCCAGGCTTTTAGGGTGAAGATGGAGGGGGCAGGTGGTATTGTCTTTTTGTTCCATGTGTGCACTGCGCAATAACATACTGAGATTTTGAACAGCCATGTAGACCAAAAAAACCCAAAACAAGAGAGTTTCGTCTTCTGACAGAACCAGTCTCATCAGTTTGACAGCTTACATTTAATTTCTGTCAATTATTTCATATCTTTGTATGCTCTCTTATTACTTACAAAAAGGAAAGCACTCAGTAGGCGATGCCCTGATGTTATACACCAAACAGAGCCAACATCAGTTTTTCTCGTGAACAAAAGAAGCAGCAAAATATTCTCTGCTCCACTAATCAAGATTATCCCATGACCCTGCACAAACCTCCCAAATTTTGCTCCCATCCTCCCAGAGCCCAGGGACAGTTCTCTCCTTGCATTTATTGCATTCACATACACGTGAACGCAGAACTCTTTTCAGTGGTGCCCAGCGACAGGACAAGGGGCAACGGGCACAAACTGAAGCATAGGAAGTTCTGTCTGAACATGAGGAAGAACTTCTTCCCTCTGAGGGTGACGGAGCACTGGAACAGGCTGC
>Ga0065711_1040057_pt1 | contig 17278 bp, 10 predicted proteins | sample Hoacrofraction12_FD_59098 | JGI IMG/M metagenome (GOLD analysis project Ga0065711, IMG submission 59098) | Hoatzin crop microbial communities from Cojedes, Venezuela - Epithelial fraction 12 v2 (version 2) | ecosystem: Host-associated > Birds > Digestive system > Esophagus > Crop | place... | reverse complement strand
GGGGGGAAACTAACTCCAATTGGTCAATTGGTTGTGACTTCCCTTCACAAAAGCTATACTGGCTCTTTGCCAAAGCATGGTATTTTTAATTCATTTCTTTAAAATAGTTTCTATCAATTTGTGCAACAGAGATGTCACCCAATTTTGTGTGAAACTGGCCAACAGGTTTGAAAGCTACAAGACAGAAGTCACACTTGCATAATGCAAGCCTTATTTCTTCAGGAAACCAGCCCAGAAGCATTATTTTAAAATCTGAACTGCCACCTATAACAACAAAGTGTTATTTGATATTGAAATGTACTCTATGTTGGCCTGCACATAGTACTTCTGCTATAGATGTACTATACGCACACACGTGTGCATGTACGCACACATGCACATATGCATGTACGTATTAAGCTTGACAGGTTTATGCCCACTGTCTTAAATCACTGCAGACTCCATAAATCAAAAGTTGATGGTTTATATGCATGCAAAAGAAGATATATTTGATACATTCATTGTAAAACAGATTCCCATCAGAAAATGAAAAATACATGGAACACAAAGTATAAAAACATCATGTCCAGTACAGTATGCCTCCACACTTACACACCAACCATGGTGGCTCTCTACCACTGTAACTCCATACTCTCTTGCCTTGATAAATACAGTCTTGCCCAACTCAAATTCACACAAAATACCACCATAAAGAAATTTTTCCTGGTTCATTACTTTGTCTGTGTTACCCTTCTGCACTCCTCCAGTGCCTCCCTTATCCTTTCACCATCAAACATGACTACTTATCTTCATTTGTACGACCTTTCAAATACAAAACTGTAGCATGTATGTCAACTTTCATTCACTATCAAGATGTCAGCCTTGGCCACCTCTTTGCCAGGGCTAGCCTTAGCTGTCCAGTTGTCAGATCTCCCAATAAACCCCTCTGTTCTCGCACTGATATCAATATTTTTGCATGAAACATGCAAAACTTTACATGTTTGCCTCTTTCAAATCCTTTTTTAAAACATTGTTCTGATTAACAGACGCTGCTTTGAGCACTGATGAATTGTAACCAGCATTTATGCTACCAGTCATTATTACTACACACTTCCACAGACCATTTATAAAAATCTAAGTGCTCTACAAAGATGGGACTATGTAATGTTATGGGGAACTTCTAGCCACTGTAATGTTTTCGCAACAAATACAACGTTTATTAACCTATTTTCGAAACAAATTACTGTTTCTTTTAACATTGAAAATAAGCAGGTCAATAACATGGTTTGCTATCTTAAACTCTTGTGATAGTTTACCTGAGTTGCAGCAACAACAGTAGTAATAGAAGGCGCAGTTGAAGGTGACAGAGCTCCCACTTGCTGCAAGTGGCCTGAAGCCTGCTGAGGTAAATGAGAACTGGAAACGGGAGTGCTAGATCCTGAGCCAGATACTGCATTTGGAAATGATACTGCTACATCATTGCTGCTAAAAATACCTGAAAAAAATTACAAAAACAATTACATGCATCTCTCTCTCTCTCCGCCTCCCTCTGTTGTCCAGTAACCATGTAAATATGCAGTAGAAAATTAATCAAGACAAACAAGATCACTTAATACATAATGCAGAAAGTTCCTGTGTTGAAATTCTAACCATGCTGATTGATAAAAGCGCTCTCGTCATTAGACATTCTACAGTTCAGGGAACACAGACTGGTTCAGTTCTAAGTTTTTGTAAAACACGGGTGATAAATCAAATATTTATGTGCATTACAAACTGCTCAAATATTAACAGTAGCAGAATTTTTGGCTAAAATGCCTGCCTTCAACTGAGTCTGCTATCAGAGTTTGTTCTTTCAATGAATTACTGAAAAGTTAAAGTAGATAAAGAATGAAGTATTGGGCTATATAACTGAACATACATAATACAAATGGAAAAATACTTTTTAATTTTAAAGTGAAATGCTTCTGAACAACATACATTTGTCCAAAACTGTAATTTTGGCAACTAAGGATTGCTTGTGTATTTTCAGAAGAATATTGACAGCAAGTCTGAGGACAAAGTACTCCGATTTGCTGGTAGAACTTGTGGTATTTCATTTATTCACAAACTAAAATGCCATCCGTGATCTAAGAATGCTAGACTAACATTTCTGCTAGAAGCCAACAAGTAAATGACTAAACATGTTAACATTAGTCAGACTTGTACGTTAGCAAGTTAAATAGGAAGAGTTCATACCCCTCTGTGAAGCCATTACTTCTGTTCATCTACATGCAGGGTAAAATTCATTATATAGGTTGGGGAAAAACCCTACTGACCAGAAGCCCAGGACAAGAAGTAGTACCTGTCTATGAAACTGTTAGGCTCCACGTGCATTAGATAAGTGAGCTGTCAGCTGGCCAAGGAATATCAAGCATGGTAGCACTGAACTGCAGTTAGAGGAAGAGTGCCACAGGGAGTAAACAGAAGTAGAATGAACATGGTTAGATCAAAAAAAGCAACAGAACTGAAATGCCAGTTAGAAGGCAAAGGTGGAGCTAGTTTGTCACTCATACAAATAATGATTTGGAGCAGGCAGTGACAATAAGAAGATACGCAAAGTTAAAACATCACTCGCCACCCAGCAATCCCTCTCAGCACAGGCAGTCAAGGGAAACTAACATCACCCAAATCCACACGCAATATGCAAACACTGATGCATCTTATATCCTCTGCCTCTATTAACTGTCAAGAAAAATGGAAGAGAAAACCAGCCAGACCCAGCAGAGAAAGAAGATAAGAAGAAACCAGCTGAAGACACATTCCAACCACATTTATTTCCTGCCTAACCGAGGTTAGTGACTTCTTATCATCTCCTCCCCAGTCTCTTCATCACAGCATAACTCCATACCTACTCTGCTTTTCTACTGACCTTGGTACCTTTTCGCATTTAGCACACCTTTCTGGGTCATCTTCCCCCGCTGTTTTCCATCCCCAAAATCTACAGCTATGGCATTACTAGCAGTTAAGACCCTTTGAGTGTTCACTTTGTTATGATCTTTCTCCAATTATATCTGCCTCATCTAACTAAGCAGTAAATTCTATGGATCCTGCTCTAGATTTGTCCCTATGCGCCACCAAAATTAACATGATTAACAAACAGCCTTGTTACTGAGTCTACTCTTAAATGCGATGTAATTACAAACACAAAAACTGAAATACACTCCAGGTCCTCAAAAGATTTCTTTTTAATCTACTTCCAATCAGATATTTCAAATTAATAAAAAGAATTATATTTTTGACCCCTTTTATTTTGAATGCTTTCAAACAACTAAACATGCAAAAATTCTTTAAAAAGATGAGATTCTCATGCAATTATCTGGCTCCAGGAACTGCGAATTTTAAGGGTAAAAATAATGAAATATCACAACACTTATGATCAATTCATAAGAGCTCATCACCACAAATCCTATCACTCACATAAAATGTCAATGATAATGAGTGGAGAAAACAAAATTTTTGGAGAGGGTCAAGTAGTAAAAAAGAAAGATATTTTGCTGGAAGGGTAAAACAGCTCCCAAATTTTAAAGCTATTGTAGATTTTTTTCTTGTTTTTTCAAAATATTACGTATTTAATAGCTGCAGAGCTGCTGCTGCTTCTATTTTAACGATAAGGTTTATTCTTCCTCTTAAAAATAAAATTCTGGAATACAAGCAGATAGTTATAAAATCACAGGCAAAAAAAAACTATTTCAAAAGAAAGACAAGCAGTAAACTAGTTTGCCAGTGCAATGAGGTAAGCTATTGTTATTGCTAGCAGTAGTTGTAGTAGTATTAAAAACACTTGCTATTTGTTGCTGCTGCAAAAGCAGGACAAATATGACCTATCTGCACCCTCTGTTTGGGCTAAGTATTTACATTTAGCAATACCTTACTTACTACATAAAGTACATGCACCTTCCGGAACTAGTCATGCAACCAAGGCATTACTCCATGCAAGCACTCGAATAAGAACTGTATACTGAATATACAAATAAATCCTTGATTTTCACACCATTTCAAAAATACCTGTATATAAACTATGTGCATATCATGTTAGAAAGCCAAGAGTGTACATCTTTTAAATGTCTCAAACATATCAATTTGTCCTTCTGGGGTTTGGGGAGAGATAAATCACTTTCTGGATCAGGAAGGCATAACAACAAAAGCCTGAACAAATCATTATAAACCACATTAATGTTTAAAACAAACAAACCACCCTGAAGTCCTTCCCATACTGCTGAAAAGCCAAACAGCTACAGCTTGTGATGGACGGCATTGTGTTATTTGCCAGAGGCATAAACAGCACGGTTAAATAGAATCTTCAGCATTTTAAACTGAACACGGTTCCTCAACCGCAGGTGGAAATGGACCTGTAACACTGTTCAGGTAAAGTCTGACTGTGCTTAACATCACTGCCACAGCTGCAGAACATGGTTTCAGGTGCTCACAGACAAAATGCACGTACAGCCTGCAATGCTGGATTGGAAGGCTTAAGAAAAAGGCAACTGCAAAAAAAAAATCCACCTCTGGACAACAAAAAACCGCCTGCTTAGCACAGAAGGGTAGTACTACAGAGCAGGGAACACATCAGATTATACAGATCAGGAAAAACTGTACTCTTTTTGCTGAAAACCAATGATGAAATAGATAATATAGGAAATAAAAGAACTTCAAGAATAGTGAAAACCAAAATGGCCTCAAGTCGGAACTAGCTGTGCAGCAACATACACCAAGTGGCACAAAGAACAATTTCAGTGGTCTTATTCAAACTCTCGAAAATAAGTAGTTCCACGAGCAGAAGAATTAACAAAACAGATTAAATTCTGGCTTTCAGCACTGTTGCATCTCACAGATGACATCAATACATTAAATTTTCCCACCATGATTTCTGTATCTAGCTACAAAAATCGCAGATCATTTTATTTTCTGCTACTACAGCCCCCTACATTATTCAGCTCTCTTACGTTCCTTTCCTGGTGATTGCCTAGTTCAGCAACAGACAAAAACAGGCTGTGGTTACTCCTGTGGCCATACGCTGTCCATCCCTATTACAGGAACTTGCATATTTTAGACTCCTTTAGCAAGTTTGCTCAAAACTGGACAACAGGCTCAAAGCTTACTGCAGCTCACAATCAAGAGACAACATGTAGACTGCTTCCTTAGGCGGCTAGGAAAACGTTCTCCCTACCATAAAGCTGTATTTTCTATTTTAAGTCAGTAACTTGAAACTCTTGCAACAGCTGTGAAAAGAGGAAGTTATTTGAGATATCTATCGTAGGTTGCTGACCCGAGTGTTTTGCTAAAACTTAAGGAAAAAGCAGAATCTGGTCAAAGAGGTTTTTTAAAAATGTAAACTTGCAACCCCAGAAAAGTTACACAGAACTACAGAACCTTCCTACTTGGGTGAGGACAGACAGACACGGAGGAGGAAATTTTGAGTTATAAGAACAAGAACTTCTTTACAAAAACTGAAGCTATATTTGCATTTTCAGTACCTTCACTTCCTATGATCTCAAAAAGTCTCCCCTAAAATCCTGACAACTTTCTATATAGAGCAAAATGAAAAACTGACTTTGAATGAAGCATTCCATTATTAGTAGCTAAATATGTAGAAAAAATGATTAAGTTTAGTTACACAAGAAAGAACATGTTCTATTCCAGCAGAATGTTAACAGTGGAAGAAATATCCCACTATGTGTTCTTTTGTAATATGGACATAAGCTAAAGTGAATCTAAAGACAAACACAAGCACATAACAAAAGTTGTCTGAGAAGAAAGTAAGTTGTGTTTGAAACTGCCAAGCTAGCAACAATATTTCATGTCAATCCATCCGAGATAATGAAACTATAGCTTGGATGCTACGGCCAACCTGTTTCCTTCATGAAGAAATCCAAAATCTAAGAATCAAATGATCACGTCGCTTTCCTGCTGCCGATGAGCAAAGTGGCAGAGTTCACTTTCAGATAGGTATCTACAAGACTCTGCAGTAACAGTTCTAGAAGTGCATGGAAATGATAGTTACTGATCTGCAGCCTGATAATAAGCTGGCACCTCCCTCCCTTTCAGTGACTGGTGGTCCTTTTTGAATGGAGGCACAGCAGCCTCTGTCACAGATCAACAGTTAATATCTCCTTTTATGAAGGGCATTCTATGTCCTCTCCATGATGAGGTAGAAGGAAAAGAAGCTCCCAGACTCAAAGTACCCAAAGAATACACACCACTGGTGGTGGAGGGGAGGAAAGAAGACACAAAATACATGTTTTCAGAATGGAACTATTCTAGCTTCACATATATCGACAGAAGGCAGACTGCTGTATTTATTCCCTTTGAAAATACTCCATAGACTGGATTTATACTCAAAAGCCAAAACACTTGACAAGAACCTTCACACAACTGAGGAACACAATTCAGCATGGCAATGTCACATATATGATGAATCAGTGATCCAAGAACAAGGTCGTATGATCTGAAGTCTGCTATCAAACTCCATTAAAATTGACCCCAAATCCTTGACAGCCCAGCTAGCAAAAAATATTTAGTCAATCTCTTCTGTCTACTTCCATTCCTATATTCATAATCCTGACTGCACAGCTATCTACAGTCACTCAGAAACATATTCAATAAAGGAGCGGGGGGTGAAGGATCAGAACTGATCCATGTAGCTACCAAAGTGGTCTACTCCTCTGTTCAGCTAGTCCCACCTGCTATAGTGAACAACATTACTTTATACTTGATCTCACATTCATTAATGACCACACGTCACCAGTGTTGCAGAATTCTCTGTCCAATAAACTGTACCAGTGAGGAATACGTATACCAGCTAACTAACACAACACAACACATACAAGTTGTTTAACCCAAGCTCAGTCAGTATACAGTCCCCAATTAGACTTTTATTTCCACAGTTAGGCTTTTAAGTACAAGATTTCAAAATTGCCTAAACCATTGTCAGGAAGGTTACAGCTTCCTGGTGCAGAGCCTGTCTGCTCCTACTCTGAATTAATCCAAGCTGCTGCAGGTCTTACACTACAGCCCTCCACTGCAGAAGGGCTCAAACCCATGATTTTCATATTTTCATAGCCCAGATGAGGTGAATTTCCTCTCTGAGAGGCAAAGTTTGAACACGACACGAGGAGACTGATGAATGACACACTGGACTAGAAACACTGGGAAAACTGTATCGCTCTTCTAGCCCAGTATATCTAACAGCGACCAACAGCAACGCACAAGGAAAAGCACAAGAAAAGGGCAAGCATGAAGTAATACTTCCTTCAAATATTCTCTCAGCCTCTAGAAACCTCTATCTTATGGATTTTGAGCTTCAGGGATGGTCTTTGCAATTATTAGCCTTAAACTTGCTTCCAACCCTGCCCCAACGAATTTCTTCCAATTGTTTCTGAATAGTTTTAACTCTTCATACCATGTCCCATAGCAAAGTTATGCCTCAGTTAAACTGTGCTTTAAGTTAAACTTTTTTGGTAGGGGGTAGGAGTGGAAGACAGAGATGACACAGGGACAAAGTTCCTTTCATATGTTTCCTCCAGATGTTCTGGTTTCCCACAACAAAGCATTAAAATGCTTTATAATTGCCCATTTAAGGTTCATATATATAATTAATCCAGCTTTATGAAATCAGACATTAAGAAGTTCATGCTTATTCTAGACTGATTCAACAAATTTTGAAGTACTCTTCTAGAATAATAGCAATAAGAAAAAGAGCTACATGATCATATCTGAGAGGCATATCCTCAGCACTACAGGAAAGACCTGCAGTTGAAGTGTGTCACAGCACAGAAAAATCTTTGCAAGAAGAAAAAGTTAGACAGATATACAAGAACAACTGATAAACAAAGACCTTAACTTTCGTTTAGTTGTTCACCTTTGTCATGGTAAGCCAAGACATACAAGCCTAAATTACTTTAATATGACATACTAGAAACAAAGGCATTTTAGGCTCACTAAACGAGTATTGCCAAGTAGGGGCGTGACACTTGTGAACTACGTTTCTTAATGATTTCCAGGGAGAACTTGATGTGTTTAAGATCTCCAAAAACCTCCCATAGCTTCAAACCATTCGGACAGCAACCTGTCTCAGTGTTGAAATGGTGAGTCACTGGAAGTCCTAGACTCCTCCTCACTATTAACACAATGTAGTCTTCTAAAGGAGCTTCTACTTCAAAAGTTTTCTCTCCCTTGGACTCCAGTGATCTGTCTGAAGTTGATGTCTTTGAATGCATGCTTCAGGATGCTTGACTGAGCCAGAATTTTCAAAAAGAGGGCCATAAGACAGGCTAAAAAATAACATCGGCAATTCTGTTGGTATTTCTGGTGGTAGGGAAAAGCCGTTGCCTGAACTGCTGAAAGACTACCCATAGCTGTCATTAGCAACAACTAAAGCTTTAAAGTGGTACTCTAGAAACTCATGGAAAGGTAGTTAAGGTCGTAATATTTGACAACTGAACAATAACACTCCATTATTCAATACTCTGGAAAAAAATGGGCACAAAGGAACTATTTCAGGATGACTTTGTAATTTGTCCTTCTCTTGTTCTTCCTTTTTTTAAATTTGTATGGTTTAGCCAAGCGCTACTGTGCCCATGCGTCAATAAAGGCAGACGCCTTTTCATCAGCACTGTAAACATCTGCCCAAACTGGGCTGGATTCAAATATTTTAACTCATTCATGCTCAGCAGAGAGTCTGACTCGTTTAGGTTATCTTGTTAAAAAAATCCTACCGTATACACTAAATTTTGCCTGCATTGGTGCGGAGACCAAGTCTACAAAACTGAAAAATCTTTTTGGAAACATGCTGCCTTCTGAAGCTGATCACAGTGCTACTAGGACTGGCACGATGGATGTCTGCTCTGTCCTACGACTCTCCTCACTGCAACTCACAAATTAGCGTAAGACGGAACAAGCATAAACAGAAACCTGAAAACAGAACAGGAGTAAGAAATAAAACAGACAAGAAGACAGAATGACTGACAACAGAAGTAGCCACAGAAAGGCTACAACCAACCATTACAATTTACAGCTAACTCTAACATAAAATTGTAACATTCAGGTCATCACTCCCCATAGTCTTTTTTTAAAGTATGCACTAAAATCGTCAACAGATACGTATGTCTGCACCCCCTCCTCCTGCTTTCCAGCGGTAGGCCCATAAAAATGACGCAGAAGGGATAAGACTTCAAGGTCAAGTCAAAAAACTTTGACTGTAAGCTCCAGAGTAAGACTGAGAAGGACAAAGCACAAAGTTCTCACACAGTGAATTGCAGTGAAAACCCCACATCTTTCAAATGCAAATTTTCAGGGTTTTTTTAAACCAGTTTTTTAGAAAGCATGAAAAATACAGTAAGTTGACCATGAAACTGCGAAACAGAGTGCTGAGTACTAAGTCTTTTACTGGCAAAACTGCAGTGTGACACTTCTGCCAAGCAGCGTCTTGACTCCTTTCTATTAAGGCAGGTATCTTTATGGAAAGATACATCCTGCATGAGTCCATATTCTAGTCCTCTTTTTCAGCTGACTGTTTCAAATGTGTTCAAGTCTTTAGCTATCATCTACCCTCCTTTATACTTTGTCAGGACCAAATTCAACTGACAGGTTTCGACCATCACCTGTATACTAGCGTATCTATCAAACGAATCTCTCTGCTCCAAACCTGTATTTGACTCCACTCAAACCAAAACTCTCCTTTTTGATTTTCGGTACTTTCTTGCTGATGTGCAGCCATCTTAAACTCAGTGCAATGAAAAAACAAGCTCCTGATACACTGTCTCCATCAAAACTCTTACAAACAATGACTCTCACAGTCCTCAGAATCATCTGACTCCTAATCTGAATACGCTGTTGGAGTAGACTATCTTCTTACATTTAAATATTTATCTCAAGTTTGAATACTTTCTTTTCATCCTATACACACATGGCAAGATCTTTCCTTGTTGTTCATATTATCAAAATTTCACACTTCTGCCAAAACAAGAGTACGCAAAAAAAACCCTGCAAGATTGTGGGGAAAAAAGTAACCAACTTTAAAATCTTACTTCAAGAAACATATGAAGGTAGATAAAAAAACACACACATCATCCCCCCGCACACGAAAAAAAAAAACCAAAAAGGCTCACACCAAAAAACAGGCAGATTAGATGATAAATCCTATCCAAACACTGTTCTAAAACAAACATGTAGGTAACAGTATGCTGCCCCACAATAACAAGTCATACAAAGCATTATTATTGCTTGACAAGAAAGCATACAATATTAAGTAACCACTTTCCTCTATGCCCTTCCAACTTCTATGCTGGAGTTAGGAATACACAACCAGTTTTTTTTTAAAAAGTGCAATGTGGAAAGAAGTCATCACAAATAGCGTTCCATCAATTTCTATTCTGCACTGTTGCGAACCTACACCTCTTCAACATTAAACAGCAAAAAGGCTCTGCTTATAAAACAGCAGAAACTCACCAAGTCCAAATTCAGCACACTTTTTCAGATACCCTTCAGATGTTTTATTTTTGTTCAGAAAATTGGTGAGCTTGCTTTCCTTCATCTCAAAGCTGGTTCAGAGCACTGTATACCTGGGAGAGTGAGAGGGAAACCCTATATCAAAAGGAAAAAAGCTAAACCTATTTTACTAAAGCAAAGCAAATCTAGAGAAATTTCAGTATTTCTCACCACATGTAGACTACGAAATATAAATTTAAGGTAATATTAATTTTTTTTATTAAGAGACCCACCACTATAGACATCTGCCTAACAGATGTAATTCATGGCTCTGACTCTGTGAAAAGCAAAGTCCTATAAAACCTTAATAACTGCTAGCTTAAAACGCAAAACACTTCACCATGCAAAATTTAAACATTTAAATTCTTTTGCATATGCTGAACTCCAAGTGAATACAATTCGCAATTTATACAGCACTGCTCTTCCAACATACACAAACAGCAATAAGAAAATCACTCTCTTTGGCTGACATCAATGGATAAAAAAAATCCAATTTTTATTAACAGATTGCCTGACACAAATTAAACATAACATTGAGAAATAAACTTGATCATCTTCAAAACTAGCCTCATGGAGGGTTTTAACTGTAAATATGCCCTCCTAGATCTTTCAGTAACTTGTGAATATAGCTATGATTGTTTCCTACAAATGAACAAAAGCCTTGGAAAAGTAAACCAAATTCTAATTTAATAAGATGTATTTCATCTTCACTGGCTATGAGTGAATACAGAGCTAGGAGCACAAAGCCAATATGGAATACTAAAGGGAAACAGCAATTAGACACATTAAAGAGTCAATATTGCTCCCTCTGAAAATGATAGTACTGTTATCAGTGACACAAACAGGCAGCATCAGGCTGTCAGAACAAAGGATGGGCAAAACAAGACTACCTTCACATGCATTACTTGTAGTAATTTAAGTAGTCAGGAAGGCAAGTGGGAGAATGCCTGAGGTAGACACCACTATAACACACCTATGAATGGAGCACATAAGAACAACTAGAAACACTATTCACAAAATTAAAGAAAAGAATCTCAGAACTTGAATAAAACTGTTATCATTTTACTGTGCACATACAAAAAGATCATAAAAAGAGAACTGAGGAACTATTGACCTATCAGGCTCCTGCAGACAATCTACAAAGTTTTCACTCAAGTACTGAACAATTGACTCACTGCAGACCTGTATTTCACCCAATCCACAGAATATGCAGACCTTCAATCAGGCTTCTCCACAAAAGGCTACCCTTTGTGATAAATGAACCTCTGAAAAAGATTCTAATATAACTTACCATTATGTATGGTATTCATCAACTTCGAGAAAGCTTTTGAGTTAGGAGAAAAAGGGCTTCATGTTAAGATCATGTTTAACAGACGCACAAAAGAATATATGTATAGACAGGAATTTCAGTGAACAATAATATACCTGAATACATCTTTCTTGTATTAGAGCTCTGATCATTTACAGTAGCTGAAATTGTAAAATGCATTTATTTCTATCCACTATAATTTTTTACTTATATTTCTTTTCAGTGTTTGTTAGCTTTTAAATGTCAAGTATAAGAACATTCCAGCACATGCCATCAGCTGCATTCTAAAGCTATTATTACAAATAAAAAATCAAATATTTTCCAGCAACAATTACTCTTCCCAACAAAAGACTGATCTTAATTTCATTGTCCGCAACAAATTTAGAAATTTAAGCTGAAGCTGCCTTGCTAATTTTAATCACAAAGCATCTTTTTTGCCTCACTGATAGATTGAGACTAACTGAAGCAATCAAGAAGTCTAACAGAAAACAGTCATGTCTCCCAGCCTTAGGGAGCTTAGCTGAAGAAGAACTCAAATGTACAGAAAGAAAGAACATCCAAGTAGGGTACACCAAAGGATATGAACTCCCGTTTCCTCAATGGTTGGGGTTTTTAGAGAATATTGATCTCTGACCATGAAGAGTCAGAACACACATCCTCTGCTGGGTAGCTAGAAGTCTCTGTAACTCAGCCTCCACAGCAACAAAATGCTTTCATGCCCATCTGCAGAGCGATGGTAGTCATGCAGATGGCACCTCTTCCACTTATGCCACCAATTTATTCACACTTAGGATAATGACCTCATGACTACAAAATTATTTTAGCTCAAATTTACTGGTTCACACTTTCACACTACTCATGAACAAAGCCCTCAGCTTACATGTCTGGTTTGACAAGAGGACTGAATGAATGATTTTGCAGGTGAGACAAACACCTCTGTCATACTCGCATGGGTGAGTCTTCTACCTGCATCAGCCTCTGAGGTCTGCCTGTAATAACTGTTTGTGTTCCAACAGGGTGAATGTCTTTTATGCTTTATTTCTCTCTTCTTTATTCTCCCCGGAACCGCCAGCTAGTGAAGACTGCTGTCATGAGCCATTTTTTAACTGCCAGGCTCTTCTGAAGATCAGGATTCAAAAAAATTAATTAACAACAAAGTTTAAACTTCTGTCATTGATACTAGAATATTACAGAACTAATTTAGAATTCATAAAAAAGAAATCTTTGCTTTTTACCTACTGCCTAATCTTGAATAACTAACCAAAGTTACTTCCATGGTGTCGTGGTAGCTACAGATATCCAGCCCTGAGATGAGATGCAAGGAATCCTAGTAAGAAAACATCCCGTTTAATCTAACTCCTTTGAAACGAACTGTTCTAACCCAGACCTCATCCAGTTACATGATGAAGGGCCAACACTAGATCAGCCCTCCTTGTGACTGATGGACTCCCCCCAAGCCTTAACACAGAATAGAACTGTTCCTCTACCACTATTCCCTTCCACATCCCATAAATTAGTAGAAGGCAGATGAAAAGAAGCATTTTATTCTGGAAGGAAAAAAGAGCTACTGCCTGGGTTCCTGGTGTAACCGCCTCTATTGGCAGGGACCTCTTTCCTGACTTTTCCTGCACTGAAATACCCTCCCAGCCACCTAGTTTTCTCCTACGATGCACAGCCAAGCTACTAAACTCCAACATGCTAAGGCATCAAAAGAAAGGTTAGGGATGGTAAACAGTAATCATAGATGTCAAAAAATTATATGCCGTAATAGCTGGACTTCACATTCATTGTTTTCCTTTATTTTCCATCTTTGCTGCCTTATGCACTTTCCTCTCAGTCTTGGCTGAATCCTTCCTTTCTTCATCTAATCCTTATGCTAGCTGCTATTGCTTGCTTTAAAACCTTACAATTATTCTTCCTTAAAATCAATGCTCAGGAAGACTTCGTTATTTCCAGCTCATTCATCTTAATTCATTTCAAAATATCTCAGAATTGACTGTGTATTAATACGTGTGTCCAAGTCACCATCCTTTTACTGTTCATTACCTGTTTTTAAGGGAATTGGATATGCACACAAAAACTGAAGTTAAATTCTAAGCTTACTACTACTCCCACAGCAGAAGAAAGGCCTAGTGATTTTGGTCCCTGAAAGGATGTTATTTGCTATAACCAACCTATAGGATTATTGCTATAATCCTTCAGATTAGGAATTAGTCCATGACAGCTACCACACATTTGAGATTCTTATGTGAAAGCTAACTATACTAATGGCTTATGAGTTGCTTTTTCTTTTGTTTGGGGGGATGGGGAAATGGAGGGGTTTTTTTAAATTTACTTGGAACCTCTAGTCATTCATATCAGAAAATCCTTCTCATAAATGTTCAAAACAAATAAACAATGTGAAAGAGACATAAAACCAAGTCAAGTACAAAGGATCTGATAGGATTATTCATGCACAAGCCCCAGACACACGTTTGTATCCTTCAGCTCTATTTACAGCTTCCACGAATCTCTTCTCAAGTTTCTAGAGCTATACTGGTCCAAAGCCACCACAAAAGCCCTAAGAAATATTCTGCTAAGTATTCTGACAGCAAATTTTGTGTGTACAGCATACCTGTATATCAAACTCCTGCAACACTTTTTCAGTTATGACTAATAGTCCTGAGAGAGGTTTATTTGAGGAATCTTCTGAAAGTACAGTGTTGGCTTATCTGTGCCAACTTTTGGCCTTTTATTTATGCTAGACAGATTCATTAAAAAGGAGCTCATATCCAGATGGATCAACACAAAGATCTTGCAGGTTTTAAGCAACTAGTACAGATAACCTATGTAAAATATCAGGAACTGCCATACAATAAAAAGGCACTAGGATATACTGTCATTTTGTGTAGCTAAGACACATCTTTACATCTAGACAGACACTGGATTCCACAGTTTCCCTTTATTAAAGTGTTCTTAAATACAAAAGCTATTGAAATTTTCGACTGTATCTGTAAAGCTATCCCAGCTGATTCCTGTCATTTTAACTAGAGCTAGGCGTTTCGATTGTCACCAACCACAGCCTATGAAGCTACCTGGGGAACACCTGACTTCAAATATTTTGCTGCAGTGCAAGAACTGCTGCGGGACAGACCAGGAGCAAGAATTGGTGTGCCCTGGTGTTGTACCAAGTGACACACACAGAGTACCACACCACAGCACAGGGTATCAGGAGCTTCAGAAAGCTACTGTTCTTAGTCCTATCACCTCCGTGCAACCTGTTTAAGAAAGCAAAATAAATTACTTGAGTAATTCAGAAGGAAGCATAGGGAGATGTGAAGTTGATAATCAGATACTTGGTCTAATTACATTTGTTTTAAAAGAGCATAGTATATGGATAGTATAGTTCCTATACATCAACACAGGAATCTGTTCACTCTAAGTCTTAATGGATTTGTTCCCGAGCAACATCTTTCAGCTAAAAGCTCCATTATTTTAACGTAACTAGTCTTCCTTATACCACTACATTATGTTAGTATTTCTACTTAAATTTTTTGCTTTCTTTTTAAAATTTTACAGGACAATGCCAGAAATTATTACGATAATCAACAACAGTTCTAGACATCAGAGCCTCTTACTTAGAAGTTAGTCACTGTGATCATAACACTGAAACAACTTTCAGTCAGTTTAACTTACTGCAGCTCTTCACACCTAATAAATGGAAAATTTAAATGCAAAGTACATTTCCTTCTGATTTTAAAAACCTGACTGTAGTGCTATCACCTCTGACTGACAACAACAACAAAGAATTTTACCATATGAATTGGACAGCGTTCAGAGGGACAAAAATGCTGCAAATATTATCAATACATGCACATCGCTTATTTTTCAGATGTATTTGATTTCTGAAAGACTTGAAACTCTGTAAGATCTGCGAAGTACAACTTTCAAACCCTGCTGCCCCTTTTATAGTCAGGCATCTTCCTTGCCCTCCCCCCCCCTTTTTTTATGTTCCCATGTCACCTTTAACAGATTTTATGGAGTTAAAAGACTGATTGCTATCTCGCATTTGACTTACAAGGAATGCCGTACTTTAGTAAATTGACTCCAGATGCTGAAAAATGTTCACACTCAAGAAGACGTATATTTTAATTTAAAAATCTATATATACAAAATTATATCAAATAAAGGGGGGTTTTAAGTCTAATTTTTAAAGCAGGTTCTGGGAACTAAACAGTTGCAAGTAAGCAAACACCACCTGTCTCACTTCAGTTTCCACACAGCAACAGAACTGCATTTAAGTAATATTTCCTTGATCTTCAGAAAAGGGATACGCTTCTAAAGCAAATATCAAGTTCTGCAACAGAGATCTCTGATAAGACAGAAATCTTCATTACTTTGGAGTGTCTCCTTGTTCCCCTGCTCTATTTTAAATTCTAATTCTTAGTTTTATAAAAAGAGCTAAAGAACTAACACAATTATTAGGAATTCAAACCTAATATCAAATATATATACAAGGCACTTCGTAGGCTTACCAGTCAAACATAGTCTAAAAGCAAACAGTTTACAAAAAGCTCATAGACTTCTCTGAAAACCTTCCCTCACCAAACAAGAAAGATTTATAGCTAAATTTGAAAAGTAGTGAGTAGAGCAACTTAAGCAGCCTTTAAGCCACCCCGTCCATTTTCTTCTCTGCCAATATAGATACAACTAACAAAAAGCCAATATGTTCATACAGATATTTATTGTGTTTCAAAAAGATCATATTTAGATGGCAGTTCTGCAAATAATTCTGCATGGGCAAAAATCTGGACATACAGAATTCATTTTACTAATTATAAAATTCGTATTTGGGTAGAAGATTTGCAAAGCTTGAATGAAAACAAGATTTCAAACTGTTTATAAATAACTACATCTTTTTGCTCAGCTGTTTACAATTATTACATCTTTCTCCTGAAACAAGTAACTACCAAAATCTTCATTTTTTTTTAAATGAAAGACCTAAAAGGGAAAACTAGAAAATACGCATTCCCTTTCCCATATTATTTTTTTTTGTTGTGTTTTTTTCAGAATCTGAAACGTAGTACAAGTTCACAATTTAAACACATTATCTGCTGTTGACTATCAGAGCATAATAAATAAATAAATGATGATATATTCTGAAATGTAACTAGAAACTAATGCACAGAGCTACACCATACTTTGGGAATCTAGTTTCAAGTGCATAAACTTCAAAATTTCCATTTTAACCGGACAGACATTTACCATCTCATACAACAACTGACAAGTCAGGTAAAATCTCATTTCCATATCTGCCAAGATCTTCTCCAACAGAAGAACGCCAAAGCAGCTTGACATGCAAGCTATACCCTAGTTATTAGAACTTACCTTCCCTTCCCTGGAACATTTTTCACTTCTGAAAGCCCTCACATCTGTTTTCACTCAAAAAAAAAAAAAAAAAAAAAAAAACCAAAAAAAAAAAAAAAA
>Ga0065711_1040056_pt1 | contig 17279 bp, 10 predicted proteins | sample Hoacrofraction12_FD_59098 | JGI IMG/M metagenome (GOLD analysis project Ga0065711, IMG submission 59098) | Hoatzin crop microbial communities from Cojedes, Venezuela - Epithelial fraction 12 v2 (version 2) | ecosystem: Host-associated > Birds > Digestive system > Esophagus > Crop | place... | reverse complement strand
GGGGGGGGGGGAAGTCTTCAAACTTACATTTGTCCCAAGAGTCACATAAAATTTCATGTCTCAGGGCTGTCTTGCAGAGAAACTAATGTTTCCCTGGAAACATGTTTCTAAATACATTTGCTCCACTCATATCTCGTACTAACAGTTCGTTCTTCAAGTACAGAGATGGGCTAATCAGGGCTGAGTTAGTATCCCTGGAACTTGCCTGCTGTAGTCAAATCTCATTAATTTCTCAGGATCCATCCATTTTAATAACTGAGAGCGCAACAACAGTAACCTGTGGCCCAAGTTACTTCCAGAAGTCAACAGATGCAAGCCCTTATGCATTAGGAGGAGCCCTAATGTGTTTTTGACCTCTGGCATAAAAAATAGAGATGCACTACTGCTGAACACTCTTCAAGTCTGAGACAGCTAGTGCTTGAGTAGGCAGCGTGGGCACTCCAGGAACGGGACTGTACCCTGACTTTGTACCATGTCTGGCACACTGGAGCACCAGTCACTTACAAAAGAAGGATCCAGAGCTGCCCCAGCTAAGCTATGATGAAATACACATTTCTGAGGAGCTCCTGGGAACCAGTGGAGGAAACCTGTGAATCACCGTGGTGCTTGGTTTCAGGAGATGGGTTATCTCCGTGCCCAGCCACTAATGTAAGCATTTGTCTTACTTTCTTCAAGGATAAAGCATAAATGCTGGTGAATACTTCACTGTGAAAGTGCAAGAAGGAGGAGCTGCATATTTCCAGCATCCCTTCTGGTTACCCTGCATTGAACTCCTTGCCAATATCCACCTACAATCAGGAGGCAGAGCTGGTCCTGGCATGTTTCCTAATAAGATCTCAAAGTTGCAGTGGGTTTGGCAGAGTATTTGCTGTTTTGTGTCTCTGCCTAGCAAGAGCCAGCTCTGAAAAAAAGTGGGTGGGTGATACCAGCCTTTGCCCTATCTTCTTTATGCTTTACCAGAACAGAGGTGCTGGAAGACATCAAGCTAATCTCTTGTGACTACCTACCTGGCAGATGGATTTTTTCAGTGACAAACAGTTCTTTTATCTCTTGATAGAAGAGAGGTGGCAAGACAAAGATTCTTTGATCTGAAGAAAGGAAGACTTACGAATTGACAGAGTATTTTTTTCTCTTTGTGTGAGGTCCGTAACATCATGAGTGGCACCGAGAGAGACTAATTTGTTGTTGTCTCTCCCAGCAAAAGAACTAAGGAACATCAAATGAAAACAGCAGGATGCAGGTTTAAAAACAAAATTAAAGGAACCACCTCTTCACATACAACACAGTTGCGTTATGGAAGTCCTCACAGCCAGACACTGTGGATTCAATACATGTAGTCAAGGCTTAAGGGGAGGCACATTCACAGAACATGTTTATTAACTACAATGAACTACCTTCTGGCTCTGGAAGTCCCTGGTTTGCAAACAGTTGCAGACTGGCTGAAGAAACTGTGAAAACTGCTTGCCCGGTTCTTACACCAGGCACCCCCTCTTGGCCTCTGTCAGACAGAGATACTTGGCTAGACAGACCTTCAGGGTGACTACACGGCCTCCAGCACATCCTTCTATCAGATACCATAGCGGAGAGGTCTCAACTGTGGGACAACCCAGAGAGAACCTGAAGGCACTCTGTCACATCCCTATGCTGAAGCAAAAGATCACTTCGGATGAAAGGCCATGGGAGATAGAGAAGAAGTGAGCAACTTTTGTAGTTTCACACTCGTGCAGCAATCCACCGCTCATGGGAAGGTGAGAGGTTTGGGTTTGGTTTTCTTTTTTACTGTTGCCCACTCTGTCCAATCTACCATAGGACTTCCACCATTGCAAATAAGTAGATGACTGTTACCATATTTGACATCAATTTACAGTCTTCTTTCAGTGATCTTGGATGGTCCCACCCATAGACAGATAGAAACATTAAAAAGAAAAGCAGGGAGGGGAGAGGACCTAGATAAGACAAACCTTTTGGCTACCTGCTCCAAGAGATTTTCACTCCCTTTTACTGGTAAAAAGTAACACTGCTTATTAAAGCCAACTGCTTTAACAGATAACTTTACTAATTTAAATGTATTACCCTATTTATAAGACAGCTGGCCTTGATAAACCAGCTGCCTGTTAATAAAACAGCCATGAAAAATTTCTGCAGTGTATGTATGTCTTGCAGGGCGTAGCTATCGCTGACCCCATGGGTGGGAGAGAAGGATTGGCACCTGAAGCTGGACACACAGAGAAAAGCCCCCACAGTAAGCATAAGAACCAAAGTAAATAAATAGGTCTCCCGTCACACCCTGAAGGTTGTCACCACCCAACGCTTGCCAAGGAAAGCACATTCCAGATATGGGGCCCTTCCTTGCCGAGACAGGACTGCCACAATTACTCCCAGAAACAGGTCTAATCCATCAGACTCCAGATCTCCATGGGAAATCAAAAGCCAGAAATAAAGTCAGGGAAGTGATACAAAATTATTCTCAGGCAGGTCACCACAGCGCGTATTTTTAGACTAGAAACAGGCTGCTCGACGTGGACTAGAATGCAAAGAGCTTTCTCTGACCCACACAGCAAGCACTATTTCACCAACGCCAACATCCTCTGGAGACCGATCTCTCCATCCCCTTGCAGACCTGTTTAGTTCTGCCTGCCCCCTAATTGCATCTCGGAGATCAGAAAATGCCGCTTTTGCCTGCTGTGCCGTGGGCTGTCCCTGCTTTGCCTTGGGCTGACTAGGCTGTATGAACAGCCGTCTTCCTCCCCTGCCTTCATCAGGAGAGATTCTTGTGCTGAAGTGTAGGTTGGCAGAACAGCCAGGGATATGAAGAACGCTGCTATTAAAGGTTTTCCTAACAGTGTAATTTACTGACAGACAAGGTCACCATTGTATTCACTTGCTTTAAAAAGGAAACATTACAGTATCAACTGAGTGCTTTTAAAGACACCTGCAGCTTCCAGGAGTGCCTGCACTTACTGTCCAATGTACTTGCTCCCATAAGAGCATCCTGGGACTTTGGAATAAGCTCTGGGCAGAGAAGTTATCAGTCAAATACCAAACTAAGAACTTGACTCTGATAAATTCTGCTGGTGTGGTGCTATATGAGAATGCTCTTTTAATTCAAAGCATCTCATTGCTGCCTCTGCTCTTTTCTGAGGGGGAAAGAAAAAGTATTTCTTAACTGCTGTTTTTTCAGGAATTGCACCTGGAGCAAAAGAGAAGCAGCCCACAGTTATCAAAAAGGACTGTGTTCTTACTGAGGAAGCAATTCAGTCCCCAAACGCTACAACTACCCGTCTCATGACCTACACACAAGGTGCACATCCAAGCACTTTTTCCACAAAGCCACCTGTGCTGCACTCCCAAGGACATGTCCCCTTCAGTGTATCTGCCACCACTTGCAGTTCCTGGGCAGGAACTTCTCATGCCGTAGTCCTTAAACTGCAAATGATCTGCGTCGGTCTGGAGACACTCATCAGCAGTTTCTTATGGCTTTGAGACTCCGTTTCCACTTCAGACTTGGATTCCACATCAAGGAATTCTGTCAGCAATCCATGTGTTTTGAAGAAGACATTTCTTTAACAATCTCAGGTTGCAACACGGATCAACGCAAGGTCAATGGCCAGTATGGCACAGCTGCATTTTCACCTTTGGTTTGGAAGCACCAACTCATGCTATTCCCTTAGATGCCCTTCTAGTTCTTGCTTCAAATTGTACCAAAATATCCATGATACCAAGTTAATGTCTGCACTGCGGATGTTCACAAGTGATACCAGGTGTTTCAGCTAGCTCTGCAAACCAGTATACTCGTTCCTGGTTTAAAACAGTGAAATCCTCTGCCCTGAATAGAGCTGGTGGTACGAGTAGTATCAGGCGTATCAGTCCCTGGAGATGGATTTCTGTCCTCTACTCTGTTGCTTTAGACAGAAAAAAAAAGAAGTTTCTTCTTTGTTATGAAGTTACAGACACAATGAGGCCTAATTCAACTATAACTCAACTATGTGCATGTCCTCTGGGTGCCCGTTCGCAGACGCCTGCCCTTGTGCTCCACATCACTACTGCCAACGTCCCAGATCACTGTCCCAGATTTGTACCCTCCTGCCAATTCTTCTCAAAAACCACAGAGAAACTCACCGCTAACCCAGTTCTGTCGAAGTGATCCTCGTTTGCTAAACAGCCCCTAAGCGCCGGCGCTGAGGCGCGACGGAGGCCCCAGGCTCGGGGCAGGGCAGCAGACCCCCGGAGCAGCAACACCACGGCCAGAGCACCACGCACGTCCCTGTTTTGGTTTGGCCTGGATAAATGCCAGGTGCCCACCAAAACCGCTCTGTCACTCTCCCTCCTCAGCTGGACAGGGGAGAGGAAATATGATGAAAGGCTCAAGGGATGAGACAAGGACAGGGAGAGATCACTCACCAGTTACCATCATGGACAGAACAGACTGAACTTGGGGAGAAAAGGGAGTTTATTTCATCACCAATCAAATCAGAGTAGGATAGTGAGAAAACTAAATCCAGATCTTAAAAACACCTTCCCCTCACCCCTCCCTTCTTCCAGGGCTCAACTTCAATCCTGATTCTCTCCCTCCTTCCCCCAAGCAGCGCAAGGGGACGGAGAATGGGGGTTACAGTCAGTTCATCATATGTTGTCTCTGCTGTTCCTTGTCCCTCAGAGAGGACTCCTCACTCTTCCCCTGCTCCAGCGTGAAGGTCCCTCTCACGGGAGACAGTTCTCCACAAGCTTCCTTCCACAAGAGTCCTTCCCACGGGCTGCAGCTCTTCACAGACTGCCCCAGCATGGGTCCTTCCCACGGGGTGCAGTCCTTCAGGAACAGGCTGCTGCAGTGTGGGTCCCCCTCGGGGTCACAAGTCCTGCCAGCAATCCTGCTCTGACGTGGGCTCCTCTCTCCACGGGTCCGCAGGTCCTGCCAGGAGCCTGTTCCAGCGCGGGGCTCCCCACGGGGTCACAGCCTCCTTCAGGCATCCACCTGCTCTGGCATGGGGTCCCTTCCACGGGCTGCAGGTGGGTATCTGCTGCACCGTGGACCTTCACGGGCTGCAGGGACACAGCCTGCCTCACCATGGTCTTCAGCACGAGTTGCAAGGGAAGGGTGTCTGCTCGAACATTTCGGACACCTCCTCCCCCATCCTTCTTCACTGACCTTGGTGTCTGCAGAGTTGTTTCTATCACTTTGTTTCACTCCTCTCTCTAAGTGCCGTCTCACCGCAGTTTTTTTTTCCTTCCCTTTCTTAAATATGTTATCACAGAGGTACTACCACTGTCGCTGATTGGCTTGGCCTTGGGCAGCAGCAGATCCATCCTGGAGCCGGCTGGCACTGGCTTTATCAGACATGGGGGAACCTTCTGGCAGCTTCTCACAGAAGCCACCTCTATAGCCCCCCCAGCTACCAAAACCTTGCCACGCAAACCCGTAACAGTCCCGAGCCCGGTCCCCCGGCCCTGTGGACAATGCGCAGTGCTGTCCTCCCATGCCCCGACCCGCAAACAGCAGTTCTACGCCATAATTTGCGTGCCACTAATATACACACAGTGCATAAGATGCTACTTCTTCTGCCTTTGTTAAGCTCTTTGAGCTCCTTTAATTGCAGCCTGGAAGCTTTTTCTACACTAGTGGCTGGTATTATTTTATCCCTTCCCTGAAGACTTCAGCTGCCTTGGCTATTTATGGGCATTTCTCTAGGGTCGAATCTGTTCCTCTGAATTTTTCCTGGGATATAAAGTCACATGTTCCACAGATTATCCCACCATCCATCCCTCTTCTGCTTCTTGAATCAAAGCAGAAAAGAAAAAACAATCTGCATGCTTCTCTCTCCCCTGAAAGTACATTCTATCCCATTAAAAATTAATGCAACATCTACTTTAAACAGCAGAAAGAAATACTGCAGATTCACCAGCTTGTTGTCTGCTCCACCATTTTACCACTAGACAACAAAATTAAGTAAGGCTTTTTAATTTGTTTTTTCTCCTATGGTCCTCTCTGCACTCAGGCTCTGTTCTTGCTTCCACATGTGCGCAAGCATTTTTTGCCAAGAAGCCCCTTCTTCCAGGTAGTTTCTGCTGGATGTATAGTCTTTCTAGTTCTTGTTACTTTGCTTTCCATTTCTATTCTTTATTTGCACAGCCCGGTCTAGTGGAAGGCGTCCCTGCCCATGGCAGGGGGGTTGGAACTAGGTAATCTTTAAGGTCCCTTCCAACCCAAATCATTCTATGATTCCATGATTTGCTAGACTGATGACTTCAGCTCTATTACACATACTAAGTACCAGAAAATGTAATGTCTCACAAAGATCAGAAAAGGCTGGTTTCAGAAAGACCTGGGCTAATCCCAAAACCAGCTCGTGGAAGCACAGCGAGCTTAGCTTGTATCTCACTAGGTGCACACAGACTCTTGTTGGTGCTCTCCAAATTCCTCTCCTCTGTAACCTCTGTTTCTTCCCTGAAGTAGAATGCAAATTACTCCATCTTTTGTTTTACCCGTTGTTGTGGTTCCTCACAGACATACTACTTCTCTGGCTCTTTCTCCAGGTTTGGCAATTTGACCTCCAGTAGGAACACCACTTTACACCACTGCGACAAAAAATCATCCCCTTTTATTCAAGGGCAAGGAAAAAATGTGGATGCAAATCACAACCATTTTATATTTCATTTTTTCTGCATACGTATGAAAAGCAGATAGAAAAGCAAGCACAGCAGACCAGCACTGCAAATAATTCAGGGACGTGAAAGGTTCCTCTACAGAAGCATCCACAGAAGCCACATGATGTTTTAAACTGCTTTCAGTTTTCAACAATTAGGCAACAGCTATGTCTGCCACGTTCTTTTAAAAGCGTCACTCTCACCAGTAAGTACATTGTTCCTCAGCTGGCTAAATGCTATTTATTCAGATTTCCAAAAGGACCACTGACTCCTGTTGTATAATTGGGGTACGACTCCTTAGTAAGATTAATCAGCAGCTCAGAGCTTGTGGAAAGTGTGCGAGTGTGATGCATCAAAAAGAGCCATGCAGTTGCAAAGTGCTGGAAAATAACACTTTCCATGCCAAAAGGATTCTGGGTGAAAGCAAGGAAGAGAGAAAAGGAAGGATTTATGCAAATTATTAAGTATATATCAGTCTCTAGATTTTATCTTTGTATCGGTACCAGCATCTCAGATATTTTTATAGCTCCAAAGGACTATCCAATCCAACTGCCATTTACTGAAGCACTAAGTTTCTGTAAGTTTTGGTTAAAGTTATACTGCGTTGCCAGTTTTTTTAAATGCAAAGTGCACTGAGTTTTAATGAATCATAAGGAATTAAAAGATCTGTTGAAGAGGATATAAGCCCTGCAGCCACATTTGCAGAGAGACACCTTAGACTCCTCTCCTGGCACAGCAGTAAGAAAAGGATGAGGTGAGAAGGTGCCACAGGGAGATGGGTGGTGTTCAGGGGAAAGAACAGATACACTGGTGCACCTCTGGAGCCTGAAGCATTATTTGGAGGTTTCAGGTCACCTACATGTTAGGAGCCCAAAAAATATACCTGTTGTTTAACAAACTGTTGAAATGACTCACTGGACATTTTTTAGTAAGCTGCCAGTGTTTTCTGGACATATTTTTTTAATAGGATTACCTCCATCATCTTTTATTCCTTTGCCAGCTTAGTTTTTACGCTGCATCTGAAACAGCTGAAGTATTTACTCAAGCTTTCAGAAAAATGCACCCCTACCCTTGCAAACAAACTTCATTTTTTTAAACATTTATCGATGTTCCAAGACACATGACAAGGAAAGCAATTAGAGACAGTGTGATTTTTCCCCATAGGCATTCAGTTTCTCTATTTCCCACAGTAATTTGGGTCCCAAATGTAGGTTTTACAGTTTTTCCAGAAAATCATTTGAAAAGATACTCTTAACACTGGGTTGAGGCTGGTTTCCTTAGCCAAGTGTTTGCCTGCTAAAAGCTTTGCAAAGCAAAGTCAATTTTGAGTTTATTTTCATTATCTTCAGAGATAAACATAGTAACTTAATAGCATAAGCAGCAGAGCAACACAACAGTTCAACAGTACAGTAAATCCATGGTAAAGCTTGTAGAACCAGATTTTTTTTAAAACCCACATCATACAAAATGCTGAACTAATACAAACTTAACCTAGCAGCTTTATTATTTAAAATAAGTTGCAAGTTAACTTTGTACCACCAAGCTTCAGAGCGCATCAGTCACTATCTGGTCTCTGCAGCCCGAATGTAAGCACAGAGCTGCCAAACTCTTCATGGCGCGTTCTGGTGACTTCAGCAGAGAAGTAACTGTGAGCCCACGTGTGTTCTCCGTCACCTCTGTGTTGCTTTATTGTACAGTAACAACATATATTCAATATTATCAGCTGTGGGCTAGGTAGTGTTAAAATAACCCCTGGTCCTACTGAGCTGGGGCATTAGGGGACATTTCCTTCACGAGTCAGGCTGTCGCCCATCAGCCTGTGCACCATGTCCTGGCGTCAAACAGAAGGAGGGAAAAATTTCAGGTCAAGTCTGCTCTTGGTTCATTTGTACTTCAGCACAGCCAGTTGCGACCAAACCCAGGACAGCCTCAGACTTCCTCTTATACCCACTGAAGATATCTGAATGCAGAGCAAGAAGAGCAGATTCTGCCTCAGTTCCTTGCCAGTGAAGGTCTGGAAACAAACTAAAGCCCTTATACCTGTAAATATATTGGCTGGGGAGGGCCTGGATCAGAGCTTATTCACAAGGGAAGGGATAGTCTCACAAAAGGTAGTGAGAGACAGTCTTTAAAAGCAAAGAAGTTTTATCTACTACTTTTAATATGAATATCACATTTGAATAGGTTTATAACTCAATCAAATGTCATTCATTACCCGGTCTTGGAAAGAGCAGTTGTAACTAAAACACTAAACTATCTCTCTAACTTTGAAATGTTAATGTAGATGGATTCAAATCTTCATCCTGGGAAGCGATCAAAAGCAGAAGTGCAGAAACAGAGAAATCACTGCCTACAACAGGCTTCATCAGCCACATGACATGTACCTCATTTCACAACTGCAAGTCTGCAATAGCAACCAGGTATCTCATTGGGAAGAAAAGACCCAACAGAATGATGACTTGCTTTCTTTTTCATCCTTTAATACTACATGACTGAACTTGACTCTTAGTGCCACATCTGCTTTTCCCTACCTTTATCAGAGATGCACAGTTTACATACCCAATGAGGCCATGCAGATAGCCCTTGCGCAAAGATTTGCTTAACATTCTCCAGCAGTTCACAAAGTCAAATAGCCTGCACAAAGTGGGAGATAGGGAAGAGCAGTCTAAATCCTTCTGTGATTCTACGGGAAACCAGATGCAGGATTTAATGCCAGCTAAAATTAACCTGGTGGACAACAGGGTTTATTTTAACTTGGTCACTCGATCCAATCCACTGCACAGTCACACAAACACTTGTGCCTGTACGAGCCAAGGGGGAAAAGGGTGTGTTATAGCTCTGCCTGTCTTGGCAGAAACTTTATGTAAAAGTATGTCATAATAGCCCTTGAGCCGTTTTATTTGTTCTCCTGAGTCACACATACATCACAGATTTTTGCTGCTGTCCAGACTGGAGACTCTTTACAAAGCATGAGTCCTCACACAGGATGGAAAATTATGATATGTCTAATCAAATACTCAGTGATCCAATGGCTGTATTTAATGGTTGTATTTTCAGAAATATTTGTAGTCCAGTAGTTAGAACAGAGAATTGCTGACATGTGCCACCAGCATGAGAGAAGCAAACAAATGAATCCATCTCCGTGCCCCAGTATCAGCACCTTTCATCAGCACTTTGTAAGGTCTCAGGATGAGAGCTAATCTGATCATGTGTCTATGAAAAAACAACTGACAAAAAATTAAGATTCTTTAGATTCTTAAAAGCATTTACAAAATGTAACAGAGCTGTGATACAAACCAAATAAGCGTAATGTATGTTAACAGGGCGGCTGTCCATTCTCTCCTGTGTATTTGCAGGGCTGCTCAGAGACAGCATGCCTGCACTGCAAGAGAAGTCCTTATCTTCAGAGTTCATTCATTTTTCTCTCTCCCTTCTGTCCCTAATCCTTACCTCTGCCTATCCTGTGATAAGCCACGGAACAAAGTATACGTACTGTTGACTTAGAATGGTTAAATTACACATTTTCTTAGCTGCTCATCCCAATCCTATTCCAACGATGTAAATGGAGGAACTTGTTATTCACAAGTGGCTGAAGACATAAGGATCAAGAACCACCTTCCTCCTTGCCTTCTTTGCATTTGTATTTCCCATCCCCCCTGTTTTGGTAGTGCTTATTTGCCCAGCCAGTCTTTGATCTTGTCTGTAATCTTGGTATAGTTATCCGTTCCTCTTCCCTTCTCTGTTCGCTCCTTCCGCCTCACAGAAGATAAAGCGGCACAGATCTGCAGAGCTAGTTCCCCTCCTTACCAGACAACAAGGCAGAAAACCAGAACGATCCATAGCCCATTTCTGATGCTGCTCTGAGACAGCCGTGCTTAGAGCAGCGTTACACAGACCTGGCCACTCCAGCTATAACATTTCAGGTCAGGACAAAATGAACGAAAAGCCCCTCAGGCATCTGTGCATTGCGCTGCCCAAAGGCAGCCGCTGACGCACCATCCCAGGAGGCCTGATAGCTCATGCATTAAATACCAGAATCACAAGGGGCTGCTACCTTTGAAATCCAGCTAACCATAAAAGGTTCCTCTACATTGGTTATTTCATATCTGAAGGAATTAATAATTAAAAGGCACTAGGTATTCCATACAAGGATTAAATCTTTAGTTAGGAGCAGAACAACATCTAACAGATCAAGACTTTCATGTATAAGAGAGAGCTTAGAAGAGTCCAAGCCGACCCCCTGCGACGTACGCTGAGCAGGCTGGCAGGGGAGGCCCGACGTGCAAAGCGCACACCCGCGGGTCCTGAGTCACTCTGGCTCTCAGCTGGGCAACGTGTTCACTGCTCAGGCATCTCCCTGCCAACACAGGACCCCCTCGCACAACTGTCCTGTTTTCCCCACGCCAGTGGCACGTCACAGGCAGATGAAGATTCCCTCTTTGTTCAGTTTAATCCTGCAAGCTGCTCCAGGATGGAACGTGCCACACAGTCAAACAAGAGCTGTGCTCAGGCTGTGGGATTTGACTTTCAAGATGCCGTATCGGAAATGAAACAATAAACTTATCTTGTTCCAGTGACTTCATGCTGCACAAACAGAAGCTGACTAAATATAGACCATGCCTGCAAAATCATTTTCCATAGGTGAAGCCTACTAAAACCCCTGCTCTCCCTGAAGCTGCCAAGCTCTCTGCTAACCACGGTCCCTGGCAGAGCGTCCTGGGGGGCTCGGTGCTGCCAGCTCTGCCGGGGCTCCCCGAGGTTGGCTGGGCATTCACAGCGTGATCCACACCCACCTCAGCAGGGTGAGAGGCAGGACGAATGCTTCCCCGCTCCAGAAACCTCCAGGTTACAGCCTGGCAACAGAGGCTGGCTCTGCTGCCCACAGACACGTGCAAGGTCTGTAGTAGAGCTGGCAGCTGCACCTTCCTCCTTAACAGCCTGACAGCTTCGAAGTGCCAGTGGCACCGTCCGAAGTCTTCTCATCCTTATTCATGCGAGGAAAACCACCACGGATGTACCTCAGGCTAACAGGGGGATCTACCATTTGAGGCAAGGATGCAGAAATAATGAAAAATCAGAGAACACCTTTTGAAGACAAAGTCCCTTTGAATACTTGGCTAACTAAACTGAACTACAACACCTGAAGACAGATCACGGAAGAGTCCTCTGTCCACCTCCACTTGCGAATACGTCCTCACTGCCACAAGATGAAGTGTTTCAATGTCGGTCACAACCAATATTCTCCGAGGAGCGATCGCGTTGCAGTCGGCATTTGCCGGCTGTGGGAACGGCAGCCCGAAGGGCAGCGGGCAGAGCGGGCACTGGGCTCAGCTGCAGGTCTCGGCCTCTGGAAAGAAATTCCTAAGCGCTTGCAACACTGCATTTCTACTAAGCAGGGCAGGCAGTTCTGTAACATCATTAAGATTAGGTGGCATAAAAATCACTTGTATTTCCTCCTTCAGTTCTTTTTAAAAGCCAGGCTATTTTAGACAAAGAAAAGCCATTGTTCTAACAATTGGTAATTACCCATTAACATTTTTCCTGCCTTAGCATATTAATATTTTTTCAGGTCTCCTTTGGAACTGTGAACAGGCAGAGTTCAAGAAAAACAGTGCGAAAACACAGACCACACAAACGCACATGGGGTCAGTCCTCATGCAATCACTGGCATGCTGGATGGAGGGGACCTCTGGAAGCCCATGTCCCACAATATCTTTTCCTAGGACGTGCTCTAGTTCTCTTACCACCTTTGATAGTCCCCCACTGGACCCTCTGCACAACCCTCTTGACCTGGGGTGGGGGGCAAAATTGGACACAGCACTCCAACTGTGGCCTCCCCAGTCACCAAGCAGAGGGGTGTTATAAGTTCCCACAGTCTGCTGGCCATGACCTTCTCAATGCAGCCTACCAGATCCTTTGCCTTCTTCACAGTCATGAAGCTGTCGGGTTGTTTGCAAATTCCATACCTACTGGCATCTTCTGGCATCCACGGTAATACCCACGTCCACCCATATCAGCTGGGCTACCAGTCCTACAGTCACCTCCCAGCCTCTACCAATGCAATGGGCTGTTCTGGCCAAGGTGTAGACCATTTTGCTTTTTCTTACTGAACTCCACGAGCTTCACGTTGGCCTCATGCCCAGGTTTATCCCTCTGATTCAAATTTGCCACGCCAGTTGCTGCCCCTAATTTAGCGCCATCAACACATCTGGAGAAGGCACACTCTGTGTCTTCACCAGCCTGCTGATGAAAATGTCGAGCAACATGGACCCCAGCATCGGGCCCTGAGTACTCTGCTCACTGCTTGGTGCCAGCTGGATGTCAGCCCTTTGATCTCCTGGAGTCCAGCCAAAGGTGGTCCCGTCAGTTTTCAACCCACTTAACAATCTGTTCCACCAGATTGTGTCTGTAGTATCAGAAAGGCCATTTCCCACTGGCAAAATTTGACAGCTTCAAGTCTTTCCTGCACTGGCAAGAATGAAAATGTGCAGATGGAAAGAGAAGGCATGGCATCTCTGAATTAAATTTTTAATGTCCAAAACAATCCCAGACCTAGGATTGCAGAGGTCAGCGTTGAACTGTACCATGTGTTTATCAGCGCAAGAACAGCAGTCTGTGTGCCCTTCAGCTTACTGAAAAAGAATGATGTTGTTCACAGATGAAATTGAGATCCAACAGAAATTCAGGTGCATTTTAGGCACAACATGCAAGAATTAAGTTGAGTAATCCCCAATGACAATGACGGCCATTCAAGCTTTACTTCCAAAACCAAGGAACATCTTCTGTTTACTGCTGCCTTGTTAACACTTACTAAGGTCACGCTTTCAGGAAGATCACAGCACTTGTAGGAAGAGATTTTGTAGCTTTCAGAGGAGCCACTAAAAAGAATAACTACCATGCGAGCCAAAATTGAAGTAAATATGGTAGCAAAACCACATTGACTGACTCCAGTGAGAACTGGGTGTTCAGATGGAGAGATCATCATTTTGGGTGTACGTACACAAATTAGCAATTAGGGGTAATTGCTCTCAGCTGCATTTTTCTGATTTAAAAAAAATTAATGACTTGTAATTAACACCAATTTAAGGACAGATGAAAGCCGACAGTTGGTGCTGAGAGGAGACACGCCTGACAGAAAACAGCTACCTCAAATGCAGCTCTGGTGGTGTCAGCTAGAACATTTCTGCTGTGTTCCCAAACGAAAATTACAACAGCTTTAATCTCCGTCTTCTCAGTCACTTCCTGCCCATTAATCTTTCCCTTTGCCCATGGTCAGATCCTCAACAAAGGTACGAGAAGGGAAGAAACTCACCGTGTCTCCCATTACTCTGCAGAGGCTGGCAGATACCAGCCAGACACCGCTCCTCGGGACCAGCCCGCGGCCTCGTGTCACGGCACAGGACCTGCCACGCTGACCGCAGTCCCATAGCTGGACCGGCAGCGGAAGCCCGGGAGCCACGCTGCCCTGCAATGCTTGCTCTTCTACAGCTACACGAGAACAGATAAACATACCCAGACCCAAGATTAAAACGAGTTTGCTGGAAGACTTCTGGCACTTCACGTAATCTGCCCTGGCAACGTTTCCTGCCTTGAAACAAGAACTGTCTGGCCCCAGGCAGCCCTGGTCACGTTCCTCCGCGCGTCCCCTTGCAAGGCAAGCCCCTGCAGAGGCTGCGTGGCAAGCAGGGCAGACATCTGGGTGGTCGTGTCTAGGTGAACCTCCAGTTGCTTTACAAGCAGGCACACTGGTGAGAACCTCCCCGGCCATTTGGGAAGGATGGCTCTGCTGGGGTCAGCGAGGAGGTACACGGGACAAGGTGTGCTGGTCAGCACTTCAGCCAAAGGCAAGTCCACCTCATGAGTACCCTTCCCACAAGTCATAACTCAGAACAGAGAGGACTCTGAAGCGGTATCGTCAAACGTTTACCTACTCCAGTACTCCACCCTGTAAAAGCACACATCTGTTACAGGCTTAAATGCATCAGTCTTGTAGATTTATGCTAAAGAAATGTTCTCCCAGCATCTGGTTAACCAAGCTGTAAAACAGTCATGCAGGGTGGTTTATTGTGCACTTTCTGGACCATGATCAGGCTGGATCAGACCTAAATGTCCATCTGATCCAGAACCTCATCTGCTGAAAGCACGTATTTGACAATACAGAGGACAACAGGGACCAGCTCTCAGCTGAGCTTCAGGTGATCAACCAAGCAAGTCAAAAAGCCCAAAGCCCAGGTCAGTGGTGCATCCGTCCCATGTGGCCAAGGCGTGCTCATTTCTCTTAACTACCTTCCCTCCTGTCGACTACTGTTGGATTCCTTCAAGGTTTTTTTTTTCCAATCTAACCAGCATTTATATCTGGTCCAATGGACAGCCTTCAGCAAGAGAGAAATATGTCCCTGGACCCACAGGAGCATTTCTCAAGTTCTCCAGCCCCGCTTCACTGAGCAGGCACTAAAGTTCCTCGCTGGGGCTGGAGTTGGGACCCAGCTTAATTGCCCAGTTTCCTGCCCCGTTCCAGCACACCTCTGGGTTCACCACACATCACCTTCCCCAGTGAAGCTCAGCAGATTTAGGTCCCTGCAGTATAACTGCTTGTGTACTGTTCATATGGCTTCCTTAAAAAAAAAAAAAGTCTAATAATTGTTGTTTTCTAGACCCCCAACCAGGCATCCATATTCTTCAGATGGTGGAGAAGCTCAGAGATCTCTGTATCCTCTAACTCTTCTCTTCTATAGTCTCAAGTTCAGGAATCTTTTATTGATAAAAGGCTAGTCCCTTATAGTCAACCCCAAGGAGCTCAAACAGTGTCAAAAGAGAATTCAGTCATTTTTATGACCAAAACTTCACAGCAAACAGAGGTTTCACTGTAAAAAGGATTTGCAATATGTTATTCAGACATTTTGATGCTTTCTGGAGCAGAGGAAGCCCCCACTTTCGACTGTGATTTTCAGTTCAGCCCTGGGTAAAACATTTAAACTCTTCACACTCCCTCATAGTCCTACTGATTTTGCTATGAGCATCCCTTACCTGTTACAAACCATTAACAAAGCTCCCTTTTTGTGCTTCCTCGCCCTCCCCCACGATATTTGGAAAAACGCCAAAACGCTGTAATCATCTTCGGACTCCACCGCCCCGGGTTCCCGGAGCTGGAGGCCGCAGAGAGGAAGGTGTCCTCCAAGGCAGCTGGGTAGGGGCGCGGGAGAACAGGAATTTCCCTTTAGGGATCGGCTGCAGGGAATTACGTGGTTGCTTGGAAACATGAGATTAACTACAGCTCAGTTTTCCCCTTCCTTCACACAGGCACTTAAGGAGAGGCCATAAATCGGCTGCCTGGGAGACTCCAGCGGGACCATCTGGGGTCACCACACCGGGTCAGGCAGCAGGCAGCAGGGAGGGCGAGTTTTTGGCTCCCCTTCCCCCTTCCCAGGCTGCATGAGCTCCCTTTGGTTTGCAACGAAAAGTTTCTCCTCGACGAGTTTCAGCTGCCAGAACGAGAGTCAATCATGCAGCTCTGCAGCCAAATCGCCTGTGCCAGGATTTCGGCTCTGATCACAATCAGCTGAGGGAATGCAGCCAGGGCAAAGGAAAAAAGCATCCGACAAGAAAGAGCAGCTGACACTTAAAGCAGATGATATTTTAAGCAAAAATTGTATTAACTTCTGCACCTCTTGGTAGCGTTTTCTACATCAGCTGCCGAAGCATCAGTGGTCGGCAGCAATAAACACGCTTGCTGCCTGTTTGCATCTCCTATACCTCAAGGAGTCGGAGAGAAAGAGAGACTAGAAACACAGAGACCCAACTACTGCTTGCTTACCCACCCTCACACAACATGGAAGTAGGAAAAATTTATCTAGATAAAACAGATGTGGACTTCATCTCACACAGTTGACGGTCAAACCAGTTTAACATGAAAAAGCACCTTCGCTAATGCAAACATGAGAGCGTAGCCCACAGTGTGTGCTCAGGAGCTTTAATGAAGTCTCTGCAAGAAGAACACTCCCAAGCCGGACGTAACAGGTCAAAGGACAGATGAACTGAGATCTGCCTATAAAGTAACAGAATTCCGAAAAAGATACTGGAAAGTGTCCCAAATTTGGATGATTTCACATTCATTCACGCTCACAGACACGGAGCGGAAGGGATATGCTGTGTAGTACGTACCTAATAACCCTCTGGACAAGAGCCAGCGGTGTGGTTATCATTATGCTGCAAAGTTATTACGACCTGAGGGTTAATTATTAGCAGAGCTTAAAATCAAAGGGAGTTTGATCCAGACTGCATAGCTAGTGTATAGGGCACACACACAAACCTACTACCCTGAAGCACTTCCAGGCTCTTTCCAGACAAGCTCGACACAGTTTAGCCACGTACAAGGTGGCACACCATGGTAAGGCAGGAGTGACAGGGAGACCATGGCCAAGTGACTCTTGAAAAGAATTAGCACCTATGTGATGGGTATTGTGGGGGCTTTCCACTGGTTTTTTGGCAACACCACTTCAGTGGTTGTTTAAAAACAGTTAACAGCACTAGAACAAGGTTACATTTTGAGTATTATCCAAGTTATGCACTCGAAAGTGCTCTCTTTGACCTGGGAATTTTTTTTATATCCCCCCCCCCCAAGAGGAGGGATTAGAGTT
>Ga0065711_1040055_pt1 | contig 17279 bp, 19 predicted proteins | sample Hoacrofraction12_FD_59098 | JGI IMG/M metagenome (GOLD analysis project Ga0065711, IMG submission 59098) | Hoatzin crop microbial communities from Cojedes, Venezuela - Epithelial fraction 12 v2 (version 2) | ecosystem: Host-associated > Birds > Digestive system > Esophagus > Crop | place... | reverse complement strand
AAAAAAAAAAAAAAAAAAAAAAAAAAAAAAAAAAGCCAACAAACAACCCAAAACAAAAACAAAAGGAAGTGGAAACAAAGAAAACCAAGTTGAAATGCAAATATTGAGCAACCGTGTGAGTGATTGCTGGGATTTATTGGTCAGCCTTAATGGAGGCGACAAAGACACTGCCAGAGTCTAGCGTAAGGCGATAAGCATCTGTCTCAAACTAAAACCAACACCCCCAATAACAATGACCTTTGGAATCCTATTACTGTCACTATTTTTTGACTGTGGTGAAGTGGTATTTAGCTTTGAGCTAAAATTCACAAATGTTCTCTAGAAAAAAAATCAGATTTCTTGCTTGAGCAAGGGTTGGGGACTGTCCTGCATTTTTAAATTTTCTCTTCTGCAGGCCCTGAACTATATTCTTAAGAATTTTCATCTTTGTAGAGGGGGGAGAGAGGATCCACACAGGCATTGCAGGACAGAAAAGGAGGCAGATCAAGGAAGAGAGCAGTGGAACTATAGGATTTCAGCTGTCAAACTGGGGTAAATGGGGAACCAAGAAGTTTATTTCCTGTCCTGTTCTGCCAGTAATGCAAGGTGTTGCTATATAAGGAACTACAATTACTTGTAAGGCACTAAACTGTAAAGGGCTTCTGCAGACCATGGTGTGAAGGATGGAGGAGAAAAGAGTGAAGGTTTAGCCAGTGTACTCAGAAGCTGTATCCCTGGAGCAGCAAGGCTGGTAGGTGGTGTGTCGCTGGATTGGAGAGCAGAGACTCCAACTGCCTTGGTTCAGAGCTAGCACAGGCACTGGCACCGCTTGCAACTGCAGGCCACAGCAGGTCTCTGAAGTGGGGCCGCTCCTGGACAAGTCTTTGGTCTTGCGGTAAATGACTGCAATCTCCTGGTCCAGTGACAAATTTGGGTCCCTCAGCTTGTGTTCTTTTTTTGGGGAGGAAACATCTCCTGTAGTCAGTGGAGCACTACCGGATATTACAGCACTTCCCGTGCTTCTCAGAAACTCATGCCCTGGCACAGTGCAGCTTCTGTGAAGTCACTGCACTGTTCTTTCTATTCAGACTCATGCAAGATGTGTCCTGCTTGACCAATGATGAGGTGCAGAGTACAGAAAGCCAAGGTGACCACATTGTTCTCAAATAAACAGAACAAAAACTGATGGATGGCATGAAGCCACGCATCCAAATAGCCTGCTCCAGTGCACTCTCCTACCTGAACTGCTGGAAAATCAACTGCTACAGATGGTGTCTATGACAAGCAGGACATGGGTCTGCTGAAAGACTCTCTAAAACCAGGAATGGAGAGGCAGTGCTCTGAAACTGTAGAGATTATGATAGATGTCTATACCAACATTGTCAGGAGTTCTTTTTTAGAATATGTCAAAAAAGCATGCTGAACTGCATCTGTACTCCAGAGTGGTTGAGGACACCTTTTAGAATATAAATCCCGTTCTTAAATAGGGACTTACCTTGTCAGTGTGCTTTCAGAGTTTAAAGAGATTCTTGTGTTGCCGAAGAAGAGCTTCACACTAAAGGACTCTCGCAGTCAAATTTAGTAATGCCATTGATATCACCCAGAATAACTAAAAATACATAACATGGTTCTTGGCATGAATACATATCATCATAAAATATATGGAATGCTTCATAAGGGAAACAAAATTCATGGTAGCACCAAATATTTTTATAAAGACAGTCAAATTACAGTTTAGTTACGTTCCATTGCATGTATTTATGACAAATTTACATGCTATTAATCTAGAGAACATATGCTTTTCATTAGGCAACAGGGATAGAATCACAGAATCATTAAGGTTGGAAAAGAGGAAAAGACCTCGAAGATCATCAAGTCCAGCTGTCAACCTGTCATCACCGTGCCTACTGAACCATGTCCCGAAGTGCCACATCTACGTGTTTTTTGAACCCTTCCAGGGATGGCGACTCCACCACTTCCCTGGGCACCCTGTTCCAGTGCTCTACACCTCTTTCAGTAAAGACTTTTTCCGTAATATCCAATCTAAACCTCCCCTGTCTCAACTTGAGGCTATTGACTTTCGTCCTATTGCTAGTTAGTTGGGAGAAGAGACAAACGCTCACCTCATTACAAGCTCCTTTCAGGTCGTTGTAGAGAGTGATATGGTCACCCCTCAACCTCCTCTTCTCCAGACTAAACAACCCCAGTTCCCTCAGCTACTCCTCGTAAGACTTGCTCTCTAGACCCTTCATCAGCAGCCTTGTTGCTCTTCTCTGGACATTTGGCATGAATACACATTATAAAATATGTAGAATGCTTCATAAGGAAAACAAAATTCATGGTTGCATCAAATGTGTTTATATAGGCAGTCAAATTCCACTTTAATTATGTTCCAGTGCATGAATTTATGATGACAAATTTACATGCTCTAAATCTAGTGAGCATATGCTTTTCATTAGGCAATGGCAATGGAAGCAGTATGGCTAAGATAAATTCGTAGTAATTTAGCTGGTGGCTTATAGCCAACACTGTAAGGTCACTGACTTCAAAGGGTTCAGTGCTGCCTACCTACTTACCTGCTCAACCCCCTTATTTTAAGTAGTTCCTTAGAATGCCATGGTGAAAGTACCCAAGGAATTGATAAAAAAAATAGTCTGTCGCAGTACCCGTGTAATCAATTACAGAATTTGGAACACAGCAGAGCTAAATGGGAGCTCTAACTACATCCTACAGTAGGTGATCAATCAAAATCTTGACTAATGTACAGCATCAGCTTGGAAAGAAAAAAAGCTTTAAGCAATCAGACAGCTCTCGACTCCTAAGAATCTATTTCTGTCACTCTTAGTCTCTGCTGCAACAAAAAAAAGGAGGAAAAAAAATACATAAAAAGAGCTGTACCAATTATTTTCAATTGACCTATCTCAAATGTTTCAGCTAGTTGACAGAGCGAAAAGGAGGCAGCTTGGCTCCACTGCCAGTGCCCACCAGAGCGGAGCTGCCACCTCCACCGCTGCTAGAGCACCTCTAACTGGGGCAGCCAACCCTGAGGAAGTCATCAGCTTTGCAAACAGGTGAGTTAGCATAACCTGAGCCACCTTGGTGAATGTGCAGCTGTGCCTTCTGGAAATCTTCAGGTCATTATATATATCCTTGGGAGCAGAGAGGCTCTGTTTCATGGCTGAATGTGGTCTTATTTCCAAGAGGAGTAAGTCAGAGTAGCTCTGGGTAACCTGAAAGGAAAATGTGCTAGAAAAAGGAAGGGCAATCAACTGTCAGTCAGATGGAGAAGCAGATGGGATGAGGAGGCATAACTGGAAAAACTGAAAACTAAGATAAGCACTCTGTATATGAGTCAGTCATGATATCTTTTATGCACATGCTTGTGCACACATACACGCGGCGTTATATTGGTCTTCACAAATGGAACACTGGAAGAAGAGGTTTCCTCCCCCTATTAAAACCATTACTTTTATTTAAAAGTGGAAATGTTTTTACATTCTTGCTGTATTTTAAAGGAGATTTTAAAAGAAAGTATGATCAATATTTTGTACGAATAAGGATTTATAAACTCAGAAGGCTAATAGATCCACCTGAAAAGACATCCAGTGAAAACATCTGCAGGAAAACTGCCCATACCACTAACATCCCACAGGTGATGCTGACTACTGGAAAGTGGGTGTTATGTGTGTCACTTTTGCAGAAAAACAAAAGAAGCATAGCAAAATTTAGCACAGGTAAATTGGGAAAATAGGCACGCTGGGACACAAATAGCACTGTCAAAGTGTAATGGCCTCAGTGACAACCTGCAGCACAGTGCTCGCTTTTAATTTTCACGTTATCCCCCAACTGCTGTTTTTCATCCAAGTGAATGGACGAGTCAGTGCTAAAAGGGAACACAGAGGGAGTCACAGGGACCAGGCACAAAACGGAAAGAAAGAAAATCTCCTATGGGCAGCTGCTGATGCCGTGGGACACGTGCCAAGCCTGTGGTCGCAGGCCCCCTCTGTCCCCTTTGCTGCCTTTGAGGGACCCCAGGGACACAAGCCGCCAGGGTGCCGCCAAAGTCCCCGCGCTGCTGGGCACAGGCAGCCCCCAGCCCACTGCCACCTCCTCACCCTTCCCCACGGCCCTGCCCAGAAGCAACTTTTCCCAACGGCAGTGGAAGGCCTGAAACTTCAGAATGTCAAAGTCTGTCTTCCCTGTCGTCTCAGGGCAGAGCTGGAGCCTCATGTGCTCCTACCGAGGAGCCAGCTGCCGGACAAACCGCTCCATCCCAGGAACCTCGCTGGCGAAAGCAGCCTCGAACATGTCGCAATAGGAGTCATGATCATCATCATGAGACCGGCTTCCTTGTCTTGAACGGGTGGTCTAGATTTAAACATCACAACCAACCATTCTGCGTTTTAGTTCCTTCTCTGCTCCCTTTTCTTCTTTTTGTTTTTTTCCTGGTATCCCAGAGGTTCTCATGAGTTCATCCACACAGGAATCACCTTTATTCTTTCCACCCTGTGTTTGGCCACTTTCACACCACCGACCTGATTCTTAACAAATTCCGCAGCTGCTGAAATATTCAGACTGTTGGCAGTGGTAAAACAAGTCCCGGCTGCTAGAATTTCCAGCGCTGCGTAGGAGTCACTGGTTACCGTAGCCTGAATTGACTATCTGGCAGAGGGGAAGAAAATATCTAAAAAGCTTAAGTTTTTAAATCCTATTTCCTGCCAAATTGCTTGATGAATTTCCCTGTAACGTGCAACATAACCTTAGCTAGAAAATAAATACATTTACATTTTTACCTTGCATTTTTTCCCTCCTCAAGCTCTTCCTCTCCAGTCTCTGTTAAAATTTGGGTTTGGTCATGTTTCTGTTTTTCAAAACATTGCAGCCTCTGCACGCCTGTCCTTCAAAAGTTCTTTATAATCTGCATCTCTTGCAAGCGCTGGAGTAGCACAAATAGACAAAAATATTCTGGTGGAATGAAGTATTACCACATAAAATGCCTCATTTTCCTGGTATGTGATGTCTAATGTGAAACTGTGTGTTCCCTAGCCAGAAATAAATACTTCTGATCTTGGACTCTCTCTTGAACTGTAAAAAATAATGGTGGCTAAATTAAATTAAAACCTACGAATCGGAGTAGGGATCTAGAAAAGACTGAGATACAGAAAACAGCTGAAACAAGCAGGTTATGGTGATGGCAGGTTGTTTAACACCTCTCAGTGTTCAAAACTGCTCGGGCTGTGACGGGTCAGCTTCTGGGACTTTTCCATCTGAAGAGCCGGCGTTTTACCACGCGCTGTTGTGAAAGCAGAGGCTCGGTAAGGCGCAGGGCGTAGCGTGAAAGATCCAGACCAATGACACGGCTTTGCCGCGGCACTGACCCAGCCGCGCATGGCACAGATCATTCGTCATCTCACTTTGTGATTTACATCCGTGAGGGAATGTACGGTCGCACGTGGAGTCCCCCTGCCAGAGCAGGAGGGCAATCTCAGCTGCCTGTGCCCCGTTTTTGGCTGTGTCCCTCAGCACCTGCCCCGGGATGGTCCGAGCCCTCGCTGGCGGCTCCCCCATTGGCCTGCACATGATGTGCATGGTCAAGAGAAGATAATTTCCTGAAATGACAGAGTTTTCTTTCACACTACAGCATAAAGAAAATCGGTTTGCAGCCTTACAGTCAAGTTGTCCTTGAAAGCAGGGAGGCTGCCGGGGACACCAGCTCCTCGGAACGCCTGCTCGGACCTGACAAACCTACTGACGACGAGAGAGTCCCACTCCCAGGGCGACTCCTGGGAGCAGTGATAAACCTATGCAATGCGTACGTGTGGGGGCCAGCACTGGACCACATCTCCACGCTCTGTGAGCTTTCCAGCAGAGAGACAGAAATTTTCTGTCGTGTCCAACAATGAAACAACAGGAGGATTTTGGTGCTGGGAGTACAGGGAAAATCACGAAGTTTCCATGTCAGAAATGGATTTATGAAGATAGTCTGTGAAATGAAACAAAGGTTCTCCGATTAAAGCCTATGAAAATGCCAGCTTTTGGCAATGGAACACTGATGGTCAGGACGGAGAGGGATGGAGAAGAGAGGACCATGCCCAGGGTGGGCACTCTTCCTCAGAGCGGACAAGGAGAACAGAAACAGAAAACCCCTCCAATACAAAATCTTGGGATTTGAAATACTGAAAGTATTCCATCTGAAGGGATACTTCTTTGTCTTTACCGAGTATACATCAGAGCTGGATATCAAGTAACTGTGATGTATTAAATAAAGGGAAAATGTTTTCATTTTCTTATGAATCCAAATATGTCCCCAGTAACCGTGGGGTTAAAAGTACTCATATGAATTGAAAACCTACTACAAATTTTAGGAAAAAATATGTGGAATACACAGATAGCTAGGCTGGAGGATATTTTTCCCCAGAAAAATCAACACTTTGTTTAAAATCACATTTCCACTGTCATCATAAGAATTGCTGTTTAAAACAACAACAAGAAAAAATCCAACAAAAAACCTACACTTGCTAAAGGTAAAATTAGATTGTTCTAGCAAATCATCTGTGACAATAGAAGAGTGGAGGAGGAGGAGGAAATGCCACATTTGCTAAAAGCTTTATTTTACCTCCTGTTCTATGGAGGAAAACAATCAAGAGCTGAGCAGGGAGGAGGGCTGGAGGAAGCCGTTAGCCAGACAATAGCAGAGACTGTCAAAAACTGAGTCTTAGTGAGGGCAGGAAAACTGGGTTCTGACAGCACAGTTTTTGTAACTGCATATCCAAAATTAAAGGTCGGAAATTACCAATGTGGGTAGCAGTTCACAACTGAACCCCAGCTATTTTGTTCCTAAGGCTCCCATGTCAGCTTCTCCCCAAAGACTTCAAGGTGCAACAATCAAATAGAGGTATTACAGGGGAAAAAAAATAAAGATCCAATTTCTCTGTGCAAAATATTATCAGAGCAGTCAAACACAGCCAAATTTGGGACAATGCTGCAAGGTCCAGCAGGGGCTTTCACCTAAAGTAAAAACAGTGTGTGTCTTTACACGTACACGTGAATCTTAAACATCCTCCCATAGCTGGAAACTAAAGGGTTAAACGCATCTTCCTTTCAACCTAGGTTCAGAGTCACATTTTTATTGAAAAATAAAAAGAAAAAATAAGTCTTTCCCACAGTCAAAGTGTTTATGGAGTTCAAAAAGGCTCCGTGCCGTCCTGGGTCCAGACCTGTTCTTGCTAAGGAAGGTGTCCTCTGATGTGCTCCTGCGGGCACCAGCCAGAAACAGGCTCCTCAGGACACTCAAGAGGACAGGATGGATTAATTCTCCAGGGCTGACCTGTTTCTGCACAGCTTCATTTCGTCAGCTTTAACCTGCGCTCTGCCAGTCCCTGAACCGGGATAATGCTGCATGGTTTAGCGTGTGGGGCACCCCGGCAAACATTTGGGATGGGATGGAGGGGGTTACTGTTTATCTATCTATCTATCTATCTATCTATCTATCTATCTATCTATCTATCTATCTATCTATCTACCTACCTACCTACCTATCTATCCATCCATCCATCCATCTATTTATTTAAATGCCTGTGCCACTCAAATAGGGATGAAAATTCGGAAAATCAAAGAGAATTAGATTGTGATGCCTTCCTTTAAAAACTGAAATATGAAAAGCACTGAAGTAGAACAGTGATACAAGCTGGTCAGCCCCACTTTCTGATCGTTGTTGTTGATGAGCACAATGTTGCTATATTCAGATTTGCAAAAACACAATGATGTTCACAATGAAAGAACCCCAAAACAACAAACTCCAGCCTCAAACCCCAGTACCCCCTTCTCAGCTATCACCACAAGAATTAGAATTTGCATAAAAGGTTAAATTTATAATAATTCCATTTAAAATTTTTAAAATGTTTAAAACATTAAATGTCTTTAAATTTTCCTGTAGTGTTAAATCAAGCTATGAAGACATAAATAGGCTTTCAAATAATTACATTTGCTTGAAAACCCGATAATGACAGGTTGGCGTTATTAGTTTTTTAAACTGTTTCCTTGTATAAGCTTTACCAGCTTAAGGCCTCCAGAGTCATAGCACGACACATGCAAAATCTTGACTGTAGGACAAAAAGCTCCAAGAAACTGTGTGTTGGGAAAAAAAACAGAGAAGAATAAATTCCTTTTAAAATTCCTTTTTTTTTTTAATTTATTTTGGTTAGTTTGGTTAACTGAGGAGCCCTGCTGCTGGCAGAGGCAGGTATGAAGTGTCTTGAGTGCGCTGCGTCACTGCACCAAGGAGCAAGAAAGCAGCTCACGAATGCCAGCAAAGGAGACAATGGTGAATGTGCGAGGCCTTCCCTGCAAAACTGCAAAACAAGAGGGTTGTGAAAAGATGGAGAACATTTCTGGTACCTTTTGGGGGGACTCTAAGTTGTTACATGGCAACCTAAAAATCTGCCTTTGCTCGTGCAGGGCTCCATCAGCAAATAATTTGTTTAAGGTCAAACAAGGAATCCTACGGAGTGATCTGCCTGCTGCTGTCCTAAAAATAACCTCTCTAAAATGATAAACCGAGTTCAATGGGGACGGTTGAAGTACCTTCTCAGACAGCCTTTTCTGCTCTTCTAGATCTCTTGAAGTCTCTCCTTTATTAATTCCTGCGCTATTTCATTTACTTGCACAGAGATCAAGCACCCTCCCATCTCTTTGTGCAGTCCGCCTCATGGATTGGCCTCCTCCCACATTTAGACAACCCAACACGATAACCTGTCTGAGGCACGAAGAGGAGAACAGAACCGGCAATGCCAGCCCAAGAGAGATATTCCTGCTCCCTTCCAGTTGAGGGCAGCAGCCCAGGACAGTCCCTCCACCCAACCCATGGTGGGTTGTCCCCGGGATGCTGAACACCCCTGAGCCAGCCTGTGCTGCACTCCTCCCTCCAGCTCCCTCCGCTCCTCCTGAACTGGAAGCTAGGTCTTTAAAAGAGAGCTGTGGCTGGGTGGATTTTGTAGTTGTTGTTCTTGCAGGAGAATGAATCAAGATGCTTCTGAAATCACAATTTAACAGCTGCTGCCTGACTGTGGTCCTAACCCTGCCCAAAGGGACTGGAGCTCAGAAAGAAGATGGAAAAGGGGCAGTTTTTTCTTGGACGCTTACAAATATCACCTCATGCTCACAGCTTTCTGTGGCTGACATTATCTCTGTAGTACACCACAAAGCTCAGAGCAGTGAGGATCTCCAAGAGCCTCCCCAGGGAAGACTGAGTGGACTTGTGAGTTTAGGCAAAAGCACATAACCTTAAGATGGAGCCTGCCAAGTTTATAAACAGCATTTTACATTTTGCCTGCAATGCATCACAGGAGGCCACTGCCAGCCCTGTATTTCTCACTGAATGCAAAGCAGAACCCCTTGTTTTACATTTTTTATGTCTATAGGAGCGGTCAGACCTCTGACACCTTCTGCAAGGCACACAGTGAAATCTCAGGTCTTCCTCCCAAACCTCTTTAGCCAAGAGGAACCAAAAACAGATCAGTTCATTGCGGCCTCCAGTCCTCCAGGGAGAAGGTCAAGAGCAGCAACAGTGCCACACCACAGGGCCACAACCGCTGTGCTTCTGGCACAGGTACTGCTGCCTGCAAATACCTTGCATGATGTGGGGCTGTATGGTACTACATATTATGAAAGAAAAGAGGACTCTGAAAATACTCTGGTCAGAATGACTTCTGTGTCTTTCTGCTGATGTATGTCTGTCTCTGAGGCAGCTGTAGAAGTTAAAAAGATGGAGGAGCGCTGCTGCTTTCCACCAATCTGGCCCAGAAACTTTCTTCTGCCCACAAGCTACGTAAACCTGCATAACAAAACCCACATGGCTGATGGGTCACCGTGGGCTTTAGCCGTGTACTCTGACCAGAGTCACTACCTGACTGTGAATGCCACTGACGTTTCAAGGTCACATCGTCTGAAGTAAATCAAACAAACTGGAATAATCCTTTCCCAGGATGCCCAGAATGTGCTGTTTGCTAGTTAACAGCATGTTTAAATAAAAGGTTGATTCCTTCATACTGAAATCTTTCCCTGTTTGAGCAGCTGACTCTTCAGTAAGAGCTGAATGTGTGTGGGACCATACTGTGCCAAACTGTGCAGCAAGCAAGAGGCAGGAGGTTGTACAGGCAAACTTTTTTTTTTTTTTAAAGCACCCCTCTTCAACAAAACAAATGCAGAAAAACTAATGTAGAAGTGTGTAGGGGAAAGCAACTTACGAATCTGGTTTGAGGTCTAATGAGCATACTTTCAAATCTAAGATGAATTCAAGTTGACTGTGACCAACTATGTATAGACCTGGATACCTGCAGCACAGAAAAGAATGAATTTCTTTCTAAAGCTTGCCCTGCTCCCCATTTGTGAGATGCCACGAAAGCAAAGACACTACCCAGCACAGCAGTTTCTCCCAATGTAGATTACAGCTCACGGAAACCAAAAGAATTTAACATTTCTGAGCATCCAGAGCTACCCCAAACACAGATGTTACGCCCATGCATGCAGCAGGGAGCTGTGTGACAGTGAGGGACTGCACCTACACTGCTACATGAGAGGAATAGGACCCATACTGGAGCCCTTTGGGCAAGTGGCCCCGACTGACTCACACCCACATATATCCATACCACCCTGAGCAAATTCAGCTTGTGGAGAGCTAGCTGGAGCGGTCCCGCACGGAGCCAGGAAGCTTGCTAGACAGTAGGCTCTGCAGGTCAGCATGGCAAGCCCGAGTTCACTCCCTGGCCCACTTTTATTTAGCAGGGGAAAACATGCTCGAACAGAGCCCACCCTTTGGAGGCTCCCACTAAGCAGAAAATTCGATAGCGTGACTGCTGCGGGTTCCCAAGAGCTGCCTGGCAGAAGCCCAGGTCTGCAGTTCGGTTTCCCCAGCTGACTCCTGCATCCCTGCTGGTGCAGAGTGACAAGGTGGAGAACACAAGAGGTGTTTTTCCATGGCAGTAGCTCAGCAAATGGCTTCTCATATGGTGTCCTAACATGTTAACCAAGAGCTGAACTGGAAAATGTGAACCCGAGAGTGCACAGTCGGTGGAAAGGGTAGAGCTAGGTTCGAATACAGGTTAGGTCTCAGCTGGTGGAAAAGCTGGCAGCTCTCCTCTGGGCACTGAGGTGACAGCTAAGCAGGACTTGTGGCTAAGATGGGCTCAACCGGGCTCGTTCAGTGTGGGGGGAAAGATGTCTCGATAGTATTTGGAGTTATGTTTCAGTTTTCATGCAGTAATGTTACGAAACTACCTATTTTAGCATAGCTAAATCCTTAGGAAATGGTCTGCTTTGCAGGCTGCACAAATAATTGAGGCGTACATCCATTTTACGTTTTTTTCCCAAACTCATTGGTGCCGCGTGTATAGAAACACTTCTTTTCCTCGCTGCTTTTGATGGGAGAAGGGCAGGGGATAGATTTAATTAGACAAGATTTAGTCTGTCCTGCTAGCTGATGTCTTAAAAGATCAGCAAATCAAAGTGTTAGCTCTTATTTAATAGCATCAGTGTGCGAGAATTGCAATATCGTTCAGTATTGTGGAACTGCTTCTGTAGAGGTACCCAATGAACAACACATCTTCTCAGCTCTGCATAAAAATCGTGACATGTTTCTAAAACATTACAGCGCTTCATGAGCAGAGGCCTGGTAACAAGCATAAGCTGGGAGAGGAGTGGCTGGAGAGCCCCGCAGAAAGGGGTCTGGGGGTGCTGGCTGGCAGCAGGCTCAATGTGAGCCAGCAGCGTGCCCTGGCAGCCCAGAGGGCAATCCGTGTCCTGGGGTGCATGGAAAACAGCATAACCAGCTGGTCAAAAAGAGGTGGTTATCCCGCTGTATTCAGCCTTGGCGCGGCCTCACCTGGAATACCATGTGCAGTTCTGGGCCCCGCAGTTGAAGAACGATGTGAAGGTGCTTAAATGTGTCTGGAGTAGGGCAACAAAGCTGGTGAAAGGGCTGGGAGGAATGTCCTGTGAGCTTGTTCCCCAAGAAAGACGAAATACGGAGATGTATGGACTCCAGAGAGAAAGGAATTGGCACTGGAGTGGAGCAAAGGCAGATTCATGACGTGTACGCCGTGAGCTGCAGGGCTGCAGGTCACCCCTCGCCTGTTGCCCAGCTCTGGAGTCCCCCTAATTCTTTGCCCAGGGTTTCTATGGTTTGGACATTTTGCTCAAAGCTTTATTCAGCTCTTGAGTCGTGTACTAAAATCCCATGCCTAGTTCTAAGCTTCTTGTCGTTTTATTGCATTCCCAGCAAGTTTACCTCTCTTAAAATGCAATCGACCTTGCATTTATTTCTAGATCTTTTTTATTATACTTTCAGAAAACCAAGGAATTTCAGTGCTATCAGCGTTTCAGTGTTGCTTACAAAACCAATGCTTTTTTATTTCTTCTCAAATGTTGAAGGTCTCCCATTAGAAGTGTACAAGCAGTTCATCTAAGAATATACATGCATGTCTACAAGCAAATGTACTCTTTTGAATATATAATACAACTATTTAAATAGTTATCATACTTAAAGATAGCATACATGCTGTGTCTTAAGCAGGCAGTAGAATACTTCTTTTAAGTCTTTTTCATCCTTGTATCTGAGGAGAATAGGGGGAATGCTTCAGTCACAAAAATTAATACAGTAAAATAACATTTTGGTACATAATATGTAGTTTAAGTGTGCACCTAAGAGATGACAAAATCTTCTAAGAAGTCATTATATGTATGTGAATAAATGTCCAACCCATTAATCTGCATGCTGGGTACAAAGAGACATCTTCTCAACTTTCAGCCCATCACTGAAGTTCAGAGATCCTTGCCTACTGGTTCTATGCTCGTTACTAATGTGATTGCTAATTTCATCCCTCCGTATGAATGTCCATCCAGAGGGACCTGGACAAGCTCGAGAAATGGGCCCGTGTGAAGCTCATGAGGTTCAACAAGGCCAAGTGCAGGGTCCTGCAGCTGGGTCAGGGCAACCACCGGAATTCAGTACAGGCTGGGGGATGAAGGGATTGAAAGCAGCCCTGCCAAGCAGGACTTGGAGGTACTGGTGGATGAAAAGCTGGACATGAGCTACCAATGTGCGCTCACATCCCAGAAGGCCAACCGTATCCTGGGCTACATCAAGAGAAGCATGGCCAGGTTGTCAAGGGAGGTGATTCTGCTCCTCTACTCTGCTCTGGTGAGACCCTACCTGGAGTCCTGTGCCCAGCTCTGGAGCCCTCAGCACAGGATAGACAGGGAGCTGTTGGAGAGGGTTCAGAGGAGAGCCAAAAAAATGGTCAGGGTGTTGGAACACCTCTCCTGTGAGGAAAGGCTGAGAGAGTTGGAGCTGTTTAACCTGGAGAAGAGAACGCTGCGGGCAGAACTTGAAGGGGGCCTATAATAAAGATGGGGACAAACATTTTGGCAGGGCCTGTTGCTATAGGACAAGGGGTAATGGTTTTAAACCAAGAGAGGATAGATTTAGACTAGATACGAGAAAGAGATTTTTTACAATGAGGGTGGTGAAACACTGGCACAGGTTGCCCAGAGAGGAGGTAGATGCCCCATCCCTGGAAACATTCAAGGTCTGGTTGGACGGGGATCTGAGCAACATGATCCAGTTGGAGATGTCCATGTTCATTGCAGGGGGATTGGAATAGATGGAGAAGAGAGAGAAGATAAGGAGCTGCTAGAAGTCTGAGCATCAGTGTAATCACTAAGCATGAGTATAAATATGAAAAGAAATTCCATTGCTTTGTTACGGAGATGGAGCGAAGGGGGACCACTCCCCAGCAAAGTGTTGAACAGACACTCAGGGACTCAGCGTTTGCTAACACAAACAGATTTATTGGTATAGGGAGAGAGGGCAAATGTGTTGCACGCCTCCTATCAGGAGGAGCATCCCAGGTGTGAGCGGGTGCAGAGGCTGCACAGGGAGCAGGGGCCTGGCTTCTGCTCAGCTCGTCCCGGGGCAGAGGAGGAAGGCCAGCACATTCTCCAGCAGGCTCCACAGGGGTGCAGGGGGGTCTCGCCATCAACTCCCCTGTGGTGCCCTGCTGTAGTGGCAGACGTGCCCGACAAGTGGTCTCAGGGGCACGAGCAGTGGGCGGTTGAGCACGTTGTCCTTGTGGGCGCCCAGGTCTTGGTAGGCGCTGCCCGCTCCCACAGCTGGATGAAGCCCCGTCAGCAAGATCTTCCCGGGAAGGGCTTGGCAGACAAGGAGGATGACCCAGCTGTATCCTTGGACTTCTCTTGACCCAGAGTGTTGTGAGGGTCTGGTTTGTCCTCCCAGTCTTCCTCCTCCTCCTCGTCATCATCCTCCTCTGCCCCGCTGGAGCGTTGCTGCTGGTTGTCACTGTCAGTGTCAGCGCCTGTGTGCCTGGGCAGCCAGTAGAGTCCAAAGACCAGAAGCAACCTGGCTGAGCCTCATGGTGGGGCTCCCAGTGCTGGTTCCCTTCATAGCTGCAGCATCTGCAGCAGCAGCACGGAGCCTTTGGCAGGGGCAGAGCAGAGCAAGTTGTGCTCCTGCCTCCGCGAGGGCTTTGCTCCTTGTGAGCCCTGCAAGCCGCTCTTGTGTCTGTGCTCTCTTCAAGCAACCTATTAATATGCACTCACCCTGGGCCCACCAAAGCCATGGAAAACAAGAGTGGCCAACGAGAGGAAGGCTAGAACACACTGGCCATCGTGAACCTCTGACAATGTTTGTGTGGATGTTATAATGACATCAATTCTACAAAGAACAGGGTGGCCAAAGGCTACACAATGTATTCACATTGTAAAGCTGGAGGGGGGTGGGGGGATACTGTCAGTCTTCTTCAGAAATGGTGCGAGTAGGAAACATGGTCTCTTTGTTTCTTTGTTGTACTGAACTCCCTAAAAATTGCAGCAGAGGTGAAGCATTAGCTCTTGCTAGTATCGTGAGTTTTGCTCCCAATTTCTGAAACTCAGTGGAAGTCCTAGGACTGTCCAGTTCAGCTTGTTCGCCATGGAAGGCAAACTATGGAAACAGATGGACTCCCGCGAGGAAGGAATTGGCACTGGAGTGGAGCGAAGGCAGATTTCTGACATGCACGCCCTGAGCTGCAGGGTTCAGGTTACCCCTCACCTGTTGCCCCGCTCTGGAGTCCTCTTAGTTTGATGCCCAGAGGTTCTATGATTTGGATGTTTTGCTCCAAGCTTTGTTCAGCTACTGAGTCATGCACTAAAACCTAGTACCCAGTTCTAAGCTTCGTGTGTTTTTATTCCATTCCCAGCAAATTTACATCTCTGTTGTGGTTTAACCTGGATAAATGCCAGGTGCCCACCAAAACCGCTCTATCGCTCCCCCTCCTCAGCTGGACAGGGGAGAAGAAATATGATGAAAGGCTCGAGGGTCGAGATAAGGACAGGGAGAGGTCACTCACCAATTACTGTCACAGGCAAAACAGACTGAACTTGGGGAGAAAAAAGTTTATCACCACTCAAATCAGAGTAGGATAATGAGAAATAAAAGTAAATCTCAAAACACCCTCCCCCCACCCCTCCCTTCTTCCCAGGCTCAACTTCACTCCCGTTTCTCTCCCTCCTCCCCCCGAGCAGCGCAGGGGGATGGGGAGTGGGGGTTATGGTCAGCTCATCACACGTTGTCTCTGCTGCTCCTTCCTCCTCAGAGGGAGGACTCCTCACACTCTGCCCCTGCTCCAGCGTGGGGTCCCTCTCATGGGAGACAGTTCTCCAGAAACTTCTCCAGCGTGGGTCCTTCCCACGGGCTGCAGCTCTTCATGAACTTCCCCAGCATGGGTCCTTCCCACGGGGTGCAGTCCTTCAGGAACAGGCTGCTCCAGCGTGGGTCCCTGAAGGAGCAGCAGGGGCGGCATGAAGGCATCCCTGTGTTATACTAACAAACAAAAAGGAAATCAAAATGTGAATATATATTAGAGAGATAAATATTGTAACTTTAAGTGTATAAATGACTGTCAATTTGTGAATGAGGTGTGTTGCCATGGGACAGACACCCACATTTGTGCAAATATGCAACAAAATACCACGGCTCTGTGTGTATATTGGTGCACTGCACACCGGGCAAATGAACCCCAGGTTTTGGGACAACACCTGTCTTGCACATGGTCGGCTCCATGGCTGGCTGAGCCCCGAGGTGGGGCTCCCAGCCACCTCCATGGCACCAGCACCACCAGTACCAGCAGGACTAGCAGCACCAGCAGCAGCAGCAGCAGGGAGGAGCCTTCGGGAGAAGATATTTCACATGATTTCATACATGTGCACCTAGCACACACCCTCACCCTTCTGCTCATCTAACCCGTATTGGAAATTTCTCTACCTGCATTGCACCCAGAGACTTTGGAGTGCCCAGCCTGAAAGCAAAGCAGATCTCCCTTTCTCACAAGAGTTCTGGAGGAATATCTCTTGGTGGTCATCTTCCTGCTGTGTCAAAGAAGAAGGAAAAGGAAAGAAAAAGGAAAGAGAAAGCAGGTCTTTTTCCCCAGGGATCAACCTGGCTGAGCCCCGTGGTGGGGCTCCCAGTGCCAGCTCCCTTCATAGCTGCAACATCTGCAGCAGCAGCACGGAGCCTTTGGCAGGGGCAGAGCAGAGCAAGTTGTGCTCCTGCCTCCGTGAGGGCTTTTCTCCTTGTGAGCCCTGCAAGCTGGCTCCTTTCCTCCCTTCCCCTGCCCTCACACCCCTCATGATGTAGGGGACTCTCTTGAGGGTCGAGAGGCTTGCAGAGGGATCTGGATAGGTTGGAGCACCAGGCAGTATTCAGTGGCACAAAATCTAAAGAGTGCCAGATTCTTTGCCTGGGAACGTAGTAAGGCCGGGCGGAAGTGTGAATGGGGAGAGTAGTGGCTGGAGAGAAGCCCTGGGAGCAAACTGCACCCTGGGGTGTGTTAAGAAGTATTTGTAAGAATCAGGGGGAAGGCCAACAAGGCAGATACCATGGTGGGAATCTGTTACAGACCATTCAATGAGGATGAAGTGACAGATGAAACATTCTGTAAGCAGCTGGGAGAAGTCACACAATCGCTAGCCTTGTTCTCATAGACAGCTTCAACTTACCATATTTCTGCTGGAAATACAACACAGCGGAGAAGAAGCATCACAGGATCACAGAATGTTCAGGGTTGGAAGGGACCTCTGTGGGTCATCTAGTCCAACCCCCCTGCCGAAGCAGGGACAGCTAGAGCAGGCTGCACAGGACCTTGTCCAGGCGGGTCTTGAATATCTCCAGAGAAGGAGACTCCACAACCTCCCTGGGCAGCCTGTTCCAGTGCTCCATCACCCTCAGAAGGAAGAAGTTCTTCCTCATG
>Ga0065711_1040054_pt1 | contig 17279 bp, 3 predicted proteins | sample Hoacrofraction12_FD_59098 | JGI IMG/M metagenome (GOLD analysis project Ga0065711, IMG submission 59098) | Hoatzin crop microbial communities from Cojedes, Venezuela - Epithelial fraction 12 v2 (version 2) | ecosystem: Host-associated > Birds > Digestive system > Esophagus > Crop | place... | reverse complement strand
CCATTGGCCTTCTTGGCAGCCAGGGCACACTGCTGGCTCATGGTCAACCTGTTGTCCACCAGGACACCCAGGTCCCTCTCCGCAGAGCTGCTCTCCAGCAGGTCTGCCCCAAGCCTGTACTGGTGCATGAAGTTGTTCCTCCCCAGGTGCAGGACCCTGCACTTGCCCTTGTTGAACTTCATCAGGTTCTCTTTCATAACCTGGCTGAGGAAGGTTAATCTCTCTATACTTTGTGGACATCCTAATTACTTAATGGGGAGACAAACTGATGTGATATGATTAATAAAAGTATACCAAAGATGCTGACATATTCAAGTATTGTGAAAATGTTCAATACTACGATGCCACGCATGCAGAAACCCACTGTCACTCTCGGAAGCCTGGAGCATGTTTAGAGCACTCTAGCTGAAGAGTAAAAAAGGGGTGACAAAGGAGCTAGCAGCAACAGATCCACTTAAACAAACCTTCAGAACCAGCAAGTCTCTGACTGTTGTCGTGTCTTCTGTCACTAACTTCCTTCCAAACTCCCTGGAAGCACTCCAGCAGGCAAAGACCCTTTTGGATGAGACACCTCTTCCACTAGAATTAGATAAATTTAGTGCGTCTGTCAGAGGTGTATTCCTCCCTCCTTGTACCAGTCTGCTGCATGAGCTTTGAGTTCACTACTTTAGCAGCAATATCCCCTTACCATCCTAAAATCCTTAGATGATGGCATATGAAAACAGAGACTAATAAAAACATCAGTTGTTGACGTGGACAAAATTGCAACAGACAATCCAGAAGTGGTCAGGGGCTAGAAGAAATGAATACAGAATGAATATGTGTCCTCCTAGTAGGAAAAAATACCATTTTCTTATAAATTGAAAAAACACGTAAGGAAAAAAATCAATCTAACACTACCTCTACGAAGTCTGTCATCTTCTCCGCTCCTCTTCTGTCATTTTGCACAGCATTGTAGGACGTGTATACACGTGGCTGCTTCATATGTTCAGGCCGGGTAGCAGTGCCATGCAAAATCAATTTCCAATTTACAATCCTTCCTTCATTTTGTATTCTTCTGGACTAAAGGACAAGCATGGCATTAGCACAGCTTCTCAGGACATACGAGTAAACAGGACACTTCATCGTCAAGTAGACAGAAGTGACTACAATAAATTATAATGCTTCAATATCTAAATTTAGACAATGATTTATAAGTATCAAAAGACTGATATATTAGACAGGATATATCAGAAAGTGGGATTTAACACAAGGGCTTTACTACTCCAACTATTCACATTTTGATGCAACATAATTATTAATTAATCGTGTAAGCATCAGTGGAATTTTGTCATAACACAGAATGCTAAAAATTACTGCAGTAGTATTTTGTGTTACAAGTATTCGTTCACTAAGCCATTCCTTGGCAACTTCCTCACAAAAGTTGCCACTGGAATAGTAATTTGGAATAATATTCTGTACTGGTGCACAACAGCAATCTGAAACACAGCTTGTGGAAGTGAGCAACAAATGCTTTGTCCGTTCGTTTTGGCAGTGGTATTTAAATAGTAGAAAGTGGAAGAGATCAGTACCGAGACCACTGAAACTTCATTTTACCAAAGCTTCTTTCAGAATTTTTGCTCAGTCATTTAGTGACTAAAGATAGCTGTTGTTTTCTATATAGTAGTCCATACCAAAGTTTACAAACACAACTTACATAAGACCTAAATTACAAGTAATCTTTTTTTTTTTTTTAATGGGAATTATGTGATTTACAGGAATCTGTGATTCAGCTAGGGTCAATAACGTGAAAATTTATTTCAGGAATCGCAAAAACCCTACAAGCTGAGGAAAGAGTGCACTACCTCTTGAGGCCAAAAAGCTTCATTTATCGTAATTTTCAGGAATCTTTCACTCGAAAAAGGAAAATGAGAGATAATTGCAAACAAAATGCTCTTAACTTCGTTCCAAAAAATGCATTATATTAATTACAAAGAGCAGGATATCTGTAGCCACAGGGTTATCTATAAGCCTGCACCATTAACACTACGTTGTTGATAATAGTATTTACTTCTACTGCCTTGTCCATCTGTTTAGTACTTGGCATTATCCTCATGTTTACACTTGGAGGCCAATAGGGGTTGGAGGCTCAGTGTCTGATAGGAAGCATTCAGTTTCTGTCAGGATCTAACTGTTAATGACAAGCTTATTAACAGACAACTTCAATGAAATTCTCCAGAGATGAGTGCGCTTGATCACTCTCTCTTTGAAGAGAATGATTTTTCAGTTGCCTATCAAGCAGCTTTATTGTGGTGTCTCGCTGTTGTAATCCATATACCCAGGTGGTTTTAGTAAACTTATTTATTCCATATGTGTAGATTTCTTTGCTTTAATCCTTAAATGCTGTTCAGCAGTAATTACTCTGAGAAAGAAGTTAGGGAAAGGTATACATCAGAATAGCTCTCTAAGGTCACCAGAAATTCATTAATGCAAAAGGTTTTGAGTTAATGCAAATTATGCACATGCACCAAGAGAAGACCAGATCTATCCTGTGCTCTCTTCTGAAGAAAAACCTAATTTGCAGTTAATCATATGTTAATTCAATTACATATCTCACTCCATGAATCACAGAAAATTATACTAAGTGATTTCTTTCAGTGACATATAATGCGTGAAAAACATAGGCATAAATTTTTTTTGACAGGTTCATGTCCATGAAATGAGGATGGTCCTTTGCAATTACATAAAGAAAATCTGACCCTATGTTATTTCTTTAATCCAGATGGATATATAGGGTAAATAAACTCTTGTTGTAGCATGCTTAATGTGAAGACTCACTATTCAACATGCCTGGTAGTAGTTTGTGATCATTTTATTTGTGTTAGCTGCCAAACATGGATAGTTAACATACAGACATACTTACCTCATCAGTAATTCTTAAAACCCAGGTGCCTGTTGGATTCTCTCCCCACGTGTGGACAGACATGAAGTCCCAGTTCTTAAAGCCATTGGGAGATTTATCTCTCTCTCTCTCAGCCAGTAAGACAGTGCTGGTCCCTGTGTTAGTGGAAGATTTACAGTAGTGACTGTTCATACATATTCCCTTTTCACATTGCTCAGCTTGCACATTATCTGGTCCATCGGTAACTTGGAAAATACACTGTTTAACAGCGGCTTGTGGAATGGAAAATATGCTGTTTCTGATCAGTGGTTCCTTCAGTTATTTTCACAGCAGTATTTGAGAGCATAAAAACTATCACATTACACCATAGCGAAAAGGTACATCTTGCTTAGTGCTCAGTCTCCAACACAAAGAAGTAGTGGATGCACATAAAGAAGCATGATAAAGAGAGGTCAGACACAACCAGTATTCTCCACTGATAAACAACTCAGTAAACGTCTGAGATGGAAGTTTTGAAGGAAAACCAGCTCATGCGGTATCGTGAAACCAAAGCCTTACCCTGAATTCATCACCGTATTTTTTATTTTTCAATGGATGTAAATTGTTCCAGCCTGGAACTCCAACTGGGTGAAAAGCATTTGCATTGTTATTATTATCATTACAAAAATGCTGCAGTTTACAAAGTATTAGAGCAGCACAAGAGATTCCACTGCACAGTAGGAAATCTGTTGTGCTTGTTTGCATACAAGGAGAGAGCAAGGGAGCTACATTTACATAGCAAGGAGAAGAGAAGCCCCAGGCAGCCTGATCACAAGCTATAAATATATTTAACAGTAACACCATAAATATAGAAAAGGAATGACATACATTTGGTAGTACTGTTATGGAGGAAAGTGGAAAAACAGCAATAACCAAGGTAAAGAACAGTTTAACCATGACAGCAACTCAATGCAACAGTGGAGGCAGCAGGACCTCACGATTGCCACCTCAGCTAAACCCACAGGAATAGACACAAAGATGAAGAACACATGACGTCACCATTCTTTCGAAAAGGGGTGTTTTTCCAAGATGAAGCCATGCTTCCTACACATTAGCAAAATGGTGTCTTGGGAGAGAAATACCTCTGTAAAAGCAGAATGACACCTACTGTTGCTGTCATCTCCACAATGTATAGAATCATAGAATGCTTTGGGCTTGAAGGGACCTTCAGAGGCCATCTAGCCCAGCCCCCCTGCAGTGAGCAGGGACATCTGCAACTGGATCAGGGTGCTCAGAGCCCCATCCAGCCTGGCCTTGAACGTTTCCAGGGATGGGGCCTCCACTACCTCTCTGGGCTATCTGTTCCGGTGCTTTACCATCCTCAGTGTAAAACAATTTCTTCCTTACATCTAGCCCAGATCTGCTCTCCCTTAGTTTAAAGCCATTGCTCTTTGCTCTGTCGCAACAAGCCCTGCTGAAAATATTTTCCCCATCTTTCCTATAGGCCTCTTCAGGTACTTACTCCCAAAATAAAACTTAGATCTGAGATGGAATCAAATTTGAAAATACCACCAAGGGCAAAACACCTCACAGCAACATCACTCCCATAAGACAAAATGTAAACTCAGCAAAGGAAGAATTAAGGTAAGGCTTAAAAGGAATCCCAGACAAGGTAGGGTTTAGAAACCTACTGTATGTACAGTATCTTAACCCTGTTCTCTAGTGAGGTCCTGCAATAATGATACGAACAAGGCTCTACCGGTTTATTATCTGTGAATTACTAGATTTGCCTTTAATACCAGTAAATTAGATTAGCCTGATGTTTAAATTCATACCTGAAAGCCTGCCTGTTTTTTCTATCAGTTGATCTAACAGATCTTACTTGCTACAAAGTTGTTCATACTCATTCTCCACTCTTTTTTCTTTCTCCTTACGGTGTTATTTACTGAACTATAACATCTTGTCTGCCACAAACTCTCAGTTTTTATAGGTCCTGTTCCCAGAACGAAAACTTACTAGAAACGGTGCCTTCATTTCCTGAAGTACGATTTTTCAACCTGCAAAAATTACCCAGAACACATGAAGGCTGGAAAAGGGTTTCAGAGAACCAGTTCTCTAGTCCCTAGGGTGCTTTGTCCTCACACTCACTTGCTGGAGATGACTAGATTTGTCTAACAATATATTTAGGTCTTTTTAAACCACTGAAGAACACAGAGGTGGTTTTTAATGAAATAAATGTTACACACTACAGCAACACAAACAAAGCGTGTCTTTGCGTCCCGTACCTGATGGAGATACCAGAGTGACATGAAGATCACCTCTACGTGAATACTCAATCGTTGCCTCAAGCTGCACATGCTCCAGAGATGCAATGGAGTTTTCTTGACCCTCACAGGCTTTTGTGGGAATTTCAATGATGACTTCCTCATTTGCTCTTAATAATCTGGCAAAATTACAGCAGCTCTTTGATTACTCAACGAAAATTTTGATTCTGGACCATTATGTGAAGTGCAAATGACACATTTAACACCCTTTTCAGAAGGATGAGAAAGGAAGAAGTAAAGACAAATTCTACATTCATTGTTTTTTTGAATGATCCAATAAAAACCATGGGAAGTTTTGGAAGCACAGATAATACGAAAGTGGACCAAGTGACAGGCACGGCATAATCACAGAATCACAGAAAGTTCGGGGTTGGAAGGGACCTCTGCGGGTCATCTAGTCCAATCCCCTTGTGCCAGACACCCTGGTACCCAGCAAGAGAGTCTGATAATCAAGGGTTCCTGTCAACACTTCGTTGTCCCAGAAAGACTACAAAAAAACAAAACCAGTCTGTGCTGTCAGCTGCATCACAGGACTGTAATAGACTTCTACTTCGATCCCTCTTTCAAATATCCTGAAGAGCTGTTATCACGGAGTTAAAATACTGCATCAGGCACAGCCTTTTTAACCTTCGTAGTCAATGCCATCTCAAGGAAAAAGCTTACAACTTCTATACATTCTCTACACAGAGAGGTACCGCGCATAGTTTTCTCTGCATAATTTCCATTACTTCTAATGATAAAGGTGTATCTAAATCTACACGTGAACAGTTCTAATCTCAGAATCTTGGGATCTTTGTTTCTATAACATAACATAGAGGATTGCAGTAAAAATACATAAACAGCAAGTATTACATACATCAGTACTGGATCAGCACTCTGTGGAAAGGAGAGCGCTCATAAAAGCAAATTGACAGGAAAATAGCATAAATAACAAGGTTATCAGGCAGTGACACTCCAAAACACTGTAATCTGTTTCTACAGACAGATTTCTGGTGCACTCACACAGTCTAATTTCGATCTTTGAAATAGCCATATTTTTTCTAGACAACAAACCCTAAGTGAACAAGTAGAGATAAAAATGCTGTAGATATCCTTACTGATGGAGATATCCTTACTGATTAGCTTAAGTGACTAATTATAAGTTAACTGTATGCTGAGCTCAGTTTAGGCTCACCATGCTGGGAGCACTTGTGAATGTGGCTGCTAAGTCTTTTTAGTGAGCCTTTGAGGCACTTGTATTCATGAGAGATGTGCTACGGATGTGACTAAAGCTCAGTATATCACCTTGATTTCAACTCATATCATGCCTGTCACAGGAGAAGAATTGCTAAGACCGATTACAGATTTTTTTTAAAAAAATCTCTGGGAGATTTTTCTATCTTTTTGTTCATCTTCTGATAGCGGTCTAAACATTCCTACCTTATCTGACCAAGTCCAGTCTCACAGTATCATCCATCCATACGCTGGCTGCACAAGCAGACATAATAATCTTATTCTTTGTTAAGGCTTCATGCTAGTAATTTCCATCAGTCTTACACTAAAAAAAGCAAGCAAAGCAATGCTGCTTGCCTGCCCCTGAGGAATACAGTAAGGCAAAACCAAACAAATCAAAAGAAATCTCTGGGTCTGGTTCACAGTAATCTGTGCAGAATACTATCCTTCGGGCTTTACTAGATAGATGTAAGCTTAGCCACTGCTAATGCAAATTCTTACCTTGGTTCAAAGCTTTTGTCTTTGACAATACACTCTCTCTTTTCTGGTACACCTTTCCATCTTTTGGGATCAGCTAAATCTACCAATGCATTGGCATTGAGTAGTCCAAACCCAAATCGGCTGTTGACCATCAGTCCCGCTCCATTCTTTTTCCATCCTGGATTTCCAGCCAGTGGATCATATTCTGAGGTCCACACTACCAAGTGCTGCATATCCCTCCATGTTAGATTTGGGCTGTTGAGAAAATGTCCCTGGTTAATTGTTTCAGGACTACCTGCCATTTTCTCTCAATCATCAGTCCATAACAGAACACGCTTTGAAGGTATATGGCATCCCATTATTTTAAAATACAGACCATGTCGCATCCTTGTCCCCACAATACTTCTCCAGGTAGACAAGACTTGTGTGTAAATGAAGAACGGGTATCTAGCAGGATTAGAGTCCAATTCTTCAAAATTACTCAGGCATTTCATTACCTAGTACCTAGTAGTTCCCTTCAGCCTTTACGGGATCTGGACTTTGAAAATTCGCCAGGTATTTGATTCCATCTGTGACTAACTCTATCCTTTAAAATATGGCCCTAAGTATCGTGGCTTATGTCATCAAAGGAGTATGCAACAGAACATGGAGCTGAACCTACACCATTCAAGTACTAAGCCTACACTCTAATGCCAGAAGTGCTTTCTGTGAAAAAGATGTTGTCCTGTCCTGTCCTGTTCTTTCTTACCCTCTCTAAGTCGTACATTCTGACTACCAACCCTGCAGGATCTGAACCTGCCTGCTCCCTGCCTGCTCTGACAGTCAAGCTTGGGTACCTTCCATATTAAGTCTCATCCCTGGCAGAAAACGTTCTGTAAATTGACTAAAGACATAATTAAAATGCCTGCAACCTACTGTCTCTAAAACACGTTCTTCTGATACATGTGCAGCCTCACTACTTTTAAGTGCCATTGACCAGACTTTAGTAAACAATTGTTGCCAATGCACAAAATGGACTAAATTCCCTTGGTCATCACGTTTTACTTACATTGGTTCTGCTTTACTAGAAGGTGATGAGGCAAGTAGCTGCTTATTTTTGTCATCAGGCTGAGAAAGTCTGACTGACAAAAAGTGGAGCTACAGCATGAGATGGTGCTACTTTCAAATAGACAACATTTCGGAGGAGATGGTGGGGTGGCTGAGAGAGAGGAGTTTCAAAGGTAATTGTTTGACATCTTACTTTGCTTCCAGCGCCAGAGCAAAAATTCCTGCTGCCAGTGGCGCAGATGCAGAGGTGCCAGTGTGAGTTTCTGTACACTCATTGTGAAGATCAGCACTTGTCTGACAGAAAAAAACAAAAAAAACAGATTGTATGAATAAACAGTTGTAAATACAGTCATATCCACACTCACAAACGTAACCATGTATCCTTTACTTGGTGCGTATTAATACATTCCTCACCAGCAGAAAAAGTGATGGATGTTTAAATCCGTTCATATTTCAATCCACTCTTTTTACTTCAGCTATAATTTTTGTATCAAAACGCTTTGTGTTGGAACAAAATACTCCCACACTGAATATCTTATTTTAGTCTAAGGTTTCACAATAAGTGTTTCAGGCTTACTGGTGAATCATAAAAACAGATCATTGTGTTGGGCCTAGAACATTTAAAATTACTGCTTGCTGGAAAATTACTCATAGGATTAGTATTGGTGTTCTGCTCCCTCTTCAGCAGAAGAACTATAATTTGCAATGAAAAACGTGCTTTATTTGGAAATTAAATACGAGACTCATCTGCCCATGTATCCACATCTCAGCTATGAAGAGAAGCCACTTAGGAAGGACTGATCTCCTGGCTCACTTGGAATGACATTGTTTTAATCCCCATCAGTGTAGCTTATTGTAAAATTAGCATCCACCAGGGCTGAACAGAAATTGTAAGTACTTAAACATTATTTTATCACAGCAATTTTCTTCAGTAAAAGTTATTTCTTGCACAGTTAATGAAGACACATAGGCTGCTCTGCCTGCTTGCAGAGTACCTTTTACAGGTTTGGAATCGCTACTGTTGCTGCCTTATGTGGGGGCTGACAATCTTACAAAAGCTAATGGCAAGGTGTATCAGAGGTACTGACTCATATTGTACACCAACTTCACAGGTTCTTTTTCCCTTTTACTCTAAGTATCTCTTCATCCGCCATTTCTGAAGAAGTGGACCATATCAAACTTCATGCAAAGACCTCTGTCATATACAAACAGCAGACAAATTCAGCACGCTTATGTAACTGCATTGACACAACGATTTTGTTAGCCATTGCTTTACAGTAGAAAATGTTCTAGGAATACAGTAATTTTTTTGGATTACAAATCCCTCAGTGTTTCAAGGCAAAAGCACTAAGCATGTAACACATAACGTAAAGCAGGCACTTGAAACCAACCATTTAAGAGCTCTCACTTGTTATCTGCACACATAATACGTTTCTATATTTGTTCTGAATCTGGTAAAAACAACCTACAATTCTTTGGTCAGTATAATCCCCACTGCTGTATGCTGTGGCCAGAGTTGAAGAGCACTTCTCTGCATACCAAGGCGAAAGGCCTTGCTGAGAAGCACTGCTAATGGAGATAGTGTAGATACTATCAGTGTAACCATCACAGTCACAGTTGTCACCCTGACGGCCTCCGTTCCCAGAAGCCCATACGAAAATGGAGCCTTTCCCGTTTCGGCCCTGAAAATGGAAATGAGTGGTTAGTAAAGAGATTTCAGGCTCTGCAATGTATTCTTAACAACTCCTCCCACCCACCCCCCAAGCCTAATATATCAAACACTTTCAGGCAGAAAAGGACAATTTTCCATAAGAACTGGAGAACACAGAGACAGAAGAAACCAGCAACCTGAGGTATCCTACTTCACACCCTAGAGTACATCTCTTAGTTCGACTAGTCTAGGTTTAGTGTTCCAGGTACTGCAACTTTCCTCAGAATAGGTTTTTAGGTTAGAAGCAGAGTCAGTGCTCAACAGGTAAGTTTTCCCACATGCTGATGTTTTGGTCCTGAACATTTCTAGGAAAAAGGCTCATTTTTTTTTTAATAAATGGCAAGTCTATCAGGGCTTATTTCACCCGCTTTTCCTGCAGTCACAGAGGTACAAGCAGTGTGAATCATGTACATGATATGACCTTTCCACCAATTTATTTTTTGTAAGGAAGCCTTCCACGCTTAGCATTCGCTTCCTGAAACACAGCAAACCAGGAAGCACATCTGACTGAAAACCCTCCCTTCTCTTACATATCTGTGGGCCAGTACCACCAGCCTCCAGACATAACCACATCCATTCCCTGCTCGGGTCTCCAGTCTGTAATGAGGGAGCAGCAGCTAATAACTGATGCTGACAGCTGACAGCGTGTAAACCACCACAGCTATCACAGAGGAAACAGGTATCGCCCCACCCAGTCTTACTCTGTGCTAGTCCTTCAGAGGAAAAAAATCCATTTTGCGTGAAAAGCAAAAGTTCCTACGCTGTTCATTATAAATATACATACATTTCTCTGGTGACAGCAGTTGAGTTACAGACTTTTACCATTCCACTCATATGAGATTTGAAGTTATTTGTGCAAGTGCTAAGACATTTGCAGTGTTTAAATCATTACAAATAAAGAAAAGTAAGCTGTACTCTGCTAAAATGGGAAGGACTAGCCATGTCAATTACAGAAAAGGAGATAGTATCTTCCTTTGAGACTAACGGCTGCAATCCCAAAAAGCACTGGTATGTGTAAACACCTCCTTTGACTTCACTTAGAGTGCCTCTCAGATGTTTAAGGCTAAGCATATGCTTAAGTGCTTTGCCAGGCCAGCAATGGAGGCGTGAGGGATGAAAGCGATGGGCAACCCCAACTCTGGCTGACTTTAAGCAGAATGAAGACCATTCAGACCCTTGCAAAAGGAAGCCTGACAAATTAATGGGTAAATCTGCTCCCTTAAGAAATACAACAAGTTATTTAAAAAAATACATTCTTCACCAGATTACTTACTTTTTCAGAGTAAGACCACTGACCATTGGTTGCCTAATCATTTCCTCTAATTCTCCCTCTGCTCTTGCTGCCTACCTCTGAACTTAGATCTCTGTTTATCACCAGCCCACTCCTCTCGGGCTCCATTCTTCCCTCAGAGTATGTTTGTCAGCTGTCAGACTCTTCTTTCTTCTTCTCTCCTTCCGTCTGCTAATGTTAACTGCCCTTTTTCCAAAATCCTCTTTTTCTTTGCTTCTGTCCTTCAAGCTTTCCTCCATTTCTCTCCTCTGCTGTCTCTGTTTCAGTTTTCCTCACTGTATTAGTACCTGTCCATCTTTAGACATCTTTTCACCTCACTGGCAAGAGCAAGAGCAGCTTATCCATACATCCCCAGTAGCTCTCAGTTTGCACCCTACTTATCATCCAACCAGATCTAAAGAGGATAACATAAAAAGGAACTGTAAAACATTGTTTCCAATACTCTTCATTATGCATTTCTACTATCTTCATCTAAATTGGATCACGATACACACCAATTTATAAACTAACGCAATTAACATAATACAAGCCCATGCACAGGGTGCTAAAATGCATGACTATTTCACAAAGCAAAATATTCAGAAAGCAGAAATTTTGTATTAAATTTTATAGCCTTTCAGTGGAGAAATCCAATTACTGTTCAGTGCAAAACAAGCAGCAGAGAAGGGTGGGGGTAGGGCGAGACAAAGGCAGCAGAAGTAAGGATGGAAAAAGAAAGCTTATCTGTGGAGAACGGCAGCATAAAACCAGCTTCCAAAGCTCTAACGGTGCTTTTTTAAAAGTCCTGTTCCAACTGGTAATTTCTGACCTGTACTATTAAAATATATCTTCTCCTTTTCAAATATGTTTGAGCAAAGAGAGCACAAACCATTGTTGCTTCTTCCCTGATATCAAACATTTTAGAATTTTGTTCTCTGCCACATTTTATTGTCTCTTTCTCTTAAGTACTGTACCTGTTTTATCCCATACTCAAAAGCCTTCTGTGCCAGTCTCCCAGGTCCCTCCACGGTTTTACCATCATCATTAGGGCCCCAGCTTGCACTGTAAATATCCACATGCTCTGGGTTGAAACCAATAGAACTGGCTTCAATTGCATCGGTGACTATTCCATCCAGCATACGTATACCTTAACAGAAAAAAAAAAAAAGCAGACTGGATTCACTCTCTGTTCCCTCTTCTTTCCCTTCGTTAAGTGTTTGTAAAGTCTCCAGCAAAATTAATACATAACTATTGCAACCACAGCCTACTGCTGTTCATATAAGTAATTCCAAGGACAGTTCACGCCAGTGTGAATCAGTACACTCACCCTTTATTTACGGAGCTCAGTGCTCACCACAAACATTAAGAAAACCCTCTTAAAATCTCGGCTGCCTCTTATTTACATCTTTCTCTCTTTCTACAGAAAGCCAAGAAGATCATGTTTTGCTTACCGTCCCTAATTTTTCTTATTGCACTGAGGTCTTTCTTGACTCTCATCCTCTCTGCCAAATCTGTAACAAAGACTTCTCAAACTGCTAAGCATGCCACTAAAACTAAACAGAATTTATCAATGCCACTAAAACTAAACAGAATTTATCAACCCTACCTTTATTATCAAGAGTCCTAAGAGTCCTAGTTCAAAGATGCAGTGCTGAACACTCTCACTTAAACACATTGTCCTCACAGTCATTAATGTTTTGCTGTCTTTGTGATCCTGCTATTTCACTAGCTCTTCAATCTTCACCACAAAAAATTCTCACTGTTGTTTTACTGCCGCATTTTTTCTACTTTAAGCAGTCCAGAGATGCTAGAGATATGTAGCCATTAACATTTTATTAGGAACTGCATGATCTAATCTTCTTCAGAGCAAGCCTGATCTCAGTGGTACTTAAAATTCAGTGGCAGACAGCGGTTCATCTGCACTGGGTCTCTCGCTTTGCAAATCCCTAGCTCTGCAGGAGGATTTTGTTACCACTGTCCAGTGCTGGAGGAGGACAGAAGTAGCAGAAACCTGGCAAAATTCCCATTCTGGCTCTCCCAGCAACAGCAGCGATGTAAGAGCCACAGCAGTCAGGATTCAGCCTGTGTTTTCAAGCAATAAAAATGTCTGGGCTGTCTTGAACTTGGCAAGTTAGTACTACAGCAGCTGCACCATTAATGGCAGTTGGTGAATTATGAGTACTCATGTTCTAGTATTTTCAGCAAAATGGTGATTTTTCCAAAGCACGGCAGGCAAAATGTGATTGTTCTATTTAAAAAAAAAAAAAAAAAAAAGGCGGGGAAAAACCCCCACACACTCACCCTTGCATCTCAGTGTTCTTTTTTATACTATCAAGCAGGAAAAAAAAAGACTAAGCATAATTGTTCTCCCAAACGGCTGGCCTCTAAGACTCTTAATACCTCCGAGATAAAGCTGGGCTTTATTATTTCATATTAATTAGAGGCAAAAAACAGACAAAGGAGTTAATCTGCTCAACCACACCTACTCCACTATCACTCACAAAGCTGGGAAAAGAATCAAGGCATATCCTGCGCCTCAGGTACCAAAAACACCACTTACCCTGGATAGGCTTAAACTCGTCACATTCTGAATACTCATTTTTCAGTTGGCTCAGAATTGTTATATTCTTTCATACCAGTGCGCTGTGAGCAAAGATCTGCCTGTGTGGAAATGACTGCAAGCTCCGGGTGCTAGCTTGCAACACATAATGAGATACTGGGAATGCAGAGTGCACAGATATTGCCCACAGAGGAGGACAAAGCCAACCCTGCAGATAAATAACGCAATAAGGAAGAAAACAAGAACACTGACAGCACACTGATGAAAACAGCTCAAGAAAAAAGCCTGTGGTCTTGTCTTTGTGATCTCCAAAAATCCTGCTTGTTTAAGTCAACCCAGAGATTTGATGACTGCAGTGGTATTTCCCTAAGCAGACTCTAATTATGTCCTCTTGCATAAACTCTCTCCTATTCTTGCACATGCTTGCTCCCATCATCAGTCCCACAAAACAAAAGGGCAAAGCCCAAGGTAATTTCAGACACATACATGTATCTGCCTGGCAGAAGGCTATTTTTAGCAACACATCACTGTGCGGGAACTCTCAATCCAGTCCTTTGTAAAATGGAGCTTCTTAATCATTTGATTTCCATGGCAGCACCAGAGAAATACCGTAGCACAGCGCTATGGTTAGGTACGCACAGATGTATATTCACCCTGCTCTGCCCCAAAGGTGATCAACACACACACACATGCAGCTTTCTCAGCTGCATGGAGAACAAGAGGCGACTGTTAAAGGACACTGAAAGGCGTCACTTTGAAAAGCATCATTAAGAAGTACTTTTTTCACACAGTGCACAGAAAAGCCTACGGGATTCACAGCCACAAAGTACCGAAGAGACTAATCAAGGTTTCAGAATAGGGCCAGGCATTGCTGCAACCAGTGAGAACGCTCGGGATCACTGAAGCCAGCATTTTCATGGGAAACAAAAAATTTTGAATGGAATCTTTTGTTTTACCCCTCCAGACAAAGTCAAACCAACCTCTGATGCTGAAGGTTAGAGAACAAGCTATTCCAAATGTCAGGGTTTCTTTCCCTAAAGCAGCTATTGCTGACTATCAGAGAGAACGCATTGGCTGTGGACCACCGCATTTATCCAGTATGGCAATCGCTACCAGCAAACAGCCACTTACAGAAGACATCCTGAACTAATGTCAAATAGAAGTGTGTAATGTGTCATTTCACGGACGTGGAAAAAAATAGGAGAAAGCAAGCCTGTGAAGAAATGAATCGTGTATAGCCTGGAAAACCAAAAAAGCCTTCCAGTGTTTAGCCACTCCACATTTCTCTGAATCTTTTGAAGACTTCTCCTGCCTTGCATTGCTCTTTGAACTTATTTTTGTTACGTCCCTATCATAATCAGGCTGCTCATATGTTACAGCTTACAATTTCTTTCAAGTTTGCTATTCTTTCTCCTCCCCCCCCGCCCAGGTATACACAGCTTTCTGGGTAACGTGGATTTCTGGACTGCTTTTCCTCCTGTTATTTTCCTTTTCTAGACAAATCACCCTGCACAGATCTGTAGTTTGCATTTGCAAATGAACACAGAGCATATGCAAATAACTGTGGAAGAACTTTCTCTGTAGATGTAAGTGCCTTAAAATATGGGCACAGCAGGAGTTCAGACATCTTTGTAGCGTCATCCGTTTTGCCCTGCTTTGAAAATTTGGCGTCTTCGTCTTAGGAGTGAGATATTTTCTTTAAACAAAGCACAACAGCATAATGCATTATGGCAAAGGCAGACTGCAAAGCTGACATCTATGACAGCTTAGTAGAGTAAATGGGAACCTACAAACATAAGACTGAAATGGTGGGAATGGCAGCTATGGGTGTCAATTGCCACTCATCGTCCCTTTATTCAAAAGGAAAAAAGGGAGTAATGGAAAAACCAGGACTGTGCAAGTATCTTCCTCTGAGCTTAATAACCATTTGCAACTGATACTTTGATCATGAGTATTTCATAAACCTCTAATGGATTAAACTTTCAGTCATCGCTGCAAAAACAAAAAAAAGACAACACTGATTGACGGGCAAGCAAGACTACTTATTTTCAAAATTAACTTATGATGATAGTAGAGAAGTAAGCTGTTGACAGAAAAACCACAGCAGTTCGAGTATCTTGACTGATATGACCTTTCGAATGCAATTTTGTAGATGGACACAATACCCTGCAAGCAAGGGTAGGTATAAATTTGTATATTCTTACTTTCACTCTACTCAATCCCTCTGTTCCCCCAAGCCGCCTCTTTCCAGGATAACCAACTACAAGGGGTCCAGCACTGCTTAGAAGATATAGACTTATCTCTGGGTACAATATAGGTTGTTGCTATTACTATTACAATTATTAATATTAATATTACTATTATAATCATAATCACCACCTATACCATTGTTTCTGTTGTTATATATTCCACCTATATTCAGCTGATAACCAAATTCCAGAAAGTATGCTGACATTCAAGAAATGCTCTCATATAGATGTAATGCTTTGCGCTATCGCCAGACAAGATTTTGTAGCCTAACACTGCAAGATTGGTGTTTTCTCACAAGGACCAATCACTCATATTTCAGATTAATGGTAGCTGAAAACGCTCAGCACTTCCCAGGATCTGTCTCATTTCCATTCACACTAGACATCTAATTATTTAGGTTTTCTTACCTCCAACTCTGGAATTGTAGGCTACTCCAACTCCGCATTTTCTGTTGTTGGCTTGCATAGCAATTTCTCCTGCACACCTTGTCCCATGCCTGAATAAATACAGTAAGAACAAACAACATCTCATAACATCTTTGTGTAATGTACACAAAGACTCATCAATGACCTTCTTGAATTGGTGGAAGCCTTCCTTTAAACGAATGCAACTCAGCTATTGAATAGCTTTTGAGTTGTACCTACATGACATAAAAATACTTGTTTCTCTTAGCCCTCAATCAACATAATTTTACCTGCTTAATGACCAAGAGAACACTGTGATGAGATGACAAATACCTAATCTCAGTCACACCGAGGTCCACAGACCTATCAGATACCAGTGTTTTATTAGAGTGCAAAAGCAGCGTAAAAGTATGGGGCTAAGAAGCTGCTAAACCTCTTCAGACAGAAATACGACACAAGTCTTCTTTAATCACACAATTAGATACTCTTTTTTTAATTACTGCATTTATTTAGGGTTTCAGAAAGTTAGCCTTTAAAGCATCCTCACCATTGCTAACTTTTTCTTGTAACTATTTTCTACGCAATATTTTTTTGCCTTAGGCGATTCTTATTCCACAATGCAGAAAATCTTCATGTAAGTGTAATTGTAAGAGAGTTGCGTTATTTAATACTACAGGTTGTTATTCAATGAAGTGTTTGAATGCTTCTGGGCTGAATTCCATTTACTTATTAATAAAGATTAGAGGTAATACAGGCAGATTTAAGAGATAATGTCATTCAAACAAGAGCATAGTGGCTTCTTGTTCTTATATAATACTGTAACAAAGTAGAAATGTCATTTTTCAAATGTCTTATTCATGGGACATTTATCCTTTGGTTGATCGGGTTTTTTCCTCACACACTAATTTATGTTGTAGATGCTACTGTATTTCCTGACAGAAAATAGGGAACAGAATCACAGAATCACAGAATCCCAGCATGGCAGGGGTTGGAAGCGACCTCTGTGGGTCACCCAGTCCAATCCCCTGCCCAAGCAGGGTCACCTACAGCAGGCTGCACAGCACCGCGTCCAGGTGGGGCTTGAATATCTCCAGAGAAGGAGACTCCACAACCTCCCTGGGCAGCCTGGGCCAGGGCTCCGTCACCCTCAGAGGGAAGAAG
>Ga0065711_1040053_pt1 | contig 17280 bp, 8 predicted proteins | sample Hoacrofraction12_FD_59098 | JGI IMG/M metagenome (GOLD analysis project Ga0065711, IMG submission 59098) | Hoatzin crop microbial communities from Cojedes, Venezuela - Epithelial fraction 12 v2 (version 2) | ecosystem: Host-associated > Birds > Digestive system > Esophagus > Crop | place... | reverse complement strand
CCCGACCCACCAGTTTCTGCCTCTTTCTTTCCATTCTCCTCCGCACTGCGGCAGGGGGAGGGGCGGCCGCGTGGCGCTTTTGTTGCCGGCCGCAGACAAACCATAACAGTGATCTATCCTGGAAGGACCAAAAGGAGAAAAACACTTTTAAATTAATTAAAATACTTCACGTATTTTTGTCAGAAAAATACCCCCGTGCCCCTCAGCCTTGCTGAGGTGAAGGCATCATATAGCTAACCTGGTGCAACTCAGACAACTTTTTAGGCAAACAATAAATGTATCAAACAACTGAACTTTGGAAAGAGCATAAACTTATAAATGAGTTTTAGTCACACTTGGAGAAATAATTTTGGCTGGGATTAAAAAACAGAGGAATTCTTTTTTATGGTGAAACATTTAATTGGTTTGGGAAATGTTGAAACATCATTTTTTAATATTCCCAAAACAAAAATTCACCAGCTCTTGGTTTTAAACTGGTGTTTCTCTTTTTAAAAAATAACTTGTAAGCTTGTGTGGGTGACAAAAGGGAGTGGAGGTAAAGACCACTTGACTCACATTCACCAGGAAAAGAACTGAAGTGTGAAGATACAGCTAGGGAGTTGTAAGTTAAGATCTGCCCCGTAAAGGAGAAAATGTGCTCATTTTGGCCAGAGACCTCTACAAAGCCCTTCTTTCGGTACGCACACACATCCTGAGCTCCAGCCTGGAATCCAAAGGTTCCTTAGTTTTTGAATAGTCTCAAAAGTGTGTTAAAATCTTAACAAAGATGAAAAATGTTGCCTTTAAGGTTTTACGGGCCTTAATCACACAGTCTGTTACACAGAAATGGGCCTTGCTATGCTCGCCAGAGGTAGTGCTCATTTACGTAGTATTAAGTATAAAAGTGGCCTTAATAATTTCATACCTGTTGGTGAACGTGGGTGAAATTCTTTATCTCTAGGAATGCAGGAGTTCATACCAATTTATCATAATTGGCTTTTTGACATCTATGAATTTCTGATATTTTCCCAGCTATTCCTGTTCTGAGTTACAGGTTTTTCATCAAATTGTTCTTTGTACACCTTTTTGTCATGCATAGAAGCAGATCCTGGAGAATGCCACCAAGGTGCTCAAAAGGGTCAGGTGAGTAGGTTAGGTCCCAGTCCTGCAGTCTCCCTGTACCCCCAGGAGAGCTCCCTGGATTTCAGTGGCATTTCTCATGTCTGCCAATGTCCTCCTGTATTACTCAAACTACAGGATCAGGGCCTTGGTCAAAGGAGAAGGTCACGGGTTTTTAAGGGATCTGCACTAAAATTTTTGTCATATTTTTTATGTCTCCAATGCAAGCGCAGTTAAATAACCCATGGACTACAGCCACTGAACATTTCTCTTAGCTATCCAGGGGTGAATATTACCATTTATTTGGGGACTTGTCAAAGTATTATTTTCGTTATACTAATAAATACTGTAAAAGTCAAAATAAAATATGTTATAAGTTCTGGAACACGTCTTATCTAAATCTATATGATCTGGAAATATTTAGCAAGGGAGTTCAGTAATACAAAACAGAAACAGAAAGAGTCCTGTGTAAAGCCTTAGGGAAATACCAAACTATTAATTACACATTAAGTGGATGATTTTTATTTTTCTGTTGAAACAGCAACTATTCAAAGTCTATGCTACAGTGCAACAAAAATTATTCTCTGGTATAACTTAGCATAGAAGTGCAAGTTATTTTGATCCCTAGAGTCAAAGTGCTTTAAAAGATGAAATAAAATTGTGTTTGGATTATTTAAAATTAGGAAATAGGAGAGACAAATTCTGACCCATTAGCACAGAACTTGGCAAACACTAATGATAAGTCGAAGCTATGTTCTGCAAATATGTTTGCAAGTTTAACTGTATACTTGCAAATTCCTTTTCTCACCTAAATGATTTTCCCAACATGAATTTAATATTGGTAAATATCACCAATACTGCTAACAATTCTAATGAAGTCAAAAGGACCGCCCTCGTGTAAAACTGCCCATAGACAAGAACGTTTGCCCAATCAAGCACAACAGCTGTTACATGTTGTTGCTTGCACTTCTGGCCATCCCTTTATATTAATGAAGATTATCTGAAAAAGGATACCAAAGTACTTCACAAGGCATGGCCATGAGCCTGTTCACACTCTGTACAAACACGGGAATCTTGCTTTTTTTGTGCAAAGCCCCCTCCAATACCCAAGTCCTTCTGTATACACTTCTCTGTGTGTTTACACAAGAGCACAAGCTCCATTGTTGAAACGCAGACACTTCCAGGATGAAGAGCCTCTAATCAGAGTACGGTAGGCTCCTTTGCTCTCTCTGGGAAAAAGGTTGCATTTTGGTCAGGACATGGGGGTAAATCCTCCCCTAGTATGTAAAGCACCACAGGATCTCTAATGTCTAGGCTGAGCAGACATGACCTCAGTTTTCTAAGGTTTCCTTAATTCCTCAACTCCCACCTGTGAAAGGTCACAGAGTAGTTCCAGTCTTTCTGAATTCGTGCTTTGCTTTGGATTTTTGGGAGGACTGTTTTGGGTTTTAGGGGTTTTTTTCTCGTTTTACCAACCTGCTTCCTCCACAGATCTGTCTGGTCCTCAGAACCATGAAGTCAGTTTCTGTGAGTGCCTTGGATGCAGGGTGGGGGAGAAGAGGTAATCTGGAATCTGAAACAGACGGGACACATTCCATGAATCTACGCTCATCTATGTCCTTTTCAGCCTTTAATGGAAGCAGCCTGGAAGCTGCAAAACTACAATAATATAAGAATGGATCAATGTGGACAGTATGGAGGAGAACTGGAGAAGTCAATGCTCAAGTTACCTACAAAATCAAGGGAAAATGAAGATACAAATCTCTAAGAGCAAAAAGACTTCTGCTAACTATAGGCCTTCAGGTATCCTGCTGTGAATGAAACCCTGTGTATTGAACTCACCATCCAGCACTGAAGGGAACTCAGGAGCCCCTGAATGACCAAGAAAGCAGAAGAGAACTGGGGAGAAATTTATAAAAGGAATCCTCAAAGATTCTTGTTTAGTGGAGATCTTTCTTCTTCTGATGGTTCCCACCCAAGAAAGAGGTGCCTGTCTCTTTGCCCATAGTGATTTCTGCCCGCTGTTGTAAGTGAGCAACTGCCTTCCTCTAGGTGTGATCAGTAACCTACCTAAGCATCTGGGCCTCTTAGCACTGTCCAAAGACTGCTCCACACAAGATGCGTCTAGGATTTGCAAAGGTGTATGAAATTCATATGACTACAAATTAATAAAGTTCCCATTTCAAAGAACTACAATTTTCAGGACAAACCTATGATCCCTTCCCAGTTATATCCTGAAATCCATAAAACTGCTGCGTCAAAGAACTACAATTTTCAGGACAAACCTATGATCCCTTCCCAGTTATATCCTGAAATCCATAAAACTGCTGCGTGTGAAAGAACTCAAAAGCATGAAGTCCTGCTCAGCAGAGAATGCACTGTAATTCATTGACTTGGACTTGGATGCAAGCTGCAGTGACTCTTACACCCTGCAGGTCTTCCATCAGAAAGTAACATGCCAGTGATGAACACTCCTTCCAAATGCACATTCTTACTTTTTTGTGTATGTGAGCATTCTTCTTTGTGGTCTCCCAGGGAACGTGGGCGAGGATTTTCATTATCCACCCTCACAAAGTCCTCCCTCCCCACCAGGACATTATCCACTTGACTCACTAGTTAAGGTCAAGATAACCTTGAGGAAGCTATCACTGTAAAGCCACGTGCATTTGTCTACAGCAGGAGGAATAGCCCAGCAGTCTGCAGAAGCAGGGATTTGCTTTGAGGAACTTTACAGACTTGAATCAGGTGAGGTCTTATAAAGTGCCAGGGCCAATTTAAACCCACAGCTGATCTGTGTCCACTGACACAGAGGGCTACCAAAGGAAAATAGGGTGGAAGTCATTGCATAATGGTGCAAGGGAGGGACTGGCATAGTAGTTCACCCTTCCAGTTTAAAAAGTCAAAATAAGCTTGCCAAAAGATGTTTTATCTATTTGCACTCTGTCTTATGTTGACTTGCCTGTGTCTGCTTCCTCCCACGAGTTCCACTGGTTACATCCTTTTCTTATTACACTAAAAAGTCATAAAACTATAAAAATACCTTCATTTCACCTATTGACCACTCTTAGATCTCATAGTCCATAGCTCCTTTAATGAAGTCCTCAGGCAGTATTTCCCTGTATCCTTATCTGCATTTTGTAATAAAGCATATGTTAAGCCAACCTCCTCTTACAATATATGAACTAGAGCTGGGCAAGCTTTTCATAGCAAATGTTTTATTTAGTGAATTAAGCCTTTTGTTCTCTTTGTGAATTATTATGGACAAACTTTGACTTTAATTCATCTGGTTGTTATTCACAATTGTTCAAATAACTGTGTCAGTGAACATATTTCAGCTGTTTAGATTGTTCTCAAATGATTCACTTCAGTTCTTTCTTTTGCTATTTGTTATATGCTATTTACTGTTCAAGGGCTGTATTTAGTTTTACCCAGGCCACCTGGTGACAATGCTACCTGATCCTTACATCACTGGAAGGCCTATGCAGAGGAACAGAATCAAAGAGATTTCATAATGCCCTCTTTTCCTACTGTTCTCTGTTCACAACACACATTTCTTACCAAATTTTGTACAAATATATAACAAGTATCTGTGATGAGGCCTATTTTCCATGAATACCCTTTCAGTAAAAATAATTAGTTATCCCCATGTTAACAGAAACCATTAAATGGTCTGAGAATATCATCTAATTGGACTGACAGCTTCAGTCAAATATCTAAGATTCCACCTAGAAATAACAAGGCAATGGGATACCGGATTTCATTAGTTCTGTACCTCACTGAGCTCCTTCTTTTGTGGAAATGAACATTTCTAAATATTTTTGTACAATATTTACCTGACTTTAATGTGAACTAATTAGCATATGTATCTTCAGATTATCCAGTATAACTGCAGAAACACAGAGTACGATCCTGCAAGTATAAATCCAGAGACAGAATACATCTCACTAAATCTATTACAAATCATTTTGATTTTTATACTTCATGTAATAATAGATCATGCATCTGTTTTTTGCATTTAAAGAGATTCTCAGAAACTGTAAAACTTTTATCTAAACCCAGATTTGACATGCAGCAAAATTAGAGTGTACCAGTTCAGAATTTAGTTCTGGTCCATATCATCTGTATCATATGCTTCATGGCTCTGAAAATACAGTTTCTGCCGTGGTTTTCTCCACACATGCACAAACAAATAAAATCAATATAAATTTGTCAACATGAAATAGGCTAAAAGAACAACAATGGGTCAGCTTCTATCCTGAAGTCAATACTGGAGCTGCAGGCACTTTTTTGTAGGGAGACTTCAGCCTCTCAGTTCTCACATTGGAACAGAATATTTTGTAAACTTATTCTAAGATTCAAAGCTTTTGTTTTGAACACTAATGAACTATGATTCAGTGAACCCAGCAAAAACACTTCACCAAAATCTCTTCGGGTTCTGCAAATATTTGAACCTGTCTCCTCTATCAGAAGCTTTCACTTACTGACTGTTACGTGTTTTCCTTTCAATCTGTTAAAGTTATCAGCCACGAGAACAAGTTCTTCAGATTTCTGCTGAAAAAGTTTTAGCTTTAACATATACTACATTTTTGCAATTTATCACTCTTTTTACCCTGGTATAGCATGAGCTCTTCAATTTTCTTAAGTAAATATTGGCAGCAAATCAAAGAAAGTACTGTAAGTCCATGGAACACAACTTTAAACTAAGTGTGGAAAGCATGCCAGGGGCAGCCATGATGTTAAAAGTGTTAGGCTCACTAATTTTCCGATGTGGTATATTCTTCCCTGACTATATGCACAAGGGGAAAATACAACCTATGAAATGTTATATTGTCTAATTCCTGCAACCTCTTCAGAAATACTCTATTCATTTTCTTGCAAGGGTGATTACAGCACTATTTAGACAGAGCTGGCAACCTGACTAATGACATTTGTTAATCTTAGTATCACATTTCTGTAATATTTTCATTAGTTACATGTTTTCTCTTAGGTCTATATATTCTAGAGTTGTACTATAGCTTTGTATTATGCTTCTTTGGTTACCAGGAACTCCAGCAGGGCACCAGAAAACAGTACTATAAAAGACAATTGGGATCCTGCCCGTGAACTTGTCTGGACTTGCACACATCCACCAAAGGATACTTCCACCAAAGGGTGGCTTGCAAAATGCTAGGCACGAGCTATGTTTTATTCAGCAGCAGTGTGGTCAGGACCCTATTAAGCTCCCAGTGGAGTTACTCTGGATTTATACCAGTGTGATTAAGATTTAACTCAGACTGTGAAATCTATCTGTAAAAATTTATCTCCCTCCAGTTTCCAGTGGCTGCAGAGTCCAGTCTTCTCAAACACTTCTTTTCCATAAATTGCATGTAACTACATGCAGGTAGGTACTCCAGAGCATATAGACACATTTAATACTCAAGACTCCAGTATTGTCCTAAAGGAATTGTAATAAATAATGCAAAATCCATGACTTACCAAAGAAAACCCACCAACCTGTAATAATCCTTGATTCACATTTTCCATCAGATCTATACAGAAAATACAGCCTCACTGCAGGTGCAGTTTTACAGATATTGTCATTTCTTGCCCGGAAAACAATCACAATTCATCATGATGATTATAAAATGCGCGATTCTATAAAACTCCATTTTACATTCATAGGACAATTTTGCTTTTGCAGCTCAGCTTTCATTGACTAGTCTTGGTTTTCCCATGCTGGATATAGTGTGGACATTTGTAAAAACAAATGACAGAAGCAAATTTAAAACTATACTAAAATAATCTGCCTTCAGAATCATACAGGAGCTTGGTGCTTGAGTGGTAGCCATAGACAACTGCTCACACTTTGGTCTCCAACAAACAGCAAACCCTCCCTGGTTTTCTCCTGGAGGAAACTTCCTCCAAGCCCCGCCTTGGTTTCTGGATAAATGTAGCCTGTGATAAATTAGCAAGCACCAGCAAAGGCCCCTCTCCCTCTTGCTCCTTTGTGAAAGTGTTCCCCTCATTGAGATGTCTGCCCATCTTAGCCCCCCTCATTCGTCTCCCGTTCCTGCCTGCAAGCATAGCAGCTTCTGCTCCCTCACCTCTGCTCCTCATCCTCCACTAGCTATGTCTTACTTCTGGGAACAAATCTTTGCCCTTCTTTCTGCCATAAGAACCCCAGAATATTGACAGATCTCAAGGCTGGGAGGTGATACACAAAAGATATGAGATGGACATCAGTGGGTGCCCCAAGTGGGTGCCAGGGTAGGTGAAGAAGATGACCAGATGAACAGCCAGCATGTGCGGGAAGGGGACAGGAGCTCAGCAGTGCCAGGGACCTGTGGCTAAGGATGTACAGAGCCTGCAGCAAAGGTGTCCAAAGGGAACAAGGTGTGGACAGGGCAGGCTAGGGGCAGGGCCCTGAATCCAGGCCACTCTTTGGCTGGCGGGGTTGCAGGGGACACAAAATGAAGGAGGAATTCACTGCTTATGGCCAGGAAGTACTTAGGAAAAGGAAGGAAGAAATTCATAGGGAAGAAAAAATACAAGGAAGTCGAAATCCAGACTACAGATCCACAGATATCCTAGGAGTATTTTAGCTGCCTGGAAACCACTTGCAAACAAAGGACACAGCTCTTGAACCTGGTCTATGCCCAATCCAGAATGTTTTACCTTTATGAAATTAGTGTCCCTTCAGGCAAGTTATTTTCTGTCCTGGACAGCTGTTCAACCCATTACCTTTTGCTTCTGTGGCTCTGCCCAGCATTTGCCAAAGCACTGACTGAAAGATCATTGCTCATCACAAGATCCTTGATCCACACGGAGGAGCTGTAGCTAAAAGCACTTTGTTAAGCTAATGATGCAACGCCATTCTTTTTCTCAGTCTTGGATTATGTTGCATTTATTTATCCCTTTGCCAACTCCAATCTAGATTCCTAGCACACATTGTGCCAGGGCCAACTGGAGAGGCCTCACAGAAGCCTGGGTGAAGAAAATGGATGCCTGTTTCAGGGTGGACCTCAGCAGTACTCACAGAATGACTAGATGTAGATGGTTATGCCTTGCAGGTAACTAACATTTACAGCTTGGATCATCTATAAACAAAAATACTATGGAGCTGGACCTTCTCTCAGATGTATTCCCTAGTACAGTGGCACGATCACTTCCCTACTCCTGCAGGCCACACTAATGCTTGCACAAGCCAAGATGCCATTGGCCTTCTTGGCCACCTGAGGACACTGCTGGCTCATATTCAAGGTCAGGTTGGACAGGGCTTTGAGCAACCCAACCTAGTTGAAGAAGTCCCTGCTCACTGCAAGGGTGTTGGACTAGATGAATTTGGAAGGTCCCTTCCAACCACAACTATTCTATGATTCTATAATTCAGCCGGCTGTCGACCAACACTTCCAGCTCCTTTTCTGCCAGGCAGCTTTCCAGCCACTCTTCCCAAAGCCTGTAGCGTTGCATGGGGTTGTTGTGACCCAAGTGCAGGACCCAGCACTCAGCCTTGTTGAACCTCATGCAATTGGCCTCAGCCCATCCAGCCCGCCTGCCCAGATCTCTCTGCAGAGCCTTCCTACCTTCAAACGGATCAACACTCCTGGCCAACTTATGGATTATGAGGGCTTCATTCTGCTCCCGTCCCTAACTTCCGTTGAGTCTTAGTTTCTTTTTTGCACCACAAGAGGAACTGAGAACACCTCTCCAAACAGGAGAGACAACAGCCTTTTCCTGAAATGGATGGGAAAAAATATTTCTGGATTTTTTGGAGCAGAGGATGGAACTAAACCTGGATTTTCCACATCCTGGGTAAGAGCATTAACATCTAGGTTTTTAGGGTGGGGGGTGGTAAAAGAAGATTTAGCTACAACCTGTGAAAGAAAGGAGGCTCTGCTGCACCCTTTTCAGGATTTATTGATGTTGTCCCTGTGAGCTGGCCTCTGAGAACATCTAGAAGATCTGTCCTATTTGGAGACCTAGTTCTAGATCCCCACCTGGTTTAGATGCTAGGACTCAGATGGCTATGAGCCTGCCTAGAAGCAGAACTGCAAGAAACTGAGGAAACATGAGATTAAAAAAGAATTAGGCACAATGTGCAAAATCCCCAAAACTCCTGCTCTGATACTGCTGCCTCCCTGAGGTGCTTAAAACCCATCTAAGTTTCAGGTACCTAAATCTAACTGGAATGTGACCTTCAGCTGCAGAGGTCCTGATTTGTTTACGTTATTGAGAAATACTGACCTTTAGTTGAGTGAAAGTGATGGGCTCTGTCATGCTCACGGTAAGACAATTCATGTCAATGATCACAGGTGGCCATTATGTAAATATTGGGTGGGTGACTTTATCCAACAACAGGAAAATACATACTACCTCATCCTAGCTACCAGCAAGTGTTTGGGAGACCTGTCTAGTTTCCACTTTTCACAGAATTATCACTAGGATTGCAACTACAGAGACATCTATTATGTCTGCAGTTCCCCTTACTCAGAAGAGAGAAAATGAGATTAGTTCCATAGGGATTATTACTGTTTACTTCTCTTCATACTGCTTTTCCGGGTCATGATTTAGATGAAATTTCAGTAAATTTGTGTTCTTTTCATCCTGTAGACCTTTTCAGACTCCTGGTAAACCCACAGAAGTCAAGAAGAAAAAAGAAAGCCCATAAAAATCTATACTCTAAACAGACCTGTCATGGATAAACAACCAAATAAGAGAAAAATGTGAATTCATTTGGAATCAGAATATTCACTGAAAGAGTTTTAAAACACAGCCTGCACTCTCCCAGACACAAGCAATTTCCAAAATGTAAAACAGGTTTGTAAAGTATCATTCACTTCCGGTGGCATTAGACAAAGAGAGCAAGGAACAGTTGGGTAAAATCAAAAATGACACAGATCAGGAGCACTTAGAACTTGCTATCTAAAGAAATGTGTGCTTTATTTCCATCAGAGATTAATGAAACACCTCACAAATGTTGTGCATTTGTGGAGAGCACGCAGGTCTGTAGGCAGCATACATATTACATAGTGTGCACTACTCCTGTGCATTGCTTTTGAGCATCATCACCAGAGGCTTTTTAAGACTCTGCAGCCATGGAATTAGCTGTGGTATTGCCAGCCAGCTGTGTATCCTCCATGGACTTTGGAACAAGCTATAAAAGTAAGAAGAAAAACATACTTTGCCAGCTCCTCACAAAACAGAGCCAGCACTTTAAAACCAAGTGGGTCCTTTTCCGCCCGGCAAATCTTGAGGTTGGCCTCACAGGTCACCATTTGGGATTACGTCAGGGACCAACCGGTTGGGTTTAGGCAGGCTCGGGTTGGTCTGGCAGGCTGCGTGAAGCGAACAAAAGCCAGACCAAGACAAAAAGTTGAGGGAGTAGGATAGGAGGAAATGAAGAAGACTGTTCCAAAGGCTTTTAAATTACAATGGCCATGTTGTTGCAATACTATTGGAAAACTAAATGAATTGCTCCTTTCCTTAGCCCCCTCCTGCTGTGGCTATATTTCTTTTAGCTAAGGGCCTGAGTCAGTAAAGATGCATCCAATTTCCATGCTGTCCAAATGCTTGTAATCACTGCAGAAGTCAGACAGATTTCAGTAAACTGGGCTTTCATGACAAACAAGGCTGTTCATTAGGAGGCTCTTGGCCTTCAAAGTTTTTAAGATGACGGAACTACTGGGAGAAGGTCACAAATTTACCTGAGAAAGGGCCTATTTCCAATAGGCCTATTGCTCTCCTATTTGCTTACAATTCTGCTCTCCTATTTGCTTACAAGCAGAGGACTTTAAAGAGTTTCTGTTCAGGAACTCGAAAGCTGAGGCACCTTGATTCTACAGTCACTACCGAAAAAAGCAGACTGTCTTTATTATGTTTTAGTTCACAGTTACATTACTGGAAAGCCAAAGGTTTTCTAGGCACTGTAAAACCACATAATAAAAGCAGTGCACACATTCTGTAGAAGCCAGGGCCTCTGCAGCTTCACAATCCATAATACAATTTGCAAAGATGAAGCTACACAGAAACCAATTTTTTTAATACACCACAGTAAAAATATTTAAATTTTGCACAAGATTTGCGCTTCACCTGGCACAGGTTGCCCGAATCTCGTTGGTAGTGTTCCAAGAAAACACTACTCGTTACATATGAGATCTAGCACCCTTTCTTGAGTTGCTCTGTAGCCATTAAACACCCCATGAGTGCAATGACAGCCATGTAAGCTAGCAAGTTCCCTGTACAGCATGAAGAACTACATTCAAAGAAATTGAAATTGCAGAGCATGAGAAGCTGTGAATTTCACGGCGGATTCCGCTTCCCTTTGTTTGCCCTTCTTCTCCCTGTAAACACCCAATGTGTCTGTTTAAAGAGTGAGGGTTGTTTTCTGGTTTGCATTTTGTTTCCTCTGACTTTACTCACGTAATTCGTTGCAGACTTCAGGACAGTAACCCCTGTAGAATTTGCTAGTGGCCCACAAAGCTAGCATAAAATAAAAAGTTACAAGTCCACATAACCTAAATTATACGGTTATAAGCTATATTTAGTGCTATATCATAAGTTTGAAAAGACTGCTAAGTGTTCAGTGTGGGAATGCAGGGAATTTCTCTTAAGTTAGTTTTATGGAGAAACGTGTTGTTAAACTGTAGGAAAGGTTATGGTCCTTTCAAGTCCTCCAGAGCAGAATGCCTATTAGGTGTTTTTAGGGTATTTATAAAATACCCTTACCACTCCCTCAGTATCGTTCATTGAAATTCAGATTCAGGACCTTTGCTCTGTTCAAGTCCCTTTGGTTTTAACACTGTTAGCTAATGCGAGTGAAAACATTACCAAAAATCAAGGTGGGAGAATTTGCTTTTTAACTCTTACCCACCTGCATGTTTTTAACTTTGCAAGTATTTCTCACCACAGCACATAAATATGGTGCATCCCAGCGAGTGTACAACGTACTAAGCTGAGACTCCATCAACAGGAGAGACGGGAGTGCTCTTAGCACGTCTGTCCTGATTTTACATGATGAGCTCGGGCAAGATACAACCTCCTGGGTGCCTCAGTTTCCCCACCTGTAAAACTACAATTATAGTACTGACTTCCAAACATGCTGAAGCCTCTTGTGACCTGCCAAAGAACAAATGCTGAACAACGGAAAGTACTGGTGCTCCACACACCTTTCAGCCTCTCCTTCTCTCCTCAGCCCCTCACTCTCCTCTTCCAAGGCATGTGCCCACTCAGTTTTCTGGGTGGCCACACAATAACCTGGACTAAATGCTGCCTGCAGACAGAGACCTAACGGGATGCCTGTGTTGTGGAGTCAACCTGATGATGTACAGTAAATCCACTGCCTCCAGAAACTGGATTTGCACTACTGTTGGGGACAAGGTCAGAGTACACTTCATCTGCCCTGCGTGGTAGCTAGATCCCTGTCTGTCCCCTGGATGTGCTCCTGGCACGTAATGTGAGGGGCTGCAGGGCTTGGGACAGAGATGGTAGGAAAAACAGAAACCTGGTGCTGCAGGCTATGCACTGCCCATGGGTACCTGGGTACCCCGTAGCTTCTTGGTTTGATACACAGCACATCCTTGTCTTGTTAAAAATCTTCTCCCTTCTTACGTCCACTTTTTGAAATTATGTTTGTCATTCACATCTACCACAAATTATGAAGTTTCTCCCTTCTTCTTGTTACTTGCATCATTTTTACTTAAATTCTGCATTCCGTTTTTGTAGGGAACAGTTTATTATTTTTCACAGAATGTGAAGAGGCTGTCAGCCTGAAAGAAGCCGTTGCAGTTCAGCCTATGGTGTCATTTAAAAGGGGAACATAAATTCTGTGATAGAGACACTGAAGAGCAAATGCTTTCTGGCATTAGTTTTTGCTTTCGGGCATCAGGGTTTTTAGAGTGCAAGGAAAAATTCCTTTTATCTTCTAACTACAGAGTTCGCTAGCAGCATCTTTTGGTTTTTAATGACCGATAATCTACTGTCTCAGTGGAGGTCATTAAAATAAATTTTAGACCGGCCAAACAACCCCTTGAAGTGCAGTTTACCTTCTGCCAGTTTATCCTACAAACCAGTAATATCACCCTGCAATGCCCTCTGCTGGGAGATGCGACTTGGAGCTGGAAGGAGAGTTAACAGGTCGTGTCCTCAAGCAAGGCACAGGTATTTGCAGTGAGATGGACTGAATTTTCAGCTTTTATGTGAAATCCTGACCCACTGAAATCAGTGGCGTTCTGGATTTTAATTTTCACTTTGCTTTTAATCATTCTCCCTTTTGAAAACTGCACTGTTATTAACTACACTGGAAAAAAACCTATTTATTTCATGTCCAAATGAAAACCTCATTGCTGACTTACAGACATGAAGATCTCCTTTTAGCATTTATTGAGCTCCTAGTGAGAGGTTTTATAAGGAAGTTTTCAGCTGCAAAAGACATTGTTCCTCTTGACATTCTTCTAAGTCATTTTAACTGTAAAAGCCCATAAGAAGTCACACATGCAAACAGCATTCATGTTACACAGGTGTGATTCTGCCTAACATGCACTGCCACCGAACAGGATTCTTGTACTAAGAAAAGAAAGCCAGGCAAATGCTACGCAGTGAAACAAAGGAGTATGTCTGGAACCTGATGTGTGGGGACACCAACCCTGCCAACTGCCACCTCCCACTGCCTCTGAGATGCAGCATCCTGGGGCCTGAGGAAAAAGAGTCTGAGTCAGCCCTGCCAAGGAGCAGGATACCAGCATGGAGTTCTCGCAAGCATCAATCTTCCCTCTCACATGTACTCAAGCCACGACCCCAGGGCTTATGGGCTAGTTATTCCCAGCTCACAACTCATCTGGAGAATCATCCCTGAAAAATATTTTCCAGCCTTGGCAAGGGTGATGTAACACTATCGCTGCTTTGGTTTCAGCTCCTGTGTCCCTCAGCTAGGATGGTCTTTGTTGTTTGTCTTTCACCACAGCTGTGCAATGGGCAGCAAGTAGGAAGGAATTTTCCACAATAGCTCCCGGTACTCTGTGCTGGACGCTTGCTCCTTACTACTCATGTTCCACAGCTTAGGTCCTTCCTGGCAGGCCAATTATTTTATATATACTACTAATTATTATTTCTATCTTTTGGATGGAAACATTTTTTCCTTGTGATGAGATGTTTCCTCTGCATTAACCTGCTTTATCACCGTGTGCCTCCCTCTGCCCTGCTTTACAGGGACAGACATCCTTGGTGCCAGAGAATGCAGGTGCAGTAAAGCTACACGGTGCCTGGCAACACCATTTTTATTTGAAGTTACACATAATTATCATTGATTTGAAAGTGTGACCTTCTTGATACACAGCCTTACAAGCAAAGTTTTTACCCAGAAACAACTTTACAATGTTTGTTATGCCCTCACAGAGATCAAAATGTCACGGTTATAAGCAGTTTTCAGGACTACGCCAGGTTCGTTAAAAGGCCCCCAGACACGTCATTTTTGCTTTGTATACTGTCCTGGAAAACTTCTGCTTCCCTTGGTAAGCACCACACTGTCATGCTCATTTGAAAATGGGCACATGTGGCTACAAGCATCCAAAAGTCTGTTTACCCCCAACAGCGACGGCTCAGACTGTCACATTGGACACTTACCTGCTCTTCTCAGGAATATCTCCCTTTGCAAGAGAACTGGGTGGCCCAGGGACCAGGTGGTGGGTGCTCACATACCCTAACCCTGAAATGATTAATTCGAGGGAAGGTTGGAAGTAACTGAAAGTTGTTCCAGTCCTGTTGCCAGTCTGGCCCCTCACAGGTGAGGCAGCTGTGCCAGAAAACCAAACTAAAAACCCACCCTTTGCGCTGGCACCTTTAATGGAAGGATCAGCAGTGAGGTCCAAGACTGAATTGGCCTCCAGCTTTCACTGTCCTCTGATCCAAGGCTGTCTCTCAACATCAGAAATGAATAATATTATATGAGGAATCTTGCACACACTGCTATTTTTGCTGCCAAGCGGTCTTTCAAGAAGTTGTCTCCCAATCTGATATCTTTACGCAGAATAATTTCATCCACAGAAATGCTTGCTAGTGGTTAAATTATGGCCAAGAATCTACACTGGGCCTGAATTTGCTCGTGATTCTACGATTCTATGTTGATGCATTTTACCACTACTGGAAAAAAAGTGTGGTGTCACTCAAAATGGTATTATACTGGACTGTGACCAGGAACAGGATTAGAGCAATACCCTGTGACTGGGAGCAAGACTTTGAACTGATTCTACATTTGCTGGAGGCAGCAGAACACCTTGGTGAGAGGCAGTCGCTGTGCTACCTCCATCCCACCTTCTGGGGCAAGAGATGGAAGGGAGAAAGGGCTGCAACATGCTGTCACCGCATCAAAAAGAAGAGTGCCGCTCTGCAACGATTTCTCTCCTGGCTGGCAGGAGGTAGCACGGAGGAAATGATGGCTTTGGAATTCCCTGGCTCTGCTGACCTGTAGCATCGCCCGAGCCCTGGAGAGTTCATCTTTCAGAGAAGACGGCAGAGGAAAGCTCTGCTCAACCTCAGCTAAGGGTCTCTGGTTCCCGGAGAAAACACAGGAGAAAAATTAACATACTGCCCTAGAAGGTTTTTTGTCGTCATCGCTGAGGTGGCAAAATCCAGTTTTACCAACACTGCTGGATAATCAGCTGGGTGGTTGCACTCAAAGAGTTGCAGTCAACAGCTCAATGTGCAAGTTGAGACCAGTGACGAGTGGCGTTCCTCAGGGGTCAGTATTGGGACAGGTGCTGTTTAACATCTTTGTTGGCGACACAGACAGTGGGATTGAGTGCACCCTCAGCAAGTTTGCCGACGATACCAAGCTGTCAACACACTGGAGGGAAGGGATGCCATCCAGACTGACCTTGACAGGCTTGAGAAGCGGGCCTGTGTGAACCTTATCAAGTTCAACAAGGCCAAGTGCAAGGTCCTACATCTGGGTTGGGGCAATCCCAAGTACAAATACAGGCTGGGCGGAGAATGGACTGAGAGCAGCCCTGAGAAGGACTTGGGGGTGCCGGTTGACAAGCAGCTCAACATGGCCTGGCAATGTGAGCTTGCAGCCCAGAAGGCCAACCATATCCTGGGCTGCATCAAGAGAAGCATGGCCAGCAGGGCGAGGGAGGGGATTCTGCCCTACTGCTCCACTCTGGTAAGACCCCATTGGGAGTACTGTGTCCAGCTCTGGGGCTCCCAGCACAGGAAAGACATGGAGCTGTTGGAGCGGGTCCAGAGGAGGCCACAGAAATGATCCGAGGGCTGGAGAACCTCTCCTATGAGGAAAGGCTGAGACAGTTGGGGCTGCTCAGCCTCGAGAAGAGAAGGCTTTGGGGAGACCTTAGAGCAGTCTTCCAGTGCCTGAAGGGGCCTACAAGAAAGCTGGAGAGGGACTTTTTACAAGGGCATGGAGTGACAGGACAAGGGGGAATGGCTTTAAACTGAAAGAGGATAGATTTAGATTAGATATAAGAAAGAAATTCTGTGAGGGTGGTGAGGCACTGGACCAGGTTTCCCAGAGAAGCGGTGGCTGCCCCCTCCCTGGCAGTGTTCAAGGACACTTTGGATGGGGCTTTGAGCAACCTGGTCTAGTGGAAGGTGTCCCTGCCCACGACAGGGGGCGTTGGAACTAGTTGATTGATAAGGTCCCTTCCAACCCAAACCATTCTATGCTGAGAAAGCTTGCAGTGACTTGAAGATTAGAGCACATGACAGCTTCCACCCTGGACAGCCTTCCAGCTTTCTGTTCTCTCTTCCTAAGGATACACTGAGAAAGTATCAAAAAAAAAAAAAAGGCAGCGGCATCAGACAAAGTGGTTATTCTGTACTTTTCCAGCCCTCAGCAGTCAGTAACCTTCCTGTTTGCACCAATACAACCCCCAAGCCGTCAGTGAGAGGCATGATTCGCACAAGCAAATTCACTCATTTCCTAAGAGAGGGCAAAATTCAGTGCATGACCTCAACTCCTTTCTCCTAGCCACAAGTTAGCCCAGTATGTCAGATTCACCTCAGTGTGATTCCAGGGACTTGTCTGGAATCAATTTGACTCTTTGATTGCATCAGGCCTTTCAGAAGTTTTGAACAACAAGGATCTAAACAGCAGGCAGCAATCTGCACAAAAACAGTCTTTGCAGTTTAAGGAATTTTTAAAGGTCTGTGCCTTTATTCTTTCTTCTTTCTTTTTTTTTTTTTTTTTTTTTTTTT
>Ga0065711_1006462_pt1 | contig 17280 bp, 9 predicted proteins | sample Hoacrofraction12_FD_59098 | JGI IMG/M metagenome (GOLD analysis project Ga0065711, IMG submission 59098) | Hoatzin crop microbial communities from Cojedes, Venezuela - Epithelial fraction 12 v2 (version 2) | ecosystem: Host-associated > Birds > Digestive system > Esophagus > Crop | place... | reverse complement strand
CCCCCCCCTCCCTCTACTCTCCTTCTTTCTGGGCTTTCTTTTCCTCCCGATTTTCTACCTCCTGCCCCCAAGCGGCGCAGGGGAACTGGAAATGGGTGTTGTGGTCAGTTCATCACACATTGTCTCTGTCTCTCCTTACACCTCACGGGGAGGACTCCTCACACTCTTCCCCTGCTCCAGCATTGGGTCCTTCCCATGCGAGACAGTTCTCCACAAACTTCTCCAATGTGAGTCCTTCCCATGGGCTGCAGCTCTTCACAAAATGCTCCAGCATGGGTTCTTCCCACAGGGTGCAGTCCTTCTGGAACAGGCTGCTCCAGCTTAGGTCCCCACGGGGTCACAAGCCCTGCCAGCAAACCTGCTCCAGCAAGGGCTCCTCTCTCCACGGGTCCGCAGGTCCTGGCAGGAGCCTGCTCCAGCTCAGGCTTCCCACAGGGTCACAGCCTCCTTTGGGCATATCCACCTGCTCTGGTGTGGAGTCNTCCATGGGCTGCAGGTGGATATTTGCTCCACAGTGGACCTCCATGGGCTGCAGATAACACCTTGCCTCACCATGGTCTTCATCACGAGCTGCAGGGGAAAAGCTCTCTGCTCTGGTGCCTGGAGTACCTCCTCCCCCCCTCCTTCACTGATTTTGGCTTCTGCAGAGTTGTTTCTTTCACACAGTCTCACTCATCTCTCTTGACCGCTGTTCCACAGTGGGCTTTTACCCNTTTTAAACACATTATCACAAAGGTGCTACCACCGTTGCTGATTGGCTTGGCCTTGGCCAGCGGCNGATTCATCTTGGAGCCGGCTGGCACTGGCTCTATTAGACATGGGGGAAGCTTCTAGTAGCTTCTCACAGAAGCCACTCACTTGTAGCCCCCCTGCTACCAAAACCTTGCCACAGAAACCCACAATGGCTACTTACAAAATACATATATATTAGTTACATACTAAATGTAACAAAATTGTTATTATATATTGACTAATACGGAAAAGTGACTGTTATTCAAAGACAGACAGCAGGAATTTCTTCTGTAAATTAAATTTCATGGCTTTAGATTGCAATCTGCAGATAGATCATACAAAATATATTTGAACAAGAACTGCTCGAGAATCAGCTGAACCAAAGCCAATATATAAAACAAATAAGATTGCTACTGGGAATGGAGGAAAACTATGGAAAGCCCTTTAATACAAATGCAAAGACTCTTAAATAAAATCTGTACAGAAATTCAGCTTAGAGAAGGTATCCAAAAAGGGAATCAAAACAAATTTGATCCAGGGCAGATGTGGAGAGGGAGTATTTAAAATTAAAGTCCAATGGGAACTAATTTATCACAACAACAACAATAATAATAATAATAATGTAATTAGGGTTTTCTTTGCTTGTTTTGTTTTCTGGCCGCATCAAAACTATTCTGTCCAGAATGAGGTTTCCAAATGTAAATTGACAGCACAATATGTTCATTTTTCATAAGGTACGTACTTACTTTATCTTTCGAATTTGTTTTAAGCTAAATGAATATGAATATTGTATATGTTTATAAATGTATGATTATTCTTTGCATATGGACATATAATCCCAAATTTCAAACCAGACCTTGAAAAACATGAAAGTATTTGAGATGTCAAAAATAGAAAAAAACCCAAATTTATATATATGCAAATAAGCAGTAAATTTTCAACATTAACAAGGAGTTATAATTCGGAATTAAAAAAGAAGAGAAATCATTGCTTCTAATTATTTCACTGCATCTCAAATGAATCCAACAATGAACTGTGTAAAGTTTTTATCTAAAATAAAGCTACCTGGCTAACAGTGTAACTAGTTTCGTATTTAAGTAGCTTGCTCAGAGCTGTGACAGTTTTCAGTAACAGTGTAGCTGAAAATACGCAGCATTAAACTAATACCATCAGAATCACATTGCACCTGTACAGGTCCCTTCGCTGATGATAAAATTGATGGAATCAAGATGAGTTTATTGAATGCAGACATGATGCCTAATCTGTACACATATGTCATTATATCTGGATTGAGCCACTGGACATTAAGATGGGGAAATAGTTAATTCAACAGGGAATACTTCTTTCATAAATGTACTGTTAAAAAAACAAAAAATCAAGTTAGAATATTACAGAAGAAATTAAAAGGAACACATACATAAACTTTTCACGCTATGGCATAATATTTATGTCAAATAATGTTCCTTCCATGTTTAGAATGTTGTAGGAATTACTGCTTCTCTTTCCTGTGCTCAGTATCAAACACTAAACTGATTTCTGGTGTTGCATTTTATGCCCATTATAATCACTATCACACAAGGTTCAGCAGGGCTTCTTATTAGAAAAGACAGATTAATAATCAACTTTTTAGTTTCCATTAGGAACCACCAGCCCTCCAGGTTTTAAAGAAACAGCCTTCTTATTTGAAAAGTATTCTGAACCATGTCATGTGTCCCATGGTATTCCCAGACTAGTTTTCTATTATTTTTATTGCTATTATTAAAACTGAATTAATCTTCTGCCCTTGGGAAGAGCAGATCAGAATGGCCTTTGCAAACCCCAGCAATGTAAGCTAGGCTGGATTTAAATGTTTGCAGCCAAAGATTACTGGCAAAAGGCAGAGAAACTCACTAAAAAAGACAATTTGACCACTTTTGTTGCTGCCATTCAAAGCCCAATATACTAATGTAAATTGCCATTGATTTCACTTCATACACCAGCCTGAATTGTGACAGCTGATGGCACTGATTCATGGTCGCTGCCGAACTGAACAGCCAGCAGCAGCTGAAATGGATGTCACTCTCTTTGGTAATAACACACATTTGTCTTGCACGAAGTGCAAATGCACCCAGTTAAAAAGAACTTTTCTAAAGATCTACTTACACCTACAGGGGGTTGGGTGGGGTGTGTGTAAGAAAAGCAGTCAGATATTTATTCCCAGTTTGGGCCAAGACAGATCTAGTGCAAGAAGCTTAGGATCTGAGAGCTAGGCACTAGACTACTATACAGTACAGTAACTTACCATTCTTTTGACTAAGAGTCACTTTCCATGAAAAATTATAATAATACTAAGGGCATAGCTATTGAAACAAAGAAAAAATTACTTCTGAAGATCTTAGCTCCCATATAAATGGAGAATATATAACAAAATACTTCTGAAAACGGCTTGACTTACTCCCCTCCCCAGGTACTCGGATAATTCAGAACAGAGGAAGATGTTACTGCTGTCTTATGCTTTCATATGAATCTATATGTATCTGCCTATAATGAAGACCACTGGAGTCTTCAAATTACTGTGAAAGCAGGTTACTCTGCTTTTTTAATGGGGCATGACATACAAAAGGAAGAAACACAAACGCTTCCTGAAAATATAATTTGTGTGATGACAGTAACACTTAGAAGGACTGGTTGAAACAGGCATCCTCTTTTAGGTTGTCCCCTGCTCCTCCAAAGAACCAATATCTTTTAACTCAGGAGTTACTTTCTATAAACATCAATGGTTAGCCTAAGACTTATTCATCTATTTTTCTGTCTCATTATCAGTAATTGATATCTACTTCTGGTTAACTTTAAGGTGACTGACTTACATCACCAAGAAGTTCCAACAAAAGTATGGGCAAAGGTGATTTCTAGGCCAGGGATTGATCAAAATGGTCAAGACTGAAGGGCAAAATAAATTATACAAGAACTAAAATCCTTTAGCCTGTTGGTTACTTGTATGCAGAAGGAGATGAAGGACTGTGGTAGTGGAGTGACTATGAGGCAGCTGCAGGGGCAGACTTCTGAAGATGAAGTTAAATACAAAAAAGTTGTAGAGGCAAAATATCTCAAAACTCTGCTTCCATTCCCACAGGAGTGGGCATTTATATCTCAGCTGACTGCAAAGAAATTTACTGAGATATTTTACATGGAGATTGAGCTTCTCAGCAATGAGATCAAGAAAACTAGTTGTACAAAGTAAATCTCTCCTGGCATATTACCATGGAACATTTCTGTACTCACTAGCTGTGAATAGAAACACATGTTTGTGAATTAGATTCAGACATTTAATGAACAATTGCATGAAGGAAGCTGAGTTAAAAAAAGAAATACAGTTAAAAGGAGGTAAGAATATAACACACATTCTCCAGCTCTGTCATACTACCACGTCGAAAAGTGCCCTCTGAGTTCAGATTTACACAGGCCTCTGTCTGATTATCCTGTGGGGCCTACATTCGTTCACGACCTACAGCATATAGACAAAGATGAGCTATTTTTAAGGTGAAAAGTGCATAGAGGAAACTTCATTAGAGATTAATTTCAAGAGGCATCCTTTATGTAATACAAAAACTTGCTCTTAAAATTCAAGAAGAATGGTATGAACATTGACAATTCAGGTTTAGCATCACAAAATGAAAAAAAAAAGGTAAGAGAATAATTACATAAAATGTTAAAAATATTCTTTAGACTTCCCCACAAGATTTCATAGAAAGGTTTCTGCAAAGAAGGCAGTCTGAATATCATGACAACATAAAATTTCCAAGGGAAACTTAGATGAAGAGCAGGTACATTGATCAAAGTAAACAGTATCTACTGCACTCCCTTTATCCACAGAGCAAGTCATCTCATCACAGAAGTTGATTGGGTTGGTCAAGCACTATTTGCACTTGGTAAGTTCATGCTGACTACTTCCAGCAGGAGTTATTTGCAAGTTATGAGATAAAAGCTGTATAGTGAGAGCTATAGATTTTTGTCTGTGTGTCTCTGTTAAGTCCATAGGATACCATTTCATACTTTTGTTCGGTGTTGCCATATCATAGTACAGACCATCAAATTAGACTTGTCTTCAAGAATACCTCAAAAATATTTCAAAGCATTATGATAAACCCTAACAAATAAGAGATAAAATAGAAATGCTAAGCATCCAATGAAAAAACAGATCATCAGTTTCAGGCACATAAAATAGAGACAGCAAAGATTCACAAAGTTGGCAGAAGTTGCCTCAAACAAAATTTGAAAAAGGTGCCTTTGACTTGAAGTTATTGCAAAAAAATCAGGCAAGACAGCAGGCCTCTGCAATTCAGGACTTCCATTGCCCCCCTTCTCCAATAACTTCAGGTACTATCTTCTGTCCGTATAAAACCTCATGAATTTTCACATAGATGGATTGTTATTGCATACAAAAAAAATACAGAGTTTATAATTTATTAACTGCCAGTACCTTAGCTTTAAATTTTAATAATTGAAATATCTTTGCTTTTAGGATGAATAAACTTGCACGTCTGTAGTAGTTGTGTTATTTTAAAAGAACTTTTTTTTGAAAATGATATTAAATCATTTAAATGAGACAAATACATTTAATGAACTAAACCCATTTTCTAGTACAACATCTGTTTAGTAATGTTTTTATTTCAGTATCTTTAGTGATTGGAGTACAGAGCTAATTAAAGAAAAAACCCACAAAGAAGAGAAAACAGTAGGCTCAGAAGCTTGCTGTAAAAAAATAAAATGAAAAAACCTATGCTGCCTGATACAGATTCCTTAAAGGTTCAATTGCTTCATATTTATTCTCAGCTCTCAAGGATATTCTAGATTGCTCCGACTTGCTTATCCCCATGATAACCCTTTGCATTTCCTTTTACTAAGACAGGGATAATGCCCAGTAAGATGCTTAAAGTTTTCTAGAAAATCACGCTGTGACAATTTAATGTATTGCTTTGAGATCATTGACGCAAATGTGGTAACTTGCAATTCCATATTCAATAGTCTAACATTGTCATCTTAAAAAGAAAAAAACCCAACCTAACTTTTAAAGCAAGTAGTGCTGTCAACTTTCTGAACCAAGTCTTTATTTGTCCATACTTATGTATATAATTTCCCAATAACTGAACTGTTATTTAGTATTTTTATTAATGCATTGCTTTTAAGTCAATCAATTATTCTGAAAGCCATTTTATTTTAGAATTATTTACTTTCATTTTTATTGCCTATCTTGGCAGTCCTAGGAAATCTCTCATACAATAATCACAGATGCTCTGCATCATTCGGAATCACTGACAACCAGGAGGAAACAAGTCTGTTGCAGCCTGATGAGCTAGGTTTAAAACCTGTCTTTCACATGAAAGCTAAGACAGTCTGTCTATACCTGCCAGGTACTCCAGGTCAACAGCACTACTGGAGTTCTTTCACCCAATTACTTCATGTACACGGACTCTCATTTATTTAGTCCCTTTCAGCACTTGTCTTTCTAGGCAGTCTTTCTGGAGAAATTCCTTTCCAAGTAGTCATTAGTTCAGAATAGGCACTCCACACATGGTAATGCATAAATTCTTTTGGCAAAGATGTGACTGCAGTTTAGAAAAGTGGCAGAAGGAAGGGCCTTTGTAATATTGATCAAATGATCTTTGTCAAACAGATTTTCCTCTGCTGCTACAGCATTCCCCATAACAAAAAGAAAGTCGGACAATAACAGAGCATGCTTTGGAACCAGCACAGGAGAGTTCAGGTGTTTGATTACATCAGTGGCACCTGTTAGTTTAGTTCTCTTCTAGCAAATGTCTTCATCAATCTTCTTTCTCCAAGACCTTCCAAACAGCATCTCCTCACTGCAGATTTCAGAACACAATCTGAAATCTACATATAAAAATGCAGCATACAATATTAATCAAAGTGCATTTACCACAGTGAAGTGAAAATTTGTTCTGTGCTGTTAAGAAGACAACCAAAACCAAGACAAGTAGAAAGTCTTTGGATTGCTTTTGGCAACTTGAATGCTTCAGAGCATCTTGATTATTTTTGAGTAGATAATTTGTTAAAGATGGAATGTGCTTCATAAAAGGCAGAAGAAAAGGAAAAGAACAGCCCAATCAAAACTAAGGAGCATATTTCTTTCAACCCAAAGGCTTTTATCACACACCTGTGCTTTTATAAACAGTGTCAGCAAAACAAACTTTGCCCACAATATGCATTTCTTATAAATATGTATTACTCATTTTTGAATTTTTATTTTATATTTGAATGTATTTTAACCCTACACATGCACTTATCAAGCAGCAGAGAGAGTATAATCACTGTCACCTTAATGGCAAAAAAGTAACTCAAACATCTGCTGACCTTTGGAGAGAGGCTGGTTGCAGTTCTCTTGTGTCAGGACTTTGGACAGGGCTATGGTAATTGCAGAAAGCACCTTAAGTATTATATGAAATTATACATTTAGCATGTTAATCCATAAATAAGAACAAAGATATAAAAATATAGCTATTAATAATATCTCTCTGAAGATATCCAACACATCCTAATTAACTTTAATGATTTATTGATCTATTTTTGTAGATGTAGTAACTAAGGGAATAAGCAAAGGCTGAGCTCAAGATAAGTGGCTCAAGGACACACAGGACTCTGTAGTAGGTCAGTCAAACATTCATCTCCTTACTCCCCGCTTCATTCTTTAAGCAGATAATCTCCTGAATATGCAGCACTAAGACAAGTCTTCCACTTGCCTTCCACTTCAAACACTTATGAGTGTTTTGATGCGTTAGAAATATGAGGTAAAATACAGCTAAGCTCTTACCCAATTCCAAAATTAAGGAATTTCCCTGAGTCAGCATTGTCCTCTGCATACGAGCATTTCCAGCACAGATGTTTCTCCCTCTGTCATCTGATTAGCAATAGGGAGGTACAAAGAACATCTGCTGCAAGATGAACAGAAAAAAAAAGAAATAAGTGTATATAGTATATTATATGTTACATTATAATTCTTATTATGTGACTATATACATTATAGTCATAAACATATATAAATATATATTTACCCGTTGGGGGAAAGGGGGCAGCCAGAAATAGACACATAATGCATATCAACTCCTGGCTTCATGGCTTCTGCCATCATAGAGGGCTTTTGAGGCAACGAGGCATTCTTCAATGACTATAAGCTGTTAGTGAGGGATGGGATCCACCTGTCTAGGAAAGGCAAGGGAATCTTGTTCATCAATGCCCTGGATGAAGGGACAGAGTGGACCCTCAGCAAGTTTGCTGATGCACAAAACTGGCAGTGCTCCTGCAAGCTTTCTCACAATACAGCCTGTCATTGTTCTTCAGTATCACTCTAACTATCCCTCATTTCATTTTCACTGTGAAGTTACAGCTTTACAGAGCTGCAAATGTACAAGTAAACTGTAATAAGAATTTGGAAAAATAATGAAAAAGGCATGTTTAAAATTATAGATAATCTGATATATCTCACAAAGGCCTAGAAAAACTAGATTCATGTCTGTACTTGTAGTATTAACAGAATTAGAGCACAAAAAATTGAAGTAATAGAAAGCTGTCAAAATAATGGCTTAGGTAATTGTGATTACAGAAAAAAAAAACTTTAAATTGCTAGAAATAAAAGCACACATGACCAATTCAGAATAGAATTTGCGAAGTTATCAGCTTAGATGAATGACCTTTGACTTACTGGTAGCATCCCAAGCAAGGCTCAAGTATCTTTACTTCAACAACAAAATAAAACTCTACTGTTCAATTTAAAATAACCATATTCAGCTCGAAGGATAATTTTCTGCACAGGTAAGATTTCTCAAAGTTGTGCAAAGATACATTTACATATTTGTTACTCACAGATATGTATAAAAAGCCTGAACAAATACAAGAAATAAACTAGAAAACAATATGTACACTTAGAAATATGTCTAGAACATGAAATTACTGAACTATATTCCATGAAAATTAAATACCTGTTGTGTTTATATAGTATACGAGAAACTAAAAAATGTTAAAGATTATTGTTAAAACAGGCTCCAGAGACAGAGAAACCAATGATGTGTTAAGCTTTCCTTTGTCTTGTTATTGAAACAAGAGGAAAAATGAAGTGTTTTCAACAGGATTATTATTGCTTGAAACATTTTCACTTTCACAAATGTATGTATTTCATACACACAAAACTCTAAGTCTTTCATATTTTCTCTAAGGCTTACTTGGAAGAAAAAGCTAATCTTTGCTGATTTCAAACACAAATGTCTGCCAAGATTTTCTTGGGTCAGCTTCAGAAGGAAAGCAGTATTCTCAAGGAAACAGAAAAATTAACTTTTTTCTTGAATAGACATTTCATAGAAGTTACTGACCATATTGCTAAATATGAGGATCCAAGCAACCAAATCAGTGTAAAATAAAACGCAAACCTTCCTCTAGACAAAACTTAGAAAACACTTACTAAACTTGCAAGGTTTGTACACCTTAGTAATGTGCGGATTTCACCCATTAAAATTAAAGCTTGCATAGTTTGCACTTCACTGTATCAACATTACAAAACAGGAATGCACAGCTTCAATAACCAAGGAAATTAATGTTTTTCAAGAACTTACACTTGAACATTTTATTCAAGCTGTTTTATTACTGATTACCATCTAGTTCAACTACTGAAGTGTTCACAAAAATCTCTACATAAACAAGGATGACATAAATCCTTTTCTGGTGTAAACACATACTAGAAATATATAACCCATGAAGAACAAGAGCTGGTGTTTATAATTTCACTGCATTTATTAACAGGAACATTAAGTGAAAAATAAGACCTGGCTCAGTGACACGTGATATACCAATACACAACTGTATTATAATCTCAAATATACCCAATACCTAAATTATTAGGGATCAATATTACTGCAGTATTGATTACATCCACAATAGCAACCTAAGTTTATATGACCCTATGCTGCTCTGCTGTTTCTATACTATCCCTTTCTTCTCTCCCTGAACTGGGATGGGTCTATTTGCACAGATAATCAGTTCTCATCACAAAGGAGGGATGGAGCTAGAAATGGGCTATGCTCCTTTTATTTTTCCCTCTTTGTCCTTGAATACACTGTTATAGAGCTGGTAATTGTGAGTGAATGGGCATATATAAGCATGAAAGGCTTTTTGTTTGTTTGTTTGTTTATTTGAATCCTTTCCCCACCCCGATCACCAAGATTTTTCTCCCAGGAAATGAACAACACTATATACTAGTTAAAAGATCGTCTTTGACATACAGTAGATCCCTAAAACTGTATCAAGGGCACAGTAGCTACAGAATACCCATCTTCATATTAAAGATTTATATGTAAATACAATACGGAAGCAAGCAGAAAAAATGACTGAATACTGAGAAATTTATCTCATCAGCACGTAGTATAAATTGATAGTTTAAAGTGAGAGAATGAGACATATAAACAAACACGTAGACACCGCTTCAGGGATAGATTCTGAAGTAGAGAACATTTAGATGTTTAGATGAGTCCTTAAGCATATCTATTCTGCAAAAGCAACCCTCCTACATATCTCTGTTAATCTTAGTTTCCTAATCCCCCAGGACAGTTAAATCATCTATTTTTTTCCTCCCTGCCTTTAGCAGTCTCCTCTCCTACAGGGAAAAAGGCTATTCCAGGTTGCTGATCATTTGGATCTCTCAGAAAATTGATCAGTAGTCTAAAAGAAATTAGGTAACTATTGGTGAGCATAACACATAAATGATGCAGTATTTTTACTGAAAATGAAATGGCTTCCTCTCTAGGGGCTTTCCATCACTTAAACATTTTCTTCAGAAACACAAATTACTAAAGAACATGATGGAATCCTCAAGGTTGTGTATTATCCAGAATTATCAGGAACAAACAACAACAAAACCCTAAAGAACTGATTGATCCATTGTGTTCAGATGGAGTATCAATAGGTGTATGTAGATTAATTTTCTTTAGATTTGGCTCTGAAAGACACTTTTAATGACAGGCTAATCCAAAAGTTTCTACAAAAAAGTGTAATGTAGTTAGCTTTTCTAAATGCAGAAATCCTTTTACTTGCATATATTGAAGATGATTGGCAATCTACAAAGAGAGAGGAAGGGGGAATAGAGAAAACAGGCCTTTTAGTGGCTATGAAGTCCACCTACATCCCCTTGCCAATTTGCTATTGCAAAAAAGAGCTGCCTACACTTCAGAGTGGCTGCAGAGGCACAAAGATCTGCCCAGAGGTCTGTGGATTCCAAGGCACTGAGCCCTAAGGAATCCCTTCCTCACAGCTGCTACAAAGGACACAAGAAAATCCCTCTGAAAGGAGAAAAAAAACAAACAAACAAACCAGCAAACCCAATCATTCTGCAGCCTTTGAACAGCTTTTTGATCCCCAAAACCTGCCTAAATAGTCTAATTAACATTAAGGTAGACTCTGTCCTTCTGCCTCTACTCACAACACCTTAGCTTTAAGTTAGCTCTTTTCTAAGCAGCAAATCAGTATGAATCAGTATGATTTGCTAATATCATCAACCCTCTGTTCTGTAACTTCAGTCTTCTTAAGTGCTTCTGTACCAGAGAGTTACTTAAAAACAGCATTATGTGGTCATGCTGAGTAGTTAAAGCAGTAAGATTCATAAGCAATATGATTTGTTCTTATTTCCACTACTCCTATTCCCTCCTTCTATCCCGGGAGGTTCAAAATAACTGGTCCCTGTGCAGGAAGCATTATAACGTAAAATAAATGGGCAAGCTAAAGTAGTAGTAATAATTTTCATTTATGGAAGAAGTTAACACTAGTTGTAAATGCAACTATTAAATGCTTTCATTCCTAGTAAACTTGTCTTTATTTTACTGTGTAAATAAATAGAACTGGTAGGGCATCGAGCTTTTATATTACATAGCTGATGTTGTTTAATCTTGTTAAAAATAGAGAGTAAAGTGAATATTCTATATTAAAAATTACTGCAATGTATTAGCCACCTACTTAGTTGCCTTGGACACCATGAATTTTGCAACTATATATATAACCTAGCAGAGATCAGATGCTAAAATTCCCTCCTATACTTAGCATTAGCTATCAGGCTACAAACACAGACCCATTACTTTCTTACAGTTGTGTGTCAAAACCTCGTATGCGTCTTGTATGTCTTCCTCATCTTCTGACTGTTTTCTGAAGGGATAGTGTAAATACACATACAAATTTTTCTGTACATACATATTGTGAAATGCACCATGGCTGTGTTTATAGCATCTATCGGACCCCATTGTGGCTAAGTGTGTAAATATCTGTGCCTACATATTATAAATAAGTAGATATACGTCTGTATAATAGGCCCATTAAGTATTTAATTTTCATTCTCCAAGTTCTTCCATTAAAAAAAACGAAAAACTGAGTGGAGCTCTCCCACTTAAAGTGGTTACATTGCTTATCACAGTTTAACAAATACAAAATATGACTTTATTAGCAAGCACAGATGTGCACCGGATCTCAATGACACAAATGTTTGTCATCTTTTAAGAAAATTTAGTTCCTATTGTTCCACAACTTTTGACACATAATGAATAGAGTTATTTCATTCACACTTGATTTTTTGTTTCTATGTAGTAATAACTTTGTTGCAAAACTAAATTACTCTTTTCCTTGTTGTCGATCCCATCTGGCGTTCCTCCATAGCTTAAGCACCCAGTGGCAGTGTGTCATTAATGTATAAGCGAATGTGCAATTTATTGCATTACTATTTTCTGGAGTGAGAACAGCATTCCTAATCTAAACATCAGTTTTACCTCATAGCAGAAGACACATTTAATATTTTAAACCACATAATTTTACAATAGTCTTATGATCAGTTACACTTGCGACATTCTTTTTGTTGAGTTACACATATGTTGTTTAGCTGTATAGGTCCTTCATAAAATCATTTATGTTGGAAATGACCCTCAAGATCATCAGATTCAACCATTTTTAAACATAAACTCTTTTAATGAGCAAATCAATTAAAATGCACCTCAGGATGCATTTATTTGTGGATAGGTAGGAAATTTCTGAGAGGTCTTGGGATTCCGAAATATGAATGTCTGCAAGTTACTAAATAAGCCTTTCTGTTATCCTTTTTCTTAAAAGAATTAAACACAAATAATTTCCACTGGCCTTATTCTGATGTCCAGCTAATCATTATTTTCACAGAAATCATTTTAAACAACCAAACGTTTAATATTTGTTGCATTACACTACTATAAATCTCTTCTACTACAATCAGTTATGGTACATTTAAGGGGACGGGGAAAGGAACAGTTCACTTGTTTTTGGAAAGGAAACATTTAGAAAAACGCTACTATTAAGAACGCTACAGCTCAAAGACATCCCTTACTCTGGAATGGTGTTCAGTTACGTCGGTGCAAAGCTAAGCAGATTGTTTGTAGTCACTGTTGAAGATGAAAGTCAGTTTATGACTCTTGTATTTTCCATTTTATGGATGTTAACATACACATACTGAAACATATCATTTCATTGGCTGCTAATTTCAGAGACAACAGCAGCAAGGATACCTGTGATAGGAGACTGACGTTGTATGTCTGGTTTCAGCAGGTCACTTGTTGTGTAGATCTGTTTTTCCACTTACAAAATGTTATTATTTTGTAATATTGTAGCAGTACAGATTACAGAAACAGTACACAGAAGAAAAGGATGTCATTTAATACTAAACACACCCAGTCCATCTTACTCTGTTCTGTACTATGGCCTTTGTCTCACTTGCAGGTCCACAAGCCTATGTACTTTTTGTCACAAATGATTTTACAGCTATTGAACAACTTAGATATCTTCTTCCACTTAGAAATAAAGATTAAAAAGGATGTACTATAGAAACTTGTAGGTGATCAGTATCTTCAAAAATTAGTAAAATACTCATTTCATTAGTCGTTGATGTGATCTGAGCAAGCAAAATGGACTTCATGGATTTAGAAAGAGTACATTTTGTCAAGTTGTTAATTAGATCTTAGGAGACAGGCAACTCATTAAAGCTTTGTGTGTTCTAAATATCATATTTTTATAAAAGGCTATTTACATATATTGCTTTCACAATAAAATTCTAATGGAAGTATAATTTTAAACCAAAAATATTTCAGAATTTATATTATGTATATTAATATACTACATTCTGACAGTGCTAGGATTCAGAGGAACTCTGTCTTGTTTTCTTTCTCTCATGTTCTAGTCTTTATTCTTGAAACTGTCTTTGCGTAATTAGCTTTGTCAGTCAACTGCCTCAAATTGGATTACCAACTTTCTTTTTAATTTTATTTCTAAATTTGAGATCCTTCTGACTGAAATGGTGAGGTAAGGACACACTAAAATCTTAGAGTTAGCTGTGGGCATATAAATACAATAAAATCAGAGCACAGAAAAGATTTCCAGGGTTTCTTTTAGTGTGCATATCTGAAAGATATTAAAAGATCAAAGCTCTGTCTATCATTCCATTCCATATCTCTTTTACATATTTGAGATTAAATACTCCATCCTTCTCCGAATACACTAGAGAGCAGTATTGAAGTTTCTCATTAATTGTATTACTAAAAGGTTTCTGAAGAACTTGTTGAGATAATTGATAACACATAAAAAACCTCTTTAGAAAATCAGGGTGAGTTGATAAAAAACATTTATAAAATATCAAAGTGAATATGAATATATTCAGTTGATATTAGTTTTAAACAGAAATCAGTAAAATTATTGTTGTATTGTATCTTTTGCCAACAGAAGCAATTTCAATGATTTTCAGCCAGCTACATTTGTTCTCCATCTTTCAAAGGTTGTATTCTTTACAGAACTGTTTGGTGGAATGATACACTTGAGCCAATATAATCTTACAAGAAACTTTCAGACATACAAACTTCACAGTATATTTGATACGTGAAGTCTTCAGCAACCACTGTTTTCAAATTCATCGCTCTTTTGCACAAGAATGTATCCACATTTTGAATTATCTGTGCTCAATTTCTTATTAAAAAAGCAATGCTTTGTTAAAAAATTATTATTATATTTCTTTTAAAGAATCCACATGTGACACTCAGATTTAGTCCCGAAATACAAATATGATGGATGCTTATCCTTGAAGATCACTTAGAAATGGGCAAAATTGTACATTAAAAATACAAGCCTAACACAAGTCTGTGTACTGCAAATCAGAGGAAAGAATACCTGCTACTGATTTTTTTATATATATATATTTAAAATCTTATTTAAAATCTTTATACATATATATTTAAAATCTTAAGGAAAATGCATGATTTCTTTACCTCAGTTTATCCATCCACAACTGCAGAATATTCCCTGTCTCCCTGGCCTTTGTAAGGTTTAGAGAGAAGAAAAGACGACTGTTATGCTTAGATAAAAGGAGTTATGCAAGTACAAACCTGTAGCAGAAACATCATGATGGTCTGAAAGAAAAAACAAGATTCAGGCAAGTAAACAGATGAATTCTTCTGAAATTCTGAAAAGCATTTGTATTTTTCTCTACTCAACAGCTGTAAACTTATTCATAGATATATTTTCTTTTCTGTTGGTATACAGTTGCTAAATAGTAATGAATTTTCTGTACTTTAAATATCTACATCCCGTGGTAAAGACAGCAATGAAATCCAAAGATTTTCTTTTTAACTTGTTTATGCTTTTAAATGATGTTGAAATAAAACAACAAAAAATAAAATGGGGGTGTGGGGGGGAAGTTGAAAGCCTCTTTCATAAGCTCTTAGAATCCATGGCTCTGTCTGAGCTTTCTTTAGTTCACTTTTCAAGAGCTTATGGGTATCTAACTTGTTTCAATGGCAATAGCCTTTCTGAATGCTCTAGCAGGGACCAGATGGCAAGTTATTTAGAAACATTCAACTGCTAAATGACGCAAGCTTTAAAACCTATAGCAGTCTGAAAATGCTTCAAGTTATACCAGAGCAAAAATTTATGCTAATTGTTTTCTGTTAATAATCTAGTCTCAAAGAAGACTGTAGAAAAACTAGCTTATCCTTTCAGGTTGGTGGCAGATTTATGACTTCCAAACAGTTACTCTGTCACTGAGTAATAACTTAAAAGAAAATGTTTTCTTTGCTGAAGAATTTTCTTATGCTATTGATCATGAGAAATTTCAAAGTATATAAACTAATGCATTTTGCTGCATAAAAAATGCATTTCTCTGTGCTGTTATTGAACATTTGCACAGTTTAGCAAAATATACCACCTTTCAGAAACAACAAAAAAATCTACACAATGGAATAATAAGAATAATACAATATGCTGGTTTGCAGTAAAACACTTAATTAAGGAGAAGGGTCTTCCTAGCCTTCCATAAGAAAGATGAATCTGTTTCAGCAGTAACATTGACACAATTATCTGAAGAAGAAACAAAACCATTTGAAAAATCCTCATCTTATAGTCTATAACCTCAAGGAACTCCACTGAAGTTCAGATCCCCCCAGAACATGTCCTTCAGGAAATTCAGTAAAATTTGGACCATGGTGGAGAGTACCACTTGCTAGACGTGTTTGTCTCCATTGACCTAAGATGAAATTTTGAGTGAAATGCACTGTAGCACTTCAGAGCAGAGATATTCAGAGGAAAGACATTGAGAACATTCTTTTTGTCATGAGTTTCAATAGGGTGAATCTTAACAAATTCATTAGTATCAATTCTTCAGGGCTGTTCATGTGTTTCAGGGCTACTTTGAACTGGGTCCAAAGGGCTCAGGACTGGCCGTCCCTCTGCAGCAGAACACATCTTTCAGCAGCTGGTGATGCAAAGACATCTGCCTTTGCTCTGCCTCTCACACCTGGACCAGACCCATAATGTGCAATGCTGGTGCCTCCTGGGTGCTCGTTGCACCTAAGGACAATGATAGCAAACTGAATGTCCGTCAGCAAAAGCTGACAGCACAGGGGTGGCACAAGCAACCAAACTGGGAGGTGTGGTAGATACACCAGAAGGCTGTGCTGTCATTCAGCATGACCTGGACAGGCTGGAAAGTTGGGCAGAGAGGAACCTGATGAGGTTCAACAAGGGCAAGTGCAGAGTCCTGCATCTGGGGAGGAACAACCCCATCCATCAGTACAGGTTTGGGGCAGAACAGCTGGAGATCAGCTCTGCGGAGAGGGACCTGGGTGTCCTGGTGGACGACAGGTTAACCATGAGCCAGCAGCATGCCCTGGTTGCCAAGAAGGCCAAAGGGATCCTGGGGTGCATCAAGAGGAGTGTGGTCAGCAGGTCAAGGGAGGTTCTCCTTCCCCTCTACTCTGCCCTAGTGAGGCCCCGTCTGGAGTACTGTGTCCAGTTCTGGGCTCCCCAGTTCAAGAAAGATGAGGAGCTACTGGAGAGAGTCCAGCGGAGGGCTAGGAGGATGATGAGGGGACAGGAGCATCTCTCCTATGAGGAGAGGCTGGGGGAGCTGGGCTTGTTTAGCCTGAACAAGAGAAGGCTCAGAGGGGACCTAAAATATACTTACAAATATCTGAAGGGTGGGTGTCAAGAGGATGGGGCCAAGCTCTTTTCAGTGGTGCCCAG
>Ga0065711_1040052_pt1 | contig 17281 bp, 9 predicted proteins | sample Hoacrofraction12_FD_59098 | JGI IMG/M metagenome (GOLD analysis project Ga0065711, IMG submission 59098) | Hoatzin crop microbial communities from Cojedes, Venezuela - Epithelial fraction 12 v2 (version 2) | ecosystem: Host-associated > Birds > Digestive system > Esophagus > Crop | place... | reverse complement strand
CTTCAGCGTGGGTGTCAGGAGGACGGGGCCAGACTCTTTTCAGTGGTGCCCAGCGACAGGACAAGGGGCAATGGGCACAAACTGAAGCAGAGGAAGTTCCGTCTGAACATGAGGAAGAACTTATTCACTCTGAGGGTGACAAAGCCCTGGCCCAGGCTGCCCAGGGAGGTTGTGGAGTCTCTGGAGATATTCAAGACCCACCTGGACAAGGTCCTGTGCAGCCTGCTGGAGGTGACCCTGCTTCGGCAGGGGGGTTGGACCAGATGATCCACAGAGGTCCCTTCCAGTCTCTACCATTCTGTGGTTCTGTACTAAATTACACCTACCTGTGAAAAAGCATATCTAATGTGAGTGCAGTGTAACTGAAGGCAAAAACACTGAAAGAAGGCAGTCACGTGGAGATCATGGGCTTAAAAAGAAAGACAACCTGTTTCTCTTTACCTAAATATGTGAAAATCTCATAAACCGATCAACAGAACATGCTATAAAGCTTATACATTTGCCCATTTGTGGAAATTATTTTGAAATGAGTGCTTTAAAGCAGCAAAGGGCATGGGGAAATACCCTTGCAGATTATAGTCATTGCAGGTAGAGTATTCGTGGCTAACTTCTGTCAAAACAGATGAGCAGAGGATGACTTGAGATTAGGCAACCAAAGAGACAACACAGACTATGCAAGTGAAGAATGACATCACAGTGGGATTTCTCTTGAATACCTGAGGATATACAGTGCCAAGTAGGTTAGTATAAGTCCTGCAGGATGATGTGGTATGCAGTCTGTCTGTCAGATGAAGCCTGCGTGGGAGAAATGGGCCAAGCCTCGACTTCCTGTGTTTATGATGAAGCTCAAGGGGCAGAGGTGTTTAACAGCTTCTGTCGTTCTGCCTCTTGGGGGGGCTGTGTTCCTGGGAGCTTGTGTTAATCTTTCAGTCACTGCAAAAGCTTTGAGAAATGGGGAATAACCGGGCTTGTTTCCAAACCATTACGGTAGTGCAAGAGAGGAGTGGTGAAATAGGCTATTTAAATGAAATTACTTCTTATATTATTTTGAAAAGCACAAGGCTTTTAAAATTATTTTGGCCAGGAAGTTTCATTTCTTTTGTCAATTGTTTTTCAAAAAAACCCTTGAAATGCTTTTACTTTTTTATATTCTCATCCATATTAGATAAGTGGTTGAGAAGTTGGTGAAGAGGAAGTTACAAGATAATTAATGAGCCTTGGTCCCAGACTTAGCTTTAGTGGGTTTCCTGTTTGCTGTGAACATTAAGGGTAAGAGGCTATGGAGTGTGTTTTATAAGCAACCTAAGCAGGCTTGAGCCTCATGCCCAAATTGTTAATTAATCTCCAGGTGAGACAAGTAGCACACCACCCAAAGCCAGAATTAGGCTAGGTTGAGGAGGTTGGCTGTCCCCTGAGTGCAGGAGGTCACACACCCTCTATATTCACTTTAAAACTGGCTCTGGTGTGTATTAAAATGGACTCAGTCTTTTCCAGTGGATAAATTTCAGTTATTTTGTAAAAGTCTCTAATCCAGCTGGTGAATATCATTGTTGACGCTATATTTATTCCTAAAAGAACCAAGCATCTTCAACCATCAGCTCTATCCTTCAATGTTCCTTTTTAATTACAAACATACGTGTAACCAATCAAGGAGCAAGACCAGTCCCTCGTGGTTAAGTAACCAAGTACGTGGCTGTGATCTGTGAGACTGGACCCTGACTGCATAATTGCAGTGGTCCACTGGTTTATGTTTTTTCTTCTGAAAAGGTCACATTCTTTTAAATCACAAGTGAATTCATGAAAGTCAAAGCCTATTCATAATTATGAAAAAGGTAGAATTTGCCACAAAGATTATTCTCAGTGAATAGTTCGCTCAGGTCTGCTTTGCATATTACAGAGTCTGTATCTAAAATTCTTTTTCTCTTATCCAGAGAGATTTTGAGGAGTCTCAGCTGTTTATAGCTCACACTGATTTGCTTCTGTAAACAGAGTGGCTGAAGAGCACACCTGATGGCATGAAGTGGCTCTCTTCTTCAAGTCTAGCAATGCTACTTAGAAGTCACTGAAGCTGAAGTCAGGTCTGAAAGCGTCTCCAAAAGCAAATAAGCCAATAACAGCAGGATCAGAATAAAATCAGCTGAAATTGGAAATGCATGAAAACAGTTTAGTCAGCTGCAGGTAGCATGCTGGGAAAAAACTGTGTTAATGGGTGGTCAGTTGCTCTCAAGGCAACTGCATCATAGGCTTAGCCTGTCTGTAGCTTGCCTGTTTGTGGCCCATGGGGATACAGCATGTGTGAGTATTTTTATGTTATCCAACTGCCCTTATCTGCCTTGAGTATCTTTTAAACAAAGGAACCTGGTTAGAATGTGCCGTGTCAACTACTTATTGCTAGTCTCATTTAACTTTCTTTGGACTATTCACCAATTAGTATCTTTCTGTCTTTCTACCTTGCCAATTTTCAAGTAGTTATGTCGCAGGATTGCTGATGAGATGTAAATCTGTGTAGCCTGCTCTGTCTTGCAGTGTCATTTGTGTGACTTCTGAAACTTCTCTAAACGAGGAAAAAATGTTTCAGCTGTAGTACCAAAGCCTACTTTTTCACAGACCCACATTTTGAGCACGCACTACCCAAGATGGTATTTACAAGTTCATGCACAGCAGTAGGGGTCTTTGGAAGAAAGAACAGAGTCTTCTGTATGGGCTCTTCTCTGTCTTGATGTGGGCATAGCAGTGTGCTCAGAGAAGAGAGAAGCAGAACGGTCTCAAGAAAATACATAAATTCTCTGAGCTTTGATAGTCTTGCACTGAGCTTGAAAGAGTATCTTATGCGGTTTCTTAGTTTTTTTTTCTCCCCTGAACAACTTCAGGACAACTTCAGTAAACTGAAATTCTGAGAAAAGTAAGTTTGTTTGCTGGGCAAAAAGTAGGTGAATTGTAGTTCAGTGGTTAAAACCAGCCACAAACCTTAGAAGTTAAATTTGATTGCAGAGCAGCTTTATACCGGGGGTAATTCCATTCTCAACCTATTGGTAATCTGGGTAACAGGCTTGCTTAGCTTTGGATGGCCAATAACAAAGCAAAGGGAGCTGTGGTGGGCCTATGCTTAGGTTGCGTAACATTTTAAATTGTTTTTTTGCAGGCTGTTTTTTTTTCCCTTAGAATAGCACTGCATTGTTTGCTGAATGCCTTTGGAATTCAGCAGGGAGAAGACTCATGTAAATGTTTCGTCTGTACTCTGTTCAGTTTTATTTGAGTTAAAGTGTTAAAATCATTGCTTCCCTTTCCTATTCTGTGCTGTGCTGGAAGGAGTTGGGAGACTGCTTGTTTAGCAAATGAGTGAAAGAAGAACTGGGTTCTACCTGCCATCAGCATTCAGTACACGCTGAAGGTTGCAGAAAACCCACTAGGAAGCTGCCATAGTATCTGGAAAGATCAGCATGCCATCTCAGCAGTGCCTGAAGATGTGACTCCCACCATGCGTGGTTCTTGGGGGAGAAACAGCAAGGGGTTCCATATGTTCTCTGAAACAGGAAGAGAAAAACAGTAAGTGAGAAAAACAGTAAGTGAATGTACCTATAAATCTCCCACCTCTGATTTCTATTTTTATTCTTGAGGTTCCTTCATGCCCTTAGCATAAATTTAGCCTGTATTTAGCTGACTAGTACTTAGGCTTATTTCTCAGACAATTCCTGACTCCGTGAGCTATATCATAAATATTTCTTTTGCCTCAAACCATAAGATGTATATTACACAGCTTTGGAAGCTAAGGAAAGACAAGGTTTGGAAAGAAATGGTCTCTGGGCAAGAGAGAAAGTCGTCCTACGAGGATCCTGTTGCTGGGTTCTTGTAGCATCGCTGGGCATCCTAGCAGCAGTAGCCTCGAGAACCACGAGCTGGTCAGAGTGCGTGTGTGGTGCCCACATGTTTAAGAACATTTTCAACAAGGAATACTTTTTTCCACGTCAGCTGGCCCATCTCTGTATAGTGGAACTTACTTGTACAGTGGAGTCAGCAGATTTCTTTTGTGAAAGGATAGCCATTTAATTGCACAAGCAATTATTTATACATATACACAAAAAATTGTCTGATAACTCCTTTCATTTTTGTTTCTTATGCAAATTAGTTTTCTAACAGTATTATTTTCTAGTTATTACCAAATGTATTTCTATTTTTCAAATTCTCTAACTGGAATTGACACCTGTTCATGATGATGGAGGTACTTTTTTGGTAGCTCTGATTAAAAAATTAAATAGAAAAAATCAATAGCAGGTAGTCTCTGTTTGTGGCTATTGCCCTTTCTAGATATTCTTGTTACATTCATAAAAGCGATAGCTGAAAGCAGGTGAAATAATCTTTATTTGGTTCTGACAGTCACAGCAAAATACTTCAGTGTTAGGCTTCTGGCAATGTAAGAGGGGTCTATTTAGCCATAGAGGCAGAAAATTCCTTGACACTTAGTCTGACTGCAGAGTATGCAGCTGCTTAAGCAGGCACAGCCTTGAGTTATCCAGGGCAAAAGTGTGCTGCAAAGTGGCAATGTAACTGCTCAACTTTTAATAAGGAAAATTTTCAACATCATTAGTTGCATGCTGCGAGTGCACAGCTTGGGTGGGCATAACAGGGCGTGCTTGCTCAACATTCAGAGCTGACCTGAAGTTCATTTACAAGATGGTAATTTTTGCTATTTTCTGATGTTTCCAAGTGTTAACTGTTTACTATGTTCGCTCTTAATTATTTGTTCAATTATGAAAAGAGGAAAGCGTTAGGAATGATAGATTGTTAATGAGATGATTCAGTGCTTCATTTCGCTGCTGTCTGCATTACTATCTTGTAAGATAAACCAGCAGAAAGTAAAAACACTGACAAGTGTGGCAATTTCCTATGACAAAATCACTACAGCTACAGTCAGTATTTCTGAATAAGATAGGGGAGGTGATGCTTTAAATAATAATTACTTTCTAATTTCATACCTCCAGTTTCAACTGCCTGATGGTGCAGGCTGCAACAGAAGCTTAAATGGCTTCAAGTTTAGTTTTTAGTATTATCTGAGGAGTGCAACCATCCATTCAAATGATTCAGTGGCTATATTAAATATTATGCCTTTGAAAATAATAGGAATAGGAGAATATTGAATGCCTCAGGGTGATGTGGCTTTTGTATTATTAAATACTGATTGAGAATGTGCATTTAGGTTAAGATAGTGTTTCAAAAGGAATAAAAAAGGACTGAGATTTTCAGAAAGGCCTACTCACATTTTAGGACTTTCTATTCTCACTTATTTTCCAGTGCAATAGCATTCCTTTTCCCCAGATTCTTATGTAGAAGTCTTAACTGGTACGGGAAGAAATCCTGACATTATTTACTCTCTGCAAACTGTTACCATGCTTAGACATAATTTCTTGATGGAGGACTAAAGTCTATTATTTAAGAAGTAAAGCTGCTTTTTAATCAGGGCTAAATTCTTGTTTTGGAAAGAATACTTTCATTGGTTAATCAAAGGAAATTAGTGTTAATCACATAGATTGCCTATTGTTTTTTTCTGTTTTCTCCAGAAGAGTAGTGTATCTGTCCAAACAGTACATGTTGCTGACCGCACAGTATAGTCTCCAGTTTTCTGTGAAGCTGATGTTTCCCATACCGTGTAAGCCAAAACCCTCAGGCCCTATCTTTCTGAAGTGATTGTTAAAATAGTAAAAAACCATGCTTCTTGGCACAACACATGCTATGGAGGAAGCCTTAGAGATTACTGTCCTTAGATTGCCCCTAATTTGGGAATAGTGCCCTCCAAATGCTAATTATCTGAGAATCTAGTGACCATTAAGAACTAATTAGCAAGATGCCTTTACAGGTACATGAAGTACAGAAAATAAGAGGATAACTTCATATCACACTACAAAAATTCCAGCTAGAAGTAATTTCTGTTGTTAGATATGCTTATTGGTACATCTGAATCTAAGAGGGGAGCAGGTCTGCATTTATATCTGCAGAGAATGAGTCCAAAGATCAAGGGGAAAAAATAAGTGACATCTGTAGTTGCCTTCCTTTGAAGGACAGACTTCAGACAGGCTTATTTCTGGATATTTTTATTGCTGCAGATTTGTTGTAGAGTCCACTGTTTATACATCCTCACTGCCAGATTTTCTTGTGAAATTGCATGTGTCAACATCTCAGGTTAGTCTGGGAATGAACTTTGGCTTCGTACATGACTAGCCTTCATCCAAGGGAAAGTGCCTTTTTGGGGACTTATTTTCTGCAGCTTGGCAAAAACTCAGACTTTTTTGTAAGTCATTAGAGATATCGTAGCAGAGTGTGCCCATGTGCCCAAGAACACAGGTGAGCCCAAGCAGGGGTCTGCTATGGAATGAAGGTATGTTGAGAATCTAGTTTGCTGGCTGCAATAATATCCCACATTTATGAAATGAAGTATGAAATACAGATGGAAGTCATCACAAAGACATATGGACAAGTTTGAATGCTGAGGTGCGTGCCACACACTGATACAGCAGAGATTAATTTTGCTCCTAAATAGAAGAGACTTTTGGGGGAAAGAAAAAGAGTGTACCACCCAGCATGGTCAGAATGAAAGGAAACCAATGTGTTTATCAGAATGACTAATGACAAAATAATTCCAATATGTAAATATTTTTGTCTTATTTCTTTAAATGAGAGTTAAATTGCTACGTAAAAAGTAGCTACCAAAACTAAAATAGCTGTTGAAGAAAGGCTGGCAAGAATTAGCCATCAAATCACTGTACATGTGAAAGTTATTACAGCTAAAAAAAAAATTTTAGATCAGGGTTAATTATAAGATGATGCAGTAGTATAATTAGTATTCTTCCTATGGAGGATTATGGGTCCTTCTAAATGCCCTTTTTGATTGCCTTCTTCCCTTTTTTAATTTCCTCCTTGTCCTTTTTGATTATCTACCCCATGACCCTCAGGGCTCCTAAATGTAATACAATTGAAATAACATTTTTGTTAGAGGTGTTTTTTTATATAGGCTATTAACCTCTTGCTTACCAAGTGCTAAGACATTATTTTCTGTGAGAGCTCCACTAACCGCAGAGGGACTCTCTAGCATCCCTGGAGTTTTCATGTAGTGCAGCTTTTTGCCTGTCCTGAAGCAGGCTCTAGGGATCTGTCAGGAACCGATCTGCATGAGAATGAGCAGAGAAAGAAAAGAGAACTTCCTTGGAGTGCATTTTACTGCTTGGCAAGATAAGATCTAGTGGATCTTTGGTATTTCCGAGGCTGGTTCAGTGGTCCAACTATGAGCATTAGGGTTTAATATAAAAGACTATTGTCAATTATCCTTTAATACTATTTTCAGAGTATTATTATTATTACCTTTAAGAGCAATAGGCTGAGAGTTTTTGCCAGAGAGGACGTGGAATTCAGTTATTCACTTCTTTGGAATCCTTAAAAGGACAGCAGGCCCTAACACTTTAGTTCATTTTGGATCCCATAAGAAATAAGGATTATTTCCTTTTTACTTCTCCTCCTAATAAACTAATAAATTGTATCTTTCTGCTCAACAAACATACATATTTTGTGTGTTTCTCTTGGGGTTAAAATTTTTTTGGTAAGTTCACTCTGGTGAGAAGAAACGTTGTTCGCTTCTGAGCAATCGGGTATTGTTAACTTCCTGACATGCCTTGCAGTTAATATGCTTCAATGTATAGTATAAAGCCAATGTGTGAGGACACCTCAAAATACAGAGTGCTGGCTGTTAATTAAACTAAATATATCTTCTTGCTTATTTTCATTTAATGTCCTTTACTGAAGTCTGGCAAAGAGACATCCATCTCTAAGTTCATGTCCATTTCAGACATGAGTTTTAGCCTAGACCTGTGCTAGTTTGAGATACTGTTTAAGGATCTACCTGTTGCCTGATTTTCCAAGCCCGAATAAACTCGCATTACATTTCAGATATGCAAGAAGAGTGAGGTCTTGTTTTCACTTGGCCAAGAACTGGTCATAGCGTTTCTGTGCAAACCTGAATGCATAAACAAGGAAAGCACAACGTGCTCTGTTTTAAAATTGCCCTGTTCATAACCAGTAGACTCCAGTATTGATAACCCCTTGTTCGTGCTTTGGGTTTGCGTGAGACCTGTTGACTTAGGCAAGTCCAGGTTCCTATCTTCTCAGACAATATCCCTTCCTCTATCTAGTCTGTTGAACAGAAGCATCATTTGTGTAACTTTTGCTCCAGTGTCTTTGAATGGCTAAAAGGATAATACTTAATACCATTAAGTTTTCTCTTTAGGATGATTAGCATTTGAATGCTTAATGGAAAGGTCATTGTTTTTTGCTCTGCCAGTAATGCAAGTGAACTGAATCACACTAGTTCTCAATGCATCCAAAATGGGGTATTACAGCTGATGGGAGATTTGTAAACAGGCGAAATATTTAGACTCTCTTTATAACAAAGACTGTATTAAGACTCTCACGGAAACATTTTGATGCAGTCTTTGTATAAAGGCAGTTTCTGTTGTGTTTCTGTGCAGGTGTTTTGTTAAACAGATTCATTTAAGCGATCACACAGGTGGCATTATAGCACAGTGGTGCTAATATGCTGGTATTAGAACAGAGACCTTAGCATCAATGGAGAATATAGTGAATCAGAACTCTGAAGAAGAGAGAGTTTTCTGCTCTGTGTTAGCTTGTGCCAAATATTGGTCAAAAATTTCCTTACCCATTGTCATTTTAAAAAGTGAGACTCAAAAGGAATTAGATGTGAAAACACAATTAAGTAACAGTAAATAAAATCTGATTTCTTTATCATTTTCTGCAGTGCTTGCTTGAACTAACCAAGTAGGAATGTTAGCACGGAATTGAGGGTGTATCATGGAAACCTGGGGCTGAGCTAAACGATGAAAGCGGGAAGTGATTCTTTGTTTTCTGAAGTAGGGCTACTGTTACGTTCCATGTTTTTCAGTGACACTGAGGTCTGTATGCTTTTCATTGTTGGTAGAGAAATATATTGAGCAGATACTAGGAAAGCCATATGTTACTAGACATAAGGGTGGGACCAGGAGAGGGGAAATTAAAATCCAGTTTAAAAGCACCAATTGTTTTATGTGTTCCAAGGGTTGGGTGCAAGAACACATTATCACTCCCTATTTTATCCCAATGTGAAGCAGTTCATATAAGCTCATATGAAGAAGAAAAACCAGCAACAAACAGCTCTTAAAATTTTTCTGTACAAACAGTATTACAGAATCACAGAGTGGTAGGTGTTGGAAGGGACCTCTGTGGGTCATCTAGTCCAGCCCCCCTGCCGAAGCAGGGTCACCTACAGCAGGCTACACAGGACCGCATGCAGGCGGGTCTTGAATATTGGTGTTGAATGGTTCTGAAGAAAGCAGTCCTAGCCAAAGATAGAAGAAGTAGCACGGAGTTACTCTTCTGCATAGAAAAAGATACTCATGATATTTTACAAAAAGTGCCAGAAGTTAAAATTAATACTCTTTGGAATGAGACTAGGTGCATGTTACTGTGTCTTTTGATATTTGATACATTTTTTGGCGAAATAAATTGCTTGCTTTTTTTTTTAGACCAGAACTTTCATGCCAATAGAATATTTGTGTGTCATTGCTCTGAGAATGACAACACACGTGTGATGTAAATCATTGGATGCCACACTTAAGACATTCCTGGGTGTCTGTACTCATTTTGAAGTGTGTTAGAATGAAAAAGACCCATTTTTCAGGCTGTCAAACCTGGCAACCTGGGTAGGAAGACTGCTAGGAAGTTTTCCAGTGCTGCATCTCAGCAGAGATCTGGGAATGCTGAAAATCGGTAGCCTGGCAACGGCACCAGTAGACTGTAAAACCTCTCTATTGGCACTTCACAGTCAGAAACAGTTGAACTATGAAGTTCTGGCTCACTATTTACCTACATTCCAAGTTCAGTTCCATTGCTCATCCTGTCCTCGCCCTGGTTCCGTCTGGGGGTGATACATTTGGTCGGTTTGTACTATGTTTTTGAAACGGAAAGAAGGAAAAGGAACAAACTGCATGTTGTTCCTGGAATACACTGGCAACTTGCTTTCGAGATGAAACAGCTGTGTGTGCAGAGCTCGCAGCTTGTGTTTCTTGGGACTAGAATGCCCTTGCCTTGCTTTACTGGGTTCTCTCCTTGATTCCAGAATAGGTGATTGCCATTTCAATTTTTCCTGCTTATAAAAAACACCTACAGCGAAAGAGCAAGAAAAGAAAGCATGGAAACAAAAGCACTACTTAAATTCTGCATTTTTATTAGCACAAACAGGGAAGCATTGGATATTCCCATCATTTTGAGACTTTCTTCTTTTTATTGTGTTAACCAGAACCCTACCTTTTATTTTCTCATAAGATTGTGAATAGATAGAGGCTCTCTTGGTCTCAAACACAGCTGCAAGTTATCATGCAAATCTGGCAGAATTAAAGGTTAGGTCTAGACTATGCATACGCTGTATTTGTTAGCCAAGGCTAACCGTGGGTTGCAGTTTACCGCGTGGATTACACCCACGATGCCTGGAAAAGGGGTGAAGGCGGGAGGCTGTGTTCCAGCCAGTCATCTCCTGTGGCCCAATTTTTGGGTTGGGCAGGTGAGATCAGCATTTCACAGGAAAACAGGCCCTTCCCTGTGCCTTGTCTTCGGTAGTCTGTGCAGAGGGCGTGAAGTTAGGGCAGGTTAGGCCCAGACGTTCCTTGTGACCTGTACTGTCACTGCCTATTTTCCAGGGATTATGCAGCAGAGGAGTTAAGTTACAGCTTGGAAGCGAGATGAGGATCAAGGTCTTCAAAGGCCCAAGTCAGCTGCTTGTTGTGCATCTAAACAGAAGGATTTAACGTATGCCAGGACGGAAGACGAACGAATACTAAGTGTTCCTTTTGGCAGGGACACTGCAGTGTGCTTTTGAAAAGAAAAGACTTTCTTGGGGGGAAGTGGTGTTTCCTGTTGTTGGTACCTGTCTTCCTGGATCAGTCTCAGAATTTGTAAGATAGTTCAATTCCAGGATGCTTTGCTTGACCAACACAGGCAGATAATGTTTCTGATACCTGAGCTGTTTGCAGCTTTATCAAAGCAAAAAAAGTCTCAATCGCTGTGTTTCTCGGGGTAGTTGTCACCCACACTGTAATTAGAATGTGTTAACAGAAGAATCTACACAGAAGGTGTTAACTTGACCTGAAATGGGGAAAAAGTATTGTATAAAAGACAATTTTCCCCAAATTGAAACTCACAAAAGATAAGGAACACTGCTTAACACAGAAACCACAAAAGCTGGGAAATTACAAATCACAGTTATTAGTCATTCTTTACTGGCAAGAGGAGGCAATAAAAACCCCCACATGTTCAAATATGGTGTGGCAAATAAAGTGACTTTTCTTAATAGAGGAGGGAGTAGTGCTAGGATCTGTTCATCTCGAAAATGTATACAATGAGCAGATAGCAGGGGACTGCCATTTTGAGAAGGTTTTGGCATGCACAAAATGCTTTTATTCCTTTAACTTATTATAATTGTAGAGTTGCTTTCCTTCTCTAAGTTTGCTCTGGCTACACCCTGGGTGTGAGAAGTGGTCTGTCTTTGTGGCTTTTAAATATTCCAGTTCTTAATTACGAGAACATTGTTACCCGTAAGAAAAAGTTGGGCAAGCCTTGAGGTCTGCCCAGTTTAACAGAAGATGTGGCATTTTACCAAGAAGGTTTGCTTATACTCTGCGTATAATGAGGAAGAGTATCCCTCTGAATGAAGTTAAATTACTGTGCTGTTTAAACAATTTAAAAAAAAATATTAAAACCTCGATAAGCAGAATGATTTCTGTTCAGTGTACAGAAGCATTCCAGACAGAAAGAAAGGTAGGAGGCTGTTAGAGGAATCTCTTAAGTGGCAGATTTTTTGGAGATTTTTTTTGTGCACCAAAGAACATGAAAGCCATGTTTAAAAATTTAAAGCCTCGATATGTTCCGGTTCTGTGGAGCAGCAGAAGGGAGAAGCTTGTTACAGTGCTGTAATTCCTTATCCAGCAGCTCTTAAATGAAGATGTTTATGACAGCTGTTTGTACTAAGTGGAATGCACATAGACTTGGTCATTAATTATTGGGATTTTTTCCAGTTATTAAATATATTCAGTGAGTCAGGTAGTTACGATCCTGCTGTTGTCAGTGCAGTAAATGCACTTTAACTTCCAAAAAAAAGAAAAAGTAACCTTTCCCCCTGCCTGTTTATCTTTCCAGTGGCTGAGGATTCTGTAGGAAAAATATTCAACATTATGGAGCTTTTTCTGTAATGCAGTTGTTCAACAGCTTCAAGTTGGCAGTGATCCCATCCACCTTAATCGTCTTCACGGTTTGCAAGCAGTCAGCCGAGAGCAAGAGTGCACTAGGACTTAATAGACTCTAGTGCTTGAACTATGGCATTTGTGTTTAGCTTCCAGAGCTGGTCTTAAGTGCCTAGTAAAACCCTGCAGCTTTGGTTTCATTAATTAGACTCCCTTCTACTGATTTGTGGAAAACATTGGCCAACATGTTCTTTCAGCTCAGTAAATATTTATGTAACTCGTGTATAACTTTTAGTAATGAATACTGCTCATTTTCAGTGCCTCCAAAAGAGACTCTTTCCACATATTAACAAATTTCCTTGTCTGACCCCTGCTGAGCATGGCAATTCAGGTTAGGAAAAGGTAAATTTAAATCTTGCCGGTTTTTGAAGGTTTGTTTCTGAACCCCACTTTGCCATATCATCATTTTTCATCATATTTGCCAGGAGTTGGGGGGGGGCGGGGGAAACAAAGCAAACAGTGGATAACAATTACTAATTGAAAACAATTGGCAGTGCTGTTGCTGAGTGTCTGTCAGAAACTCAGTGTTGTGCTGTGATGATATTAGCTAGGAACCTATCAGGATATATTGGTACCAGCTTTCTGGGATACATTAGCACCTTTCAAGCTTAGTCATATTTATCCTCACCCATAGAATCCATGTGAGGCAATATTATCCCTGTAACACAGATGGGGAACAGAGATTGAATGCCTGGCTCAAGGACACATTCAAAATCCCTGCCTTAGATGTATTGACAAAATTGCCTATCTGTATGGAAAAACTATTCATACATACACATTCGACTGCATATGCAAATATCTATTTTCTGTGCGCACAAATGAAAGTGAGCACTGAGACATTGAATTCCTTTATGGAAACATCACAGGAGCTGCTTGGAGAATTTCTCCAGTGTTTTTAATTACTTGTTAGTCGATTCTTGCTTTCAAAATTCCCCGAAATTACTTTTTTTCTTCCTTCAGTTGTCTCTCCTGTATCCTCTTCTTATCTTTTGATTCGAGTGCTACTCTTGGCTGCATTTATGGAGTGCTACTGATGTTACAAAGCAACGTGTTATTTTGATGTGAAGTATCTTAAGTAGTAGTTTTCCTAGGTTTCTCATTCTTTAACGTACACAGTTTGGAGAAATAAGGAAACAAAAATATGTTAGCTGTTTAAGGACTGATGGAACACTGAGTGCATATCTTCCTGGTGATACTTGGGTTAGCATAAATATTTGGATTACAAGAGAATGCTAAACTAACACTGTCCAGTTTTCTGCCTTGTGGTGAGACAGAGCCATAGTAATGTCTCTTAAAAAGTCATTTCTAAGATAATAAACTCTCATGTTTCAGACCGTAGAACACAAGACCCACTTGGAGACATCCATGTAATACATACAGTGACCTTGATAGAACTCTAATGAGCATGAGTAAATAACTTCTTTTTAGTGGAGCTCATCCTACATTTTTTTGTTCCGTTTATTACATGTATTAACTAGTAGAGACATTTACACAGAAGTGTTTGGTACAAGTAGGCTCTATTATCCCAAAAGTGGGCATGATAAACCGTGCTGTCTGGTTTAAGACACATGCCAAATTACATAGTTTTTGCCCAGCAGGTCAAGGTATGGTATTCCATCCCATACTGGTCATGTTGAAGTTAATGGGAGTTTTATTTGCATGTGGAGTGTGTGGTTGTCCAACAGAACCTTGGAAAGCCTCAACTGTAAAGTCCTCTTTGAAAGCAGTTAAAAGAAAAAAACCCAAACCAAAACCCCACCTATTTCATTAGTTGGTGCCAAATCTGATAGCAGACAAGCTTAAAAGAGGGAAGAATGCTAGACTGGTCATAGGAAGCATGCATGGTAGTGGCAACTTACATTTTTCTCAGAAACAAACACAGAATGGAAAGCGAGTCTTCAACTATTATCACTTAGTTGACTTACAGAGGGAGCATTCACACTTCCTATCTGCATGGAATTGTATTCCCTAAATGTAAGGTTATAGGAACACTAGACACCTTAATTAGATGCCTAAAGTTAAAGTGCGTTGCAGTGCCTTCCTTTATGTGCCCAGGCAGTGCCTAGCAGCTCTGGGTTAGTTGATGTGGGTGACCATGGCTGATTTTGGTGCGGTGGAGATGAGATCCAGTCTGGGAGTCAGCAGTGCTCAGCTGCCCCAGCTGATGAGCCAGCTGAGATAGCTGCTCAGGGATCCTCCTGCTGCGGTTTGGCAGTCCTTTCCTTCATCACCAGCTGAGGATCACATTTCAGCCAGTCTGACCTCTGCGGTTTCGTTGCTAAATTTTCTGTATTCTGCAAGGGATCATAATTTCATCTGTGAGGATGATCATCTGTAATTTCATATTTTTAAAACCGAAAGCTGTTTTCCTTAAATTACATTTTTTCTATATTTTGTCTTTTTAGGAATAATTCTGTGGATATCACTGCTGTCTAGGGACAATTATATAGGTGTGTGCTGTTCAAATCCAGTGATAAAGTCAATGCAGAAAGTATAATTTTATACAAAAAGTTTACAAATACTGTTCTGTATAATTTTCAAGAGAAATAGCTTTGCTGAAATTGATTACTGTTAGGCAATATGTTAGATAAACTCTGGTTTCCAGACAGGGAATCGGAGAAATCTTCTGAAGCAGGTGTCATTTTCTTACCAGCTTTTCCCTGTTTACCCAATAGCTCCATTCAGAGCTTTTGTTGACTGCAGTTGGCAGTTGTCTTGGCCGTTTCAGCAGAGACCAGTACTTCACTGCTTAAAACGCAGGAAGTCATTGAAGCACTTCAAATGTTTGGGTGAGAGTTTTCTTTAAATCAGTGAGACAGTTTATAAGTTAGAAATGTTTCCTTGATGAATGAGCCTGAAGAGCTAAGCTGCCTCTCACTCCCCCTTCAGATCTAGTTCATCCTGCTGTGAGATAGAGAGCAGTGGCAGAAGAGACATTTGCCCTGCTGCAGCTTGTTGGATTAAAGAGAACCCTTTGGTATCGAGTGTTGTCAATGCAGCAACTTTTGCAAGCACTAAATTTACTTACAAAAAGTTATTTTTTAATTGCCCCAGGACAAACCCTTGCATGTCATCCTTTTGCCTGGAGAAAGTTTTTATATGGAAATACTTTTTTTTTTTTTTTCAGATGGTATAAAGGATGTCTAGAGTTTGTCAAGCCAATTGATCCTCCAGGGAATGTGCTGACTTTCAGTATGTACGGAGGATTTTTAAAGCAGCTGAGCAAAATCCCTTCTCAGATAAGATGCTTTCTATTTCGTCAGTTAAGAGCATGCTCAAATTGAAATAGCACAAACATAATCAAATCTCCCCTCCTCAGTCCCTTGCCTTCTACTCCCAACTGCCTACACAAGCCATGCCCAAAAGGATAATCCTGGCAGTGATGTCATTAGAATGAATTTACAGACTAGTGCTCAGTTTTCTTGTGTTGAGCTTCGATTGCTAATGCTGTAAATTTGAGCTGTGTATGTAAAGGAGTCAGGTTGTGCCTTCTTCCCACCCTTGTTTAATTTCTCTGGAGAATAACTAATATGGGATTATTTTGATATTTTTGTGCCCTTTTGTGTTTGTGTGTTGTTTTTTTGTTTTGTTTTTTTTAACTGCTACACAGCTTCATATTGCTTCCAAGCATTTATAAAAGCTCTTGCTGTATTCCTGAGGGAACCATTGTCTTCAGGGAGCAGAAAGTTTAAGGAAATAATTTTGCTGGCTAAATGTGGCTGGAAATAGTTACGGTTTCTGATAGATCTTCTGGATGGTGGTACAAAGTACAGAATAAACTGAAAAATAATTTGTTTTAACCAAATTTCTCTGTTTAAAAAAAAATCTTTTTGTTGTGATAATCCTCAGTGATTTTTACCTCTAATTTTTAATCGTTAAGAAGCCCCAATGAATAAAGTTGATTCAAATCAAGAAACAGGATCCATCCAGAAAAGATTGTAATAAGAACTGCCTAGGCAAAGAGAGGAAGAAACAGGCTGAATTGAACTGTTTTGTTGGTAGGAGGTTGTAACACATAGAAGCAGTGTATTTCACGCAGTTGTTGGAGGAGTTGATGGCAAAACGAGGATGTGAGTACAGGTCGCTCAAGTCTTGGTGCGCACGGTTGAAATCTTAACCACATAACTTCAGCCTGGCAGGTTCAAGCATGCTCTGTCAATCATATCAGCTCACTGAAGTCATAGAAACGTGTCTCTTCCCACAGGCTTATGTAGAAGAAGAGAGATATATGACACTGATAGCTTCCATGAGTTCAGTGCACGGAGGGGAAAAAAAAAGGCTAGAGTCAGTCTGAAATGTGTGCTGGAAGCAGGATTTTTGCTTGAGGCTTCTACCGAAAATAACTTTCTTTTTCCAGTCCCAAGTTGATGTATATATTGAAGGCAGTAAATACTTGTTTCAAGTACTCCGCTGCATTTCAAGTTTAATGTATAATAAACACAAAACCTTTCAGATCTGAAACAACGAACAGGCAAGACTAACCCAGCCTGGATGATCTGAGAGTTGGTAGGCAGTAGGCTGCTTTGCAAATCACATTCCACAGATCTGTGGGTGAAGCCCATGTGCATTGCTGTAGGAGGTTTTGGAATGGTGGATGCAACACACAGAGTTACTGTCCTGCGCTGTAGGCAGGAACATGCATTTGCCTATTAGCAGAGCTGCCAGAAGACTGGAGTAACAAGTGCAGAGTGCCAGCTGTACTTTTCAGGTAATTATAGCTCCAGCGTGATCACTGGTTTTGTGTACAGTACATGTATCTACGCAGCATTTTAGGACACTTCTTGACATAATCACAGAATGGTAGGGGTTAGAAGGGACCTCTGTGGGTCATCTAGTCCAACCCTCCTGCCGGAGCAGGGTCACCTACAGCAGGCTGCACAGGACCTTGTCCAGGCGGGTCTTGAACATCTCCAGAGAAGGAGACTCCACAACCTCCCTGGGCAGCCTGTTCC
>Ga0065711_1009078_pt1 | contig 17283 bp, 19 predicted proteins | sample Hoacrofraction12_FD_59098 | JGI IMG/M metagenome (GOLD analysis project Ga0065711, IMG submission 59098) | Hoatzin crop microbial communities from Cojedes, Venezuela - Epithelial fraction 12 v2 (version 2) | ecosystem: Host-associated > Birds > Digestive system > Esophagus > Crop | place... | reverse complement strand
TTCAGGTTGGATATTGGGAAAAATGTCTTTACTGGAAGAGTGGTCAGGCCTTGGCCCAGGCTGCCCAGGGCAGTGGGGGAGTCCCCATCCCTGGAGGGGTTCAGACACCGTGGGGATGTGGCAGATGGGGACATGGTTTAGCAGGCGTGGGGGTGTTGGGGTGACGGTTGGACTTGGTGATCTTAGAGGTCTTTTCCAACCTATGATTCTATGATTCTGTCAGAAATAACATAGGTAAAGTGGATCTTGCATTGGAGCGTAGGGGTGGAGTATGATATTTCAAGGGCCCTTTCAAGTCTTTTCAATCCTGATTTGTACATTGTTAAGGGTTCCAACCTTTTCTTAAATGGATCCTTAATACAGTGGCTTTCAACCCTTTTTGTTATGGGCCACTTGTGTGAAAGGAAGGCAAGTTTAAATGCTGGGGTTCTCGCATACGCAGCCGAAGGGGATGTACCTGCTTGTGTCTCCCCAGGCGTGCTGCGCGTGCTGGAAGAGCGCTGTGGGTGCTTAGTGCTGCACGTGCTTAGCGATGGTGAGAGAGGGACTTAAAAACACCCCTGGGAGCGGGCTGTTCAGCCTTGATGAGACGTCTGCTGTCCATTTCCCACTCCTGGATTGCCTTTGGAAAAAGGGGCTAAAAAAAAGGGATCCCATGAGGGCTGGGGAAGATAAAGAGGCAAGGAGGGTGCTGGAGCATTCCAAACAGGATCCTGAAATCAGTACTGATTTGGTAGTGTTAAGCACGAGCAATACGACTTTGCTTTTGTGCGTGTGTCTGTCTCGTTACCGTTAGGTGATCGAAGTACTGATTCGGTCTGAGGAAGGACTTTCCAGAGACATGGTGAAGCACCTCAACAGCATCGAGGAACAAATTCTCGAGAGTCTTGCCTGGACTCGGGACTCGGCACTCTGGAATGCACTCCAGGCCTCAGAAAACAAGGTCCCAACCTGTGAAGAAGTATGTTACCTGTTCTCCTTTCGTTAGGACATTCACGTTCTTTCCCTTACTGTTGTTTTATGCGGAAAACCATTCAAATGAGACAATTACTGCAGAAAAACTTCTGTTAATAGGTTGGCACAAAGAAGGGAGATCTATTTGTTATCTTACTGACATTTCTTATTTCTCAGGTAATATTTCCCAGTCATTTCGAAGCAAGCAACGGAGGAAGTGGGCTTGGGTATTTGCCTATGATGCCATTGTCTCCTATAATTCATCCTCGAGTCAAAGAGGTTCGGACAGATCTTGGTGGGAGTTTAAGACGGGGTATGTTCAAGGTTTCTGGTATGATTTGAATGTGTGAATCTGGGGAGGGAGGTTTAGACTTCTTTACAATTGCAAAAAGCAATCTTGAATCCCAGTTAAGCATTCAGAATTGTGAAGCCTCTTCTTTGATCAAGGGAAGGTCTAGATGCATCCAGTCAAACCACAGCCATGTCTTCCCGGCAGCAGACACTGGTGCTAACGCTTCACTGCTGAACCAGAGCAGGTTTTGCTGCTGTGTTCATGCAAGGGTTACGTTTCTCTCGGGTGGGTTCTCATCTGATAGCTTACTGTCCTTTGCTTTCAGATTTTTCCCATTCGTGGGGTTTTTTTTGCTGTTGTTTTCAGTGAGTTTCACAGGAATTTAGGTGACTTTTTTTAAACGGAATGACAGAGCTGCATTTATTCCTCCTTCCTACGGAACTTTTTTTTGCAGGAGGGGAGGACAATACTTTGTCTGCAGTATTCTTACCTCTGAAGAACTGCCTTGCTCTTTGCAGATTCCTGGGTATTGCGCAGAGCTGTCTCTTGACACTGAGCGTGAAGAGGCGGTGGCAGCACTGCTGTTGCTTTTCCGTGCTTCCCCAGTTCCCTAGGAATTGCTGCTTTTGTTGTATCCCAAAAAATAGTCCATAGGTTGTTGCTGGTGCACTATGGACTGATTGGTGTTTCGATGTTATCTCCTTTTGTGTTTGTCTAGCAAACTGCATTACAAGACTGTTTGCTTTTTTTTTTTTAAATACTCATTAGGAAAAAGCTGTATAAGCAGCTGCTGTAGATGTTACGGTTAGTTGTTTGATGGAAGAGAAAGCCACTTGGAGATGATGTCTTATATATGGGTAAGGCTGTGTGAGACCTTACCTTGTATATGAGAATCTGGTACCAAATTCTTTCCTGACTTCAGATGGAAAATGCTGGGGATTGGAAATGTTTCTTTGCCCCTGTTACCAAAAAACCATCCTGGCAGAGTTAGAAGTAAGGTCTCCAATCTGTCTTACCTGGACGGTTATCCAGAAGGCTTCCGCTTCATGGGAAATAGGAATCTGCTGTCACTGGTATCCTCACAAGTGGCTAGCAGACTTCAGCAGAAATGCAAAAAGCCAGAGGAACAGAAGCCTGTAAATTATTGTGTACTTCAGTCTTACTGCTGGAGCAGATGTTTGAAACCAACAGAAAAGCCTGAGAGGAACTGGGGCTGGATGAGGGTGGAGGCTTCTGACTGGGGTTAGTTTAGGGAGAGGCTAAAAGCCAGAACATACAGCATATCCAGGGCTGTGGTCAGTGTTCTTGTAGAGGAACGTGTTCAGAGGAGCAACACTTGCAAATATTGTTAATCTGCTAAGCAGACTGGAGTAAGTGTCTGTAATCCTGCGTATTCCTCGGCCTCTGCATATTAGCTTGGTTACTCTTGCCTTCCGTGTGGTACCTGATTGTGAAGCTGAGCTGTCTGGGGTGACTACACAGTAAAAGGAGACAGTTAAAGGACTGTAGGCCTTGTTCATATTGCCTGGGCACTGAGAGATTAGTTCTCTGCTAGAAGTGATTTCTTGTGCTCCAATTTTGTTGTTTGAAGGCCAGCCTTTTCCCCTCCTGTGGAGGAGCATTCCTGTTAAGCTGCTCCTATTAAGGGGTGGTTGGTAGGGATTTTTTTTCTCCTTTGCATCCTAGACATGCAGCCATTGTCACCGATCTCTGTGCATGAGCGCTACAGTTCTCCGACGGCTGGAAGTGCTAAGAGAAGGCTTTTTGGAGATGACAGCCCCAAAGAAATGCAGATGGAGAAAATTTTAACCGAAGGAACAAAGTTGACAATTGCTCCAGCATCGAGCATTGCTGCTGAAAACATGGCGGTTTCTCCTGCCCAGACAGTGCTGACCATGACAACAGCTACGGTACCGGGAAAAATGGGGCAGAAGGTTACTATCCCACTGCACGGTAAGAATTTGTCCCATTTTTCTTCTCTACTAGATGTTTTGGGTGCTCTTAAGATCTGCTTAGACTGACTGTGCATCTTGAACATGCATCCCTTTTCCTTTTTAAAAGAACATGTATCACTTCATAAAAAAAAAAAACCAAACTTGAGTTCATACTGCTGTCTCCTCCCGTGGAGACACTGGATGTTGAACACGCATCCCGAGGATTCCTGCTTGTGAGCAAAGTTGTGGAGTTCATGTTTCTTAGAGTTACACCTCGCCATAGATTAAGCGATGCTTTGGTTCTCTGCTCCAAGAATGATTTACTACTGTTTGTCTGAACTGTGGTCTGTTATAATCTGAAAAGGCTCTGGAATTTCTGGAGAAGGGCTACGTATTAACGTTAGCAGAATAGCGGGGGACTTCTCTTGAAGTTGGGTGATGCTTGAATATTTCTGAAAATGATACACAAGAAATGAGTATTATAGCCTTTTCTAATTTAAAAACTGAGTCTATAGATAGACACAGAAAAAAATCTCCACGCCTCATGTTTAAGGAGATGTTCAGCAAGACAATTTGACTACTGAGGAACCTTATGAGGACTGTATGCAAGGTGCTGTCAGGTTTGCAGAATAATAAAAATAAAAAAAGGCAGGGAATGCCCACCTCCTCCCCAAGAGTGGAGCACTGACTACAGAAATTGTGGTTTCTTGTAAGCTTTGTACTTTGTACTTTCAGATAGTTTTAGAAATGATTGTTCACATTCACGTGCTTCCTTTAAGCATTACCAGAAATGTAATTTTTAATAATTTCTGAAGACTCCGAGGGACAGTCTTTTTAGCATCCAGCAGAGAAGGATGAGATGTCTTTAGTATGAAATGTTTGTGAATGAATTTGATTTGCAGTTCAGCTCTGCGGCGTGAGGAGAGCAAGCGGTTTATTTCTGGGTGTGTGTATCATCTCCAGGTATTACAAACGAAGTGGGTGGGATCACATTGATACCCATTTCGATGAATTTAGGTCAGCCGTGTAAAGCGGAGGCGCAGGCTCCCTGCCACCCCCAGGTGAACCAAGCACAAGAAGCGCATCTCTCGGCAGCGAGCAAACCCAGGAGAACGGGATCCTTGGCCCTGTTTTACAGGAAGGTGAGTGTCTTTGTTAGGAAGTCAGGCTTTACTTCTGTTCGTGGCCATGCTGAAACTTTCCTCTTTGTGCAGTTTTCATTACTTTCAATCTTCCCATACCTTTCCTTTGGCATGAGCAGTTCTTGTATACCTGGGAGGAGAAGGGAAAAGGTGTTGTCAGGTGCTGCAGAGAATCCAGGTTTCCCCTTCCCCTCCCCATGAGATGTTTTGTGTTTTGTTTTTGTTTTTTTTTTTTTCTTATAATAAGCAGCTTCTGTAAATAACTACCTAAGAAATACGGGTAGTTTTTACTTCTTGTCTATTTTTACTGCCTCCGACGTATCAGAAATGAGATTATTCTCATGTTTCTTGCTCATTCAAAACTGCACTGTTTCGGATCCTGCATCTGGAGATTCTCGTTTGCAGTTTTCTGAGGTCTGCTCAGTAGTGCTGATCTTGCTGGTACAGGGCCTCAGAAAGCAGTGATGAATAACACGCTATCTAAAAGTTTCTAGAAAGAAGGAACTTCTTGAAATAATGAAGGGTTTAAGGGGTAAGGTAAGAACTGCATATGCTTCAGAGCAGATTACTTGTTTCTAGTTGCTTTCATTTCCACTGTGGAATGTGGGGGGGGTCTTTGGAGGAGGCTGGGGTAACTTGCCTAACTGCCTGCAAAGCATATACACATAAATTAATCTCTTAGAAATACTAGAAGATCTTTCTGCTGTGATTTTCTTACTAGGGAAGTTACTTTCAGAGGTTTTCCCCTTTTAGGGTATCTGCATTGTAAACCTAGAGAATTCTACTTTGAACAATCTTTAAGGTAAATACAATCTTTAAGGTAAATCTTAATGCAGAAACTAATTCCTGCAGAGACTTGTAAGCCACATCTTGTGTCTGAACTATTGGTTCTTTAGTTTTGATAGTGGCAGTCTGTCTTTCTCTCTGAGAATGGATTAAGAATCGATTGGCCAGCTGCCAGGCGTGAACTCAGACTGCATTTTGTAAGCTTTACTCTCAGTTGGGGAATACTTCTATTTGACAAACCACGTGGTAGGCAACATATTTCTCTTAGTAATGAAGGAGAACTAGAATCTTACTTAAATTTGTCTTTAAATTTTGACTCTCTATTTACAGTCATCATATTCATCATCGCATTCAAAATTATAGCTTTTCCCTACTTTCCTTTCTTGTTCCTCCTCAGTAGAGCAAGTGAAAATGAAATGAACTCTTTCTGCTTTCCAACATAAAGAATGTGCCTAATTACTGTCCATGAAGAAGGCTAATGTTGCCCTTGATAGTTATTTCAGGTTTTGAGACAGACTTTTGGTAATCAAAAAGAAAAAAAAAAATCTATCAGTGTGTGAATCTAAGATTGTACTTAATCGTAATTAAAGCATGTCCCTTCTTTGTGCTGGCTGGCAGTGTTCCATTACAGTGAGTGAGTGATACGGTATAGAAGCTATTGTCATAATGTTTTTAAGCAGATTTCCGCTAAGCCTTAGAGATCCAACATCTGAACAGAGTTGACAACTTAGTCTTTGGAGAAGTTGTCTTGGGCAGAGAGAGGAAACTTTGCAGAAACAAACTGTTCAACTAGAGAACAGCTCTGCTTTCAGGACTTTCATTTTCGCAGACTAGGTTAAGCTGGTTTCTGTGTGTCTTTTTCTTCCAGGTTTATCATCTGGCAAGTGTGCGCTTGCGTGATCTGTGCTTAAAATTGGACGTTTCCAATGACTTGCGCAGGAAGATATGGACATGCTTTGAATTCACATTGGTTCATTGTGCTGATCTAATGAAGGACAGGCATTTGGACCAGCTCCTCCTCTGTGCCTTTTATATCATGGCAAAGGTACCATGTAACTTTAAGAAATTTAGGGAGTTTTATGTCAATTGAAAATGTAAATTGGTTTGCAGTTTACAATTTGATTGCTTTATTCATGTCATATTACTGGAGGGAAGGGAAAACTCCTTCCAAGAAGTGGATAAAGTCACAATATATTTTTTCCTTGTTTTACCTAATCTTAAAAGTTTCCGTCAACCAGCCAGTTGGTTGAGAGGATTTTCCTTCTCTTCCTGAGTGCATTCGCAGTGAGCGCTGGTCAGCGTAGACGAAGCAGCGTGTGATCTCGTTGCCCCATATTTGTGTTTTCTATCCTGTTCGTCATCTGCATGATCTATGTAAGCTGAACTAAAACCGCCATTACAGTTACAGAATTGTGCAGGCTGCAAAAGTCTGCAGGAGCTCATAACCTTATGTATGGATGTGAAGTTTCTGTTCCACAAAAGCCCTCTTAGCTTTTGAAAATTCAGGTTGAGCAGTTGAGCTGGTTGCCTGTTACTCGTGCTTCTTAATTTCTTGCTCAGTTTGCCAGCATTGATTTAGGTGTTACTAAGTTAGATTATGAAACTGGAACATTGGTTTGACTCCAGCTTGATAGCTGACGGTTACAATGGCCATCAAGTCTGATTCAGACACAAATTCCGGAAAGTGAAATAAAGTCCAGGCTCCTCTGAAACACTGGGGATGGATTACGTTTTCTTCTTGATGAAGACCAGTGGAGAGGAGCAGTATCTGTGAAGGGAAGCTGGTGTTCGGACTGTGACTGCCTGTGCTCTTCGTAACTGTAGCACAGCGAAGGGTCGTTTGACATCGACGCTGACAGCTGTAGAAAAGCAAAACCATTGAACAGTCAGCGGTCTGTGTTTTATCACGTAGTCTGTCAGTTGTGGTTTTGTGGAGGGGGTTCTTTGGTCTGTTGTTTGGTTTTGGTTTTTTGGTTGTTTTTTTTTTTAAATCCAGTCTTCTGAGTGCTGTCTCCAGTGCAGGATGAGACCTGACAATTTAGCCAGAGATCTTGATACATTCTCTCCTGGCTCCTAACTAAAAAAATGGTTGCTCATCTGCTATTAAAATTACAGATGCCTGGCTGAAAAACAATGTCCTTTAATGAACGGGCTATTTTGAAGTACAAAAGCAAGCTGAAGTTGCATGTGTATATATAGCTGCTTAGTGTTTTGTTTGGGTTTTCCTCACTTTCTGTTTAGAAAAGTTAAGGGGTCTGTTTTTCAAACTTACAAATACATTTTTGATGTAATAGCATTTCCCTTCTTTAATTATTAGTGTCATTAGAAGAAAAGTCAGAAAAGGAGTAATTCCTAACCATTATTAAGCAATGAGAGGTTTTAGTAGCTAAGAAACAAGGAATGCCTGAACAAGAAAAATGCTTGTTTTTTCATATTCTCATCACCAAAACTAAGTTTTAAAATAATATATTCATAGTAATGCTCGCAAAACAGCTGTATAGAGGGAAGCTAATGGAATAGACTGGGCCTGAGCAGCCTGACCTTGCTGCTTGCACTTGGTCTTCAGTAGCCTTTTCTTTTCCAGGTAACTAAAGAGGAAAGAACTTTTCAGGACATAATGAAAAGTTACAGAAATCAGCCTCAAGCAAACAGCCACGTGAGTAAATAGTATTGCCTTTCCTTTTTATGCATCTCGGACAGAGGTGCCTTTTCAGGTGGTTTTGCTGATAAGCGAAAGGTCAAATCCTCTTCAGTGTTCTCCTCATTCAGATGGAATTCACCTAGTGTTCCTTTTTTCCTTGACAAGAGTGTTTTTTCCGGTGTCCTGTAGGTTTATAGGAGCGTCTTGTTGAAAAATATTTCTGCCGATGTCCTGCTGGACCAAAATGCAAACCAAGATGTGGAGATGACAGAGGGTAGGTACAGCAAAGTAGTCTGCTGGGTTTAAAACGTACTTGTGGGCTTTTATAGAACTGAACTGTCAAGTAATAAGGAGAAGTGAAGCAAGTTTGACAGTTTTAAATGCATTAAACAAAAATAAACATGTTGTTGAAAAAGAAAACATCTTGTCAGTAGCCCTCCTGTGTGTTAGATATGGAAAATATGCATCCTAGCTGGGAAAAAATCTTTAATTTTGTTTCCTTAAATTTGGTTGGTTGAGGTTGAAGTGTTTCCTTCGTGTGTCAGTGATACTGTGGTTGCTCTTGGACAGCATCACTGGTTAAGAAAGAAAGATGAACAGTACCTGGAATATGATGACAGGTTTTTTTTGTAATGTCACCTATCATGAAGGCTTAAATAGGGACAACTTGTTTCAGAAAATAAAAACAGTGACTCCCTAAGACCACTGTTTTCTTACATTCAGGTTTCTTTTAAATAGTTGATATTTTCTTTTTTCTGGGTTAGAGGAGAAAAGGAACAAGAGTAGTATTAGAGGAAAGCATGAAAACTGTGCCATGCCTGTTTAGTGATGCATCAGGAAACTGAGAGATCGCAAGCCCCTGTATGAACCCTTGAGCAGAGCAGATCTGCAGCTGGGACACACGCAGAACTTTAGAACACTGTTCCGTATGGCAAATTCCCACTGCGGATGGGGTTCAGCTGCTTGAACGAGGACTAGAGTCCCTTCCTAAATGCCTTTTGAGGATTCCACCGGGATCCAGGAAAGTGCTGATCTCCTGTAGGTTCCGCCTCCTGCCTAGCAGCTCCACAGCTCTTGGATATGGTAGAGCATCTCAAGGGGCAGTGGGCTCCGGTGCTTTGTCAAATGAATGTACTTGGTCACAAAGTTCTTCAGCAGCTTTTCCTGCCAGACTTTTTTGTTCAGTTAATAGACTCGTGTCTCCTTTATCCAGTCTTAGCTCCCACTCTTGACACCAGCTTACAGGAACATAAGCTTGTGTTGGGACGTAAGGCAGGGAGTGATGTTTACGGGTAGCAGCTGAAGCTTTTTCTGCTTGTGTCATAGTGCACTGGCTGCAGGAGGCTTTGTTCTGTGTTGCCCTGTTTTGCTTGGCAGTAAACAGGATGGAGGATGAACCAGAGAAGGTCGCGTTCTGTAGCGCTCCAGCTTAAGTAGGGGAGAGAGAACATGAGCAGAAATATTCTTGCTTTTCAAGCTGCAGCTTTTTCCACTGAACAGCCGTTTTGTGGTACGCCTGAGCAGATGGTGTCGTGGCTTGCTTGCAGCTGACATGAGTTGCATACGAAGCTGTTCTTTGCTAGAAACTTTCACAGAAGCTGAAAGCTGGGAGATGTCAGACTGCTTGAAACTCGGTTTTAAGAGCAACACATGGCTTTGTACCACTCCCTGAAATAAGTGTGGGGAAAGGGCTCAGCTGGGCTACAATGTTTCGCTACGGCTGTTTCCAAGTTTAGAAGGAAGATTTACCTTGGCCTTTTTAGCCGTAATCCCCTAGCAGCGATTTGTAGCTCCACCAATGTTCATAACCACCTACAGCACGCCCTGCTGCTGTCTGAGGCACGTTCTTTAGTTCGTCTCATTAACTAGACAATTTGTGGGTGAGTTCTTGTCACTGGGGTGATGTAAGCTTGAGTCTGAAGCGCCCCGTTTGCTGATGCGATGTTTCTGAAATCTGAAGCGCTCTCTTACTGTTAGACTCGTCTGTGAAAACCAGCAGTTCCTCAGGACAACCCACAGCAGAGAACTCCAGTGAGTCAGGAGCCGAGGAGAGAGGAGATCTTATTAAATTCTACAATGCAGTCTATGTAGGAAGAGTAAAATCATTTGCACTGAAGTACGATATCACAAACCAGGATCATGTAGTAAGTAAAGTATTTTGGAGTGTTGCGCTCTCTAATAATCAGACACAGAGTCGTTTTTCCAGCCAGTTAAATATATGTCAATAATTTTGTTCCGTTATTCACCTGGTGTAGTTACAGAAGTTAAACAGTTGTAGGAAATGGTACGAGGACTTGCTTTGACAGCCTTTCAAGAGGACAAGTGCAGGTGCAGTTCAGTTTGCAGCCTTGGTTTCAGGTGCTTTGTATTGACGCAGCACCCATTTGCTGAAACGCCTGGGGTGCGTCTGTGTAACGCATCTGGAAAATAAATCTGTTCTGTTGTTTGATGGACACTCGATCTGTTGTTTATCTGTGGTGGGATAAAGTCTTCTAAAGAAGACCTGGAAGTGTGTTAATCTTTCCTTCTGTGAAGTTACTGCTCTTAAAGATCTTCTGGTTCAGCTCCTGTCCAAAATTTGTCCTCTCTTGCAGGTGGAAGCCCCTCCCTTGTCTCCGTTCCCCAACATTAAGCAACAGCCGGTGTCTCCTCGCCGGATCTCTCAGCAGCACTCTGTTTACGTGTCGCCTCACAAGAACGGTGCCTGCTTGACACCTCGAACTGCACTACTGTATAAATTTAGTGGGAGCCCTTCCAAGGTAGAGAGCAAAAAGGTTGAAAGGGGTCGGTCTGAGAGCGGGTTAATTAATCTCCTAATTAGGATGTGTTCCAATGCAGTAAGGTTTCATTGAACTAGTCTGTCACTTTGCGGTGAAGGGTAGAATTCTTTCTGTGGAATCCATCACTCCAAAAAGAGGTTCAGAATAACTTTTTGTTCTCAGATGATTGAAAACCAGAGCAAGTTTGAAATGGAGCTGTAGTAACTTGTGATTTTTTTTTTTTTTATCTTGATCACAGAGTTTGAAGGACATCAACAGTATGATAAAACAAGGTGAACACAGGAGTAAGAAACGAGCAATAACAATTGACAGTGACACTGAATCCCCTACGAAGCGACTCTGCCAGGAAAATGATGACGTTCTACTTAAACGTCTCCAGGATGTTGTCAGTGAAAGAGCCAATCATTAAAACTGCCAGTTTTCTGTGGGATCTAAAAGCTGTGGAGTTGGATACAGCCGTTGCGCTATTTATTTCTTGCTTTCAGATACAGCCAACTGCCAAGTTTCTTTAACATTGAACTTCACCTGACTTCCATAGGATGTGAAAAGCAAGGGTTAAGTAGTAAACGCCAGAGAATGAGAGGTGGTGATGATCTTCATTCCCAAGGGCCACGCTGTGCTAGGAGTTACTCTGAGCTGTTTTAGCAAGAGAGTGATCTGTAGAAAGCCATATTGGATGTTCTCAAGCCTAATTTAGAGCATCATGAGTTCTGAGTGTAACTCAGCTTCTAGTAATGCTGATTTTATTTTTGGAATAAGAATGATAAGGAAATGAGTGAAGTCAGTTACGTTTCCTCAAGCTTTTGGTATTTGGGGAAGAACCTTTAAAAGTGCCTTATTTTAAAAGAACGTAGGTTTTTGTGCATTATTTTACTGTGGAGTAACTGGAGTGGAGAACAAATTGATCATTTGGCCTCAGGAAGAGCTGAGCGGTTTTGAACCGCAGGATTTGTGCTGCGCTCCGTCTCCCCCTGGAACTTCGGTAAAAGTGTCTGTTAGGACGTGGCTCAGACAGCTTTTGCAATAACAAAGGCAATAATCCATAAGTACAAATAGCAGTGACTGAAACTGGGCACCGACGTGATAAAGCACTGAGACTTGGTTCAGTGAGCCTGAATTACCTTGCTCGAGCCGGTGAATGCTGCCCCAGGAGTGGCTCCTTTCCCGTTGGAAGCCTGATGGCACCCTGCTGCAGGAGCTGCTCCCACACATTGCAGCGTACCCACAAAGCAGCACAAGCTGGTCTTACCGCGGCTCAAATGCACAAATGCATTTAGCAAGTTGTATCTGTTTGTTGTATTTTTTGCTGAAGATCTTGGCCTCTTATGCAGTATCTACACTGAATGTAAGCCCACCAGATAAGGCGTGTTTGTATGTATGGGGGTTTTGTAGCTGTTAAAGGCTTGGATTCATTGGAAATGTGTAAAGTCCAGCATCCAATTCCTTGTAACCTGGTTTTTAACGCTGAGGGATTTGGTAGGGTTTATTATACCAAAATGGAGAAAAGTCAAGGTTTATTCATTGCATCAATAGCTTGATCTTGTCTCATAATTGCATTTAAGATTAGAGCCATAGAGAAACTACTCAGCACTGTATTTTTCAGTTTATGTGCATATCGAACTGAAAAAAAAAAAAAATTGAATGATTACATAGGACTTGTTTAAGGAGCTCTGTTCGCTTCACTGTTTGGTTTGTTTAATATGGGCTGCGAGATCTGCTGTACCACAGTGCCAGGGAAGAATACAGCGATGATTTCAAGCAGTCTCAGCTAATGAATCTGGCCAGCAGATGGAGGAAAAATGTATTTAAAAGTGTACACGTGCAAGTGACCCTACTCAGTAGTTAGTGCAAAGTTTATAAACTGTAATCTGTTTTTGAATTATTAACTACTTAAATATTTGATTTTTTTACTTTCAAAAAAAGGTGCTTATTTCTGCGAGGTTTGACCATAGAGAGCTGCAGTATGAGGAAACGGCCATGCAGTGGACTGGGTTTGATGTAGATTCTTCTGTTTTTTCTGTTTTTTGAATTTTATTCAATTTTTAATATCGGTCTTCAGATCTGAAGATAAAAAGTACACGAGAAACAACCTTTGTGTCTCGATCTGTTCATCAGTGCTGTTACAACTATAACCGCTCAGCGTACGTACTCCAGTCCCTGAAAGCCTCCTGTGCTGGGGGGGGAACAGGGAATCTTGATTTATCTTTCAGCAGAGTCAGCTTTATTTGCCTGGAGGATTCCAGCCTTTCTGGATGGGAACTGTATGATCAGGCTCGACAGCATCAGTCTTTCAGCAGTATTGTATGGCGAGAGTTTAGTTGATTTGGTTTTAATTCAGCATCATGTGCAGAGCTCTCCACATGTGTCCGCTCACCATGTTACTGCATTCTCTGAAACTGCAGAAAACCAATGGTGCTAAAATCCGTAGTAGTTGTCATTAGCTGTAGTGTTTTTTCATTAGAAAAATGAACGTACTACAACTGGATGCAGTTCAGATCTTTTTCACCTTTTTAGGTGATAGGAAAAATATTTTTGGACTTGTTGGACAGGTGAAACAATAGCTTACATGAAAGTTTTGTAACGGTTTCAAAGTGCCTTCACTTGTAAATATGTATTTTATAATAAACGATTTAAAAGTCTTTTAACTTGTGTTGCTGTATTTCCTGTGGTCTTTCTGTGGTGATTCATTAAACAATGCATTCTGTCTGCATTTTCTGTAGTGTCAAAGACCTTCATCGTGTTTATGGTCCCTCAAATTTCTCTGGGGTTTTTTCAGTTTAAATTCATCATCTTCCGTGTGATCTGTCTGAAGTTTCCTCCTCAGGTTTCTGTACTGTTTGCGCTTCAGTCAGATGCAGTTTCTGGGAGGAGAAGGCAACGCATGACACGACGTAACAAACACCACCGCGGAGGAGGAACTCGGGCAGTGATGGGTGGCGTGCCCAGGGAGGGAGGTGCGACTCTGGTGCTGGTGAGCTGCTGGGCTCCGTGGGCTCTGCGTCCCCGCGTGGGAGCTGCCGCAGCCCTGGCTGCCTTCCTGCCCCTGTCCAAACCCAGCTGCGGGCAGGTTCAGGGTTGTGTTGTGCTGGTGGTGTTGCTACAGATAAGCATAAAGCTGGCGTGAACTCGGAGCTTTCTTTAATAGTTCTTGTACGTCTGCGGGGGGGCAGCAGGCCAACTTGCGCAGATGCAGTCGAAGGACTTCTTTGACACCAGAGCTTCTTGTTTTAAAAGACTGTTAAATGTAGTTACCAACCCAAGGGATGCTGAGAGGCAGAGCTGTGAAAACATGGCTGGCTTTTCTCTTTGTAAACTTTCTTTTGCAGATAAGGTGCCCAGTGAGGGGAAAGCATCACGGGCAGCTCCTTAATGCTGCTTGAAGTGGATTCGGAGCTTGCGTGTTTACTGCAGGGCAGTTTTCAGAGAGCCAGAGGAAGAAGTGTTTAATAACCTTTCCTTTAACACCTAGCACCAGGAGCACTGTAAATCTGCTAGAACTTCACATAGAAGCAGTATGTTAATACTAGGTTGCCACATTCCAAGTGTTGCAGTAAGATGTGGCCTCAAGAAAACTTGTGGTTAGAGTACAATGAAGCAGTATGTGGAATTGAAACTGATTTTTCTACTTACTTTCCTGTTAGGAAATACTCTTCTTATGTTGCCATCCTGTGACTCATAGAGGGTGTTTTTTGTTGTTTGATACCCGAGGAGCAGTGAAACTGGGGATGCAAAAGGAGGCGTACGAAGGAGCTGCCAGTGTATAAGAAGCGCTGGGATCTCAGATGAGAGAACCTGAACGTGTCTAAATCTGTCTCAAGGCCAGAGAAACAGAGCTCACTGTAATCTCCAAAGTTCACAATAACCCTATACCTCATCGTCCAAGTCGCAGTTCTTGGAAAACATGTGTCAGGGGAACCTGATGTGAAACCCATAAAAGTTTTCAACTTCCTCAAGGCAGCAGAAGCGCGTTCGACAGCTGGTGAGTTGGAGGTGGATGACGCGTGCGGTCTCTGACCTGCTGGCAGCTGAGAGCCTCGGCTGCCCGGCTCCCTCTGAGCTGGGGAGCCGGGCAGAGCCGGCGGGCCCGGCTGCGCGGTGCCTGCGTGAAGGCTGATGCACCAGAGCGCCGGGGAACCGCTGGCTCAAGGAGCCCAGCAGACCCTGCCTGCGCACCCCACGGCACTGCTCCCCAGCTCGGGAGCTGCCTCGCAGCTCGACACGCGGCACTGAAGCTGCAGCAGCTTTACATTGAGCCCCCTCTCTGATATCCATCGTGGCTCCCAGTAACAGAAAAACAGCTTTGCAAAAGTTTAGTCACAAGCATTTCGGCTAGCTAACGTGTAAATGCAGGGCTCGAGCAGGTGAGGTTGTGGAAGGAGCTGGCACACCTTGGATGGCTTTGCTGCAGACTCCTCAGTTCCTCGGCAGTCCTGCCTTCCAGCAGCGAGGGGGTAGCGCCGCTTCCTGGAGTTCAGCAAAACGAGGAGAGCGCTAGTAGAAACACGTAAAGTGGAAAAAATAAAATGAGACCCTACACAAGAATAATTTTAACATGTGCCTTGCTTTTTGTTTGTCATCACTAGGGGTCCCGCTGGGTTCATTTTGGGTTTCTGCACCAAGCTGCACGCCTGGAGCAAAGCTTGGGTTTTCTGTGCATGCAGTCACAGAAGGGCTGGGAGGGCGTTCAGGACACCTCTGTCACAATGCAAACAAGTGCAAAGCTGAACCAAAAATTGTCCTCCCTTACCCTTTTTAACGTGCTTTGTTTGGTTAGCAGGGACTTAATCCTGCTCAGAACAACGCCCTGCCTAGCGGAGTATTTTCTTTTCTTTTTCTTCCTACTCGTGAGGGTGAAACTGGTACCCCTCCATCCTGTTGTGCTACGGAATGTGGCTGTCTGGTGGTGCAATCTCGGCAGGTTTTGCAGTGATCCATGAAGGATGTCCTGCCGTTTCAGAGTGCTCCTCTCTTGCTGTTCTTAGGCCATGAATGCAATGAGATCTCTCTTGAACGTTTGGGGCTTTTTTTGGATGAGCGCTCCAGATGTACCAGGCCTGGGGACAGGATGCATGTCCTTCAGCTCCCTTCCCTCTCCAAAAAGCGCTTGAGGTACCTTCTGGGTATTGAGCTATAGCAGGCGGCAGTGTTTGACACTGGCAGAAGTACAGAAGGGACTGGTGATGAATTATTGCTTCAAAGGCCAAGCACCAGTGACAGCTGGATGTCACTTCAGTCTGGGGGAGGGGAAATGGAGGAGGTGTGAGGCTTGTTTATACAGTTGTGTGTCATACTGGTTTGTCCCTGTCTCCTAAGGTTCCTTCCAAGAAGAGGAGCCTTTCCTCTAAATGGGTGGGACTAGTTCTGAGCCAGCCAGTTTCATTTGGCATGGTGAGGACACAGGGCTGACGGAAATCTCGGAAAGACCCAGAGGGGATGGAGAGGGACTCTCAGCCAAATGAAAAACAGCGAGCAAGCATTAAGGGCACTTTCGTAAAGAGCTGAGAATTGAGGAAGCAGAATATTCGCTTACAAGAGCAGATTACTGTAGCATGACAGTAGAACGCGTAAGCACTGCTACATATGGAGATCTCAAGAAAAGCCTAGAAAGGGCTTTTTGTTACTAAGATGACAATTTTTTTTTTTCCTTTTTTTTACATGTCTGAACTGTGGTGGGGAGTTGCGATGAGAGCAGTGATTCGCAGAACGGTTCTGTGGTGTGTTGACCTTGGCTGGCTGGCATGTGCCCACCCAGCCGCCCTCCCACTCCCCCTCCTCAGCAGGACCTCTGCTCCGGCACCTGGAGCACCTCCTGCCCTCCCTTCTGCACCGACCTTGGGCTCTGCAGAGCTGTTCCACATGTTCTCTCACTCCTCTTACAGCTGTGGCTGTGCTGCAGCGGGTCTGTCTTGGAGCGGGCTCTGCCTGACATGGGGGCAGCTTCTGGTGTCTTCTCACAGAGGCCACCACTGCAGCCCCCCTGCTACCAGAGCCTTGCCACGCAAACCCAACGTGCACGTGCGTACTGCTGAGGGACAAAGTGTGACCTTCCCCCCGGGCAGCACTGCCGTAGAGCACAGCTTGTGCCGGGCGTCGCAGAATCACCGCAGCTTGGAGGGAGCTCAGGGGTGTGCGGGGTTTGGAGCTCCTCGGACGTCCTTGTCGGTGCTGGGGACAGCAGTGGAGAGAGGCAGGCTGTCTGCAGGGAGGAGGTGCCTGGCACAGCCGCAGCCCGTGGGCTTGCCAGGGTGCGTGGGCTCCCCCGAAAAGCTGCGCTGGTGCAAATATTGAGCTGGTCAGGGGCACCGAGGTGCGAGCGTCTCGTGTGCTGGGTGAATGTCTGAGAAGCTCATCAGGGATGGGTTGAGGCAGCGGGGGTTTCGCCAGCCGCGCTCTGTGGGGTCTGTACATGGGAGCCGAAGTCTCAGGTCCCTCCTGGGGCCTTTGTGGTGTTCCGAGGCGTTTCGCAGCAGAGCTGGTCTCGTGGATGCCAGGGTGTTACTCGTGGACACGGTACCTGGAAACCAGACCACGTGTCCGTGCCGGCGAGGGCCGTGGTGTCTGGCGGTTGCGGCTGTGAGAGACCCAGTCTGGCGGCTGCGGGGCCGTGGGTTTCATTCACAGAATCACAGAATGGTCGGGGTCGGCAGGGCCCTCTGGGGTCACCCAGCCCAACCCCCTGCCCAAGCAGGGTCACCCAGAGCAGGCTGCACAGCACCGCGGCCAGGCGGGGCTGGAATATCTCCAGAGAAGGAGA
>Ga0065711_1040051_pt1 | contig 17284 bp, 7 predicted proteins | sample Hoacrofraction12_FD_59098 | JGI IMG/M metagenome (GOLD analysis project Ga0065711, IMG submission 59098) | Hoatzin crop microbial communities from Cojedes, Venezuela - Epithelial fraction 12 v2 (version 2) | ecosystem: Host-associated > Birds > Digestive system > Esophagus > Crop | place... | reverse complement strand
GCCGATCCCCTCAGGCTGCCTCTGCGGGGCTGTCGCGGGGCCGGGAGCCTTCGGGGAAGCGCGGGCGGCTGCGTCCGCCCTCCCTCCCTCCCCCCGGCGCCGCGGCAGCTCGGCGGGCAGGGCATTGCTGGGGCTCCGGCGCTGCCCTTGCCCCGGCCTGGCCCCCGCTCCCCGTGGAGCAGCCCCAGCGCGGCCCGGCCCCTCAGCCAGGTAGCGGGCTGGGGTTGACCTGGTGGCTGCAGCGTTTGGTTGCTGGACCTTGTCTTCACGTCGGTTGTCCTTAGGGGCATGAATGCAGCGTGTACTGAAAGCAGCTTTTTTCTTTCTTTTTGAGCAGTGGAGAGCGTGTATTGAAATGCAGCATGTGGCAAACTGGCCTAAAATGGAAGGTTGAGTGGCTTTGTCTTTGCAGGCCTCCCCTCGGCTGTTAGGTAGGGCTCGCAGTGCTCCAGCGCGGGTGTTCAGCCTGGTTACCCGGTGCTTTTGTTCCGGGGCGCATACATTTCTCCTGTTCCTGCTGAACAGGAATTGCAACACTTGAAGACTTCTGAATTTCTAAAGGGCACATCTGTGAGCTGCCTGGGGTGTTAGGGACACCCTTTTGGACCTGGTAATCCATATGAACGTATGCCTCCCTTGGGTTAGGGTCCGAGGTACAACAGTCGTGTCCCGTGATAGGACAGAGTGACATCGAAAGAAACTGCTATTGCAGCTTCGTGGTTCTATATCTGTACCTGGATCACAGTGCTATTCCCCGTGGTGATAGGCTTTTTTTCATCCATGTTGCTATATGGGGAACCAAGCAGTTGCCTGAGCCTGCTCAGGAGTGTTTGTATTTGCCTCTCTACTGTGGAAAGTGCTCTCAAACTCCTGAGCTGAGAATTCTCAGCTCAAGAGGTTTGGATCAAATTTCTTGGATCAAGAAATTCTGAGTATAAGGAGGCATTGAGTTTTCTGAGAAACACCTTTCTTCTTCTCTTGCAACAATAGCCGTATTGATAATGCAGAAACTGAAATACAAACTTCCTCATGGAACTGTTACTGCCTGATTCTTTAAAGTCCGAGGATATCTAGCTTGCTTTTATTGGAATATGAAATCATATGAGGATGGCTGATGGGGAAAATCTAAAGCTTGTAATTACAAGTAGCTGTTGTGTGTAGTGTACTCAATTCAAGGTCTTGAGCAAACGGCCTTAGCCTATTCTGAGGACTGTATGTTTATAATGAATTTAAAAGGCAGCTTCTAATTTTGATAGATGCTGTTTTACATCTACAAATCAGCCAACATGATGTTGGAAGTAAGTCTGCAGTTCTTGAGAAGCAAGCCCTCAAGTAGCCTTTTGCTTGAAGGGCAAGCACAAAGTTTGTATTGGTGGAAAAACAAAACCAGTAATTCAAAATGGAAGGAAAGACAACTTTGAAATAGTTATCTGGGCAAGTGACTCTCCTGGTTCTTGAGTAGAGTCTCTGTAGCTGATTCTCTTACCTCATCCCTCTGCTAGAAATGAATGCTGCATGGGGTTTTTTTGAGGAGATGGAAGTGGGTTATACCTTTGCTGTCCTGGGTATGTTGATGTGCAGCAGGGAAGAGTAAACTGTCTCTTCTCTCCCTTTCCCCTCCAAGAAAACAACACTTTGACTGATGTGAGCAATAGAAGTTATTAGTAGCTTTTTGTGGTTTGTTTTGTTTTTTGAAATCTGGGTATTACAGTTGATCGAAATAGGTAGACTCAAAAAGGCTAACGGTACAAAACTTTTCAAATGCGCAGCAGAGGAGAGAGAGAGAGATTGTGGCCCGAGGGGATAAATTGCTTGATAAATTTGGCTTCTGGTAGTCTGATGAATAGACTGCCTGCAATATCCTACTTCCCTGCTGTGCTAAATTACAAGTTCAGATGTGTTGAATATTTTAATATGTTAAATATAACCGGTGGTAACTCCCCAGAAATCCTCACAAAGAAGAGGGGAGATGGCTTGTTCAGTGGTAAATGGTTTTGCGTGGGAGCTGACAAGGCCGTGGGGCCGGAGGAAGCACGGCTGTACAGCATTGACCTTTACAGGCGGCAGGCTGAATCCTGGCTGCGGCTGAGGGGCTTGCATTTCTGCAGATCCTGCCTGACTCCTGAAACAAGGACATTTGATAACACAAGGCTCCTGCTCTCTCTTGCTGCCTTTCGTGCCTGGAGATACTCATCCACAGAGAGTAAGATCTGATAGTAAAATACTCCTTTTTGGTTAGGATTTGAATCTTAGTAGTATTGGTAGTTTGTCCAAAACTGACTGGAAACAGCTTGCATGGTTTTATAGATATTTAGAGGAAAAACGTTGTCTGCTTCTGTAGTTGGACCATTTAAGGCTTATAGCAGAAGTGCATGATGTCCTGCTTGCAGAAGAGGGCTTCTGGCTTTTTTTGTATGAATTATTGTTCTTAAACCCAAAACTCTTAAGCTTTTTAGTTTGACACTCTATGTGCCTTGTTTTGAAAACTTGGTCTCTGCAGTTGGGCTGCATTAGTAGCTTGGTAAGGATGGATTAGTTTCCTAGGAAAGCTAGAAGACAATGCTTACTATGACTGACTTGGAGGAAATATAGGAATACCTTAATACATGAGGTCAAGAGGCTCCTTGGTTTGTCATACTCCCTCTTGTGATGCTGATGTCAGGAGGTCACTTGGTGAACCAGGTGCTTCTCGTAAGTACTTACTGATCTGTCTAGTCTCATGGTGTTAGGGGTTATGGTTTTTTAAAACATCCTTCCAAATGTAAACACTATCTAGAGTGATGCAATGTAGCTTAGTATGCCTGACCCACATTGCCTTCTGCTAGACTTCAGGTGACAGAAGTATGAGTAAGAAACTCCTTGCAGAGTCTGAGGTGAGCACTTGAAGCATCTGTTAACTTGATGTTGTGTACTGAGGTTTCTGAATAGTAGCTTTTTCCTGGGAGGAGTGGAATGAATAAGATGGTATGATCTACTCAGGCTGTTAATGCCAGGGGAAAGCTGCTGGTTTGTAGCAGTTTGCGTCTGTAGGGTGATTTTCATCTGCACAGTATTTGGATCGAGGTTAATTTAACAGAGTAGTGCCATAAGGTGCTTGCAAATCAGAGTTGTAGGGATGCAACTCTGTAGTAATTTAGGCTGTGAAACAGATATTTGTAAGCATCCTCTGTGGTCTTTGAAGATGAGAAACCAATAAGACTTTTGTGATATGTTGTGTGTGTGTATAGGCATGGGTCAAAGGGACCTTAAGTCAATTGCGCTCTCAAAGGTTTTAGTGGGAAGTATCGTTTTTCCTTAATACACCGGGTTACCAAGTGCTGCTGGAGGACTGTAACTGCACAAAAGGCATTGAGCAGGTTCTTGTCATGTGGCTCAGCTCCTGAACTTGAATAAACTCCAGTGACCTCATTGGTGTGCACTCAGATTACTTGTTGGACATCTTTAAGAGGCAAGAATCCAGGTGTTGTTCCATTGGATTGCGAGAGGATTGCAGCCAAAGGTCTGAGGACAGGGCTGTGACTTTCCTTGTAGGTGGGAACAGAGCCTTGACGCATCGGTATCAGGTGTAGTGCTCCTTAAAGGTTGCAGAAAGAGTCTTAACTTCAGTTGCAGCTGATGAAGTGAATCACCATCGCCCAACTGATGGGGTTGAATCCAGCTTTCAGGCTGCTTGCCTCTGGTCCTGCCTTGTCCCCAGTGCAGGAACAGAAGCTGAATCAGCAGAGGGAACCTGAACCACTGCATGATGCCATGTGGCTGCTCAGAGCCAGACTGGGAGGGCGGGGGGGGCTGGAGTGGGGAGGAGTGGATGGATATTAAGGACCTGCTGGTTACTCTGGGTTCATGGGGTGGGTTCCTCGCTAACAGCTTTTTAGTTCCTTCCTCTACTGTTGCAGGACAGTGAATCCATCAGTTACTGCTTTAAAAGGAGGGTTTATAGCTCTGAAGCCTGGCTGAGTGATCTAGGAGGTTTTTGGGTAAGATGAGATGTTTAGCTTTTAATTTGGGGAGGGTGGAGGGCAGAGTAGTGGATTAGGCAGTTTGACAGTACTTGGTTTGTCTGGGAAAGTCCTTTGTGGCTAAGGAGAGACTGTCACATCATACATGGCATGACAGGCTGCACCACAGGAGACATCTTCCTATTGTATTTACGGTCTATGAGGCTTAAACTGAGGATTCTCTTTCATAGGTAGATTGGGATTCTGCATGTGTCCCTTTGCTGTATCTTGAGGGTGGTTGTGGTTTTGCTGCTGTTGCACTTTGGCTCTGTCCCAGGTGGTTGCAAGACCTCAGTCAAGTTACTGCCTTGGCTGCAGGGCAGGGGGAGGACTTGAGTGCAGTGTTTGGAGTGGGTGCTGGAGGTGTAGTATTACAACAGTCCATCCCTTTTCCCCAGTTGTGCTGTTGCCTTTCCTTCTGGGAGCTAATGGCTATCTGGTCATCCAGGCAAGAGTTGATCTGGTTGAGAACTAGTGTCAGAACGAACCCAGGAGAATGGCGTTTGCCACATCGCCTCTCTAGTGTGACTGTGCAACCTGGCCAGCACGAAGAGGGTTGTCGGAGCGTGTGACTGGGATGAGTGGAACTGACTCAAATTTCAGCTGAATGCACTCTGAGATTAGGATTATGTATTTTATTCGGGCAAAAGGATTTTGCTTGTTAATAGCCAAAGATATCTGTTGCACCCTCTTTTATACTCGATAAAGGATCTAGAACGTGATTCTGCGCTTGCTCCTTCAAGGATCAGTGGAGAAAGACTTGAGATCTGTGGGAGCTGTGCAGCATACCCTGTAAGAAAACAGCAAACTGCAATGGCAGGTAGTTGTCAGGATAACTCCAAGGTATATGGATGGCTGATTCCCTGTTCCAGCATGTCATAGTGAAAACATTTTAGTGTCATATTGCTTATAAGAAGAGATAGGGGACTTGTCTTCTGGCTTTCTCCTGCCTGCAAGAGGCTGTAGAAGTAACACAGCCACTTCTTTTATGCCATGTGGTGGACCTGCCTTTAGGGCAGGCCACCACAGTGCTAGCGTGCTGTTCATCTAAATATTAGGATAGAGAGGGAGAGGGGCCATTGGTTCTTGGGGTTGTTTTCTTTGCAATACAGAAGCTGACGGCTGCTCCCCTGTTCTCTTCCGTTACACTCGGACGATGTCTGGCTATGGATAGACAATGGGCAGGCTGCTGCCCGCTGTAAATAGCCCATTGTGCGCCGAGAGTAGGAGCAGCAAAGAACGGCACGGCCCTGCCAACTTGGGCCGTTGCCTTGAGATACTGGCCCTGCTGTAAAGAATGAGCCTTGGGTGCTGCGGGGTGCGTGCGTGTGTGCGAGCAGAGAGCTGGCTTTGTCCGAGCCGTACAGAGCTCCCTAGCTGAATTGATGCGATGAGTTCAGAGGGGTGCTTTCATGGGCTGGGTTTGGGGAACTGCTGTTTCTGTGGAGGCGGCCAGGACAGGTAGTTATCTCTGAAGCAGTTTTGCCTTGTCATCAAAACCACTTTCGCATAGCTGTCTGGTATTGTTTCTAAAGTTACAAACAAACCAAAGTTTACTGGTTGCATTGAGGAAAAAGTGCTTTTGAACTCAAACGTTGTCCATTCTGTTCCAAGTGTCTTGCTATATGTAGCAACCTGAGTATCACAGACTGGTACTTCTCCTGTCGGGGATCTTCTTCCTTTGGGCCTCCAGCTGTGGCTTCAGTCATTTGCTAGGTACTGTCTCGCACTGGGGCTGAGCTTCTGCATCTGTGCCTTGTGGTCCAGATCCTGCAGGACCTGAGTTTGTGGAGAGAGCATGGCTTTTTTGCTTGTGTTGAGTGAGCAGACTTAGCTGGGTCCTTCCTGGAGGAAAAGGGCAGAAGGCCAGGTCCTAGCTCCGCTGGAAAGATCTTTGCATCTTAGTCTAAAGGCTTTAAACTGCTCTCCTTGGTCATGGTAAAGACCCTGGATATCTGACAGGATGATGAGCTGAGTAAATACTGAGATGGATCAAAGGGGGCTAGGAGGCATTGAAGCCCCCTCTCTTGAGGGGGCATGTTTGGATGCATAGCTTAGAAATGTGAACTTACTCTCCCTGTTGCCTCTGGCTTTTATGAAGTACAGAAAACAAGAGTTGATACGATGTAACAGATAGTGGTAAAGCTAGGAATTGCTTAGTCTTGCAGAAAACTGTCCTAATCTTTTTTTTTTGTGTGCTGATGAGGCAGAAGGTGTAATAAAAAATGTCATCCCTCAATATAAATCTAAGCAGTAAAATAATATCACTACGTAACTGATAACTTGTGGTATAACTGCTCGAGAAAGGTTTTATGTTACAGGCTGCTCTACAAACAGCTGGTCAAGGAAATGAAAAGTAGTGGTGTGCATTTCTTTTCACCTAGCCTGAAATCATAGCAGGTCCTTAACTACAATGGGACTCGTGTGAATGAAATGATCATGTTTACTTCAGTTCTTGTTAGCTGTAATGGTACCGCAGCCTCTTGAAAGAGTAATGCTCAAATTACACTGCATTCCTAAATCATACAGTGTGTGTGCAGGACACATCATGACTAATGCAGAGAGGAAAGCAAGGATCTGTTGTTTTAAAAGTCAAAGGTGCTTATTGTGGGGCTTGAGGAGGAATGAGCTAAGCTTGCTCTTAGCCCTTACATACATTATAGCCCCCTTTTCCTAGTTTCATAACATGGTGTCTGTGATATAGCCAAAATTAACTTGTAAACCAAGACTTCCTTGTTGGAATGACTTTTTATTCTTACTGTTCATCTGTGTATATTAAAACTTAAGAGGTAGTTTTCATGCCTGCAATGCTAATGAGCATGATTTGATGCATAAGAAGCAAGAGCGTAGTAATCCTAACTGTTAAGTCAGTAACTGATTTTTTTTTAATGCCAAGGGAAGATTAAGAGGTTCCTTGTTACTGTATTCAGTTCTTTGCTACCTTCCATTACTATGGCCTGACGTGTTGTAGATTTTGAGCTTAGTCTGCTGTGTATCACAGTGCAAACAACCCGAAGGCGTTTCTGTAGTGGCCCTGCGCTATGCACACAGGTGATGCAGCCCTGTGCCCCGAGGCTATGCCATGAAAGCAGAGAAGAGCGGCAGGGAGAGAGGGCAGTGCCCGTAGGCTGGGGAGCTCTCTGTGGGGCCGGGACCCTTCCAGAGATGGAACTTGATTCCATCCTGACGCTGCACCCATCCGTGACCTGACTTCAGCCTGTCCTTCTGCTAACATTGTGAAACCGTGGGCCCTTTGAACTATTCTTATGGCTCTTTTGCTATCTGTAGCAAATCCTTGTCGAAATACTGGTTAGACTTTTTGTGAACTAGGCAGCTCTTCTGCTGCCTGGTTGAAGAACTGATTGCAGCAGCAGGGATTTCAAGGGCAGGCTGCGAACTAGAGATTTTCCTGTAGAAATATGGAATCTTAGCCTGGTACGGTTGGCTTTAAAAACTAAGAAGCATAGAGTTCTGCCTGTTTGGATTTCAGCGTCTCCCACGCTGCCATCCTGCAGCGGTGTGTTGTTACACAGCGTGTTCTAGCTACTTAAATAACGTCAAAATGCATGTTTAGGTCCTTTGTTTCATTTCCTCGTCCATGGGAAGGTGGCCGGACCTAAATTATCCGAGTGAATACGTCCCTGCTCTTGGACCAAGCAGAGCTTAGTGCAGGGGAGCATCGCTTCCCTGCCAGCGGCTGTTGTCAGCCATGCCCGGGTGGCGGGGGGCAGCGGGCACGGGCAGCGGGCGGTGGGGTGACACCCACGCTGCCATTGGCGGCGGGCAGGCAGGCTGCCTGCTGCTCACCTCTGGCCTAGTGGGCAGGAGCTGGGGCGTTTGGCATGCGAGGAGCGTCCCGGAGACCTTGGAGCGGAGCAGAGCGCCTGCTGAGCTGACTGCAGGCCCAGCTTGTTGTCTGGCTGCGGAATATCCGTGTCGGGGAGCAGTTGCTTTCGGCTCTGCCTTCTGCGTGAACGTGACGTATCCAGTGTGCTTCCTGCGCCCGGTCACGCTGCTGTGCACTGCTGCCCTGGGCCTCCGCAGGGGCTGCTTTGCTCCGCATCATGACTGGAGATAGATCACTGGTGTGGTGCTGGGGCGAATGGGAAGCTTGCCTGCTAGAGCAGCCATGGGAGGGTATCGGCTGCGAAGGCACCTTGTGGTAGTGAGCTTTCCGTGCTCACAGCTTCACGGCTGAAGGGAGAGTAGAAAAGAGTTTCTTTAATGGACTAATGAGTTGAAAAATCCTGCTCTGCTACTATGGGATTAGGATGCTCTCTGTTAGGTTAATGCAGGCAAGTTAACATCTTAGACCACTGCCCTCCCTCTCCCTGACTTCCCTGTTTGGCACTTGCTGTTTAAACATTTGTAGTGTACAACTACTTTACAAGTCAATATTTAGCGCTCGTGAAATGCTGTCCTTCAAAACAAAAGGGAAAAGGCTTTGTTAAAATGCACTGTTATGAGCAGTATTAAAACTCTGCAGAAGCTGCCTCCTGTCAGCCCCACCTGTTTTTCTAAAGTATGAGCCAGTAATTGCTTGCTTACTTAATTGTAGCACAGAAGTCTAAAGGTATTGCCTGCCTAGTGGCAGATCAAATTATTTTGATAGTGGGAAGCTAGCAGGACAAAGCATACACTGCTCGCCTACAACAACAGTGGATTGAAAGGGGATTTTGAATCTTTGTGTGTAACTTTATTTCATATCAACAGATTCCAGGATTGGGACAGCTGCACTGAACTGCAATGCAAGCACATGAGTTGTTCAGACACCTACGAATGCCAGAACTTGGGGATGTCAGACAGTATGTGCGCACCCTTCCGACAAATACGCTGATGGGCTTCGGTGCTTTTGCAGCTCTCACGACCTACTGGTACGCAACAAGGCCGAAAGCGCTAAAACCACCATGCGATTTAGCAATGCAATCTGTGGAAGTAGAGGTAAGTGTCACTCGAGGATTGCTGTTGTTCACTGAATTTTGAAGCCTAAAGGCAACATTGAGAGAGACCAAACACTGATTTACATAAGGATTTCTAAACTTATGGTGTGGGTGAATACACTTCAGGGCATGTTTGTTTTTAGTTTTTTTGAAATGTGGCTTGGAGTCAGTGTTTTGGCTTTCTGAATTTGAAAACCAATGTAAGGGTTGAGGTCACCGTGGTGGTAACTAGCACAGGAGAAAGACTGTGCTGAGAAGACTGAGCTCCTGATCTGACTGGTGGGAGGAAACTTGTGAATGTTAGAACTGGCACAGTGTAACTTTCGGTTCCTGGCCACATGTTTAGGTGATGACCTATTAAATTAGGTCTTGGGGTGAGAGTATGTGTGCTGGTGTATACCTATTAGGCTAATACTTTTCTGTTGTAATATTTAGTTGATAATAGCTGACAGATGAGACTATATTGGGTTACAAGCATGAGGAGGGTACTTACTGTCCTCAGATGATCTGTGGAAAGATGTATTAGTCCTGCCAAGAGATCCCAGCCATAAAGTCAGTTGAAATTAAAGCAACCACCTGCTAAACTCTGGATATGCTAGCTCAGCTTTTGTTTTATGCTTTTTAGGGGCAAGCAGAGTTGCTGTTAGGTGGTGGTGTTTTTTCAATAGTGAAGTCAAATATAGAAACAGTCTGACTGGGAGGAACTGTTGCGTAGAAGCAAATATAGACAACGGATTAGATGGCTAGGGTTTCCTGAGCAGCAGTTGTATCCGTTTCACTGCTCACTACAGAATCAAGATTTTTACCACTTCATTCTTCCAAGAGTGCTTCTGTATTACTTCAGGGTAGACAAGGTGTTTCCTTTTTTGAAGGAAGGAGACTGCTTTGAAAGGTTGTGATCTCCAAGGGAGATAACTTACAAAAAGTAGGATTGTAAGGCTGCCAGTTTCTTGCGTTACTCTTGATAGTCAGAAACTACCACTGTAGATATTTTTTTTGTACATATACTTGTAGATGAAGTCTCCTTTTACAGCACATTCTTCTGTGTGGATGGACAGCATCCAGTTGTCCTGTGTCAAGTGCAATTAATATGGCTTCTTGTTGTGCCTAAGAGTAGGTGTGACTACAAACTGATGTAAACAAATGCAGCAGAGCAGTTTGAAATTTACAGTAGGTAAACTTTCATGTACTTTATCAAAGTCCTGTCATAGCCTCAAATCGGGCACTATCTTTGTGATGTTTTGTGATAGTGAAGAACGAAGCGTTAGCTGGCCCCTCCATTCAAAAGTGTAGTACCACTTATTTCCTAATCTTCGTCCCAGTATGGTATACAGTAAGCTTACTGACATGTCATGTTACTACAGCAAGTAATGGACTGCTAGTAGAATTACACAAAGGGAAACAAAAATATGCTCTGGCAATGTGATAATTGCCAAAAAGATCTCTTTTCAAGCAACATGTGTAGAGTAAGGATCCAGAGATTGGGTCTTCCCTTGGTGAGCTTTCCCAGTCCTGACAGCAGCCACTTAGTGGGTAGAATAGTCTTGTAGAGCAGTATGTTTTGGTGGCTGGAATAAACTAGCTGTGAAAGCTTTCCAGCTGTGGAGAGCCTCACTAGTCAGTATAGACTGCAGAAGATTTTGGGGTGGCTGGAGGGCTTTGCACTGGAAGGTGGTAAAACAGTAGCACTTAACTGGCCATTAAACCAGTGGCAAATGCTTATTTGCTTGAGACTCTCTTGACAGTGGTCTCAGTTCACTGCCTTTACCTCTTCAAGCTAAATTGCTTGGCACTGCTGGGTTCTGTGACTGAAGTCATTGTTTGGTAGTATGAGACTTCACTAAACTACTTAATGCATTGCTGATCCATATTGTACTAATTTCATCAGCTCTCTGAGCAGATCGAGGTAGGTATAACAGCATTGTTTTTCATTGCCGCTTCAGAAAAACCATTTTAATAGGACCACTGAACAGCAGTGAAACTCAAGTGAAAAACAGCTGGGTGTGTTAACATGTCTTGGTGATAAGAGCTCAGACTTTGAGACAGTGTTGAAATGACCAAGATCCAGTCAGTTTTGTTTATTGACAGTTCAGATACAGCCCTTAATGTAATGCTGTAAACTGTACCAAACTGTAATCAAGTGAGAATGTATGTTTTGAAGCAAGTTTCAAATGTCTGTTAGAATTGTTACTTTTATAACAGTAACAAGAGTGTACTACAGTGCTTGGGATTCAGTTTCTCACTACATTTTGCTTAGAATCTCACTTCACTTGTTCCATTCTTTTATACATGTGTTAAGATGGATTGTCACTTCCACAGAAGAAAAATAGCAAATACTGCTCTCAAACTATCTTGTAACACTTTTTTCTGACTAAGCCATGCAATATTAAAAGGTCTAGGGAATAAGCAATGTGCTCCAAAAAAAGATACGACAAAGGCAATTCCTCTTCTCTGCTGTTTTAATATCTAATCTACCTGTTCATTAATGATGATAATTTTGAACTATAAATAAGCTTCTGCTTAATTCTTGCTTGTGATTTATTTCCTTGACCTCTGACAAAGTTAAATAAAGTCAGTTACTGGAGTAGAGTTTCTACATGTTAGAATCTGTGTGACTTCATATGGGAGGAAAAAGATCCTGTTTACTGCTGTTCCAGGTCACTTCCCACCCCTGGAAAGCTTTGATTTGGTAGGCCAACACCCCAGTGACCCGTTTTTAACCATCACTGAGTGCGCAGAAAGATTGCATGCTTAACTGAGTATTGGTACAGAGAGTTACTGAAAGTATCAACTCTTCCAGAGCAGATTCATAATTAAGAGATGAAGTACCATCTTTAAAGTATGCAGCTAGTTACATTTCACTGAAAAAAAGCCCCCTTGTGTGTTCAAGGCTTACAGCCTGATCTCTCTTTCGGGGAAACTGCTTAGAGGTATAGGTGAACATCTTTCTTTCAGGATCCACTTGAATCTGTTGCCTGTACGAGGGAAGACAAGATTAGTGAAGACTAATTCCAAATAAAGTCTGACCAGTGTGACACTGCATTGCTGAGACTTAGGCAGTACTCAATCATGCACTATATTGTTAAGAATTTCAGTGCTACAGTAGTGGTAGAAATAGGGCATTAGTCCTGTGTTTTGCAAAGCTTGTGCACCCTTAACATCTGCAATTCTAGGCACATCAGGATCTGTCTGCCTGTAGATTGCTCTTTCCATGGGTGATTGATAGCTGAACAACTTTGGTTGTGGATTTGAGTGCAAGTGTATGGCTGTCAAATATATTAAATCTTCCCTTAAAAATGCAAATACTTCCATTTGGCTTAAGTTCTGCTAAAGCATGTAGAAGGACAGCATATAAAGAAACAGTAGGCTGTCAGTATTTTCTAGTAGTAGGAGTTTGGACTTGTGACTCTGGCTTGTTTTGTCCCTTGAGAAAAGACATTTGAATATGGAGAGAGGTATGTAACTTGTGAAAACTTTTAAACCTCTTTGCATTCTCCTGATACGTTACCAGAACTCTAGCTTGCTGTGTCTTGCAAGAATTGCTTGATTAGACTTGTGCTTGTCTCGCTATTACATGATCAGTTTTAGCTGTTCTGTGCTTACCCAGGTATTAGCATGCTTAAAATTATATGGCTGGTTTGAAAACTCTAGTTTATACTGCTTGCTGCTCAGAATGTGCGTGTCGGTGACCTAAGCACCACTTGTCAGTATACCTTCCCTCTCAGGAAAATGGAAATTGGGTCTCTTGCCTCTGAGGCATAGTGGAGCCAACACTGTGTTCTGACATTACTGCTAATCCTGAGCAGCCTGTGTCAACAAGAAGCAAACCCATGGCTTGAAGAAAAGCAGCTATCTTGATACGTGACCCAAATAGGCACTGATAGAGCAATGTACACCTCTGTAGTAGAATAAATCTGTTTCCTTCAGCTGCTGGTATTCTGAACCAATGCCAGGGTTTTACTTAATACCCAGCACTTGCTGTGTGATGGGTTGATTTCCTGCAACTCCCTGAGCCGCTGCAAGGGCTGCCTTACATGAGTAACCAGAGACTGCTCTTGCATTAGTAAGATTTTACTGCCTGGCTCCTTAAGAATGCTGTGGTAAAACGGACAACCCTTTTGAGTGCTTACCTTTGTACTGGACAGATCTGTTAGACCTCATTCAAATAACTGTTGTGAAATCAGCCAGACGTTCCAATCCTGAGATTTGTGTTTGGTGGTTGTAATGACCAGTGATTTTTTTCAAAAAAATTTGCTTTGAATAGGACTTTGCTGTATATTGTGCAAATATTCTGGGTAAGGTCCCTTTGGACAGGGTCTTAGAGTAGCAAGAACTACTATTTACAAACAAATGTAGACTAATACCATCATATTGCCTAGCAGAGAAGTTCAAACTGGGAGCTTAAGATAAGGTGTGATGGCCCTCACACAAGGAGCTGGGTATTTTTCATCAAAACTCTTTAGGTCTGTTGAAAATTCAGTTAATTTCACTTTATTGGGGAAAAAGTATAAAGTAAGCAGAGCCCTAAGTTGGTTGTTCCCTTTTACTGAAAACTTAAGAGAACTGGTGGGGTCTTTTCAGTGGTAGTCTGTTACAGAGTTTCTGTTTTTCCAGAAGGACGGTGCAGTCAGTCTTGTATCTAAGCAGTGTGCTGTCTGTCTGAAGTCTCGTGCTCAAATTTGGTTAGTGCCTCAGGCCCTGCAAAAACTACTTTCGTGGTAATATGGCATGTGAACAAAACAGCAGCAGCTCAAAGAAGGAGAAAACAAATTTCTTGACTGTTGCCAAGGAGCTGCTTAGAATATGATCTTTCACCTGATGCAGGAATTGTAGCACATCAAACGTGATACCAACACATTGCACTTGTTGACGTTCCCTGTGACTGTGGTTACACACTACATTGTGTGATCTTCCTCAAGTTAGATCCAGAGGTGGTGAAACTGGGAAAATCTAGAAGCTGACCTTGGTTATCCAAGAGCTGTGAAACCAACACGATGAAGCAAGGAGTCTTGCTTTTCTTTGCAGGCAGACACATGTACTAGTGATCCATTCACTTCCTATAGAGTATATGTTGGTCTGAGTGCAAGCATGCTTTTGAATTTCTAATACTATGGATTTTTAGATGTAAGCCAGTCATTAACTTGGTCTGGGTCATGTTCACAGTGTGTGCTTCTGCTTGCTGTCAAAGGAGTGGCAAGCACTGCATTACTCACTGTGTTTTGCTAAAACAAGTCAAACTTGTTTTAGTGTTAATTTTTTTTTTTTCCTCTGATGTATCTTTTAATGTGCTAGCTCCTTTCTGTGGACATGGGCAAGATCATGTCTTCTGCAGATAACCTGTGTTTATCTAGCTTTACATGAACAGATGCTCTCTAGTCTTCCAAGGTACTTTGAAAGCAGGAAGATAAACCATCATCCAGCATGTGAATAGGTTTTTGACATTATGGATGATGGCTCAATTCAGACACAGATTTAGTTAGTCCAGGATTTGACTTTGTGAATGAGCCAGGAGTCGACTACAACCACTGACAGAGACAGAATCTTATGCAATGTTTACCCAAGACTTTGTTTAACCAGCTAGGCTTTTCCTGCTTAGAACTTGTTTGTAGACATCTGTCATCATAGCAGGACTAATAAATGCGGCCCAGTAGTATTTACAGAACTACAATTTGAGAGACTTGATTGATATAAAATGAGGTTATTTAATCAGTCATTCTAAAAAAGGCCATGTTAAAACTATGGACTATGGAATTCTTGTATTGACTTCCAGTTGTAGCCTATGTGAATGCTCACTTGCTGAAAAATGGTGATTTTAATCCTCAAGGTAAGTATTGTCTCGATTGCCTCTAGATCAGGAGGAAACCTGTTTTTGTAAGATGGAACTCTAAATGGGATTAAGGGACTCAAATTTTGTCTGGTACAGAATATTTTACTTGAATACACTTGGTTTAGGGTGGTGGTGTTGACCACCCCTAAAATCATTTAGTCTTTGAAACCACAGTTGGAAGTGTGATTATGTTTTGTAATCTTAAGTAGGTTAGGATCTCAGCATTAATAGAGTATCTAGAGAGCTCTGAGGGTGGAGAGATTTAAAAGCTTGATGGAATTAATTATCCTATATACTACAATAATAGGGTAGTACATTTCTTAAGAAAAACCCTGTGTCTAATAAGGAGTGTCAAAGGGCATTTTGTGGTTCTCATTTGTTCTGTGCTGTCATAAGTAGCTGAGGAATAAGATTTTGGCCTGACAGGTTTTTGTAATGCAGGGAGCAGTCAGACTCTTTAAACAATGTCCTGAGAAACCTTGCAGATCTCTCCGCTGATGGTGAAAATAACTGAAGTTCTCAAGCAGAATTTGTCAAAGCTTATAACAAAACTTAACAAATGAGGTGTTCTTATTCCTTCAGGTAATTCCTGTTCATTTATAACCAACAAGTGTGTCTAACCTTTCTAATTGGTTTTCTGAGGGTGAAGAGCATGCTCGAAGGTCCTCTCTTCTTAACAGCGATGAACTGTTGTGTTTCTACTATGATGACGTAACAACAGCTTATGAGATCTTCCAAAGGGGTGTGCAAGTATCAAGTAAGTATAAAATTATCTTGAATTTTTTCAACAAGATGTCAAGAACTAAAGGTCTGGGCTCTCTTGAGATGCAGTTGAGGATGGGTGGTGTCTACCTAGGAGTATGATAAAGGTATTGGACATGAGCTTTTTTGAAGGCAGATTTAACTGTGACCTCTTGCGAAGCAGATTTGTGCAAGTAAAGTCAGTGCTCTGTTCCTTAGCCTAAACCAACCTTGTTGCCTCTGTGTCCTTCCTCAGCTTCCCTCCCTGCCCTACCTCTAAAAAAAGATTATCTTAAGATTTCTGAAAAAAAATCTAGAGGCTTAACACAGAGAGTGTGGTTAGTGTAGTGTCAGGATGGAGGAGTTAGGGGTTAAATTTTGAGTAACTTTTGATTTATCATTTTTAGATAATGGTCCATGTCTTGGTGTTAGAAAACCAAACCAGCCGTATGAGTGGATCTCGTATAAAGAGGTAAGTAGTCTCTCTAACTTAGTGCTAGACCTGCTTTTGCTTGCTGAGACCATTGATACAGCATCCAGTAATGTGATATAACAAATCTTAATTATTTATAGATGCTTTAAAGTAGTAGCAGAATATTGCAGAAAAGGTTCTAATTCCTATTGAGTATCTTAAAGAAACAGCCTCAAATATGTGCAAGGGGGAGAAGAGTATCTCCTGCACTTGGTTTGTTAAGGGTTTTATTTCAGAATTTTTTTGGGCTTATCTTGGCAGCTTTTAGCATCTCATTGCTGAATTGTTTAGAACTTGGACACTGCTTCTGAAGGGCTGCAGCTCTGAAGTAGTACTCGGGGACTCAGACTGCTGCTACTTTAGCTGCTCGCTTCAGAGAGGCTCATTTTACACTAGGAAAAGTCCTGTCTCCAGATGTTACTTGTGCTTCTTGACAACTTGTCTCCATAGTGCTGAAAGGTGGTTGTATAGGGTGTTAACAGAGATGCTTCTAACTAGTAGGATTCTCCTTCATGATTGCTAAAACTTATCTTTATGCAAATCTTTAGCAGCTGTGCACTTTTAGCTCATTCCTAATTTAATCAGTTATTGGCTTCAAATTTGCATAAGCCTTGCCTATTGTATACTGTTGAGGTCATTAAACACCTTTTGTATGTAGCAGACCTCGGTTTCTCCAAGGTGATTTTGCTGGGCTCTTGTTAGGTGCAACCTCTCTTTAATAAAGCTTTTCTGTTTGAGTCATGTGACTAACATGGATTCAGGTCATGTGCTATATGGAAAGAATTTGGAAAATTGCCTTCCCAAGCTGTTTCTAGGACTAGCTAGGTTTTGCCTCCTTATTCTCCCACTTTTTGGAGGCAGAAATGCTATTTGCATAGACACTGAATGGAGCAGAAGGATGGCATATGTAGTGCTTGTGACTGAGCAACAATATAATGCTGAATCATTCCAGAGTCACTTATGGGATTTCATACAGATAAAACAAAACAGCCTTTTCTGTGTATGTGAACTTACCATTTAAACTTACACTTAACATTTTTGAGTCCAACTGGATTAAACATCTCTTCTGCTGCATGTGAGTGCAAGTGTAGTATGTACAATCAATGCAGTGTAATGGCACTGCAATGTTTAGGTTATCAAAGTTGCAGAGGACATCCAAAACAACCTAGAAAACCTCTGCCTCTTCCATACCAGTTAATGGCCACTTTTTTGTAAGACTTAAGGTAAAATAATGTCAAAGGGTACACACTGATGAGCTTGCTCTCAATTTTTGTTTTCTCTCCCTTCCCCCCCCCCCCCCCCCCCC
>Ga0065711_1008393_pt1 | contig 17285 bp, 7 predicted proteins | sample Hoacrofraction12_FD_59098 | JGI IMG/M metagenome (GOLD analysis project Ga0065711, IMG submission 59098) | Hoatzin crop microbial communities from Cojedes, Venezuela - Epithelial fraction 12 v2 (version 2) | ecosystem: Host-associated > Birds > Digestive system > Esophagus > Crop | place... | reverse complement strand
ATTCAGACCCAACTTTAAATCCTGTGTTCCTAATTCTGAGCTTTGGCTTACAGTTTGGTAGTTACATTTGGTATCTGGAGCTTATGAAAGCAAAGATCTGAGACAGAGGAAAGTACTGTTGCCTAGTTGCTGGGTTTTTGTTTGGGTGGGTTTGGAGTTTTTTTTGGGGGGGGGTGTTCTTTTTTCTTTTTTTTTTTTAAACAGTGATCATAATAACACTGTTTTGTTAGAAATTCTTAGGGATGTGCTGCCTTGGATTTTCTTTGTGCTGTCTTGTGTGTACCAGAACTTTATCCTCTCACATGGTTTATTGTCCTTAGGATCACTGACTGGTTTTCCTCATACAGCTGTTGGTTTAACAGTTGAAAATGTCTTTATATTGAGTTTGGAAATCGCTGTTCTGTGTTTCTCAACGACCGACAAAATTCAGGAATGCAAAATAGATACTGTATTGATTAGAAGGTTCTTGAGAACTTGTGCTATTACTGTTTGAAATTGGTTGTGCAGATAGGACAGTCAGTGAGGAGAATGTTCTGCATTCTTATTTCTTCGCTCTTAGCTTCTCAGCAAAATTGAGTAAAGCAGAATACAAAGTTGCAGTTGTTGCTTTGCCTATACTAGTGTTGTAACTCTGGTAGATTTTCCTCAGACCTTTTCCCATCTTAGTGGTGGAGGAAGGAAAAATGGGAAAGAAAACCTAAATGTAAGACTTTCTTGACATGATTATGTCTTTTAGTGGAATGGGCACTGACATGCAACATTTATTTTCCTATTTGAAAGATAGATTTTCATTTTGCTTATAGTTCAGGGGTTTATAAAATCAAGTGGTAAGTGTTTAAGATAGGTCCATGAAAGATTTAAAGAGTGGAATGGTAGAAAACATTGTATGTTCAATTGTATGTGTAAAGAAGGTGAGGTATTTGCAGTGATGGTGGAGATTTAACGTTTTTCGTGTTTGAGTTTCATGTTGTACAAAGTTATGCTTAGTACACTGCAAACATGGACCTCTTAGGCACCAATCCAGTTATGCTAAAATGGCAGAGTAGTTGGTTTCAAAGCTTTGTAACTTCCCTAAAATTCAGTTACAGTCCTCCCTCCCCCAGATCCCTGGGAAGTGTCAGTAATGATCAGATTAATCATCTTGCTTCTAATATTGAAAAAAACTAATGAGGCATATTAGAATACTTCCTCATTTCCCACATCTGTCGATTTGCAGCTTTCTCACACTGATTTGGTATTGTCACATTTAGCAAAACTCTTTCTGGAAGGGTCACAAGAAACAACCAGATAAACTTTGAAAACGAGGAAGTGACACTTATCAGTGATATTTCAGGGTTGAACTTTGGGCAGGTATCTTCCAGACTGTCCATGAAACCTTAACTCTTCTTCAGAGACAACTTGATAGGAATTCAACGTTGAGAATTATCTGCTCTTCTTCCAGCTGAAATGATGGTGTATGGAGTAGCACAATTTGTTAGTGTGACAGACTGTGACTGTGATAAGTAGTAGTAAAAGCTGTATGTGTCTGATGTCTGTGGCCTCTGCTTGAACTCCCGTTAACAAGCCATAATTAGAGCATTACTAGCATCATAGTTTGATTCTTAGTGTACTGCCGAAGTAAAAATAACATTTCATATAATCTGTCAGATAGAGATGCTTGTGCTTAGTTTTTTATTGACTCAAATAAGCTCCGTGTTTAAGTTTATTCCGTGCCCCTGGAAGGGGCAGGCAGAATGAGCAGAGAAGAGTTGCCCTTTCAGTAGAGGTTTCTAACCTGAGTTACAGCAGAGCCAGGATTATTCTGTACTGAAAGCAAAAGCAGCATGTGAAATCTTTGAACTGTGACTGTACTTGATTGCTAATTATATGTCCTTGTGTTTGTTCAGGTGACTTGATCTTCTGGGATGTGAGCAGAAAAAGTGGATGGCATTGTAGATTGGTTATAAGTTAATTTTTATCCTGTCGTCTCCATACTTATTGTGAACAGTCCTCATAAAATGGATGCTTTTGGCAGTCTCCTTCCCCCAGTGGTTGGAAATGGTGACACGGCTAATTCGCAAGAATTACAAAAACTTCTGATTGATGAAAAAATGCGAAGTGAACATCATAAAGCAAATTATCAAACTATAAAGGCAGAACATCTAAGGTACACTAATTTAAACAGGTTTCTTCATTTGAGTTAGAACAAGGTGAAGCTAAATGTTACGTGAAAGGAATTTATGTGTGTGTGTTAGCTACTTCTGTATTTAAGGACAGATTTGAGCATTGTTCATATTAGAAAATAAACAATTCAAAATACCTTAAGACATTGCAGACTGAGTTTCTGAAAAACATTTTATGCTTGTCAATAGGGGAGAACTTTTCAATATATTACAGGAAGAGGATAGTAATAGTTTAGTTCTAACTAAATTCTAAAATATTTGTATATTTGCTTCTGCACATGAGTTTTTTGAGCTTCAAGATCTAACTTTAGAGGGCAAATATAAAATAAGTGTCTTTTATCTTGCAGATTACAGGAGGAATGTACAAAATTACAAGAAGAACTGAAGCGGTTGTTAGTTGAAAAGCAGACTGCACATGACAAATTTCAGTTTCTTCTTGCTGAATATCGAGAGGAGTTGCTGGGTAAAACACAAGAGCTGGAAAAACTGAAGTTGCAAGTGAGAGAATTTACTGGCAGGACTTAATATGCTTTTTAATCCTGTAATAGGGCCATGTGTGTATTTCTGTTTATGTATCATGTATATACCTAGCTTGCATGCATTTCAGATATCTTGAAATTTACCTAGCCTGAGTAATGTTTCTTCTCTAGAGTGACTGTGGGATGCAATTATTGTTTTCTTGTTTAACTGAATCTTCCAAATCTTGTTGTTACACGCTATGTGAATAGTAAGACCCTCAGTCTCTGTGCATGCTCTCCTGTTACAGGGAGAATCATCTGCCCTGGAGGGTAACTTAGATGCCTGAATTTGTTTGGATAAGTGACTTGAAAAATAGGTATTTGTTTCTCTTTGTGATGTCAGCTTTCCTCATCTTAAAAAAAGCAAACAAAGAAACAAAAACAAACCCAAACCAAAACCAAAGCCCCGACATTTAAGATAACTTGGATGACACTTTCTGTAACTGCTAGTTTCCTTAAACTAGTGCAGGATGTGTTCTTAGGAAACAAACATAGTAACTAACAAAGATCCCAGACTCCAAATGGAGGAGATGTGCCTCGGTACTGTAACTAGAATTAGTTTTCAGGGACTTCAGGGTACAGATAAGTGGAAGAAAAGTAGCATAGATTAGAATATGTCACAGGGTGTGGATTAAGGGTTTTTTAACACGTTTTCTTGGTGGATAGTTTACTGTATTAGCCATACCCAAGAAAACTTAACAAAATAGGATGCAGCATGGAGCCTGAGGCATGGAATGTGTCCTGATCTTAGTTTCATTTCAAACCAGTACCCATGTATCTAATGTGTTTTACAAATAATTGGTTTGGTATTGCTCATTTTGATTTTTTGGGGGGTTGGTTCACTTACTGTTGAAGTTTTTCCAAACACTAATTCTTTATCTTTTATGTGAGACCACTTTTCCTTCCCCTCCCTCCCCCACAAAGGAGATAAATCTCTTGGCAGTTCAGTTTGACATTTGTATTGCTTCTGCCAGCAAATACTGACGTTTTGAATGTTTCTGTTATCTTCCCAGAGTATTTCTGGTTCACTAATATCATGGTTCTTTGCTTCTGTAACTACTATTGAAAATTCCTTAGAAAAACGTAGAAAATAAAGCAGGATTCCTAAAATCATATTTGAAATATTTTATTCCTGTCTGTTTGTCCTATCACAGTGTAAATAAATGAATATGACTAATTATTTATGATACCTTTCTGTCTTAAGGTGCTAACTCCTCAAAAGTTAGAACTGTTAAAAGCACAAATACAGCAAGAATTGGAATCTCCTATGACAGAACGTTATCGGAAGCTGGAAAATGTAAGTAGTAAGTATTGAAATTCTATTTCATTTAGAGTAGTGATCACGAGTTTATACTTGTTCTTAAAACATTAGGAAAATATAACTGAAAGGGGAGCAAAGTATGACATTCTTTGTCTAGTACTGTTGCCCCAGGCAGTGAAGGTGGAAACCCTAGAAAAGGGAGAAGGAGGGATTCAGTTCATCAAATGTAACTTGTGAAATGATAGGAACATTGCATGGACATCTGCAGGAAATAAATCTGAAAACTTCTCTGATGGATGGTTTTGGTTTTTTTGTCTAACTTAGGAAGTGGAAAAATACAGAACAGAATATAACAAACTTCGTTATGAACATACTTTTCTGAAATCAGAATTTGAACATCAAAAGGAAGAACACACACGTATTTTAGAAGAGAAGAAAATAAAATATGAAGCTGAGGTACACAGAATGTTACAGTAGCTTAGAATGTATCTGATGACAAAGCTGCTTGAACACTGTGAAAACGTTGGTACTTGATGGGTTGTCAGTTTGACACCATTTCGTAATGTAGTGTTTGTTTCCGTTCTGTTAATTCTCAAAACACTTTTATGACTTTGCCTAAAGCTGTCTCTGTAGGTTTGCTCAGTGATGTGTCTCAATGTCGCTTGTACTGTTATAAGTAAGAATAGACTTGCCTTCTGATAAATGACAGCCAGTAGCTTTGCTTAATGCTTTTTTTAATCGCATGTGTGATGGAGTTTGAGACATTATGGTAATCTGAAATTAATAAATTATCTGAGCAACCGATGTAAGTTTAGATTTTGAATTACTTATGTGGTAACTAGTCCAAGAAGAAGGCAGCAGAAAATGTGGTTAATGCCAGACAAGGATACATTTTGCAACTAAGTTGGATTATGACAGTGGTGGTCAAAAGGATACTGAAAACTTTGATAACTATTTCAGTTGAATAAACCATTCATGATTTTTTTTTGTTTCAGAACTGGGCTTTCAAAGTGTAGCTAAATAAATTGCCAGCTTGTTTATGTTTTAAATATATGCAGCAATGTAAATGAGTGTTGCATATGTCATTTGCATATTCATTTAAGTATTTGTCTGGAAGCATATATCCTAAAATGCCGGGTTTGAATGTATTAGTCCAAACATGAGACACAAATCAAAGCAATCATTGCTTTCAAAATCAATCCAAATTTGCAAACGCAGTGCATTAAAAACAGAACAGTTTTCCTTCCCTGAGCTAAACCCACATGCTGCTTTACAGCCTGTCTCTCTTGTGGGCTTATTGAGTTTGTGCTAGTCCTGCAGCTAATTAGCACACTGACAGAGAATGAAACTACCTTGAGCTGAGGGCGCAATGTGCTCTAGTTTCTCTGTCTTAGAGTCTTTTTAATCTTCCATACCATTTAGCACAAGGAGGGTACAAAAACATCCTAATTCTTAAATGATGGCTTGGGCATGTCATGCAAGAAGTGTTTGAATATCCGCATAAAAGCAATTTGGAGGGCTTTTGCTGCAGAAATTGGCTTGGCTGCATAGAGATCACTGATGCAACTTCTAAAAGCACTGCTGCAGATCAGAGTTTGGACTATTCTTCAAATATCAAGACAATTCTTACATACCTTACTTTCTCACTGTTTTGCCCCCAGTATTACATTCAGTCCACATAACTAATTTTGAAACACTAGAATCTACATATTTGTAATATATTTGTTAGTTACAGTCTCGAGATCAGTTTGTACCTATCATACTACTTTGTAACAGAAAGATGGGGTGGTTTTTGCTTTATTTTCTGTCCGACAGGGCCCAATCATGTTGGCTGTCTTGAGTTACTGGCAGATTTGGGTTTTGTTGTGCTTATAGAATTGTGGAATCATAGTATAAGTTGAAAGAGACCTCCCTCTAGTCCAACATCCCACTTAAAATATTGAATAGCTCAGGGCCATGTCCAGTCAGGTCTTGAACATCTGAGAGGATGGAGATTCCACAACCTTTCTGGGCAAACTATTCCAGTATTTAACCATCTTCATGGTAAACTTTTCTCCTAAAATCTAATTGGAATTTCACATGTTCCAACTTGTTTCCATTGCCCCTCTTCCCATCATCGTGCATCTCCTTCTGTTCTCCAAGCTGAAGAGGCATAGTCTCTCAGCCTGTCCTTATATGTCACGTTCCCCAACCTCTTAACCATCTTGGTGACTGTTCACTGGACTTGCTCCAGTCTGTCATTATGCTTCATGTACTGGACACAAACTCCAAATGCCGTCTTACAAGTACTGGAAGGGGACAAAGGATCACTTCCTGGATCACTAGCTATCCTTCTGTATATCTACCAGGGTGCAGTTGGTCATCTTTGCTGCAAGGTTATGCTGCTGACTGATGTTCAACTTGTTGTCCACTAGGACCCCCAGATCCTTTTCCGTGGAGCTGCTTCTCAGACAGTTGCCCCCAGCATGTACTGTTCCACTTGGTTACTCCATCCTAGATGCATGATTTGTACTTGCTCTTGTTGAAGAGGTTCCAGTCAGCCCATTCCTCCAGCCTGTCCAGATCTCTCTGAATAGCAGTTCTGCTTTCCAGCACATCGACCATTTCCCCCCAGTCTGGTGTCACCTGCAAGCTTGCTGAAAGTGTACTCCATCCCATCATCCAGGTCACTAACAAGGACATCAATCAGTACTGGACCCTGCACTGATCTCAGAAAGACCCTGCTAGTTACAGGCAGTCAGCTGGGCTTCGCAACATTGGTCATTGCCCTTTGAGCGTGGCAACCCAGCCAGTTTTCCACCCACTTTATCATTTACTCTTTCAGCCCAAATCTCACCAATTTGGTGAGAGAGAAGGTTATGGGAGACTGTATCAAAGGCCTTGTTAAAATCAAGGTATACAAGATCCACTGCCCTCTCCTTGTCTGCAGTGCCAGTCACTACTTTCTAGGAAGAAGAGAAGTAGGTCAGGCATGATTTGCCCTTGGTAGACCCTGCTTTCCATTACCTTGTCTTTCATGTGTTTAGAAATGGCTTTTAAGAGGTTTTGCTTCATAACTTTTGCAGAGACTGATGTGAAGCTGACTACGCTTTAGTTATCTGGACCCTTGACCTTCTTGCTGTTCTTGATGATGGATGTGCTGTCTGTCTCTTTCCAGTCATCAGATCGCCAAGACTTTTCAAAGATGATAGAGAATAGCCTTGCAGTGATACCAGTGAGCTCCTTCAAAATGCTTGGATGCATTCCAAGGACTTGTGTGTGTCCAGTGGATTAAACGATCCCTAGCATTTTCTTCCTCTACTCTGGGTACTGCTTTACTCCCACAGATTGCTGGGGGGCTTAGAGACATCTGAGACCCAAGGACAGGCCTTATCAGTGAAAACTGAAGCAAAAAAGGCATCAAAGAATGAGTCTGTTGATTTTCCTACTCTAAGAAAGAAATGTGAATGTAATTTCTTAATATTTTAAATGCACACTGCTGCTCTTTCCTGAATTGTCAACTGCTGTATTTGTTGCTGTCTGGCACCTAAGCAATGTAAAAGCTTCTATTTTTCTGATTAACAACTATCAGATTGCAAGGCTGGATAAAGATAAAGAAGAACTCCATAATCAGCTGCTTAGTGTTGATCCCACGAGGGACAGTAAACGTGTGGAGGCACTCTCTAGAGAAAAGGCACAACTTTATCAGAAGTTGAAAGGCTTAGAAGCAGAAGTTGCAGAACTAAGAGCAGAAAGAGACAATTGTGGTGTGCAAGCAGAAAATGTTCAAAGAGTACAAGTACGACAGTTAGCTGAGATGCAGGCTATGACAAGGTCTCTAGAGGTAAGATGACTCTTTTTTTTCCTTTTTTTTCTTTTTAAAATTTTGCCTCCTTGTAGAGCGTACTGAGAGTAACGCTTGGCCTGATGAAACTGTCATGAAGTCCCTGATCATTTTGCCATTGACTTCATAATTTGAATTTGTACATTTCAGATTTAAAACCACATTGTAAGTACATTGGGAGTCATGTACTGCCAATTCAACTTTGGAAAGGTGGAAAGCTCAAATGAGATTCTGTTAAATGATCCTCTTTCTAAACATGCGAGTGATATCCATGTTTGCAGTCAGTAAGAGGGTCGTGTCACCACTTGTCACTTGGCTGGAGTTAGAAACTGACCACAATATGTTAATAATCTGCTACAGTAAATTTTTTTATTCTTTTCAAAAATGTCATATGATGGTCCCCTGGTTCTTTCAAGTCAATAGCAAGAGACAGCACTGCTCCAAAAATTTTACAAATACGTCCTTTCTTCAAGGCAGAAAAGAAGTCTGCTGAACTGCAGATCGATCGAATTGAGAAAGAACTGCAGATGAGTCATGAGCAAAACATTCTCTTAACTAGCAAACTTCACAAATCTGAACGAGAAGTCAGTTCCTTAGCTGCTAAAGTAAGTGCATTTATGGTATCTGAAATGCATTTTTCATATCCTGTTACATTTAAGTTTTTCTGTTTGTATTTTACATGAAGTGATGACGTCTTACGCTGTGACTTAAAATAGGTTTGGGGTTTTTTTGCCAATTTCAGTTGGAAGATACAGAATATGTGACTTTACAGGAAAAATGTCATCCCTAAAAGTACCTTTAGAGGTACTAGATTGTGGTTATGGTCTTTTTATTTCATTTTTCTGGATTCATTTTTTAGATCTTTTTTCTAAACAGAACAGGGCTTGAAGAGGTGTCTTTATATTCATGTTTTTAGTACTCAGGAAAATAGCCAGTCTTATTTGATGGGAACAGACATTGCTTTTTCATAGTGTGTAAAGTCCAATAGAGCTTTAAATTGATTTTTTGTTGTTGTTGTTTTTATTTTTCAAATGGAGCTATGGCTTCTGTAGATCTTAAAAAGTATCTTCTGAACGGGCTAGGTTAGCTACAGGAAGCAAGCTGCATTGCAGTCACCTGCGGAGATTGAGGTTGTGTTAGAAGCAGGACAGTCACATTAGCTCAGCGTTCTTCCTGGGCTAATGCCAGCAAGCTTGTACAGAAACATTTCTGTACAGCACTGCATCATTTTAAGTAGATCATTGTCTTGCAGCATGCTTGCGTGTCTTAGTTGTTTGCTTGGCACCGGATCTTAGAGGTTTTTGTTCTATTTTGCATGCTTTTTTTTTTTTTTTTTTTATATCTTAGAGAAATTTTGAGAAAAATATTTAAGGAAAAAAAGATCAGAAGGTTTCTAGTGTAGGGAAAACTTATAAGTGCTTAAGAAACTTGACATCACTCTTTAGTATTTCAGCATAATTAGGTTAGTATAGATGCCAGATTCGGAGTTTTATCTGGTTGCAGTGACTCCTCAGCTACACAACTTTAAAAAGACAGATCCTTTATGCAATTTCATGTGTGTTTATTTCACTGAACAAGAAAAATTGAAACACTAGTAAACCGTTTTGCCTTCAGATGTTGCAGAATACTTACATTGCTTTATGTAAATTTGAGTCAGGATACTAGTCCTAATGAAATAGTTAATTGGGTGAATTTTAGCTTTATGCTGTCTCTTACTAGCTTCTTTCTGGAGAGAATACCGGGTAATAAATTTTGATCACATTTGTCAGTTCCTGGTAGCAAATTGAATCCCCTGTGTTTTCTTACCTTTCTAGAGAGGCTACAGTTAGTTCTGAACTAACTGTAAAGCCAGTAACTTCAGTCTTCTATATCTAGCTGAATGCAGAATTATTTTAAGCTCTCTGTTGACTTAAAGCTATCCTGCATTTCTGAATATATTTTCCAAAGCAACACTGACATGTGCTTTGTATGGGTACAGCAGTTAATATTGTCTCAACAATATGCCTCAAGAAAGGTACAATACAGGAAGAAACCTTTAACTTCTACTATAGTCATTCTTTAACAGTCTCAGATTTAATTCAAAACAGGCTTTACAATGCACATTTATGAGTGTGAAGTAGTTAATTTTGGTCCTTAATCCATAAAAGTTCTATTTTACCATAAGAATAGGATATACCTATACCAGTATTTAAAGCCTTTTTATACAATGTGTCATACTTGTCTCACATGAATAGTAAATAGGAGGGGGAAACTTCTGTTAAACACTTTTTAATGAATTGTCTATCAGAATATATAGAAGATTGTTACAGACTTTATTTTTTGTATCAACTTATGTTCTCTGCTCACCTCCAGAAGCAGGAGAAAATTAAAATGTTCAGTGGTGTTTCCTGAAGGAAGTAGAAACTAATTTCTGTAGTAACCTCCACCACCTTCTGCACCCGTTCAAACTTATCCTGAGCACAGGTGCACACATTTGTCTTCTGGATTTTGTGCCTTAAAAAAGCCACCTTAAATCAATGCAGGTTGCCCTGAAATGTTCTCAGCTTAGTATTTAAGCAACCAAATCCACCGTGTAGTTACTTAATAAGCTACTATGTCATTCTTAACCTTTTGCCACTCGTATATGCTAGCAGGTTGTAATTACATTTGTCATTGTGAATGGATTTTCATTATAAGTGCTTTCCTCTAGATACTTAATTCTCATTGACCGTGTAATTACTGCATACTAATGCCTAAACTATAGAAAGTTTCCATGCAAGCAGTAATTGTCTTTGATTTGATGTTCTTAAAGCTCCTGCTTTTATGAGTCCATTTGATGTGTATGTCATAGTTGTAGAGAAGTATTTTATTTAAAATGCACTTTAATACTATGACAGCCTGGATTTTGAGACAGTGGTATAGCACTCCAGAAGGTCAGGGGGACTATAAGTAGTAATCAAATTTAAATTACTTGGAGGAGCAATTGATAATCTGGTTTTGCATAGCACAGTTTTGTTTTACTTAGGGAGATTAAATTTATTTTAGCTTGACTCTGAGGGATCTTTAGTCAGCAGTGAAGTATGTGTAAACTGACATGCTAATGCTTGAGTTAGCGAGGCATAAGAGTCTTATGCAATTTGGATCAGTGTCGTATCAACAAGATATTTCCAATGAGTGGTCTTTTCAGAAATACCCCAATATTCAGAGGCTAGCTTGTAGAATGTATAGTATTTACTCAGCAACCAGGTTTTCACAGGCAGTCCCGCACATCTGTGCATACATTACCAAGGCTTCTTAAAAGAGTGACTTTTCTACACTGTAGCTTGTAATAACTGGATGGTTAAAAACGAAATACATGTCACAAGTCATATAGCCTGGGTCCTAGAAGATATGTTGTGTTTGAGCACTTCAATTTTTTTGATCACGGAATATACAAAACTTGCATTTCAAGATGACTGACAACTCATTCAATAATCCTCAGTGTGTGACTTCAGGAATTAATAAAAAGCTGATTATGATTTTGGGAATCAGATCATGTCAGTAGCTTTAGTGTTACAGTATATATGTAATCACCATTAAAAATTATCTGCAAGAGTGGATATTCTGGATTGACTTCAGGAAAGCAGTGGAGGAAAAAAATATTTAAGGTACATTTAAAATAAGTGTAGTCCATGATTATTTGTCAGGTTTTCTTGTTAGCAAAGTATCACATGAAAAACTTACAGTAAAGCTGCAACTATGTATATTTATTGTAGTTGATTTGAGTGCTTTTTTCTAACTCATAGGTGGAAGAACTTAAACATTCACATAAATTGGAAGTAACAAATGTCAAACTGGAGGCAGCAAGAACAAAGAGTGAGGTAGAAAGAGAGAGAAACAAGATTCAAAGTGAAATGGATGGTAAAATGTGCAATTCATTTCTAATGATTTCTTTTGTAACTTTTAGTTAGAATACTACAATTATTTTTCCTCCAAATATTCCCTGACAGCCTTCACCTTCTACTTCTGGTCTAGGTCATAGATCTGACAATTCATTTTGTATCTGAAATAACAGTATTGATTCACTTGGTCTACTAGGTTAAGAAGATCAGTTACAGAACAGTTTTGCATTTATGTAAATCAGTGAATTTGTGACACAATTTGAGCATAATCTGTTTAAAACCATGTACTTCATATGGTTATTTTTTCTGTTATTGCCAAATTGTAGAGTTTTTCACACTCTGCTTGAAACCTTAACGTACCATAGGGCTTCAGTGGTTGTTTTGTTTTCTGGTTCTGTGCCTGTGGAATTTATAACAATTGGGTAAGTCTGCCACGTGAAACAAAATACAATTGCTAGCTCGTTATTTTAAGAAAATAGACAATAGGCTACCTAATACAGCGGAGTATGTAGGCAACTTGAAATAGCTTTCTAGAGTGAAAAGGCCAAAGCTTTCTAATGCTAGTTATGTGTCGATGATTTAAATCACTGCACAGCTTTTAAGTGGACCATCCTCACCCATTTGCCATAACCCTAAAATAGTACCTTTGTCTTCCTGGAATAGTTGTTTCTGTTCACTTGCTTTAATATTAAGTTCTCTAAGAGCAACTAATAAGTGGTGCTTTCTGTATTGACAATGCACTTACAGTAAGTATGTTGCGAACTAAAACTGTTGGCCCCTATGAAATATGAAACTAAATACAGACACAATTTAAGCTAACCTGAACTTGCTGTGGAATTCAGTTAGCATCTGTGAATTAACTGAATAACGAGGAGTCATTGTTACAGCATGTTGGCTTATTTGCCAGTGAACACCAGTGTCTTGGTCACGAGTTTTTAATTTGCATCTTTTGTCCCTGTCTATAGAGGCATAATTTTAGAATTGCCTCATTTGGTAGTATAAGTTGATTAAAACGGGAAGTTTTGTTGTAGCCAGGTTACTGCAGTTTCACTGGAAACCAGTTACTGTTTACCATAAACTTTTCCATAAAAAAGAATATAACAAAAAAGGCCATGTCTTTTCCGTTCTTCTTGGTTTTTTTTCCCCATTCATTCATTCATTCATTCATTCATTCTATTGTGTGAATTGTGATTTTTAGCTCCCTTTTATCAATTTATAAAGTTATTTTAATACTGGATTTCATCAGGTTGATATAAATAATAATCACGTTTTAACTTTTTTTAATGTATAATGCAGGATTGCTGTCAGACAAGGAAATTCTTAAGGCAGCTGTTGAACGTCATAAGGTGCTTTTAGTAGAAAAGGATCGGGAGCTAATTCGTAAAGTGCAAGCTGCCAAAGAGGAAGTTTTTGAAAAAATTACAGCCTTACAGGATGAAAAGTATGTTTGTTGATTTACCGCTCAACTTCTAAAAGAGGAATGTTTTGAGTAACTTTTTAAAATGTCATTCTTAGCAGCTAAACACTTCTGGCATTTTCTCATGATTCTTGTGTGCATGTTGAATGACGTCTCAGGTTAGAACTCGAGAACAGATTAGCTGATCTAGAGAAGATGATATTGGAGCAAGATGCTTGGAGACAATCTGAAAAGGATCAATATGAAGAGAAACTACGTGTTGTACAGATGGCAGAAGAATCTAGCAAAAAGGAACTTCAGCGTTTGCGGTAGTGTGGCTTTTCTAACCTTAACACAAATTTCTCATTTCCACCCCCTCCCCCCCCCACAAATTTCTTTACAGTAGTCGGTATAAAAGTTTACTGTTTATAGACATGCAAGTGTTTGTTATGGTAAATTAAACAAAATCATCTTTTTCATTGTGTAAAAAGGGCAGAATTAAAAATGTGCTGTTTAAAAAACCAAACCAAACCAAAACCCATTTTTCATCCAAACCTTTAAAATTATACGATTTTAATGAACATTTTAAAGACATAATTTTGCAATACTCATGTTTGTTAAAATTGGGTCCATGTTGGCTGCTGGCATAGCCCCAGCGTTAGAGTAAACCATTTCTCTTTCCAGAATGGCACCATATCAGCAATTGGCAACCTGGGACCCTACTACGATTGTCTCTTAGAGCTGGTTATTCTAGTTCTCAGTGAAGTTGTTTTACTATAGTATTTGTGGGAAGGTCAGTGTGATAAAATGAGCAAAAGTCATACTCCAAAAGCAAACAAATCAGTGTATTTTTTACTCCTATGTGAATTTTAATAATCAATAAAAATATTTTTTTAATCATTTAGTTAAATACTTATCAGCCTTTCAAATTATGCAATATATTCTGTTGTCACACTGATTTGTCCTAACTTCTAACATCTATATTTTGATTAGATAAAAATAAGTGTATCTTATACAATTTTAGATTAAAAATTCAACAGCAAGCTATTCAGGCAGAGGAACTGGAAGAAAAGAAATGTGAAAGTGCTGATCTGAAACAGGTAAGGTTTTATTGCATTGTAATATTTTATAAAGAAATACAATCTTCCCTGCAGTTGCCATGTCCAGTGTTTGAAGATTAGATTGAATTTTTGAGGCTTTTTTTTCCTAGAGGGACAAAATGCATAGAACAGATATTTAAAAGCAAAAGTGTTCAGAATTCAGTCATGCTTTCCTGGACCTTTATAGATGGATTACAGCTTTTCGCTTCATGCGTTTTGTGGGTACCGAGGATTTCAAAGCTGAGTGTTTATAGACTGGTATGTTGAATACGGTTATGAACTATTTAACTGGAGATTCAGTTTCCATGGAGACTTATAAATTGTTTCTAGGTAATGCTTTGCATTTACACTGCATCTCTCATCTGAGGTTTTTCAAGAGCTTAACAGATGTTTCATAAATGAATAAACCAGTGTAAAGAGGTATATTTCTATTAAAGAGTGAATTGATGGCAGTGTTGAAAATAAAATGTAAACTCCTACTCACCCATGATGTTACTTCGTAGGTGAGAATATAGCTGTGCACCAAAGGAGTCCATAAGCTGTGTGCATTTCAGGTTCAATAGTTTGTTTCCTCCAGAAATCAGACATTGGGGTATCTGAGTGTGCACGTGGGGAGAGGAGAAGGAAAGGGAAATCATCCTTTCTAAGTGCTGGCTGCAGATCTCTGACTCCATGCTTACTTGTTTTTGTGAGCTGGTTGGCATAGCCGCTGTGGGCTGTAAAGCATTGTCGCTTAGGAGAGGGAAGAGTCTGGGTAGCTCCACAGCTCTGCTACCAAATGTGGTGTGGTGCTCTGGTGCTCTTCAGCCTTGGGGCTTAACTTTCTGGGGGACACATCAACAACTGAAGACTCTGCCTCCCTTTCTCTTTCTCAAAAACTACAGTAGAAAACCTGCTTTGTCTAGCAGTGATTTACTCTAAAACTTCTGGAGAAGCTGTTGAGTAAGGAGAAAAGAAACGAAGAAAGGCTTATGAAAAGCTAATGCAGCCTTTTGGTGTCTGCATTGTGCTCTATCTCAGTATCTCAGAATTAATTGTTAGTTATTTGCATACCTTCTCAAATGGAAAAATTTCATTTTTTATAGCAAATTCACAACATGCAACTCCAACTTGCCTCAGTTTCTCAATCAGAAAATGATTTGCTCGAGTCTAATCAGAAGCTGAAGGAAATAATAGAGAGATTGAAACAAGAATGTCAACATGCAAGGACTCAGGCAGAAAAAGCTCAGCTGGAAACAGAGAAGTAATTTTTTTCTTCCCTTTGGCTTTACTTTTCCTTTTTGTATTGCTTGTGTTTCTTTCTTGTGGATTACTTAACTATGGATTGTACTTTCTGAATAAAGTCAGAAATTAAAAATGAACAAGAAATATTGGACAATTGTAAAAAATGACTATACTTTCTATTATGCAGTGTGTATAAATGCTTTGCTTGTGGTAGCTTTAAAAACAGGAGTTTGTTTCCATTCATGTCTGTTACAATTAGTTATTGACTAGTGAAATATACTATTTGTATAAAAGTCCTATTTACACTGAACGGAATCTGAAACATATTAGTTGAAGTGGATCTAGAGTTTCAACACAAAGTTCTTTTACGAGCATTAAGGGTGAAAAAAGCATTTAAGCATTGTATTATGCTTTGATGAGGGACCCTTTCCGTATATGTGTGTATATACTTTTTTCCCCACCTCTCACTAGGTCTTTTAGCTGATACTAAATAATAAAATCTTACTGGATATCTTCTAGTTGCTCTCATCAAAATTAAAAAAAAAACCACTGTCCTTTTTTGCACAAGCTTGACCACATACCATCAAAATATGCTAATAAATGCTGAAGGAAACGAAATCTTGTTCAGGCTCCTTATACCAATGAACACTTTCCTGAAATTTAAAGATCAATTTGTCAGTGTGAAATGGTTATTTAGTATTTCCTAGCCTAATAACTAAATACATGTCTAACTTGTACTAGATTATTGTGGTGGGTCTTTAAAAGAGTCAGCATCCCAGATAGAAAACTTCCAAAAGATATCATGTGGCATATTTTAACTTCTCTTCTGCTATGAATTGGTACTGCAATTGCTTTGTTGTCGTTAGTTGAAGTATTGCTTTTTGATTTGACATTTGAAGAAATTACTGCATTGGGACTGCAGAGTACATTCAAGTGTCAGCAGCATGTTAAATAATTTGGATGTTTACTTTAGGAAGGTGTGTTCATATTTTGAGTGAGATTGTCACTGTTATTTGAGTGAGACCGTCAATGTCTTACATATTTATGGGCCATACACAAGTCAGGAGTAGGTTTTTCTGGGCAGGCAGTGGAAGAAACGTGGCAGTCCTCAGACATCATTGTGTAAGTATGTAGACAATGGGAGATGCCCCAAGGCTGGTACTGCAGAAATCAAGCAGCTTTGCAGCCTAGATGTAAGCCCTCCAGGTCTGTCCTGCTGTTACCCTAGGAGCCTTGGGTCAGGTTTCCAGTCTTCTTTTGGCTCTTTGGGTGACAGGGCTTCCTTCCTAGGAAGTTCAGCAATTCTTATGAGCTTGAACTCCAAGAGTTAAGTCGCACCAAAGCAACTTGGCTTAAAGAGGAAGTGAAATAAGGACCAAAAGATAAGAAAGCCTAAGATAAAAAGTTTCAGATAAATAAAATAATGCCAGTAGAGCCGTAAGTAGGCGAAGCTGTTGCCTGCCTGGCTGTGTCAATCTTAGGCTTGGAAACGAAAATGTGAAATGAGAAGAAGGGCTGAAGGCGAACTGTGTGAGACTGATACAGATCAGAGCTAAGCTCAGACAGACACTTGTTAAGCATTTCAGGAACAGCCTTAGTGGCATTTAAAAAAAAAAAAAGAAACTTATGGCATTTTTAACCACTGTCTCCACTGAAGTTCTTTTACTGTTAAGCAGTGCTTTTCGAGAAAGCTCTTTGGTTCCTGCGTAGTAGTAGTTATTTACAGTCAACAGCAACGTACAAACCATGCTGGGTCTACTGAAAGAACTGTGATGGGTACCAAGTGGGCCAGGGTCCTGGTTCTGGTGTGAGAGTGGATGATTCCTAGTGCTTCTGCTGTGGGGAAGGGAAAGGTGAGGAACTGATGGGGATTCATTCAGGGGCCCTGCAGGGAAACTGCAGCAGCCCAGGACTGGAGTGGTATGGATGCACTGATACCCA
>Ga0065711_1040050_pt1 | contig 17287 bp, 10 predicted proteins | sample Hoacrofraction12_FD_59098 | JGI IMG/M metagenome (GOLD analysis project Ga0065711, IMG submission 59098) | Hoatzin crop microbial communities from Cojedes, Venezuela - Epithelial fraction 12 v2 (version 2) | ecosystem: Host-associated > Birds > Digestive system > Esophagus > Crop | place... | reverse complement strand
GGGGGGGGGGGGGGGGCAGTGAGGAGGTGTGCCTTTGTAAACAAAGTCGTTAAATTTGTGTTGGGGAAAAGGGAGACATTCACCAAAAAGCCTCCCCGTCAGTGCCAGGATGAGCAAGCAGCCTTCCAATCGTTAACACAGATGCCTCTGGCATGGTGCAGCCGGCCTCCCCACTCAGCCCCTGCCCTTGGCTGCCCGTGTCCTGGGCACGTCACAAATTCAGGCACCTTCACTGGGGCTGCGGCTTCGTTCACAGGAGCTGAAGACCTATTCCCTCAAAGCCAAGACCCAGAAAAACAGCAGATTGCAAAATACAGATGTTTCATAGTGACTAAAAGACTCAGTGACCAAGAAAACCCTCACATGAGCTTTCTTTTTTAATAAAGCAAACTGCACTGTCTTGTCATGTGAATTAATATCCCCGCAGCATGGCTTTGTGTCGTTATTCCTTGCTGATGTTGCTTTTGATCACTACTAGATGAAAATGAAATCTTCAGTGCTTCGGGGCTGCTGTTAGGACAGATTCAATGAGATGAAAACGCATTTCAGGAAATACCACTGACGCCAGTTTGTGTTTTAATTTCCGGGGACACGCAGCGCTCCAGTTCCCTGGAGACAGGAGGAATTGCAGTCGAAAAAAGGCACATTGAAAACACATCAAAAGTCTGTCCTTCCAACCCGCAGCAGCAGATGTTATTCAGAGGCATTGCTGTTATCCCCCTCAGTCACAAGATTCTTCCTTCTGAGGGCAGTCTTTGGGGAATCCAAGTCCCTTTCTTCACATGCTTTTTGAAGATGACTCTGAGTGCAGACGGCAGCCAGGGCTGTAGCACGCCGGCACGCTCTGTACGTGCCGGTCCCACAGCCTCTGTCCATCGGTCCATCAGCCTGCGCCATCAGTTCTGTCTCCAGGTTACTCAAAACCCCACTTCAGTGACTGACTTTCTGCCTGGCTCGTGGCCTCGCAGGCAGGTCCCCAGCTGAAGGCATCACCCCTTGCTTGGCAAGTATGGGGAGCTTACCCTCCCCCTGCTAAGGTCCTCTTCTCACTCTAATATGGAGTAACCTCCTTTCTGTTCTTGAGTTTGTATCTCACATCTCTGCCTGGGAGGTGTACCTGGCTGGGGAGGTGGTGTGAATATCAGATAACATCCTGTTCCTCACCACCTGTAATTACACAACTGGCCTCAGGCAAATAGTACCAGACCAGATGATTTATGCTGTGTAAATCACTGCTTTTCACAATCTGCTTGGTTCAAACCCGACACAAATCAGTTTAACCGACATCTGAAGAATCAGGACTCTTCTAGTGTAAACACATGACTGGAGTCCACCAAGTCTTATAGTTAGAGCTGGTCAGGAAAAAAAAATTTACTTTTCCCCATACCTTCATAAAAGGAAAAATCCGTATTTGGAAACAGTTTAATTGAAAAAGTCAGACACTCCGTTATTGAACATAACCCAGATTAACAGTGACAAACTCCATAATTTTCTCAGAGGGAAGAAAGGATCCCAACCACTTCAAAATGATTTTTTTTCCTATAAAAATTAGCATTAAGAGGGGAAGAGCAAAACATCTGCCCACACTGGCCTCCTCCCACAGTGCAGTGGGAAGGGTCTGGGTGCCCGGCATCTCCCCTGCAAGGGTGTAGGGTGAGCAGGCACGGCTCTGTCCTCCTGCCACCCCTGCTGTGCCAAGGGGGCTTAAAAGGCCAGAAAACTCAGCCCCTTTCAGATCTTCTTTCAACATTTCCCTGGCTTTTTCTGTATATGCATCACATGTAGCACAGTGGGGTTATGACACACAGCAGGGTTTTCTAAACACTTGTGCAAGTAATAATGAAAAGCCCCAACCATCCCCATCTGGGTGTCTCTCAGAAGCAGATTTAAAGACCTCATGGTCTACAGACAGGGATAGAGCCTACAACAATGCTGACAAAATCCCACTGCCCCATTGCAAGGTGGGGAGCAGACCTCTGCAGCTCTGCAGGGCCATGTTTCTATGCAGAGACCAGCATCAGTTGTCTGCAGAATGAATATAATAATACAAATATACTGGCGAAGTGATTCAGGAATTAAGGAATAAAAAACCTGGTACCTTCCTCCTGTCCACAACTGTAGGTTGGGAGGGGAGGAGACAGCTAAGAAGAGTCCCAAATGCCTTTGGGGAGCAAAAAAAGTTATACTGTGTTCATTTTAGTTACCCGGTGACTGGGTGAGTCTCCCACTATCCCATAGCAGGGTGTTGTTTCAGCATAGAAAAATACAGCAGAACAAATACCAACCCAGATGGGAGTTTCTGAAACTCTCGATCAAGTCTTTCCTCTTTCCCCAGATAACCTGAGCTCTCTTGTAGGGCCACAACCCAGTAATTTCACCTTCGTTTAGAGCAGAAGATACTGAAATGGAAACTCGAGGCGGGGGTAAAACCCATCCAGATTGAAATCAAAACAAATCACTTTTTTACATATTAATAAGGCTCCTGATTGAAAGTGTTCTAGATGTTCACAGAGGAATATCAACAGTAGATGCTGCTAATTTAAGCCTGGATAATTACAAGCAAAAAGAAAAAAAATCGCTCCCCTAGAAACAGCCGCACACAAGACGCACTCACCCAGCGCATTTCATCAAGCTCCGCTTATTATATCTGGGTCTAGGGAAACGATCCCATGGCTTTTTTTCTCTCTTACTGTTTGGGTTTTCCCACCGCGCGTTGCCTCCGGCACCCTGCCCCTCTCCGGAGCCGGCAGCAGGGACCGGTGGGACCTGCAGTGACGTCCGTGGCTGCCACCAGTTTGGGGCTTCGGCAAGGCCTCTCCAGCGGCGTGGGGCGTCAGAGGTGGCTGAGCTGGGGCCGTCCCTGCGGCAGAGCCTGTAAGGATTGACGGCTGTCAGAGTGCCATCAGGAACTTGTCGCCGGCGTGCTCCGTCACCTTGCCCAGCTCACTGGTAAAAACATTAAACTGTGCCAGCCCCAGGACTGACCCCCTAACAACCAAACCACATCTCACAAGTTTGGCTATGAGGGTACTACGGCATATCGTGGCAAAAAAATTGCTAAAGTAGGGACAAACAGCATCCACCACCACCCCCCAGCCACCACGGGGGTCATCTCACCGCAGCGAGCAAACCGATCGGGCTCGATCCTCCCTCCCACCCCACCATTACTGATTACAGATCAGTAATTTCGTTTGACAAAGGCACAACACAAATGATGCAAAAACTCAGGGAAAAAAATTACTGCAGGCAAAGTGTAGGAGGAAGGAGGGCCGTATCCTTGACTGCAGAGTGCTGGCAGTGTCCAGCGGGAGTCGGGAGCGTGGGTGGCAGCGAGATGCCGCCCTCCCCAAGCAGCAGTTTTGAAGCAGAGCTATGGTAGGAAAAGCTGCTGATGGGCTCTCAAAAAGCCACCAAGAGATTTGCGTTAACGGCTCGGGCAGCGTGGCTGCTGACGTTCACCGGCTGAGAAGGGACGAGGGGAAAAGAGTCGGATCTGTACCCACGGGTCCTGCGCAGACTGCGGGTACCTGCTGTCAGGCACTGCCCGGCGGCTGCGAGGCAAGGCAGCAGCCAGCCAGACCCATTTTCGTGCTACCCCTTCAGCAAGCATCTCTCTACTGCCTCGCTGGGTCTGGGCTCTGCAGCCCAAGCAGGGAGCAGAAATGTCTGCACAAGTCTGCTGTCAATCAACACATCCGCACTGGAAATGGGAAGAGGGATTTTGTTCTCCTTTTTATTTTTTTATTTTATTTTTACGGTTATTTATTGTGCCTTTTTGAATTTGCATCCCAAGGGCTTCTGTATGACAATGTAATACTATTAGTCACTGTTAGGGAACATAATATTTAGCACTCATGACAATTTCTAACTTCAAAGTGCTACACAAACATTAAAAATACACTGTATTTTTCCCTGTTTTTTTCAGGGATAGCTTGTTCTTGCCTGAAGCCGTACAGCTTCGCTTTGTATTATCCCTCATAAGAAATGGGGCTTTTCTGTCACCACCTCTGTCACGCCAGAGGATGCCAGTTTTCTGGCCTCTCACTCAAAGCAGCTCTGAATAGAAAGGACTTTGCCAGCTCCCCCTTTTCCCCGTCCATCCACAGCTCCCACGCGCCTACCATATTCCTGGCTACTGAAGTCCAAGTCCAGCATCAGCAGTGGTCAGTCAGTCCTTCCTGTGGCAGCTTCTCCCGTTGCCTACAGGATGGAAACTACAAGATGTTAAATTTCTTTCTTCCTTTCCACTGACACTTCGCTCATGCTGCCAATAAGCTCGTTCTCTGTATGGGACTAGAGACGTGTGTTGTAACCCACCTCATGGCCCCCATGATTTGGGTCGTGACAATGACCCAGGTGACTTGCAACAGGCACGTTTGAACAGTGGAGGTCTGCAGAGCTCGTGGAGGTAATGGTGAGGCTGCTCGGCGTCATTCTGCAGAGCAAAAAGACCGTGTCTAGTAAGTCTGTATCCTGAGAGGAATGCTGAATGCATCTAACAGAGAGGTTATGGTGTTTATGTGGGAATATCCAACTTGTGATAAATTCTCATAACTTTCACTTGTATTTTTGTTAGACAGGAAGAAATGCAATTTATATAACCGGTGACATAACGCTTTACATGCTATGACGTATTGTGACTTCCTGGTCCCATACAGCATCATAGGCAAAGTAGTTAAGAGTTTAAAATCTGTTCTTTTAACACCAGTGATTTTTCCACTTGCAAGAGTCTGAAGCTTTTGCAGGATCTATGAAGTTACTCCAAGTGTCCTGCAAAAGGGGACAAAGACAAAGAAGCTTGTCTGTTACTCAGTATATTTCTGCTTATATTACTTTTCTGAAGGGCTCTGCATCTCTGCTGGAAAACATATCAAAACGTATCAAAAAACACCTCTTCATGTTATGTCCCAAGAAACAATTTTTGATCCTTTGCATGCATAACAGGTCTCAATCTTGCTTTCAATTTTACTGCATTTAGACAACTGAGAAAGGAGGATTAAAAATACTGTCTCAGTTGGAGATGTCACATAGGATTTGTACTCATTCCCCAACTGTGATTTGTAGGGCAATAAATTCTCAAGAAAAGTCATAGCTCGGCAAGTGTATTCCTGGAAAAGAATGATACAGGTTGGATGGGATTTCTCTTGGGTCATCTAGCCTATCACCCAGCAGTCATGGCTACGCTGTGACATCAGTTGCATTGAAAGGTCTTCAGTGAAAGGAAAACGGAGAAAAGTCTGTCATGGTATGTGTGTCACACACGCTAGATTTGATAAACAGAAAATCCCAAATCTAAGAACAATGGAGCATATAAATATGCCAATTCAGGAGTCATAACAATCCACAGTTTCCACAAATTGCACGCATTTTTCTTCCACCAGCCCCAGCCTTACACGCCTCATGCATTTTAATGCACACTTGCAATGCAAATGAGTTTCCAATAACTCCTGTTTGTCAGCTGAACAAAACCCAAAAGTCTCAACCACAAAAAGTTTCTGCCGACTCAACAGACGATCAGCTATGCTTCCAGCCTCAGCCTCTGCAGACAAGTCGGTGCCTGAGCTTTGGGGAAGAGAGGGCTGGGACACCGGTCCTCAAGCACGCTGCTTTGCAAGGGGGGGAAGAACTCACGACTGGGAGTTTGTTCTCTCAAATTAAATTCCCTGCCTATATGCAATTGCCAGGTAAGAGTGAATTCTATAGTGCATTTTCAGAGAGGAATAAAACATGCTGCCTAGAGAGACGCATCTGTAGTTTCTATGGTGCTCAACTGCAAGCCTGTAGACATCTTGGCTGAGCAGGAACCGGGGCCCAGTGCTCCTGTGAGCCCACGTGGCCCCAGCCCTTCGTGCAGGCCACCAGTGGCCATGTCTGTTTCATGGTATTTCAGCTGGTGCCTTTTGCCACTTTCTTCATCTTATTTCATGATGAGTGGAGAAGAAAAGTTAGGGCTTATATTTCACTGAGCACTTCCTACAGTCACTCCTTTGCAGCAGATGTCAGCACAGGTGGATTCAGTACAACTTCTTAGCCACGCATGAAAAACTCCCCAGCCTGACGGTGGAGGCACCAAGTTTGATACGTCCATGTGCACATCCCTCCTCTTTTGCCAGTTCTCTGCAGGGATGGAGCCCTGCGACGTGTCACCATAACCGTCCTGCAGCCTTCAGGGCTCAGCCACTGACCAGCAGCTGCCTGTAACTTGCCCTGGTAAGGCTGGTACCCACTCGCAAACTCTCTTTTCTCCTGTCAGATTTAAGCAGCGTCTTGTCAAATAAATAGGTGTATTTGATCAGCTGCAAGGGGACAATAAGGGTTTAGGAAGGAAAAGACACCTCCAGGTTAGTTCTCATAGACTACCATGAAGTGCATGTCAGTGTGCGCTGGTGTAACACACATCAGGACCAATCCAGGGTGCAAACCAGCTGTATTCTGGGTCTTCATGGGGCTCTGCTTCTGAACCTGCAAAGCTGGAAGCTCTGTTTTGCAAGATGGTTGAGCTTACCGTCATAGGAGATAATAATGGTTCAGTGCAAATTATGCCCTGTGTTCTTCCTGTTTAAACTGGTTTTCAGCACAACTCCTACTTTAGAGCTGCCTCCAGCCTAACTAGCTGGTGGTCTTAGTTCCCAGGCTGGAGGTGATGTGGGTAAGTAAAGTCTCTGTATGAGCATCACTTCTAAACTCCTCCCAAGCCCTGCTCTTCGCTCCAGTCACCCAGGAAGCTCCCAGGAGGCAACACAATCACCTCGGCTCCAATTCACAAATTCTTCAGCAAAAGGTGAAAATTATACAGCATATAGCCACATCCCAGAGGCGTGAGAGTGCAGAGCATTTCTGTGGAGAAGACCATTGGAGCGTTGATGTATGGCGTCATGCCCATTCATATATGGCCATGAAGAGATCAGCCATACGAACGGTCCTCGTCTTCGGTTACATCTACCAAGCCCGTGTGGTTACGGACTTGACCCAGGGAACCAGAGGCCCATCACAAGGTCATGGTTTTGAACAGTCTTACCAGCTGAGCCTGCACAGTCCTCCCTTAAGCCAGTCATGGAGTCCCTAAGATTTCGCAGGGCTAGGTGTAACTTGCCAATATTTAGCTGGAGATCCTTAACGTATTTATTTATTTGCAACAGGTCAGAAGTGAAATAGGGCAGATACTAAAACACAAATCTGAGACTTCTCCACTTTTGGGACAGACATTTTCTGAAGACTTATCTGGATGCCTGCCACCCGCTCAGTACCCAGCGTTCTCCATATTAACATTTGTAAATGACGCTTTGAAGCGTTCCAGTTCTTTTAGGGCAGAGAGATTTCCCTGAAAGGAAAATCAAGTCAGCTATGATACATTGCTCTGCCTCTTCCCTTAGCAGCTCTCTGCAGCATCTGGATGTCGCACTGACAGGCAGCTGGTGAACTGCAGGCAGAAATTACAGCCAGTTTTCAAGTAGCATGGGTCTCCAATTCCAGTATGCAAAAAGTGGGTGCATAGAGGCACCTAGGATTTAATATGAGGTTAAACTGAGGTCCTAACCTCACCCAGGCTCACAGCAGAAGCAGGTAGTTCAAGGGTTATTGTCAAGAGGCTTTGCTCCAGGCGCACTCTTATAGAGCAGCTGGGAGGGAGTGAATCTTCCCCAGTGCTGGCTCCTCTGCATAACACAGCATCAGGGCTGAGCAGGTTTCCACTGCACCTCTTGCAGAGATGATATAGAAACTGCTCCATTTCTGTTTCTCCGCCCAACCCACAAACCTAAAATAGACTCTGGACAAAGCCATGGCCTCATGACCCCCTCTTGTGCAGACTGAATTAAAGCTGTCGCTGAAGGTGCCCTATTGGCAAAGCTAAATGGCTATACGTATGAAGTTCGGACAATGCAGAGAACTGATAAAAGACACTGAACAGCTTCAGAACTATTAGAAGACGTCACCTTCTTCTCCACCTGAAGAAGAAGGCATTCAGCCAGAGCCTGTTCCTTCCCTGTGACCGAAATACCAGATGCAGGACTGCTAACAGCAAACCGAGCACAAGGAGTAGGCAGCAAAGGGAGTCTGGAGTGACTGAAGACCGGAATGGGTAGAGAGGTCATAAAATAAATAAGGAGATAAGGAGCCAGACGTGAAGCAGAGACGTCACGCAGAGCATCAAAATGAGCAATTGCCAGTGGGCAGTGCATCTATCACAAAGACAGAGCACGTGGGAGGAATCTCACAGGTGACGTGGGGAAGAAGAAAAAAAGCCCTGTGCTGCCACAGGACCCGCTCCAGGCAGGGGGCTGTCACTCCCCCTGCAGAAAATGGGAGTACAGATGAGCATGAGCGGCCTCAGCCTTTTTCTGGGAGCCAGTTAATTTAATGCTGCATAACTGCAGCAAGAATGCAGAATTTCTAGTGTCAAGTAAGTAAATTTGTATTAAAGTAACTGCAATTATACACAGCCTGCACTCACTCCCACGGGAGGCTGTGGCAGGTTTGTGATGGACTTCACTGGAAGCAGAATTAGGATGATAATCGATACAAGCACAGCCATCATTTTGCATTTTCTTGTAGCTGCCAAAGCCTACGATAGTAAAAAGCAAAGGGCTTTTTAGATTACAGAGCAAAGGCCTGCGGAGATTTCAGCTACTCTCTGAATAATGGCATGTGATCAAGTCCTTTTGTGAACAAAAAAAAAGAGAATTTCCCACTACGTGCATGTAATTCCAATGCTGTGATAAGTTATTTGTCTCACCGCTAGTTAGATCGCTGCACAGTGTTCAGTGGCACAGAAGGTTTTGGTCAATCAATGCACTTTTCATCTCTCATCTAAATACTGGTTTGTGCCTCAACTGTGTCAGCGACAAATGGATCTCTGGTCTAACAAAAGCAAAACTAATTTTAGCGCTGTGAATAACCCACTGTGCTCAAAAATTAACCACTTCCTTCAATTACACACACAACCAGGTAGCTGAAAAAGTCATTTAATGTATTACAAGTTTGATTGCCTTTTTTTTAAAAAGAAAAAAAGTGTAATAACAGAAAGAACAGTGGTTTGCCCATCCAAATGGCGGGGGGCCAGAGGGGATTAATGGGAGGCAACCAGTGCTGTGGGTGGGTACTGAAGGTTGCTCCCTCAGTGCATCTGAAGTTGGCTGGGAAGAGAAAGGCTTGCTGAGCACCACTACCACAGAAAAGCTGAGGGCTGGGAGACTGAAAGTGTGACTACACCGATGAGCGGCCGGTGCAAACTATGATCAGCTCTTCCCAGATAACTGCAGCTTATTCCACACTTCTGCTCTCCAGATTATGGCAGGAAAATTCTCATTTGGCTGCCATGCCTGGCTAACCTAAAGAAATAACAAGTTCTCTAAACAGAATTTGTTTTCCAAGCAGGTAACTCAACCTGCTTCAAGGCAAGCCCGGACAATTCCCACGGACAGCACTCACCATCTCCTCCAAGAGCACACCCACCTCGGAGCAATCTGATATCCCCAGAAGAAACACCTGGGAGAAAGAGAAGTGCCAAGCACCTGCTCTTCTTTCTGGGACACTAACTGTCTATTGATGAGACCTCTAGATTTTAGAGGGTTCCTACAGAAGTGTAGTGAAAATGACTTGCAAGAAGCCAGAAGCTCCCTATTGCATCCCAGAGTGGAAACTCCTAGTTCGCTTTTCTCTCGCGGGGGGCCAGTGATGTGACTCGCCAGAAAACTTCAGTGGTTATCACAGAAACAGACTCAGACAAAAGAGACACAAGAAAAAGAGGCAGCGGTTCCGCAGAACAGCCAGACCAAAATGATGCAACCATCGCATGAGCCACTGCTCGGGGAGCTGGGGCTGAGCTTCCCCATGCAGGCTCTCAGGGTGCGCACTGCCAGCCCACCGCTAACCCCTTGAATTCCCTTCCGAGCAGGCTTGGGTAGTGCTGGTCTTTTGGGGGGGACAAATACACAGGGCACGCTTTGGCTTTTGGGTGCTCTGAGAGGAGCTCAAAGATTTGAATGAGCTAGAAATGGAGAAGAGGGTCTATCCACCAGCAGGGCATGTGCAGAGCCAGCCCTAGCCAGGGTTAAAATCCATTTAGCACAGTGCTGGGATTAGAAAAATACATATGCACACATACACAAAGTATCCCTTGGAGAGACTGGCCAAGAGCAGGTGGAGACGGGGAGAGGACAGAGGAACGATGGTAGGGCGGTGGCCAAGAAAATCCTCACCTTAAGCTGCCGTGCAGAAGCTGTTCAAAAAGAAGGAAGGTAGTGATGATGACATGAGACCTGAGGCTGGGGAACTAGCAGACTTTTTACCTCTGCTGTCTGTTGAAGCTCATGGGAGCTGCCAACCTGCTCCTTGCTGCCCGTTGGGCACACATGGGTGAGCAATCGGCAAGTGGACCTTCACGGTGGCAATTCATGATGATAGGGAGTGGGAGACAGAAAAGGGGGATCTGGCTCCCTGGTTTGTTACCAGTGCCAAGGCAATCATCCTGCCCTCTAACGAGCACGGCTGGTAGGATTTCTGCAGCTTTTACAGTCTTTGGGTTCCCTATATAGTCTCGGGGAGATCGAGTCTCCTCTTCCCTAACCCAACCTCTTCACTGCAAAGTCCCCTTCTCCACCGGCTGTGGAGCAAACTGTGCCTCTTTGCCCGGCAGCCCGAGTTAGAGGGGGTCCTTGCCCCTCGGTGCCAGAGGACAGAATGGGACACGTCCTCCCGAGCTCCTGCACCTTCTTGAATCTCTCCCCAAAAGGCAGAGACGCGCAGAAAGAGTTGTTCGTGCTCGCTTCTTCTCTGACCTTGTGAGTGTGCAACACCAAGATGCAGGGCGGAGGCACTTGCATGTCCTGAGCCTTGCTCCTCTACCCAGAAGATGCCAGAGCCTGGGCAGGTGCGCTTCTCTCCCTTCCCCGTCTGCTTTCACCCGCGTGCAGTCAGGAGGAAGGGTACATCTGAAAAACGGTTGCACAGCTCTCTTAGCAGCAAGTCCTGCTTACTACTCAGCACGATCGCTGGGATTAAAAGGGTTTCCACTGTCAGCACTTTGCGTACGCTCCCTTTGACGATGCGATGTGCTACTGCGGCTGTTGTGCAAATCCTTTAGCTATCTAGGAGAGAGGTGTGATGGACAGACTTGGCTATTGCCTTGCGCCCTCAGACAGGGCACGGGGATAAGGGGGGTCACAGCCGAGCTCTGCCTTCCCCCAGCTGCCCTGGGGTCAGCCAGATTTAATGTTTGCATCTTGTTTGATTCATTCACCACACTATCAGCGTAACCCAAGACAAAGTGGGTGACATTTGTTGTGAGCTGGCCCCTTTTTCATTAAGAATTGGCCTAAATCCACACACATTTAATGGTAATTGCTAGGCAGGCAGCACAGCGCAAATACCTTTTATTTCAAATCCAAGACAAGTCAGTGCTGGCTGATAGTTTGTTGGCGCTTTCCTACATTAATTAAGTACCTCTCATCTAATATTACATGCGGTCTTTCTGAAAACCTCTAGTGAAAAGTCTGTTTGTTAAAAGTGTCAGTTCAAGTCAAAACAACGTCCAATATTGCAAATTAGGATTCCAGATTCCAGGATGAGATCTATTAGTCTTTCCATGTTTAACTAATTAAAAGCACGGAGGGACAGAATTTGTTTTGTCATTCTTCTGTCCGTGGGAGTCCTTACAGTAGCTAAGAAAAGAAAACAAAATTCCCTTCATTTATCTAAAGATATCGGCTGGCTTACCCATCTGTGAGCAAAGAATGTTTTTGCTTAGCTTGCTTAACGAAATGAATCTTGGTTCACTTGTTTGCAGCTGAAGACAAATTAGGCTGATTATATACGAAAGGGCATACAGTACATCTAGGAATTAAACTGTGACTGGGTGTTTAGGATGAATGAAATGAATAGGCAGCAACAGCTTTGCGTTGCTCTGAACAATCAGCAGTCCCCTTCTCTTGAAATCTTTTTAAAGCACTTTCAAAATAATCCTCAGTGTTATTCTTGTGTGTAAGCTGCTGCTTTGCAAGTATGGATTTTTAAAGAAATGAAAAAATCCCCTTGCAAACTTTTTCCCCTTCGCTATGGGAAGCATTACCGAGCTCAGCAGCTTACTGCAGTGCTGCCTTCCACACTCAGCTGAGGAATTCCTGCCCCGCCACGCTGCTGGGCTGCCCCGTGTGCACACGGCAGAGGCAAGCAATAGCACCACATCCGCCAGCACTTTTATTTCCCACATCTCTCTCACTCCATAGGACACTGCAGAACGTATACGGTATCTGCTGCAAGTGCTTGACAGGTGCTATTTCACATTCACTGCTTTTGGTGGTATGGGGAGTAGGCTGAAATACTGAGTTCTTCACGTGTCGATGGTTTTCAGTAATTAGCATATTTCAGCCCAAATCACAAACATCCTCCCTTGAAAAGAATGATAATTGGTGACAAAATCCGTGGCATGCAGTTTCATCAAATGCAAATTTGGGCTAATAAGACAGACACCAGGCTGAGAATAAAATGCACCATAATTTTGGTAAAAAAGTAATTTTTGCTAGCATTTTGGGCATAAAGATTTTTGAGAGGGCATTTGTAATTTTACTGTTTACGTGATAAAAGCAGAGATTTGAAATACACAGACAAAAAAGTCTTATAGGCTGTTCTTGCAGCACACCATTGCCCATCCCCTGTACAACTGCCTCTCAGTATGACCACGAAAGGTTAACACATCTCAGACAAACCGGAGCTTTAGGTGTCCAGATCCCCTCTGAAACACACATCCTCATTTGTGCTATTCCAGGTACTCGCTGAGATGCAGTAATTCCAGTTTTGCACTCTCTCCCCTCAGTATGAACGCAAATGAGAGGTGGAAGACTGCCTTTCCAGGTTTTTGGGTAAAGACAGGCTTAGGCTGGTGCTGGCTTCTTTGCAATGCTGGTTTTGCAGCTTCATAACCCAAGCACGGGGTCAGGAAGATGTTTGCTCCTATGATTGATGTCAATAGGGGAAAGAAAAGCAATTCCTCTAGCAACAGAGAACACACATTTCTTGAATGGTTGGTGTATATAGTATGTAGGTGTTGGCTATATACTGAAATCAGATGAAAAGTAAAAGGCAAATATTTGTGCCCAGGAAAGACAAACCTCTTTTTTGAAAGCAACAGACAGTTTCTGGGAAAGGTGGTAGAGGCTTGAACCAGCCCGAACCCTGCCAGGGAAATTCCCAGGGAAATACCTCTGAAGAAAGAACTACACTAACCTGCTGGGAGCTTGTAGACCGTAAGGTTTTCTATATTATGATTATCTTAAGGAGAGACAGGGGCACCTTGACTTGTATTTGCAACTACACGTAACTCCTCATCCATGTGGTACTGCACGCAGATACACTGCTGCCTCTCAGGTGCCCACAGGTGACTGAAAGCCAGAAACATGGAAGTTGTCTTCCCCGCTATGACACAGGGAGGCCAAGCTAAAGCAAATATTGAACCCAGGTCCTCGGAGTCTCAGCTCACAATTTCAGCTTTTCTTCCCATCCCACATTTACCAAAATTGATTCTCCCTTCCATCTGCACCTGCTTTGCTGCAGCCTGGTCATCCTCTCTCTGTGCCAGCCCCTGCCTGTACTCCTCCCTCCCTAGCAAGCGGCGACTGTGTCGCTGTGGGTGCAATGCCCAGCGCCTCCAAAGCCTGGTGTGCCTTCTGCATGCCGGTTTAGCAGCATGGACAGTCATGGTAGGCTGACTCTTCTGCCTTCTCCATTCAGGCTATGGAAAAGCAATAGAGCACTTTCTAGACCACAGGCACAAGATTTTGTCTCTTACTAAAAATACCCAAATTACTGCAGCAACTGCAGACCCAGCCACTCGCTGACAACTGAAATGTGATTCTCATCTCAGTAAGAAATCAGAACAAAAGTTTTCTTTCAAAGACTTTCTAACTACGGAAACATGGGAAGCAAATATGACAAGTCAAATCCCCAGCCTGAGATAACATAGTTGACACAACGCAGAATTTTTTGGTCTGAATTGGATGGTGTCTTTCTAAATGCTGGTAGGTGCTCATGAATATGTCAGCAGTTTCCTTTTATCCAGTGTTTTTGTTTTCTGATATAACAGGCTCCTGGTTTAGTATATAAACTTGCTTTTGCTGTATTGATGCACCAAGAATTTATCAGTCATGGGGAAAACAAGACAAATGATCATAATATTGGGGCTTTTTGTAACACAATTGTTGAGCTTTCATGATATAAGCATCATAGTAAAATGACTAACTACATACAGGAGTGCACACTCAGCTTGCTTTTGAAAAAATTGAATTCCAAACACGCACACATATATTTCCATAACAACCATATAAATCGATATTCAGTCATATCCTAACTTACAAAACATACACTACTGGCAATCGGAGAGATAAACCCCTGTCTAACACTGTACAGCTTTGTCTCTTCCCTCGCTACAATTCTCCTCCATGCTGAAAACAATTTTGCATCTACTGCTGAATCCAGGCTCTGAAATCTGAAGACTGTTCTATCACTGCGCTGTACAATCACCGAATGTCAGATTAAAATATACACAGGCACCATATTATTCCATTATCAGGAGAGCACAAATGCGTCTCCTTTCAGATATTATTTATACAGTTGCATGTCTTTCCAGAGGAGACTGTTTGAGAGTTTCCATCTTTATAATATAGTAATGTTACAGGTATCTAAAGGAAAAAAAAAGCCGCCATTTGTTTTACACATATGCTGTATAGAATGATTAGCTTCTTAAAAATGATGATAAAGTTTCACCAATCAGAGATGTGAGCATTTTATAAAATAACAGTGCTTTTCTTGGTGTCACAGAGGATGAAATTTAATTAAAATTTTACATTACTGCTGAAATACATTTAATGTAACAACAAAAAAACCACCCTTAGTAACGTTAATAGCTAGCTTGCTTTAACAGCCGTCGGTAACCGATCCTCACAATGACTTCATGTGGCACAGAAAGCTGCACTGTCCACAGAAGTCTACACGCAGGGAAATTTTTAAAAGCAGTCACACAGCGAGAGATAAACGAGGATCAGAACAAAAGTAACCCCAGAAGCTCCATTTTTTTTTAGCCCTAGAGGCGTGCCAGTCCTTCTCTTGTCTGCAGCATCCACATTTCCACACGGAGCCGCATCAGTGAGAGCTTGGCAGCTCAGGGAGCCGGCACTCCTGGGGCTCCGCGTGTGCTGGGAAATTCCTCCTCTTTTCCACTGGCTGGGCTTTAGTCACTGTGCTGGCAGCACATCTCAGGGAGCAAGGGAGGCCCGGGGAGGTGGGGAGCCCCCGGGAATAACTCGAGCCACACTGGCCTTCTGCCTCACAGGTGTGTGCTGGCGTTTCTGTGGGAAAAATATGATTTACAGACGAGCCAGAGAGTGTACGTTTTCTATAACATGAAGAATGAGGCTGCATGGATACGTGTGAAAATAAACCTGCCTACACGCAGTGGCACTGCAGTCTCCATTCAGCTGCATCATTTTACATTGCTGCTGTATAAAGAACAGCATTTAAAACCTGACATCAGTCCTTTTAGACATACAGGCTTCCCCAGACAGATGACTAAAGACATGCCCAGGCAAGAGGTATAATCAGCATTTTCGAGACTATCTTTGTCTAGAAAAGATCCCTGGACACAGATACGAGCTGTGGCCAGAATTTTCAAGCAATTCACAAAAGGCTAGTTGTTAATAAACCAAGCTGTCTCATATCGGGAAAAACTGAGTGATTTACAAATTAAACATACTTTTTCTAAAAAGGTTGAAAACTGTGGAATTGGCATCACTGAGATGCGCAGACAAACAGCAAAGGACAGTGTCACTAACCAGAAAGACCGGCTGCACCAGCTGCCCTCGCCATCCCGACCAGTGTGTAACTGGGAGGCTTCCCCCGGGGGACTGGCTCATGGCAACACCAGCAGGTTCCTCGTGTGATGCGCGCCAGAACAATGCCAGAACTTGGTCTCTTTTTGACTAGAATCCATCTGCCTGATGTGCATTCAGCCAGGAGACACCAAACCTCGCCTGAGCCCAGGTCTGTGTGAGCCGCGGCCGGCAGTTTGTACAACCCCTTTCCAAGGAGCAGCAAGCCATCCTGGAGTGAGTCAGCGCAAAACTTTTCCCAGGATAAAACTGCGCTGACTCTGTTTTGGTTTCCTACTTTTCCTCAGTACTTTTTGGGTTTACGTACACTGCCATTTCTCAGTTCTGAGTGCACCTGGACAGAAATGCCAGCTCTCTTCCACAGAAGCAGGAAAGCACAGACCGCTTACAGCACTCCTGACCAAATTTGCAGGCTCATTCCTTCCCCAAACCATCTAAAATATGGTGATGCTAATTCCAGTCTACCCAGCAAGCCCTCCATCCAGGATTTCCTGGAAATGACCAAGCTGTTTAGGATACCGAGCAACCCTCCTTTCTGGGAGGTTCAAAAGCTAGGAAAATAAATGTGTCAAACAAGGATTTTAAAGGAGTAATTAAGGTAGCAGGAAACATGAGCCAAAAATGGAGCCTGTACCTGCTATCCTCTAATATTTTCCCTTTCATATTATCAAAAGATCAAGTTCTTAAGCCTGCTGAACTCCAATGGCTACGAAAGCCTGAGCTCAAACAGAAGCGGCTAATGAGAGGCATTTCCTAAAGCTGCTTTAGCAGGTGTTTCCTGCTGAAACGGGGAGGGTCACGAATGTAAATCTCATTTGGAAAGTTTCTAACCCCGGGGAGAATATTCAGTGGTGCTGCCACTCTCACTGCCATCTGCACTAGAAAGTGGTTCCGACTGAACTAGATAGCTCTTGATCCCACTGAGTGAGCCCAATTGTTTGCATTCTTGCACAAATGTGTGAATGGCAGCCTTCCAGCGAAGCAAATGCTGGGTCTGCTCCCTTCAAAGGCTTTGCCAGTGATCCTTGCCCTGCTGGCTTCATCCTTAATTGGCCTACACCGTGGGGAGCAATTAAAAATAAATGGTAGCTTGCTGCGCTGCTGTAAGGGGAAGTTTTGCTACTCCAGGCATGAGCGCAGCTACCTTAGTCCACTGCGTATGCCATGGGGATGGCGAGAGGGAAAGGAGAGAGACCTGGCTACTCTGGGTAAGCACCAGGGAAAAAAACCCCACACTGTAGGCTGCAATAAATCTTCATTAGCCTTACAATTAAAGGTTTGATTGTCTGAGGCAGGAGCACGCTTTCCCTGGTGTTTCTCCAGAGTGCAGCAATGGCATTTCCTATTACGCCTGTAGTCCAGAAATGGGTTTTTTCATACTGTCTTCACAAGGCACTATTCCCGGCCCA
>Ga0065711_1010770_pt1 | contig 17288 bp, 22 predicted proteins | sample Hoacrofraction12_FD_59098 | JGI IMG/M metagenome (GOLD analysis project Ga0065711, IMG submission 59098) | Hoatzin crop microbial communities from Cojedes, Venezuela - Epithelial fraction 12 v2 (version 2) | ecosystem: Host-associated > Birds > Digestive system > Esophagus > Crop | place... | reverse complement strand
AATACTGCATACTTAGATTTGAGAACCGAGATGAAGTTTCCCCGGTATGCTGTGGTACTTGTGATGCTGGGCTGCCGTATAAAGGCTTTAGAATCCTTTCTGACAGTACACCTACAGTAAGATAGCTCAGTGAGCTTGGGGGAGTGTTGGACAGTTATGGTAGTTTGGTTTTTGTTTTTTTGTATGGTCGTTTTTGTCTTGAGGGTAGAAAACCTGTTTTTTCTGAATCACAGAGTACTTCAAAACCCATCTGAAATAGGTCAAAATAAGTGTTTGTATCTTGCAGAGCTACGTGTATAGAGATGGTGACCTCGCTGGCCCATACTCCACATGGGCGTCAGTATCTTGCTCAACAAGGAGTTATCGACAAAATTTCAAACATCATCCTTGGTGCAGAGTCTGATCCTTTCTCAGGCTTCTATTTACCAGGTTACAGCATGCGTTTTGTGATTACTGCTTGCTTTTATTGATGAGTTAAACTGAGAGGGCTGTTAAGCCTCTGTTTTGAAAGCTCGTGTGAATTTTTGAATATTAGAACATATATGTTGGATGTACACAAAAGTGCTGAAGGACAGTTTAACACATAAATACTGTTACTCATGAACAGTAGTAGTACAGGGAAGATCTGGAAAGACTGTACTGTAAGTTTGAAGTTTGTGTTATTGTAGTCTTTTTTTTTTTTTTAATCAAGAAGAAAGCTGTTAGATCATGGATTACATAACTTCCAAAATACTGGCTTGTTCCTTAGTTCTGTCCTTATTCTCCTGCCTTTCACAAACAGTATTTGGACTTCATTACACTAGTTCAACAGTGAAACAATCTTACATTAATGTGTTTAATTTTGACATTGCTGAAGTTACTGTTTCTCCACTCTGAATGCTTTTTTTTTGTCTCTGTTTTCTCAGGATTTGTAAAATTTTTTGGGAATCTGGCTGTTGTAGACAGTCCGCAGCAGATCTGTGAACGATACCCTGTCTTTATGGAAAAAGTCTTTGAAATGGCAGAAAGTCATGATCCAACCATGATTGGAGTGGCTGTGGACACACTAGGAATCCTGGGATCAAATGTGGAAGGCAAACAGGTTTTGCAGAAAACTAGTTAGTATTTTTTTTAATAAAACTTTCTCAGTATGTCGTAATATACAAGAATGAATTGGTTTGGTATAACAGAGAAAGGAATTGAAGAATGTGTTTAATAATTAAGGGTGTCTGAATAGCTGTGGTATAGCAGATAAGGTGCTTTTTAACTGTCTTATCAGGCGTGGCAGTGTGAAATGTCTGGCAGCTAGAATTCTGGTACTGCAAGCATGATTTGAATCATTATTTTCTAGTGAGCTGCATCATGCAAATCGTCAGGAGTCGTGTTACTTTAGATTTCTCTGTTTCTGTTGATGTCATGACCTTCTCACCAGGACTGGAAAAATATGAACTATCACGTATTGATGTTTTCTGTAAACACTGCATTGTTTCTCTTAATATGAAACTGTTCAGAGGAATCAAAGTAGGTGCTAGACTTCTTGGTGCTAGTCTGAATGTTGTTTTTTAAGTGAAAATCTGTATTAGCAGATAGCTAGTGGAGCGTTGTAGAAGGGGATTGAAGATTTCTAATTACAAGTGTACTAGGGTCCACGCTTCCTTGGATAACTCAATTATCTGTGACACACAACTTCCTTTTTGTAAATGTTTGGATAGTGTGGAGAATTAACATAAAAGCTTTGGATTTATCTGTCTTGGATCCATATGCAGTGAGCAGGATCTTACACTGCTTTTATTACAGTAGAGCAAGAGGTTGCCTTTCTCAGATTCAATGTGCAACAGTTCTTGTACCAATTAATGTAGTATAATGTGGCTGACGGGTAACTCTGTTCTCCTGTAGAGGTCTACATGAATTAAGTAAAAGCACTTTGTTTTTATTTTTAAAGGAAGTAGATTTCAAAATCTGTTAAACAGAATAGGGCACCAGGCGAAGAATGCCCCCACGGAGTTGCGACTTCGATGCTTGGATGCAGTTTCATCTCTTCTTTACTTGCCTGTAAGTTTGTGGTTTGGTTTGTCTTTTTGTTTTATAATCTGCAAGAATGAAATTATCGTGTGTCTGCCTAACTGTATGAAGACCTTTTGCGGCATGTAGCTTAGGTAGAAGTGGTAGCTTTCTAGTATTTAGAGTCGTTAACTTTACTGTTTTGAAATGCTCTGATTTGTTTGCTTAAAGTTGGAGTTTGTAAGAAGCCAGGTGTTCTGAAATACATTTATAAAACATGAAGTCAAGACATTATAGGCAAGGGAATGAGAGTAAACAGTTTAGTAATCTTATGTTTTAAAGGAATAGTGGCACACTGCTCTAATCCCTGTATATGTTGTTTAGATCCAGTAATCTGGTTTTAATGGTGTAGCTCTAAATGGGCATTTTCATTTGTCTTGCGGGATTGCACTCCAGCACAGCACTATCTTGTGTGTCATGATCAATTTAAGTCTGTCCTCCAAGCTAAATGAAATATAGAAGGCCATTTCTTCATTCCTGAAAATAAGTTGAAAATAGAAGCTATTTCAGTTTAATGTAGTGGTTTGTTTTAAAGAACTTCCTTAACTATTGAACATATACTCAAAACTTGAAACGTTTACATAATCTGAATCAAACTCTTTCGTTTCTGTGCATTTCTCTGGTGTGTGTAGGCAGAGCAGCAGACAGAAGACCTTTTAAGAATGACTGAATCGTGGTTCGCGTCCTTGTCTAGCCAGCCGTTGGAACTCTTCAGGAGCATCAGTACTCAGCCATTCCCTGATCTCCACTGTGGGGCCTTACGGGTGTTTACTGTAAGTGCTCTTTCTTTTTAAAGGTCGGGTAGTGAATTGTATTGCCATTCGGTCTCAGATTTTTTTTTTAAGTGAATGCAAGAAACTTCTTGTTGAAGCCCTGAAGTGGTCAGAAATGAGGCTGTTTTCATTGGGCCCTGTTGGCATTCAGCATTTAAATAATGTAGCAAACGTGTCATGTCTGTAATGTTTATTTTCTTATAAATTGGAGAGGGGGGAAAAAAAAAGCAACAGCTATGCTCTAGGGTGCTCAGAGGCACTGCTGTGATAATTCACTTAAAACTTTAAAGATAAGCACTGAGCTGTACTTGCTTTCCGGTGCTAAACCCTGCTGCTTGATTTGCGTGGTGGTTGTGCAGCTGCTGTGTAGAGTGAATGTCCCATTTCACTTTTTCTGTTCCTTGGCTATCTGCATGACAGGCTACTGTGTCACTGGTTTGGGGGTTTTTAAAATGACGTGTTTCCCCCTTCCCCCCTCTTTTTTGTCTTCACGTTTAGGCTATTGCAAGTCAACCATGGGCCCAGAAGTTGATGCTTGACAGTCCAGGGTTCGTGGAGTACGTTGTAGACAGATCTGTGGAGCCTGACAAAGCTTCGAAGGATGCCAAATATGAACTGGTTAAAGCCCTCGTAAACTCTAAAACAATCGCGGAAATCTTTGGAAATCAGTATTACTTGAGGCTTAGGGCTTACTTGCGTGAAGGCCCTTATTATGTTAAGGCAGTGTCTACTACAGCTGTGGAAGGAGCGGAATAATGTCATTGGTGTCTCTGTTCCCCTTCCTGCAAGCCACGTTACTGAAATAGGGGTTAAGGTATAAGGTGTGTGAAGACTCCCCTCACTGGAGTCCCTAGATTGTCTCTTTAAAGGAATGTGAAGCCTTTTGACTCTGAGAGTCAGGAGAGCAAATCAAAACCTACAGGGCACAGCAAAATTTCCCATAGAATGTCACGACAGAAGTTCTCTGTACTGTCGTGAGACAAGCAACCAAGGTAAGCACTCTGTCGACTACTGGCTGTGTTTGTATTCTGCAGAAATTACCAGTGTTTCGTTCAATTGTTTGGGGGTTTTGGAGTTCCTATCGTGTTTTCTCAGTAGATCACAGTTCAATTAAAAAAACAAACACCAAAACACCTCGAGGTGTGTAACCTCAGATGCTGCCGTACTTTCTCTTTTTTTTTATATATTTTTTTATATCTGCCGAAGTTGGCACTTGCGTGGAACAGACTCTTAGGCATTCGTATTCTGTCAGAAACCCTGTTGGTAAGAATAACTTAGTGACATTCTGTCCACACGAGGGAGTACGAACTGGATTCTTTTCTATTTTCGACTTGCTGGATGTAAGTCTTGCTTGAATACATAATCCTAAATATTGTTTGCATTTTATGCTGAGGATAAAAAAAGCTTTTAGCCCTTTTGAAAACAAATGAATGCAAGCTCTAGTGTATAAAACCAAATTGGGAGCTTTGTCTTCCTTGTTGATTGTGACTTTGTACGGCAGCTCAGTTTTCTTGCTCAAAAGGAGCGTGAGCTATAGCACTACAGGTCTGCTTCAGAACCAAATCTTCAATTGTTTACACTATTTTTTAACAGAAATGAAATTTTTTAATTTTAAGTGTTATTTAAAAAAATATATGATTTTAGTTGCCTGAGTTAAAGGGGTAAGAAGATAAAGCTTTCATGTTTAAGGGCGTGAGCTGAGTTAGGAGGAGGGGTGTGCAGTACCTTACGTGGTTGTGTGTCTTCCTCTGAAGATGGTCAGCGAGCTGCGGGTGAGATGCGCGACTGGCTGGGCGCTCTAGTGACACGTGGCGTGTCTCGGTCCAGAAACAAAGACCACAATGTACTTTATACAAAATGTTTGTATTATTTTTGGTGAGGACATAAGAAACAAATCTGAGGACAAGCTGGAAGGAGCATAATAAAACACGAAATTACTACTTCTGGGCTTATTTTAGTAGTGTGTCAAGTCGGGTATACCTCTGTGGAAAGTACTCGCCCTGTGTCCCTACTCTGCCGAGTGAAGCAGGATGACCTAGTCAATGCAGTAACTTTTCTTGCTTGTGGTAGCGCTGAGCTGCAGCAGAGGTGATGGTATGGCCTGCCAAACATTGCTGGCAAGGAGTCGGAGCGGGCTGAGAGGAGCAGGGTGGTTGGGGAGGATCCCTTGATGTTCAATAGGCTGGCTGAACGCAGGTGATCTGCCTTGTTGCTTATGATCTAATATGTGCAAAAGTTGTCATCCCACATCATACTGCTGCTGACGCTTTCATCCTGGATGTGCATAATAAACATCTGCTAGTGAGAAATGCAGTACACAGTGTCTCGTTTGTGAAGGCAGAGAGTGGGGAAGCTTCATGAATCCTCCATCCAGAAAAAAGCGTGGAAGCAGTAAAAAGGAAATGGAAAGAGTATAGAATTCCTTAGTTTGCACTTGTATTGGATGGTTCAGCTTTGTTATTGTAGGTGGCTTTGCGTGCTGGTAGCTCTGTATGAGCTGTATACTAAAATCTCAGTAAAAGAAATCAATATGTAAATGAAACCTCTTCTGCAATTCGTGTGTCTCTTCCATGTGTGTTTTCAGATGTTGCTTTTCAAGGCTACTCTGTGTGCTAAGTCTTTAGCATCTGCTTTGCGTAGTACATTTGCCAAATACAATATTTTAGAATACACAGAGATGCCAAACAAGGGGATTTTTTTATATATGCACATATGCTTTATTTTGTTGAGCTTTGAGATCAACATTCTGATTAATTGATCAAATGGTTATCCTGTATTATTCACAGCTAGTTCCCTGCCCATTCTGTGTATTGCCACACGGTTTACATTTTGCTACTGGTGTATCTTAAATACAGTGGAAAAACGTGAGCCTGTTGTCCCTGTAATGTAGCAGGTAGAGATAATTGAGGAAAAAGAGAATTGCAGGGATGGAGAAGGAGATTTGAGGTAACATGCTAACCTTGATGAACTTGGTTTGAAAAAAAAAAAAACAACCAACCACCAAACCAATCCCAACCAAAAGCAAACAAAAAAAAAAGCCAGACCCAGAACTTATCATTTGTCCCTGGTTAACAAGCAGCATAACTTGGTACATAAGAATTCGGAGCACACCTCCAATTCCTTCGGTCGCAGCGGGAAGAGTGGACGGGGCCCTCCAAGGCACGGGTGTGTCTCTTCCCGTGTGCGTCCGTCACAAGTGCGGAACGAATCTGTCCAGCTCCTCTGTGTGCTGCTGGAAGAGCCGATGCGGCAGAGGTGATCGGAGGCTGCAGGCTTGGGTGGGGCTGTGGTCTGGGGCTGGTTCCTCGTTTGGGGAGTTTTTACGTTTTGAGTACGGTTGGTGTTACCAGTGCTCTGGGGAATTTGTTCTGACTTCACTGCTGGCGCAGTTCTCCAGCGTAACGGCACGGCGTTGAGCCGCTTGTGTCGGCGTGTTTCTGACACCAGGACTGACGGATACAAGGTTCTGTAGCAGGGAAGTTACATTTCTCGCCTGGGATCCCCCCGGGCTGTTTACAGAATCAGTTCCCAGGATGGCTCGATGTCTGTGCCCACTCCGAGCTGTTCTGTAGTTTCACTGGTGCGGTGAACAGGCTGCTAGGAAACAGCTCCCTTTGTTACAGAGTGCTTTGGAAGCAGGGGATGCCTCACTCAGATAAAAATGCAGACGGAGTTTCAGCGTGAGGCAGAGGACTTCAAATGTCTGGAAAACACTGGATACAGACAAAGTTTCTTGGAATACTCGTTAGCTTGCATGCATGCACTTGCAGGGACTTGCGTAGCGGGAGTACATCTCGTTCTCTTGCTGCAGTAACACGCTGTAGCATTGAGAATTCGTTTGCTGTTGAAGGGAAGAGAGCAAACTTTGAGAGATCGTTGTTACTGAATGTTAATGAGATGAAACAGCTGGTAAAAGAGTTCAGACTTTATTCAGTTAAATCTTAATTGGCGAAATGAAGAACCTCATTTTTTATTCTATCTAAGTTAAACTTTGAACTTATCAATATAGGTGGAAACCTTGCAGGACAGCAGACCGTAATAGGTTTCCAGTAATGAGCAATCTTTCCCATCGCTTGTTTGCTTCCAGTCTTGAAATAACTCGTCCTCTTTCATGTTGGAAGAGGTGAAAATGAATTTATAGCAGCATCGATTGTAGCTGATGTGCTTCTCCCCAGAAAATCGAGAGCTGTGAACGGGAGTGATGCCAGCTTTTTTCGCACAGATTCCGACAAAGATATCGGGGGGCACTGAAACTGGCACCTCCTCGGCGGCCACGTACACCTTGCGAGCGACGTCCTGGGACAGGACGAAAGCGCTCCCGTCGCAGTAATCGGGGTAGAACTCTTGTGAGTACTGATGGATGGGAACAAAGCCAGGGCTCTCGGGGTCTCTGCTGGGCACTCCTTGGTGGATGACCTTCCCAATGTAAACGTCCTCTAGTTGCGTTAAGCTAAGCAAGTATCCAGCCAGACTTGGGATACCGACAAACACGTCTTCGTCTGCTTTAAGAATGTACCTTGCGTGAGGGCAGAACGTCACTGTCCACTCAATGCTCATCAGCATCTTCTGTGTCTGTGTCTCAGGAGAATCAATGAAACTGCCTTCAATGATGTCTCTGTGTGTTTGTGACTCTTCGTTGATCTCCAGCTGGGCTGTCACCGAGGCTGGCTTTCCTAAAGCAAACAGAGTAAGGACAGAGTAACCTCTGGCGTCTGTCACGTTGCCCCATGTCTGCCTGATCACGTTGCGCCTTGTCCTGTTTTCTGGGCTACTGCAGACAAGAACAAGCAAAAATATCTCTTGATCGGAGCATGTTGCTGTGCTGCTGACAGTGTAAGAGAGATTGGCCTTTAGAGCATCCACATCTAGCTTCCTGGCCCTCTCCCGGATTTCCAGAGTCTTGGCGTCGGTGTAGGAAAGAGGTAATGACCGCAGGAAGTATTCCTCCAGTAAATCTGCCCCAAAAAGCAGCACGTGGAAAAGGAAGACGTTAAAGAAAATGAAGCACCACTGGTGCGTCCGGAGCCTGCAGAGCGTCAGCTGGGGGAGAGAAGACAGACACAATTGTCTTGCTGCTGGAACAGAAAGGCTTTCCTTCATTTTGTGATATATTCATGCAAAACAGAATTACAACTTTTAGACCATGGTGTTTGTATTCTTAATGTAAGGCTCGTTTCCTCCCTCAACCCCACTTCTTGTGGCACGGTGAGATCCCAAGCTGAGAGGGATGTTGCCATGCTGTAGTTTAGAAGGCTCCCTTCTGTACGTCCGTGCGTGGAAATACTGGAGGGTAGCTCACTATGAATATCTCCTGACTTTCAGCTGTTGCTGAAGGCCTGAGATGCTGATGAGGACCTGTGACATTAATATGTGTCCTCAAAGAAGACCCTCTGGTAGCTGGCCTTACGATGCCATGTGAAAGCTGGCAGGGTAGGACACCGCAGGGAAAGCTGTTACCCCGCTGTCCCCCGAGGGATCAGCCTCCCTGCCGCGGCTGAGCCACGCACCCCAGCACCTACCTGCATGGCGGTGGGAGTTCTCCCCGCAGCGGGGTCTGCGTTCGCGGCGGAGGTGGTTTCTCCCTGGTGGAGGCTCACGGGGCAGCGTCTGTATCTGGGTCTGTGGGGTTGAGTTACTGCCCGATACCTGGAGACGGTGGCTTCCACCTCACCTGCCTGCGGGGAGGAAAGGTGATCCCAGGGGCCGATCGTGTTGCAGCTGCGTATAACACAAACAAAACTCTAGCCTTTTTCTTTATTAATTTCTGAGACTTGGGGTTGGGTGTCTGAGAAATAAAGAAATGAAGCAACTGCTAGGGCTAACCTGGTCAAAGGGGTGCCCTGGTGCTGCTGTGCTATGTCTGCTTGTTGGTTTTTCACAGCTGAGCCATTTTGGCATTGGTTCCTACCTCCAGGGCAGTTCACCCCTGCGCCGAGCACTCTGCATCTCCTGAGATGGAGGTTTGGTGCGTGAACTGGTGGCTTTGCCGTGCGTGGGGTCCTGGTGGTCGTGGAGGATGCCCTAATGCCCTGGGCGCTGCCGGGCCGGGCTGTCTCTAGCACGCAGGGAGAGGGGTGTGAGGAGGCTTTCCCTGTGCCAGAGCTGTGACCCCAGCCCAGGTGAGGCACCTCGCTTGGCTCTCTTGATTGCTCCTGGAGCCAGGGAAGTGCAGGGCACTGTTCCAGTGAGCCCCTTGGAACAGGCACGATGAAGGGGCTCTGCAGCGGGGGCTGGCGGTGCTCGGCCACAGGGCCCATGGCCGGGAGGCTGGGGGTGTTTTGGGGTGTCCCCCTGCCTCTTGCCCCTCCAGCATCCATTTACTGGAGTGGGGACATGAACCCAAACGAGCTGCATTGGGTGGTCCTTTGCTTTCTCTCTGCACAAAGTCATTCTGTGGTTTTAAATGACTGTATGGATTTCTGCTTTTCTGGTGGCTGCGTGTCCTGGTGAAGAGCTGCAGTGATGCACCCCTGGCCAGGCTCCTGCCTTCGGCGGTGGCCTCGGCTGCGCCGGAGCCTCTGCGTGTTGGTGTTGGCAGAGCCGCGGGCTGCGCTGGAGCTGACTGGGCTGGGGAGCCGCGGGGGCCTGGAAGTGCTGGAGGGGGAAGTGCCAAAGACACCACGAACAGGACGGAGTGTCCGCAGGGGTGAGAGCTGGGGTTGGCAGCAGGTCCGTGAGCCGTGGGGCCTATGGAGCACCAAGGGGGGACAAGGGTTGCAGGTCCCCTGCAGCCCCCAGGAGGGGCAGGGGGGGACAGATGGCGGCAACGACGCTGTTTGATGGGTGAATGGTGGCGGGAGGAGTCAGCCTTCATCAGCACGAGTGTGGGAACTCCAGCCCCTGCGCAAGAGCAGAGAGGGGGTCATTTTTTTTTTTTTTAATTTTGAAAAGATTTTTTTTGTAGGTGAGGGTGTGTTTCTGTTACTGCATCCTTGAGTGACAGGGTGCAAGGGGGATGCAGCGTTGCTGTGGTTTGCCTTAGCCACGTGCCTTGCGAGGGCTCAGGGTGTGATGCTCTGACCGTTGCAACCCTCCCTGAAGCGTCCTCTGGGGACCCCGCATCAGCCAGAGGACCCAAGGAGGTGGAGAAGAGGTTTGATTTCTGGCTTGGGGTGGCCATGGGTTAATCCCCCAGCTCTGGCTGGGCTCCTCAGCTCTCCCAGCACCTGCCCCTGGGTCCACAGCAGTGTGGGGAGATCTTCCCACACGTGCTGGGAAATCAGCTTTGCTGTGGGAAGCAGCTGGAATTACAGAAGAAACCAGGTCCCCAAAATGTGGTGACGGCTTGGAAGTGCTGTTGTACCCACCTAAAAGGCAGCCCAGGTGCACACAGCACGCGGGTCCCAACGCGGACCATGGCTTTAGGCTCTCCAAAAAGCAGAAAAACTCCTTTCGCAGAGCTCGTGTGTCAGCTGGGCTGCAGCTTCGTCCGGACTGGCCTCACAATCTTTGTAACCCTTGCAGAAGTTGTGCTTTGAAGCTTGGCAAGCTGTCAGCACGGGAAGTGTCAGTGAAACGTGTTGTCTGAAATAAAAAGCGAAGAAGGAAATATTTCTCATGTATAACAATATAGCTCTATAGCCCCAGATACCCATTCTCGGGGAAAAAAAAAATTCCTCCTTTGAAGATGCTCTGTCTCCAGCTAAACCATTTAATAAGCAAATAAATACTAGCATTTGAAACCACTTCCATTAAAAATATTGGCTTTCCCAATTGTGCTTTTTTAGAATAATAATAAAACCCACATGTGTATCATCCGTGTTGCAATTAGGCACAGCGTGGTGCTTGCAGAACCTCTGAAGTCATTTCTTCAGCACTGCTTGGTGGTGGCAGCAGGAACTTCAAACGGTTGCCGATATCGCGTGTAGGAGTTTAACTCTCTCCAACCACAGCCGTGGGGTTTTCTTTATCCAAAGACCCTGGCTGAGTCCTGCCGGGGAAAGCTGAGGAGGAATAGACACGAAATGACTGCTGAAGGGTGAAATAACTGTCTGGAGTGCCACAGATCCCCTCGGCTGCAGGGTGTTTGCCCGGGTGATCCCTCCATCTCCTTGAGAAACCCAGGCTTCAGGCAAGCGCAATGCTCAGCAGCTCCTGTGTGACCTGAGCTCTCTTTCAGACAGGTGAAGCCAAACACATTCGGGGAGAACCTCGCTCCTGGTGACATCCAAGAGTTTCCAGAAGAGGAGTGAACTCAGGATGCCGGAGTGGCCGAAGCCAGGTCAGTCTGGGGAAAGGAGTGCTGTTCCTACAGCTGCGCTTCAGCACTGAAAAAGCTTGTGGGTGTAAATTAGGGAAACAACCAGGAAAGCAGGTTTTCCTGAGCCACAGGGCTATAATTTGCTTTAGGTGAGATGTTTGCATGTTTTCCTTATATTTTATGTCCAAGCAAACCCCATTACGGGAGCAGGGACGTACCAGTGACACGGCAGACAACTTGACCTACCATACGAACAGTGAGTGTTTAGACTAAGGGATGTTTGGAGTTTGGGTTTGATTTTCTGGAGAGGACGGGGCCCTGAACTCCCATGACATCCAAAGATAAAAAGCAGAGCTGCCCGCAGGGCGGTGGGAGATGCTGTTGGGCAGGGCGAGCCCAGGGCCGGCGCTGCGGGGCAATGTGCTGCAGGGGAGCAGCTGAACCTGCAGCTTCCTAAAATGTCTTTTAAAGTCTCCTGGCTTCCCTCCCAGCGCTGCGAACATTTGGAAGGGGGGAGTAGAGCCCGGCTTGTTTCAGTTCTGCTCGACTCCGCTTCATGAAAACGCGAAGGCTTTGGATGACGCACCGTTCTCAGGCGACGGTGCAAGCGAGGGCGGGCGGATGGGATTTTCTGGGGAAAGCCAAGGAAAATTGTTTTTTTTTTCCGGCATGAATTTGTTCAGATGAGCAGCCTGGGCTCTGCCTGCCCCAGGTGTCCGTGCAGTTGCTCTGTGCCATGTGCTGCCCTTCCCTGCAGGGTGGACACCCCTCCCCATCCCCACCACCATCCCTCCGCTCCCAGGCTCTTCCCAAAAGCCAGGTTGATTCCTGTAGGCAGGCTTTCAGATCTTCACTCAGCTCCTCCTGCTCCAGGGATGTGCCAGAACCTGCTCGTGTAGCCTGCCCGTGGGCACAACAGCCTCTTTCTACAAGGCATTCCCTGTGCCCTCGCGTGGCTGCGTGTCTTATTTTCAGGGTTGGAGACAGCCCGTGTCCCTAGGCACCCGCTGGCAGCCCTGCCGGGATGCTCCGGGGAGCACAAACCGCTTTCCCCATGTTCCGGACCCTGCCCAAGGGGTCCCCTCTATTTACAACCTGCTTTTGCAGTGTTTCGCCAGCGCACGCAGAGGTGATAGCGGGACGGGCTGGGAAGGGACTTGTCTGGTTTTTAATAACAGCATCAGTTGCAATAAATAATGGGAGACAATTGTTTTGGTCTTAGTCACCTAATAGCAATGCTTTTGCTTAAAGATATGATTCAGCTCTCGCAGACAATTCTTCACCTGAAGTCCTCTGAGGCTTGGGAGATGCTGGCGGAGAAGGTTTTATGAGAGAGAGACAGAGTGCATTTCATCTGGGTTTTGGTATTTAACATCCCTTAGAGGGTTAAATGCAAGTAGAAAGCTTGAAAACAAACCAAGCAACCAGCGTGCTGACACAGGAGACAGATAGATTAGCCACTCCTGGTATACAAATGAGGGTGTCTTTTCCTCCTATTTAATGGCTCAGTTGGCTAGCTTAAAAACACATTTTCATAGCCAAGCTCCGAGCATTCATTTTTTTCTTTGCATGCACCAGTCTTGGAGTTACAGAGCTCTATCTTTTTGTATGGGTATGTTTGATTATTACTTCCTGAGTTTAATGGCAGCTTTGACAACGAACTAATCTTTATTTCTTGATAAAGACAGCTTAAACCCTCAGTGCATTCTGCGGGTGCTGCACTCGGGAACACCGAGCTAAAGGGAAGCAGAGCGGCGAGAGCACGAGCTTGCGAAACGTGTTGAGTTGCGAGGCCGCAGGGCTCCGGCCCCTGGGCCGAGCTCGTTCCTGAAACGTTGCTTCCCTGCCCAGATGTCAACTTGACAGAAAATTTCCCGATTTTGCAGTCGACCAGAAGCTTTCCCATTTTCACAGTGAGCCGCGCAGGTTACTTCGCCTTTGCCTTTCAATCCCTGAAGTCAGGTGCAGGCTGTATTTGTGCCTGGCAAATCTAGATTTCACATGAAATTCATTCAACACAGACAACATCGGCAGCACTGGAGTCTCGAACTCAGCTCCGCGTTGATTAAAAGCCGTCCACGCTTTGACAATATCTGCGATGGGGAGCAGAGCAGGTGGGGCCGTGCCTGCCTCCACGGCTGCTGGGCAGCGACCCTGGGCAGCAAACCGGGGCGTTGCTTTCTGCTGGGGAGCCCCTCGCCCTGGGGCTGTGGGCGTGCTGCACCCCAAAACGCAAAGTTTGCCCCGGGTCGTGGAGGGAAACGGGAGCGGAGTGCGGCTCCTGGGGCTGGTGCGATGCCCCAGCCCACCCTGTCCCACGGTGCTGGATGGACCCAGCTGCGTGGAGCTGGGGGTGCCCCGGGGATGGGGAGGGGGCTGCAGCCCCCAGCCGTGGCCAAGGCTGCTGCCGGCAGGGCTGTCCCCCATCGCTCTCCCGGCAGGGGGTTGTCGGGGAGCTCGAGCAGGACGAGGACACCCTCCGACACGAATCCTCCCTTGGCTCCGGAGCGCGGCGGCGTGCTGGACTTGGGTAACGTGTTCCTCTGAAGATGACTTTCTCTCCTGGTTGCCTCTGACTCATCCCCACCGTTGCCTCCCACAGATTTATTTATTGCTCTCCCAGACACAGAAACAGCAGAGTTGAGTCTCCGTTGCCCCGTGCCAGGCCCCTCCTCGGGCAGCTGGGGCCATGATCTGCCGGGGGCGGCCATGCCGTCCCCATGCTCAGCCCTCGGGGGGTCACAGACTGGGGTTTGCCACCCCCAGGAGACCTGCATGACTCCCCCCACCCCGCTCCCCAAGCCTGGCTCTGCTAACGGAGAACTCCCGTGCGTGCACATTGAGCGCGTGGCTGTGCGGGTGGCACTGGGCGTCCCTGGATGGCCCCGATCCTGGCACCCCACGCTCCCTGCCCAGGTGGGACACAGCCCCATGGGCCACGTGCTCTCTTGCTCCAGGGTGCAGAGGGGAACGCCGGGGTGCTGAGGGGCTCCCCAGCACAGCCGCGGGGGCTGAGAGAGTCGAGAGGAGGAGATGCAGTGTTGTGGTTGGTATGTGAAATCCTGGTTAATTTTTATTAATTAGATGACTGTTGGGAAACGAGGACTTGTAGCATCGATGGCGTTTTGTCGAGCGCTGAAGCTGAAGGCAGGGAGGGCCGGCTCAGCCAGCCCCGTGCCCCTGAGATGCCAAATGATACCTTTGACTCCCCGGAGTGCTGCCCTGCCTTGCCCCTGCCTTCCCTGGCTTTGGGAGCGTGGGGCAGGAGGGACAGCCCCAAGGCAGGTGCCCCCAGCATCCCACCCAGTCCCTGTGGCATCTCTGGGGCCGAGGGACCGAGCACCTGCAATATATTAACAATTAAAGATGGTGTCAAATGATGGCAGCTGGGAAGAAAAAGTCTATCCCAGGGTAGTGCTGGGTGGTGCCTGAAAGACCTAAAAGAGCTTCCAAAGAGAAGTGAATTTTATTTCTATTGATCTTGGAAGAGTAAGGGCAGGGGGGAAGGGCAGCATCTCTGGGCAGTGCTCAGGCGAGCAGGTGGAAAGGGGAGAGGGTGAAGAGAGCCCCCAGAATTACCCCAAGGCTGGAGAAAATGCCTCAGGGAGGAGGGGGAGCACTCAGCTTTCCATGAAGAAAAGGAAGAGGTGTTCTGTGTTGCAATATGTTTTCACGGGGAGAAAATGCAGGATAAAGGCAAAGTCGATCTAGTGGGAAGAGGCAGGCTGTGCCGCGGCTGGAAGCTGCAATCAGATGAATCCTCGTTAGGAGGAGGGGGTGCAGCTGACTAACGAGCGAGGTGGCGAGCGGGGAAGCCACGGGAAAGAAGTACCGAAGGAGGGTGATGGGGTGATCTCAGCATCCCCAAATGCCTCCCTGGAGGTCAGAGGGTCCTGGGGTGGGATGCCACCACCTCCATCTGCCGGGGAAGGGACGGGAGGGTCGCAGCAGCCCCTCTGGGCTCCGGCACAGCCGGTTTTCCCCTGCCAGGGAGAGAAGTGAGGTAGGGAGAGCGAACTGCTCAAATGTGGCACTGTGAAGGAGTGGGAATCCAACACGGACCCTGGCCGGAACGTCCACCATTCCCAAAGGCACCCAAATACATCCAGCTGTATGGCTCCTACCTTGAGTTCAGGATAAAATCGAACGGCTTTGCCGAGCAGCAGAGAAAAAATGAGGAAGGTCAAGCCCGGCGGCTGTCGCTGCTCTCCCGACAGTCAATGTCAGAGCGCGAATCAACCCCCGTCCTGTGGTGGTTCTGTTTTACAGCACACGCTCTGCCCTGAGATACTTCCTCGAGTTAAATAACAGCAGGACAAGAAAAAAGTAACCAACGGGGAAGGAAGGAAAGTGTTTTGGTTTTTGTTCTGTTAACTACAGGTTGTGAAGCGGTTCATCCCGGAGGATGCTCTTGTAGCCATTCAGCGAAGAGGAGCAGAGGCCACAAATGGCTGCTCGGTGCTGGAGCTGGGTGTGGTGCCCGGGCAGGGGCTCTCCTCTCCCAGGTAGGATCCCGCCACGTGCCATCACCGGGACAGCTTGTCCCTGTGCCTTGTGGCCAGGCATCGGCGTCCCCCTGCTCCGCAGTGGGCCTAGAGGCCACCAGGACCCACAGTTCCACAGCTGGTCCATCGCCGGCGGCTGTGCCAGGGCGGAGGGCGGGTGGGCTCGGGCCCACCTCGCCACTCGAGCTGCAGCATTTGGATGGGAATGTTCTCTTCTTCTGGCTCTTTCATTTTTCATTTCTCTTTTCTCACCGTCCCCATCCCCCCCAACTGTTTTAAATAATTCCTCCTCCACGCCTGTGTTATCACCTCGCATGTCAATACGCTGCTGTGCCACCCACCCCTCCCCGCACAGCGCTGCGCGTTAACATTTTGCACCAGACAATGTGAGGCAATTAGTGAATGAAGAATAACTCTCCTGCTTGAAAGCATGATGGGTCGGGAAGCGTCACATGGCTCGCACGGGGAGTATTAATTGCTTTTCTCTCAAATGACTCCTAGTGTAGGAGAGTCCATATGGAGAGAGAGGAGGAGGAAGAGATGCTGCGGGAGAAACAAAGTCTCCGGTCCTAGAGAGAAGCGTAGACCCCAGCATGGAGGCTGCGGCAGCGAACCGGCACCGTGTGCCGAAGCATCACTCCCTGGAGCAGTGGGGGGGGGAGTGGGGGCCGGGGGCTGCCTGGAGCTGTTGTAGAGACACCAGCGCTTTGGAAGCAGCGAGCTCCAGGCCCGGACGGCGTCACCATGCCCTGGGCTCTGAGCGTTTTGGGTGGCTGAGGAGCATTGCGCAAGGCGCAGTGGCTGTCCGGCCACCATACTTCTGTAGGAGCGTTTCCTTTGCCATAAATGGTTCTCGGGGCTCTCCGCTCACCCGCGCAGCCCGGGACCCCACGGTGAACCCCCCGTGCAACAGCGTGGTCTCTGGAAGACCAGTGAAAATAGAAGGGAAGGAGGCGAGGAGCGTGCCAGCGCTGGGGCAGCACGGCTCCCCGGGGCTCTGCTGCCCGGTGGGTGCACGGCCGCCCTGCCGCGGGGTCGGCTCGCTCCCCTCCGTGGCCCTGGGGGGCTGCGCTGGTGGCAGCGGCTGGCATCCAGGGGACAGAGCTTTGGGGAGCTTCGGGCTTGGCCAGACCATTACGGGTGGCACCTCCCGGCACCGGGCTACGAGGGCACCTGGGGCTCCCTCCCGTTAACCCCTTCCCGGGCTCGCTGCCCCCGGGCGGGGCCGTGCTGTCGCAGCGGGGACCCCCGGGCAGGGCAGGGCAGCGCTCCCGGCCCGGCCGCCCAGCACGGCGCAGGAACGTCCCGGCGCGCCGGGGCTGGGCCGGCTGTTTGCTCTCGGCACGGCCCCGCGGCGCGGCCCGGCTCAGCGCAAATATTTATACGGCTCAGGGAAAATAAAATAAAATATTTTAAAGAAGACTTAAAGAAATGAAAAAGGGAAAAAAAGGGAAAAAAAGAAAAAAGGGGAAAAAAGGATAAAGGAAAAAAGAGGGGGGAAAAGAGAGGGGGGAAGGGGAAAAAAGGGGAAAAAGGAGGGAAAAAAGGGGAAAAAAGAGGGAAAAAGGGGAAAATCGAGGGAAAAAGAGGAAAAACGGGAAAAAAGGAAAAAAGGAAAAGAAAAAGGGGGAAAAAGGAAAAAAGGAGAAAAAAGGGGACAAGAGAAAAGGGGAAAAAGAGGAAAAAAGGAGAAAAAGAGGAAAAAAGGGGAAAAAAGAGGAAAAAAGGGATAAAGGGAAAAAAGGGAAAGAAAAAAGGGAAAAAAAGGGG
>Ga0065711_1006459_pt1 | contig 17288 bp, 11 predicted proteins | sample Hoacrofraction12_FD_59098 | JGI IMG/M metagenome (GOLD analysis project Ga0065711, IMG submission 59098) | Hoatzin crop microbial communities from Cojedes, Venezuela - Epithelial fraction 12 v2 (version 2) | ecosystem: Host-associated > Birds > Digestive system > Esophagus > Crop | place... | reverse complement strand
CCGCCAGCCGGGCCGCCTCCCCTCCCGGGTCCGGCTCTCCCTCGGGCAGCGGCGCCTCAGGGCCTCGCCGCCCCGCGCGGGCAGGACCCGGGACTCACCTCCTGGTCCTCGTTGGCCGCCATGGCGGCGTGCGGGGGTCCCCACACGCACCCCTCCCCCTCCCCCCTCAGTCACCGGGGCCGCGCGAGCCTCGCCGGGGTGGTGCGGGGCAGGCCCGAACGGCCCCGCCCGACGGGCGCGCCTCCGCCGAGGGCAGCGCGGGTCACCCGGGCGCTCGCTGCTATTGGTCCCCTGTACCCGTCGTCCGCCCCTCCCCGTCTTTCCATTGGCCGGCTCCGCTGATCTCTCGCCGCTTCCTTCTTTAGCTAATTGGCTCCTTCGCCGCGCGGGCGCACTTTGACTGGCCCGGCGGTGGAGCTGGGGCGCCGATTGGTCGCTTCAGCTGCCCTTCCGATGCCCGGCGCCCGCTTCCTGAGGAGGGGAAGGAGGCGGCGGTCTTCCCTCGCCCTGCCCGTGGCGCCTCCCGTGACCCGCGGCCGTCAGCCGTGTCAGCGCCCGGCCAGGCCCCGGGGAAGAGCGGCCGGCCTGGGCCGCGGCGCCGAGAGCCGCCCTCCCGCCGCCTCCCTCTTCCTCCTGGCAGGATGACCCCGACGCAGTGGGACTTCCCGGTGGAGCTGTGCTGCCGGCCCATGGCGTTCGTCACCCTCACCGGCTTGGACGTGGTGTACAACGCCGTGCACCGGGCCGTGTGGGACGCCTTCTGCGCCAACCGGAGGGCCGACCGCGTCCCCATCTCCTTCAAAGTGCTCCCCGGCGACCACGAGTACCCCAAGTGCAGGACGAAGGTAGCGCGGGAGGCCTGCGGCCCGGCGGGCAACGTGGGGTGCAGGCCCGGGGGGAACTGTGGGCTCCCCGGGGGCAGGGCCCGGAGCGAGGGGCCGGGCCGCCCGGTTTGCAGCTGGCTGATCCCCCGCTGCTGGAGGGAGCCTGAGGCCTGAGGGGAGTTGTCAGGGCGAAGGGGAAGCCAGGGGCGGTGTGGTGGGGTGCGTGGGTAACAGGGGTGCCTCGGCTCATCAGGCAGAGGCAGAGAAAGCCAAGATGATCGACTGCCTAAAGTATTTGCTGTTTGTTCACTCAGCGTTAAGGTGTGCTCGTGAAATTTCAGCTTTAACAAAACCCAAAGTTTTACTCTGGAGAAACTAGGTGTTGGAAATCGGTGTATTCTGAAAAAAAGTAAAGCCTTCAAGTAAGTGAAATGCGGCAGAAGGAATGTCTCGATCCACTTTCTGCTTTGCAGTGGCAGTTAAGCAGCAATGTCAATGGCTTTAACCCTTGGAAGATGACAGAACTCTGTGATGCTGGCAAAGAACAAGACTCCAAACTGGCTTCTCCTGGCTCTGTTTGAGAGTCGTCTTCTAAATTGAGCCTAATATTTCATGAAAGTGTGTGAAACGTACTTCTGAACTTGGCCCTTTTCTCCAGTCTACCTGGAATCTGTTGTTCTTTGTTTCTGGTGTCTCAGACATCAGGCCCTGATGCCAGGTGATGAGGGGTATGCCTCAATAACAAAGGTTTGAGGAGAAGAATATAAAGGAAAGCTGACAAACATATTCTCAGGTGACAAGAATGTAGCGACAATTCCCTTTCTCCTGCTGTAAATGCCTGTAAATGGATTTGGTAGCTTGCTTTAATAACCTCAATATTTTCAGAGGACGTCCTATGAATGGTATATTCCAAAAGGAATCCTGAAGACTGGTTGGATGAACAAACACCTGAATTTGGTTCCAGCACTTGTGGTGGTGTTCTATGAACTCGACTGGGATGAGCCACAATGGAAGGAAAAACAGTTGGAATGTGCTACTCGAGTTGAAATTGTCAGGTAGAGTTTTTTCACTTGGTTCATAATAGAAGCTAACGGTAAGTGTGAATTGCAGAATCCTTTTCGCGTTCTAAAATGTATAATTTTTTTTTTTTCTCAGACACAAATTAAGGACAGCTTGAACTTTGTGTTTTAACACACAACTGACAGTAAAGAAACGTTTTTTCTTTAATGGTTTATTTGTAAAAGTCACAGAAGTAAAAACAGCCTCTGAAGATTTGCTTGTTAAACTCAGCACAATTGTTCTGTCCTATCTGAACAAATAAGGGAACACAGCATTCTGTGGATGTTGCAGCATATTGTTGTGTTTGGTTTTTTTCCCCTATATAACATGATTTCAGTGCTTCCATCTAGACTGAAATCTAATTGTGTTCTGATTATTCAGAAATAAGGAGTGAGACCTTGACGCTGTGCCCTATTGTTTTGATTTTAGGCAAAGTTTGCAGGGAAGAAACACGAAAGTCGCTGTGGTTTTGATTCAGAAAAAAACACCGTTACCTCCAGGTACTAAAAGACTCGTGTGCACAGTTGTGATCTCACTTTTCAGAAGGGCTGATGGAATGAGCTGACTGTCATTTGTCACGTTATCTGTAGTTCTTAATGTAATGTCACCCACGTACGTTAAATGCGTTGTGGCTGCAGGAAGGTGTACAGATGGAAAGAGTACTCGGGGCAGTTGACCCTAAACATTTGATACTTTTATCCTTAACCTTGTTCTCTTAGTCAAAGTCCATCTTTTGATACATAGTATCAAAAATGGGTTGCTAGCGTAACACACATGACATACCTCCCTGTAAGCAAGTTGCTTTTTAAACCTTCCTTGAGATGAAGAAAAACTGTACAAGCAGTGAGAGCTTAGAGGAAGGGTATTTGGTACCTGCAGAACCCTTGTAGTTTAACTCAGTTTTAATCGATAAAATCTTGGAGCCAAGTGGAGCTGTAAAATGTGGTATGTTTTAACCTTATGTTTCTGTGGAACTGCTGCTTCATCTGTGGCTGCATACCGTCTAGTGTCTGGCAAACCGGTTTTTGGTTTTTCTTTTCCTGCTTTATGTGTTTGTCTTTTCTGGATGCTATTGTATTTTTCAAGACACGGGATACTTAATTCTGAGAGAGGGATGGAAAAACATGTCTCATATCGGTAGGTCATGGCTAGCTAAGCCACTCCTAGAAAGTTTCTGCAGTGTGTTCTACTGGATGAAGCACGTAGTACTCTGAAAGAAGTAAGAAAGAAAGGGGTCTTAGTTTTGTCTGTATTAGATTTTTCGATACCTCCTACCTGTCGAGCTTTGAGAGGGAGTTTGACGTTTCAGCACTGCGTACTGCTTACTTGTGCTTTGCTTGATTTCACTAGGGGAAGATGTTATTGCTTCAGAGAGGGCAGCGGCTTTATGTAATGCTTGTGACCTTTCTGGAAAATCCCTCTTTGTACTTCCACACACTGATCATCTTGTTGGTTATATCATAAGGTAAGTGACTATGAAAAACACTGTTTTGCGCTGTTTGCTAATGGTGATGTTGAGAGAGTCAATAGCTTGGGATGACTGCTGTGTGACACGCAAACCAGCAGTGAATTTTTTGTCTCTTTGCTGGAATTCTTCAGGTTGTTTTGCAACCTGGTGAATTCCATGCAGTTCCCCTTTCTCTGTGAGGCTGAGTAATGACTGTCAGAGATGTTGCTTTTGAAGAAACATTATTAGATATCCCAAGACATTCCATTCCTCAAGTTAGGTAGAGGAAAAGTGGGCTTTTCTGCCTCTGCAGTGTTTTTGGCCCTGCTGCTCCTGAGTAATTTTCCCTACAAATGTTTTGTGAGGTATAACTCTGTGTTAGCAGGTCTTTCCTTTTTTTCCCCACACTTCCTGGCTGTGTAGGTATCTCTCTTCCTATTTATGTTAAGTAGCGTTTATCTGGTTGCAAATACTATGTCTTTGTCATTTTTGACATTCCTTGTGCTTTCTGTTTTAATATTTACAAGGAATACAGATTCAAATAAATTATGAAGGCCTTTCAAAAACAGAACAGGGAAAGGAAGACAGTCTTGTGTAGACCTACAAAGAAGGGCTCAAACTAAGGCAAATCATGGTTTATTAAAATTAGTTTAAATTTTTCCAGATATGCTCAGGGAGAGAAGGTGTGATGGTCTGATAGACTAATTCTTGCTTCTCTCACCCTCGTATTTATGTATAAACAGTAAAGTTCTCAACATAAATCAGTGCTGTTATCATATCCATGCTGCTCACAAACAGCTACTAGAATTGATCAAAGTAAAGTAGCCATTACTTCTAGTTTTTCATATTTTGCTCTGTGCTAAAGAGGGAGAGTTTACTGCGTGTTAACTAGTGTAAGCCTGTGCAAACTGCATGCAGTTGCAGTTTGACATGAGATTTGCAACTGTCTTCAAGTTTGTGAAGGTAAGGCTCTATCATTAGGGAATAATAGCTCTTCATGCACATTTAGAAAAAAATGTTTGAGTGTATAATCATGTCTGAACATATAAGCATGTCAGAATTCCTGGTATTAATCTTTTTGTTTTGACATTTTAATTGAGATTTCATAGTAATAAAAGAGAATAATTTTTTTTTGTTTACCCCTTGGACTGGCTTGTCTTTTCTTATACAGCTGCGATATAATGTTAAAATAAGTATGACAGGTAGACTTAATTTATCTTGTCTTCCTTTTGTGACTGAACTCGTAGTTAACAATTGCTGTCTGTTGGTCTGTGCTGTTGTTTTCCTCGCCCTCCTCTCTGTTGTGATCTGCCTTAGTCGAAGACTGCGGTGATCCCTACTTGGCCAAATGACAGAACTGGTCCTTCATCCTCGATTTCCTGTGGGAATCAGTGCTACTGAATGTATTCCTCTCCTGGATTGTGGTCTTGTTCTAGTTGATTTTAGTCCTTATAATTTGATCATACAGCATACATTTCTTAGATCCTCCTCAGCCTCAAACTGTATTCAGTGTTCTGGGCCTCTTTTGTCTTTCTCTTCTCCCTCTGTGACTTGCTGTTGGGCTGTTTATCTTACAAACACAAGTTTGACTGTTGCCTCTGCAACCCAGGTAGCTGCTGATGTTCGGACAGAATGATGAATCCTGCTCTGTGCCCTCACAATTTTATTTACTGCTATTTTTTCATTCCCACTCCTCCCCTCCACAGTCCAGCAAATAAGATCTTGACCTGTTCAGACTTATGCCAGAAGCCTCTGCAAGGTTTGCTTGCTTTGACTGAGATGTCTCTCTGCTTTCTGTTGCCTTGCAAATCCAAACAGCTTATCCTCAGACTTTCTTACGTTAAATACTAGAGATTGTTGTAAGAGAAATCAATATATAAAGCTCGTGAACCTGCTTGTTCTACTTTGTGCTACCCTTGTGTAAGGTTTTGTGTGAAGAGTTTTTATCTGCAGACTCTTACCCTGTGTGGTAACGTACAGAAGAGTTTAGTAATACCTCCTGCTACTTTGCCAACCCTAAAATAAGCACGATTAAAAGTAATTTATTCTGAAGAACTTCAGAATTTCTTTGTATGTGGGAGAAACTTAGTGAAACTTATAAGCAACTTCGTTGCAGGTTGGAAAATGCTTTCTATGAGCATGCTCAGACTTACTATTACACAGAAATACGAAGAGTTAAATCTCATAAGGAGTTCTTGAACAAAACCACTCACCAGGTAACGTTACCCTATTTTTGAAATACTGCACAAGTTATATTGCATGCCAAAACATGAAAATAATGGTTGTTTGTTGCTTAAATGTTTTTGCCCCCCCTTCCAACTGGAGATGCCATCTCTCAGTATGCAAAGTGAATCTGGTTTTAATTTTCTTCAACTTTGATTTTGATTGGTTTTGTTCATATGTTTATTTGTATTCCTCACATCTTCCGTAGAGGAAGAGCTGCAGCCCAAAAATGAAGTTGTCCAATTTAAAAAAAAAAAAAAAAAGAGAGAGAGAGAAAGTTCTGATTACGTATTTGGTTTAACCTATTTGAATATAGTATCTTAACAAGTTGTGGGAAGTGCTTCCCTTAGATGTGTCAAACTTAAACTGCCAACTCAGGTGCAACGTTAACTTTTGCTTTTCAAATTGTTAAATATCTGCTCAGGCACACAACGTTCTGTTGTCAGCTTGCCTCTCTTGGAAGCTGGGATCCAAGCGGTGAGCTCCGAACCAACAATCAGCACTGTTGGTGTAGAGATTTTGCGGTGTTACAAAGCCTCTCCCACATGAAACCTCCTCCAGGGTAAAAGGCTCGGAATAGATTAAATCTGTTGAAAGATCACTGCTGCATCGTGGTGGCAGACACAACTATTAAGAAACAGTTGTGTGGTCAGTTTTTCAAGTCAACTGCTACATTATGTAAACCTCTGAAATTGCCAGCTGTGTCTGCTTTGTAGGTAGCAGGTCTGTTCGGGTGTCTGTGAATGATGTACATTGGTTGTGTCTTGCAGCTTTTATTTGTCAGACACCAGTTCAAAATAGCATTCTTCAGTGAGCTGAAACAGGATACGCAGAATGCTCTCAAGTAAGACTCATGTAATCTTCCCCCACCCTCTCTACCCCAAATTACTGCTAAGCTGTAGACTATGATAAAAATTTTCCTGAATGCAGAATTATTTAAACATGCATGTGAGGGGTGAGTTCTTCACTCGGAAGAACGCTCTGATTGCAAGGCTATTTTCTGCTGCCAGCAGTCCTGTTTTTAAATTTTATTATCTTATATAACTCTAATTTAAGTATTCTTGCTTAGGAATTACAGAACTGCCTATAATCTTGTGCATGAATTGAGGGCTCATGAAACAAACATGCTCGAAATCAAGACCATGGCAGGATTTATAAACTACAAGGTAACAAGCGTACTTCTAATCTTTGACAACTGTTACTTAAAAAAAAAATAAAAAATTGATACGTCTTTAATGTGTAAAGGTTTAAAAGTTCTGTTTCATATTGCTTATAAGGAGATGGATTAGAAACAGCTATCAGTGGAATACCAGTTACACTCAGACTTGCAAAGACTTCTGAATTCCACACAAAAGAAAGATCCTTAGCTGAAGTTTGGGAGTATCTTGCAGGATTGGAGTTCATTTGAGATGCAGACATCTGAAAGACTAGAGACTCTCTAGCTCTGGCTCTGTGCAGGGGGAGTGGAAAGAAGGGTTGTTTGTTCCTTGAATAGTTTTCTCTTCTTGCAAAGCTTAAGCCAGCAGAGTTTAGTTACTGCTTCTTAGGGGGAGGAAAGTAACTCTTTAAGAATCAGACTATGCTTTTGTGGTATTCTGGGGGCTTTTAGGTAAAACAAAACTATCCCACCATTTACAACCCTGGAGTTGGACTGCACCAAATTCCATTTGCAGACTGCAGGCTTCAAAAGTAATGATATTCCTAGTGGCTCTGCAGTTCTATCCTGAATTTGGCTGAGAGTTATGCACTCTCCCCCTGATGACTTGGGGGAGAAAGGAGAAAAAAAAAACCCCAAACATTAGGTGAAATAGCAGACCACGTGGTTTCAGGTGTAGTACATTATGGTTTACATCTGTTTTTCTCCTTCTGTTTTCTATCCTATTTGAGCTCTTCAGAAATGTGTAAAATCATTTTGTTTGGGTTTTTCGTGAGTGGTGTTTGGGGTTGGTTTTTTTTTTAAAGCTAATCCTTATCAGCCTAACACATTTATTCTTCCTCTTATTTTGATTTCTCCTAGATCTGTCGCCTCTGTTTTCAGCATAATACTCCACTGGATGCAATTGCTCAGTTCAGGAAACATATTGACTTGTGCAAGAAAAAAATAGGAAGTGCAGAACTGGCTTTTGAGCATGCTGCCTGGATGTCTAAACAGTATGTTTTTCCTTAGTAATGTTTTAGTTCTTATATAACCTTGTGAAGTTCACTGTTTTACTTGTCTAGGCAAGATACACATTCTGAGCTCTTTATCTAAAAGAGATACGCTAGATCATAAAAACTGTATGCTGTTATTTTGTTTTGAATTAGTTATTGACCATTTTCTCTGAGGGTGAACAGGGTGTGACACAAATGCAGCCACAGAATTCAGAGAAGTATCATCTGTCTTAAGACTAACCAGAACTTTTAGTTGAAGTGTACCTTTCAGTTCAAATTGTTGTTCTGTACATAATGTTCATTATGAATTTTTTTAAATAGGTTTCAGGCTTTTGGTGACTTGTTTGATGAAGCCATTAAGCTGGGATTGACAGCAATTCAGACTCAGAATCCAGGTTTCTATTACCAGCAGGCAGCCTACTATGCACAGGAACGAAAACAACTAGCAAGTATGCTTTGTAACCATGATGTAAGTTGGGAGGGGAGAAAATGCTTTGCAAGTAACCAGGCAGTAAATGAGCTAATGTTTTAGTCTCAAATGGTAGTGGAATAGTCTGTAATATGTGTAAATGAAATCCATGAAAAGGATATGTTTGTTTTTTTCGTGATGCTTACTAACATTACAAGTATTTGTTATGTATTGGAAAAGTTACTCCAGAACAAATGCTGTAGTGTTTATTTTATTACAAATAATTCTGACATGTTTTTAAAATACTTATTTAAAAAAAATATTTCTACATCTCCAGATGCTTGAAAACTTACTGTTTTATTTTTCCAGTGTATTTCTCTATGCACTGTATCTGGTGACTTACAGGAAGCAGAGAAACAAGAGCATTAGTATTAGAGTGTGTGTTGGGGGGGGGCAGGTTTTGGTTTAGGTTTTTTTTGACACTTGCCTGGCAGAAAGATTTGCATGGAAAAATCGATCTCTGCAGTCATTTAAACATACATGGTAGTTATATGTAGCTACTCTCCAGCTGATATGTCCCGATTATTTTAAAATGTCTTTGTTCTTATTGGTGCTATTTATTTGTTGTTCTTGGATTATCTTGTTAGGAACTAGTTTTAAAAAGGATTACTCAGTTATTCTTTAACAGTATTTGAGTCTAATGAAGGTGAATGAAGTAGGATGTCAAACTGAATGAGAAGTATTTATAAGTTTGGGTTTCCTGAAGTACTGTTGTTATACAGGTGGCCAGAAAGGTTATATGTTTTAAAGCAAACTTCATCTTTTATGTGCATGTGTATTGGAGCATCAAATTGCTTTTAATGCTTGAACCCTTTTTTATGACTATGTTTGCTGATTTTACAGTCGTCTGTGATGTACCCCAATCCAGATCCCCTGGAAACGCAAACTGGAGTGCTTGACTTCTATGGGCAAAGACCATGGCGGCAGGGAATATTAAGTACGTTTCTGTGTCTTGTATCTGTGGAGTTCAGACAAACTTCTTTAGCTGCTGATCCTGCCAGGTGACTTAGTGGGTGTCAGCATGTAATCCCTTTTCCGCCGAGACAGACGCAGGGCTGGGACTTCGCTCTCTTGGTAGTTGGTGGTACAACTTGGGCAGGTGTCGACGGGAAGTGCGTTTGATCTCTATAACAAATAGAAAAAGGAACCTCAGGTTTATGCAGGATCAGCAAAGTTGCATAGGCCATCCTGAAGCTCTGCTGCTGCTTTGTTTCTGTTGCTGTTTAAGCCACCTGTAATCAGTGGGCTGCAGGAATGCCTGACTGCAGTGAAACGCGCTTCTGGGAAGAGAAGTTGCAGAAGTGGGTACAGGAAAAGTAACGATGTCCCTGAATGCGATTGTTATAAATTCATCCTGCCATCCGTGCTGCATCTTGTCAGCTGTAGACAGGAATTCATGACTCTTTTTCTGAAAAAGCTTTTTGGATTTTGAAATGGATGGAGAGGATGCAATGACCAGGTTTTAATCTAAGAAAGGAATTTGTGATTTTCCTATTAAGGAGGATGTTTTCTGAGAAATTCAGACTTTGAATGTACAGCTTTGAGCTAAGTATGAATACACATGCAGTTCTGAGATCTTCGTNGCCGACTGTGGTTTTATTTCCCTTTCTCCCTCTCTGTTTGGTCTCCTGTTCTTTATTCTTTGCATATTCTTTGGGCTTTGCCACTTTAGCACTGCCCTCTTTTAAAGACTTTATTTCATCTACCGTAAATACAGCACTGTCTAACCTTTTTTATCTTTGAGTGTTACTGTTTTAAATTAGAATCTACTGCCAAGGTTAAACAGTTCAAGATGAAGATGAACTTTAGCTATTAATATATTCAGTTTTTTGGTTCCAGCAAGAGTCTATAACCTTTAAAAGCCCTATACAGTTCTTTATATGTTGGCACTCTCTACTGCTAGAGAAACATAAGCTTGAATCCTAATTTGAGATCAGATGGGAAGAGGGCTACAAATTTGTCTTAACGTACAGACTTCAAATGTTAATAGATGCAGTCTAAAGACTAGGTTGTCTTACTGTAGTTTGCTATTTTTGGGTAGCTTCAGATAACTTCTTTTAAACAAAAGGCAAGGTATTTGTTCCAGAACTTCCCTTCTAGAACACTGAGGATGGGTGAGTTCTGAAAGCGATATATCTGTCTCCTAGGCAAATGAATGTTTAGGAGTTTGGGTGTGCTTGAGTTGGAGCTTGCGTTGCATATAGCTAAATACATAAATAGTTCCCTTCAGATCTGGACAAAATTCCAACTTCATGGATTTTTTGTTGTGTTATGCAGGCTTTGATCTTTCTGATCCTGAAAAGGAGAAGACAGGAATTTTATCCCTGCAGTTGAAAGAGAAAAATGTCCTTCACTCAGTAAGTTTTATTCTACAAAAGAAATCTGTTTTCCAACACTATCCAAATGTTTACATATATAATGATATCAATAATGGTTTTGTCTGTTAGGAGCTAATAATCACCTTGTTGAGTAATGCTGTTGCACAGTTCAAGAAATACAAATGTCCAAGAATGAAAAGTCATTTGAGTAAGTATAGATAATCAGATGCATTTTTTAGATTAATTAAATACTTTCAATATTCATCTGGAACATCTTTTTTTGTTGTTGTTATCAGTGGTTCAAATGGGAGAAGAATATTACTACGCAAAAGATTATGCCAAAGCTTTGAAGTGAGTACCATCCATGATTGCTTCTTTCACATGTTATTCTTCTCACTAAGACCCCATGTCTTGTAGCTGTGGGATAATGTTGGAAGCTCATCTAAGTGGCTCCTTGTACGTGGCTTTGATTGAAGCACAAGCTTTGGAGTCTATGAACTCCACTTATATTAACAAAAGCAAAACAGGTATGATGAGTCAGTTATTAGAGTAGGAAAACTTCTTGCTGTAAGCTGTTGTGAGGATTTGCCGTATTGGGCAAATATTATTTATTTCTAGCTTGCTCGCTCTTTCTCTTGCAGAAGGAATTTCTGAAACTTGCCTCCTACTTCAGTGAGAATATAGTTATGTTTGATTACAGACTTTGTAGTTACAAAATTCAAAAAATATGGGAATGTAGCTGAATTTAGTTTTTGTTTATATGCCAGGGAATTAGCAGAACAATTCTTTTTATTAGTGTAGTTTTCTGCTATTAATGACTACAGAGCTAGGAAAGCTTAGTGCTGAGGGTAATCTTATGCTTAGTTTCTTAACTTTGTATTTTTAAGGGGAAACACAGTCAAGGTCGTGTTAAGTAGGAGTCCCACAATATTTTCCTTAATTAGGTTTCAAAGATCCCATGGTGTTGTAAAGGGGGTATGTTTGAGGTAGGAGAGAGATGTTTACTGTTGTTTGTAGCTGACTGGGAGCTACATGGAGAAGATAGGCTAGAATAAGCAGATCAATTTGTGNCCAGTCTAGTTTTTATATGAACAAGCATTTCTTATTATTATTTTCTGAAATAGGCAGAAACTTTTGTCTTGAACAGTTGAATAGAGTAAAAAAATTCACTTCTCTGCTTTCCTAGTAATAGCAAACATTGCTGAGTATTAAAGCCTTACTAAGGTGTGCAGTTTTGCCTGATAAAAGTTGATGCATGTGTTGTTCATAGATCTTTGAAACCCTTAAAGGGAGCAGGGGTTAGGAAGTAGGAGGGAAAAGAAACATCTCAGCTTGAGGAATGTTAAAATACCTCAGTTTGGAAGGGAACATTATTGTGGGCTTTTGGGTTGTTTTTCATAAAGCGTACCACATACCCAATAGTAAAGCGTATTTTTAATGCGGTGCTGGGCTAAGTTGCTGTTTTGCTAGCTCTTTTTGTGAAGACAGGTGAGTTTTCCTGTTGTTCACTTGTGAAAATTGTTCTAGCCTGAAATAGAAGATTCATGGAATAAACGTGTTTCTTTACAATAATCTCATGCTATTTTCAATAAATCATTGCTGTGTGTAAACAGTATACTTAACTTTAACCTAGCATTTGTCTTAGTGAAGATGAATTTTGTATTAATGATACCAAATAAATAAGGGGTTCTAAAAGATATTGGTGTGTATAACTTGTTTTTGTCTCAATTTTACTGTGTTGCAGGCTCTTGGATTATGTTATGTGTGAATATCGCAGTGAAGGATGGTGGACTCTTCTCACTTCCATACTGACAACAGCTCTCAAATGTTCATATCTGATGGCCCAGCTAAAAGATTATATGACGTACTCTTTAGAGCTACTGGGTAGAGGTATTCTTTTAAGAAATATACTCAGCCTGTACAGAAAAATCAAAGTACATGTACTTTGCAGTCTGACAAATCATTGTCAGACACAATGGTTACAGTACTTCAAATGATTTGACCAGAAAATAACTGTATAACTGTCCTGAATTTTTACTACCTTCTCTTCATTATTCTTCATATGCCGGAAGTTGAATTTTCTTGTTCTTCTGTTATAAAATGCATTGCATTTGAATAGACTGTGTCAGAATGTCTGAGGCACAGAGCTTCGTTTGAGGCTGTTCAAGTAACGTAATGGAAACTTCCTGAGCTGTGGGACAGGAGAACAACTGTAATATAGCTAAAGGGGAAAAACTTTTTGCTAGTGAGCAACAAAGCTAACACCATTTTTCTGGACTTTAAAATCCCAAATATGCTTCTCAGACTTTTTACTGAACTCAGCTGATGAAATATGCGTGTGGTATGTTTCAGGGGAAAGATGTGACATAGGGTGGCTGCACAGTAATAATGCAAACACTCTGCTTTGTATAGTGCCTGTTACTTGACACTGCAGAAATCAATCTTCTGTGCCCTAAATTGCTAACTAATACCACAGTTAGGGTAGGTGTGGCAAAAATGGGCTTGCATTTTCCGTTAGCTAGCCAGGCTACTCCACTTTGTATTAAAGAATAGCCGATGAGACAACCCCCCCCACCTCTTCATCTTCGAGAGAAGAGTGCTTATATTAAGTAGACCTTTTTTCTTCCTGTCACCTTCTCTAGCTGTTGTTTCTGATACTATCCAAGCTTGCTTCTTTGTGTGTCCCAGACTCTTCTGTTTTTAAACATCAGTAACAAGAAGGTGTAGGCATTATTCTCTTGGGGTTTTCCTCCAATAAATTATGAAATGCTTGTCTAACCAAAAAATATTGTGCTTGGTTCCAGTGGAAGTAAGAGTAAGCACTTAAAATGGGGGAAGTTCTGAAAACTGAATGAATTCTTCATTACTGGTAGAGAAATGTTAGAAATTTTTTTCCCCTCAGTGTGGTGGGTTTTTTTGTTTCTTTTTTTTTTTTTTTGAAAGATGCAATCTAAAGGAAATATTTATTTTTAAGTTTGAAAAAAAAAAAGAGTAAAGGGACTTGCTTCTGTCTTGTAATCTTTGGTTTTGTTCTGTTTGCTAGCATCTACTCTTAAAGAAGATCAGAAGTCTCGAATAGAAAAAAATCTGATAAAAGTTCTAATGGTAAGTGGCAAAACTACTATTACCCTTTTAAATAATCTGAAGAGCGGTCAGTGTTTGCTAACCTTCTTGTATTGTTGTTTGTAATCCTCTGTCTGGATACAGAATGAAAGCCCTGATCCTGAACCTGATTGTGATGCTGCTGCCGTGAAAGCATCACAAAAACTGTGGGCTGACCGTGTTTCCTTGGCAGGCAGTAATGTTTTTACAATAGAAGTCCAAGATTTTATACCATTTGGTAAGTAAAAAAGCAAATATACACCAGATCATAAACTTTGATGTAGTTACATCTTGAAAATAACTAACTAGAAAAAAATATAGAGTGTATATTAAAGCAAGCAATGCTGAAACTTGTATCAGCACTGCTCTGTTCTTCATCTAAATCAGTAGTTAAAGAATTCATGAGAGAATCCAGTGATGTCTTATCCCCAATATGGATTACTAAAGAAGAATCCTTTGAGCATTGTGTCTGAGAGGCAGAAACCTATGAACTTCCAGCTGAGGCTTCCTATGCCTTTAAACATGGTAGAAGTAGTAAATCCTTGTTTTTTTGAAAGGCTTCTGCCACTCTGGTGTGCTTTGAAGTAGGATTCTGAGGATAAAGAGATAGAGGGCAGAATGTGTGCAAAGTAATACTCCCTATAGAAGGGGGGCATGAGTGAGCGTTACCCACAAAAGAAGTGTATCTAAGTGTACAGGATTATTTCTTTTCTCTGCTGGACGTCTGCCTCTCCTCTGCGAAGGTTTCAGCCAAGTGCTGAGAAGTGGCTTTCTGTGACAGTGTTAGTAGTCAAATTTGACCCACTTGGATAGAAACCAAGTTTTAAGGGTATACACAGAACAATCCTAACCACAATTATTTCAGGAGTGTGCTTCTGGAATTTAATGTTGTAGTTTGTGTTTAACACCTACTTATTTGTGGGGGTTTTTTTCTTTCCTTTTTTTTTTTAATTGCAGTGCAGTGCAAAGCAAAATTTCTTGCTCCTAGTTTTCATGTTGATGTTCCTGTGCAATTTGATGTATACTTGAGAGCGGATTGTCCTCATCCTATCAGGTTTTCTAAGCTCTGCATCAGTTTCAATAATCAGGTAACTATGTTCTACCTATCTCTGACCTAGTGATAGAAGTTTATTATAAGAATGGGGTAATATCTATTAGTGTCTTTAAACAGAAAAAAATCAAAAGTTCTTTTCCAAACATTATGTTAATACTTAAATTGGAAAAGTGATTTCTTGCATTATCTATCACTTTTGACAAGTATATTGATACTGTGATAATCAAACTGCATTTTGGAGTTTTAGTTAATCTATTGCTTGTTTTTCTAAGAAGCTCTTTAAAATTTCAGAAGGATCATTTTAATGTCTTATTTATTATTTGCATGATATATTAATTAAGATAATGGATATCTCATCAAAGAATTGTGTTGCAATTACTTGCTAAGTCTAACTTCAATAGTGTGAAAAGTAGCAAGAACCCATATAGTTTGATGCAGTGACACAGAGCCTTAACATTTGCAATACTGCCGTTACTCTCTAAAGATGTCTTAAGTCTGGATTTATCAACTCTTTTCCCCACTCCTCCATTGCAGGATTACAACCAATACTGTGTGGTAGAAGAAGCCTATCAAAAAAGTGATATTCTAGAACAGTCATCACAAGGAACAATGTGCTTAGTCCCTGGCAAGACGAGAAAGTTCACTTTCAAATTTGTTGCAAAAACTGAAGATGTAGGAAAGAAGATTGAGGTTTGTCAGGCTTTTTTACACCTTTCTTACTGATGCTTACAAAGAACTTAAAACTACAAAGCTGCATCTAGTGTGGCACCAGTTACTGATGTCACTGCAGTTGCAAATATTTGAATTCTTGAAATGAAATACCAAAAATGAGAATAAAATTTTATTGACAATACTGAAGTAAAAAACTATCACAAAAAATAAAGTATTGCTTCAAGTTTGTTTGTTTATTTTTTAAATATGTGTAATACCTTTGGAAAAAGGTGGAGGAGAGTGGTATGGAACTACAGGAGGGTAGGAAACTAGAAAATACTACACTGCACACATGAACATGGCTACTTTTTCCACCAGTTCATTAAATGAAATCCTGGAGTAGTGAGGTGTCTTCAGTCTGCAAAGCTGCCAGAAGTTTTTTGGATATATACAGGCACAATAGAGATGTGTATGTTGGAAAACTGTCTTCAGATCGCCTATTGTGAGCATCCAAAGTTATCATTGTGCGTTTAAATTTGTGTCTATCAGATCACCTCTGTGGATTTGATCCTGGGCAGTGAATCTGGCCGATGTGTGATTCTGAACTGGCGTGGAGGAGGTGGAGATGCAGCTTCACCTCAAGAAGCGTTGCAGGCAGCACGTTCCTTCCGGCGAAGACCTAAGCTTCCAGATAGTGAAGTGCACTGGGACAGTTTGACTATTCAGGCAAGCACTATGTGAGTAAAAACGTGAAAATGTATATGATGTATCATTGTGAGTCTCCTGCGAAGTCCCGATCACTCTGCCTAAAAGAAGAAAGACTTGTGGGGACTTCTTTAATATGAGCTTTTTAATATGTCTTTGCTTAACTGGGGATAAGATAGGTACTATCTTAATTCTTTAGGACTTTTGAGGCTCTAGGTAGCTAGAAGTACAGAAAACGCTTGCATTGATCTCTGAGCGTACCAAGTATGCTTTAGTTCTCCCCTTCACCTAACTTTGCCAGGCAGACTTTTCCCAGTTTTTTGTGCAAATTAGAAGGCGCTACTGTTCTCTTACAAAAGCCATCACACAAAGAATCCTTAAGAAACTGTATTGGAAAATAATTATTAATAAATAGGCTAACACTAATTTAGATGTATGCGAAAGAATTGGATCTGATTGCTGTTGGTGGGGGTGCTTTTTTTCTTTCCTAGCAGAACATCTGAGCCATTAATGCTTATTACTGGAGTTCCAAACTGTTTCGATAGAGTTGTTCCCATCATGTTGCTTTTCAGGAGTTCTCGCATCTCCTAGTTGAATAGGAGACCAGTTGTCAGAACACTCTTAAACAATAGACTGTTTTAATATTGTTTAAACTACACTTAAAAACTTGTTATTTAAGAAACATACAATAACTCTGTCTCTTCTCTTAAAGGATTATTTCTAGAGTGCCAAACATCTCTGTTCAGCTCCGTCATGAACCTCCCGCCCTGACTAACGAAATGTATTGTTTGATTGTGACAGTCCAGTCACATGAGGAGGCAGTGGCCAAAGACGTTAAGCTTACAGCAGGTTTAAAGCCAGGTATTTGGGGTTATTTTCTTTTAATCTAGCAGTCTCCTAATGGACTCCTAGTTCTTCACGCACTGCAGAGAAATATAATAAATGGTTCTCCTGCAGTAATTAAGCGATGAACCAAAGTGAAGGTTTGGTGTGATGAAATGCTAGTGGTAAGAAAAAGCTAACAGACTCATTCAGTTATGGTTATCTTAACCACAGCTTGTCAGTAGTGTTTATGTGGGTATTTTCAAAAGGTAAGTCTTTACGAGTTTGAAAGAAAACATGGAAGCTTTTGTATTCCTTCTTGACCTTTTATTTAACTTGCTCATAACTAAATTTTTCTTTTCCAAAGAGATAGATCTTTTTCTTGCTGAGGTGAAAGCGTTAGACAGTGCTAGATAAGATACACTTTTCTAAGTGTAGTCTTTGTGGGTTTTCTCCCTCCCCC